>Ga0325400_1006286_pt1 | contig 11274 bp, 6 predicted proteins | sample PopdelMetagenome_2_FD_205662 | JGI IMG/M metagenome (GOLD analysis project Ga0325400, IMG submission 205662) | Populus deltoides microbial communities from Bellville, Georgia, United States - Xylem-PdKOR-R1 | ecosystem: Host-associated > Plants > Phyllosphere > Stem > Wood/Secondary xylem...
AAATATTAGAAGTGTCAACATGTTAAATGTTAATAACTTGGGACCTCCCGATATAGGGGAGACTCTGCCAAAATTTTAGTGAAAATTTCGATAAAATTTTAATATGAACACCTTGCGCGCGCACATATGTGTGTGTGTGTGTAAATTTAATTATTCTGTGTATCAGTTGACATGATATTGTTGCTAATTCCGAATATGAGGATGTCACAATTAAAGTGAGCATTAGAGAGAGAAACAAGAAGATTTAATAGAGAAAGAAGAAGGAATGGAAGAAATTAATCCACATAGCATATTTTGAGCTTAAAATCAGAGGGTAAAGTGTTCTTTACCAATTATTTCATTGTTGAATGAAGTTTTGGTAAATTTTAAGTAAAATCCCTAAACTTTCTAATTAAGGTTCTTAGTCAAATTCATGGAATTGAAAAATTGGTCTTGAAAAGGCTTATTGGTGTGGAATATGAGGTGATTAATGTGAAAATTTGATGGAATGAAAAAGAAAACATGGCATTAAGGAAGGGCATAAGGCTGGCTATTTGGAAGATTTTAGGGAAGTGGATAAATTGATGAAAATCCTTATGAATTGTGTTTAATTTGTATGTATTGTTGATGTGATAATGTTTGGAAGGGTATTGGTTGATATTATTCATTGAATTAAGATTTGTTAGTACACTTTCAAGTAATGGTTACAAGTAGAAAAGTTGAAAAATAGATAAGTGATGATGGATTTTCTAAATTGACATGAAGTTAGTATAATGAGAATAAGAAGGTTGAAAAAGAATGAAATTAACTTAAGAATTTGAAAGGGAAAAAATTTATAGAATTGGTCAATTAAAAAAAATGTAAAGATACCATGGAAGATGTAATGATCTTGAAAAGATTCATGTATTGAAGTTATTTGCAAGAATAACTAAATGTTGGTAAAAGAGTTTTGTGTAAAGTTTGTAAGTTGTTAATTGTGGTGAAACTTTGTTGAAGATATATTAAGTTAAAAATCTTGGTATTGGTCTATTATTAAACTAAATTGTTAGAAAGTAAAGTGGTGAGATTTGAATATGAATGAACAATTTTAAGGGACTTAAAAAGGGTTTAAATACCTCTAAACGAAAATGATAGAGTTCATAAAATAAGAAATTTTGTAATTAAAATACATATTAATGAAATGTGAAGTAAGTTGAAAAAAATGTGTTAATAATAGGAAAACTATATTTTTGTGGGTATGTATTATTTTGGTTTTGGATTTAACATGTATTGAGAGAAATGGAAGAAAATTTTTTAGAGTTGATTTACATAAATCAAATGGTTATACATACATTACTAACACTTGAAAATGGATTAAAGGGACTGTATGATTTTAAATGGTATAGCATATATAAACAAATGAAATAGATGAAAGGATTATAATGCGTAGTGTAAATAAAAAGAAAAAAAAATTGTACATGTATATGGGAAATTAAATGGCTTAAATAATTTAAATGAGCAATATAGTCAAAGGAGAATCATTAAAGGTTTAAATTAAATTATATGGCCAATGTAAATCATCATGAAATAAATGATTTAGGAATAATTATTAAGATTATATGTATATTAAAGTTAAAGGAAATGATTATGACAAAGATGAAATTGTATAGTTAAGATTAAAAAAATATGAATATTTACACGTGGGATGAGATTGATGATATACTGTCAATGACATTTTCTTTCTCAATTAGGAAAGGCTCTAGGAGCTGGATCATCTGCTATAAGAGGAGCTCGATCAGCTAGATGAGCAAGTAGGTGTCAGCACCTTAACCTTTTAAAGTTATTAAATTTCTATTAGCAGTTCCATAATAATTATGTTTTTAATGGTCAAATATATCTACAAAAGAAAGAATTGATTTATGAGAATAAAATGGAAGGAATATGTGTTATGGTTGAATTAAGAAAGTAAATATTTTAACAGTTGGAAAAAGGATTTAACTTAGTCACCGGGAGATTAGGACTAAGGTTATGAATTATTCTTTAGTTGACCATACAAACGATGGTGTAACATCCCTATAATTCAATATACAACATTCATGACATCATTGAAGATTCTTTTAGAAATCACTAGCTTTTTTTTTTCTAAATAATTGACCAAATTGTTTGATAACTCAATCAGTCAAACAATTAAACTCGATCCTTACACTTTAATTTTTAATCTTTTCTTAATTTTAAGTATTACATATAACTCTCATAATTTAACGATTTTTCTACGGAAATCTCGGTATAGTTTTTGTTGTATTAGAACATTTCAAGTGTTGTCATAAATTCATATCAAAATCAATCACAATTTTTATCCATAAACCATACCAAATTCATAACCTCACTTTTGATCAAATCATCTTGGATCCCATCATCATTATATCCAACCTTTCATAATCTATTCTCAATAATTCATAACATTGATAACATTATTAATCTTACATACACAACAAAAATTTAACACTAAGACATTGACAACATATTTCACATCAATGTTAGTTAGTTAATTAGTTGATGTGAAATATGTTTTAAATGCTACTTCACATCAACTAACTAACTAACTAACTACACACACTACTACACTAAATACAATGATATGTATAATAAACATGTAAGACTTAAACTATACCAATATTTAAATTACACGTTTATCTTATTATAACTAATCATCGATAATTGTTAAATTTAATCCTATAATATCTTAGTTACTTAACAAAATAAAATGTTTGAAATTACAATCCATAAACTTGACATTAAAATATAATTGTCCATATTTGCCTATATATACACTAAAGTAATTAAACTACTGATCACTTCTGGTAAGTCTGTGAGGTACCTGTAAAGAAAATTGATGATATTTATTAAGTCTCAAGTTAAATAATTGTTTAAAACTTTAAGAAAATATCCAAATGTTTCATCTATATAATCATTTCAAATTTATTTTTACATAATTTTATTCAATCCAAAACAAATCTCATATTATTCATAATGTAATTACTCATCTCGACATTCTCATATTGAACCCAGCAATCCAGTAGTCCTTCCTAAATACCAATTTCTTCAGCAAACCTATATCGGTTACCTATTGATCTGATATGACATTTCTATTTGGAAGGCAATAATCTGGTATTCCTTAATGAATATCAATTTCTCTAGCTAAGCCATCTTGGTTGTTTATCAATCCAGCTTTCCCATATGGAAGTCAATAATTTGGTATTCCTTCACGAACACCAATCAATCTGGTCAACCCATAATAGCTACCAATCAATTTCCGATCAATCCGATATTCCTATATAGAAGCCAATAATATGGTATTTCTTTATGAATACTAGTAAATCTAACAAACCCATCTTAATTGCCAATCAATCCTACATTCCCATATGGAAGCAATAATTTGGTATTCTTTCATGAACACCAAATCAATCCTCTCAACTTACATATCTATCTTTCTTTCTATATATATATCACTATCCATATTTTCATGGATTAACAAATTCAAAAGTAAATTTTACAAGAAATTTGTAAAGAAAATTACCACAAGGTATGAAATATCTACCTGTTATATGACTATGAGCAGCTCCATTAGCTTGTTGAATGACTCTAACAGTCTCCTCTGCATCGACAGATTTCTAAATTAATTATTATTATCGCATAACAACATACTCCTTTTTCATCGTAACATTCATTATAATTCTATTCAGGTTTTTCATAAATACATTCAAATCATTAACTGCATAATAAAATAAACTTAATTACAAACAAATTCATAATTTCTTCAACTCTTTTCAATACAATTCCATATAATTTACAATTTCTCTAAAATTTTACACTCTAAAATTTTGCAATTTCATCCTTTTAGACCCAACCATTCTCATTTCATTAATTCAACTCTATAAAAAATAATTATTCACATGATCATACACAAATTTATAACACAATTAATGGACAATATCATAAATGTGAAACTTCCCCCTTTTGTTCTCTTTATGACCGGCCCCAAGGGTTTCCCTACTCATCAAAATTTCTTTGTTATTTCAACATAATTTCACCCTTATTACATCACACAAGGATCCTAGGAACTCAATTTCTATGAAATCCATTTTTCCTCTAATTTCATCTCAAGAACCTAATTCAATTTTGATCAATTTTGCCAAAACTTAACTCTTATTCAAATTAGAATAAAGGCATTTCAAAAATCTTACTTGGTTACAAGATGTATTTTGGAAATCAACCAATTGAAATTTCACACAGCGTCTCCCTTTTCCTCTTATTTCTTCACTCTTTCTCTCCAACTCATTTTTTCCCTCTCTTGATCTTTTGTAATTTCTAGTGTGGATGTGTTTTTCTCTCTCAAAATCCTCTCTTTTCACTTCTAACCCTTACTCCCTAGCTCTTCAAGGTGAAATGAAGGAAGAAGAATTAAAAATGCTATTTTCTCTCTTGTTGTGTTGTCAAGTTATATTAGGGAAAATAGTCAAAATAGTCTGATCATTTTGAGAAATTGTTCAGATGTTTTATTAAATCGGTTTAACCATTTCTTAAAATGGCTGGACAATTTTTTTATTCAGGAAAAATGCATATTTTTTACCATAAACCTTTCTTCTTTTATCTTTTTAACTTCTTTTATTTTTTTATATTATTTTATTACACCATAATTTCTATTATATTATTATTTTCAATTTATCCCAAGACTTATAGATAGCCAAAGTTAGTCCTTTGAGATCATAATGGGAATACTTAATAAAATGGTCTTGTGAACGTGAATAAACTAAAGTTAGTTATATGAATAGTGTTCTATTGGAAATAAAAATGTCAGTGAAAGACCTTTAAAATTATGTGAGAAACTATCATATGGTTATTGAGTTAATTTTTAGTATGTTGAGGCATTGATGTAAAAGATATTATAAATATATTGATTTCTTCTTCCTAGTAGACAATATAAATAAATATTATGATTATATAATATATCTTATAATATTATATTTGTGTACGTCAATTGCATACCACATGACAATATTCATTTAGTTGTACTATTGTATAGTTTGTTAGGTATATATATTTCTATGTAAACTATGTGGTTATAATAATTTTGTTTACGTATTAAACATGTAATGATTTTTTAAATTTTTTATACATAAATATCTTTTGTCATGTGATTGTGTTCCCAACAACAAAAAAAGTAAAGCAAAAAATGACTCCACCGTCATTGTTGAAATCTGAATCGGCAGAGACACAATTTTCGTGCAGCAACACAATTTGTTGTCGATTTCTGAATCAGTAGTGACATAGTTTTCGTGTAGCGACACAATTTTAATTAACGATTTTTGAATCGGCAGCAACACGGTTTTTGTTGTTGATTTCTAAATCAGTAGCGACATAGTTTTCGTGTAGCTACACAATTTTAATTGACGATTTGTGAGTCAGCTGGGGCTGTGTGCATTGAAAAATCCATACGTCAGCTGTGAAGCAGTTTCATTGATGATTTCTAAGTTGGTAGTGTGTAACACCCATCAAAATTTTCTATAATACCCATGAAAAACCCAATGAAAATTTAGTCTTGGGCCGACCCATGTTAGGAAAAATTGAGGGGTATAAACCGGCCTGCTCTAAAGGGAAGTGTGAGGGAGCAAAACCGGCCTACTCTAAATAGGAACCATGAAGGATTTGACCAGCCCTAGGATGAACTAAATAGGGATAAGAACATGGGTAACCAGCCTTCCAAACACCCCTTCACATTTAAGAGGGGTATAAATACAGCAAAGAAGAGAGAATGCCTTTGCTCTCCCCAAAAACAGCTGGCCAGCAGCCTTGGCTGTAACAACCTCTCTTTCCAAAGCAAAACCAGCAAACCTAGCTGCATGCACCTCCTTTAAATGTTGGAGAAGAAGGGAGGATTAGAGAAAAATAGAGGTGGCCTTAGCCATTAAAGGAGAAGAAGTTTAGACCTCTCCCTAAAAACCAGCCAGCAAACTCCACTGCAACAACCACTCTCCCAAGAAGAAAACCTAGCAACCAGCTGTATGTACATTATTTTGAGTATTAGAGAGGAAAAGAGAGTTAGAGAAAAACATAAATTGTAAAACCTCGATCAAAATACTTTCAAAAGAAGAAGAAGAAGAATAAGTAAGATAATTAGAGAACAAAAGAAAAGAGAGAAAGGTAAGTTTAGTTAAAATAAAGAGTAATAATTAACCAAGGGTTGAATTAAAATAATTGAATGAGGAGGGATTTCATAGCATGAATTTAAGAAATTAAAGGACTTAAATTAAAAAAAAAACAAATAGAAGCCTCCCTCTTTTAAAGGAGGCCAATGGTTGGAAGGGGAAAACATTCCCCTATCTCCTTCCTTCCTCTTAGATAATCACCAACTGATTAGTACATAAAAGTGTATTTTTATCAAGGTTTTATATCATCATTTTGCACTTGAAGTGTCAATAACTCCTTAACTAGAGTATGTTTTATAATAATAAATTTGATAATATAAGATACCTTTAATTTATGGTAAATGTTCATTTTAAATGCAGGTTTATTACATAAATCAAAAGATTGATTGATGAGTTTAACTACTAAAATTGAGAAGACAAAGAGAGGGCTAAACTTAGAAAAGAGATGCTAGTTGAATTCAAATTGGAACACCATTTGGTTATTGGATCATAACTGGAGCTGTAGAACTTGGATTTAGGTATGGTTTATATGGATAGAAAGTCAAGGCATAGGCCTAAAACTTTTATGAAGAGTCCAAGATTCAAAATGACCATTTTCAAGTTCAAATTGTAAGTCAAAATTTATCCTGCAGCCTAAACACTATTTAGTGTTCAGCCTTTATCTCAAGTTCTAGATGTCCAAATGACCTCATTCTTGTTTTGTTGAAAAGTTGAGATAATTTCTCAGAACTTTCATGAAGACTATTTATTCAAATTCTGATGTTAGCAATGATGTTTTCTATAGACAAGAAGATAAGGATTGTTACCAAGTCAAGAGGGGGCCACCCACTCAACAATTAGTCATCAAATCAATAGTTCTAAATTTTGGCCTATAAAAGGAGGCATTTGCCATGCATTTAGGCTTCTTAGTTTTCAAATCAAGATCATGCTCTTTATTTCTTTCTTTATATTTTTATAATGTTTAAGTTTTATTTCATATTATATTTTCCTTAATCTCTTGTTTATGCTTTTCATTTCCTTTACTATACTTATGTTCTTATCTAGTTTATTTATGTTTCTCTTCTTCACAATGTTTAGCTAAGTTTATTGTGTCAATGTGAAAAGGTTTCACTAATGGTGTTAGAATAGGTGTAATATAAACTCAACATTGACTTCAATGTTTATATCCAAAAAAGTTTGTTATTAACATGCCTTATCTTTTTATCTTACTAATTCTTAATACCTTGCTTGTTAAATGATTAATCTAGATTTGTGGTGTACAACCCTTGGTACAACAAATACTTGGCACTTTCATAGCCTACTGTATGGTATAATTGACACTTGTGCTATGAAAGGAACTTGATTTGTTGTTAACATAAGTTAACATCATGAATTACTTACAATATTTAAAAGTATGATGTTACTAAAATAAGATAATTAATATGATCATGTTAAAAATTTATAATGAACTATTAAGGATAAATCATCTGATTGGAACCTCCTTTGTGTGTGGTTTCCAGTTGAGTAATATAAAGAGTTTATATTATATTTACGTCTAATACCATTAATGGATCATCTAACCTTGACAATTGTTTTTATCATTGTTTAATCCTCACATTAATCTCACATCTCAAAGATCTCTTTACTCTTTGTTAAATTATATATATATTATTTATAATTTATATAGTTCACCTCCCTGTGGTTCGACCACAGTCTTGCCGAGTTATTTATTACTTCGACACTCCTGTACTTGGGATAAGACATCAATCTTTTGATCATGTCACCAACTAGCCTTTCATTCCACCATTTACCCTCCTTAAAGTGTGAAAAAAGAAAGAGAGATGAGAGTTGGAAACATGAAAGGAGTAACAAAGGTGTTACCAAGAGAAGAGAAAAGATATTGATTGAAGAAATAGAAGAAAATGTGAAGAAAAATGAAATAGGAGAAGAAGAGGATGTGAAGAAGGATTTTGGAGACGAAAGAGCATAGACTGAAGTATTTTAAACACTTCCTAACTGAAATTGCCAATAAAACCCTTAATTTTCAAATTTTGTTTATTAGGGTTCTTAAGCAAAAATTGGAAAAAAGAGAAAAAAAACTCATAAATTTTGCATTTAAAAGACTAATTGTTTAATAAAATGACATTATTATTCAAGATTGAAGAAGATATTGGGGTGGGAGAGAGGCCCTTAGGTTCGGCCAAATGAAAGAAAAGAGTAAAGAAAGACTTTCTTTAATACAAATGTGCAAATAATTAATGTTTAATTAGTTACATTTTTTTTGATAAATTGTTGATTTTAATGTTTAGCACAACATTTAAATTGTTGTTTATTTTTAATGTTCCTATTTGATGTTCATGAATGAGGTACATAAGGTTATTTGAATTGAACATGAGAGGATTGCTTAGAGTAGAAACATGTACCAAAATAGAAAACAATGAAGTAGCTAGAACTATTATTCCTTAAGTTTCGGCCAAGATTATTACAAAGAAAAAAAGGGGGATGACTTGTTTGAATTTGAGTTTTTGTTGGTTGTCAAATCTTGAATTTCATCATGTTAACATGATCATGGAACAAAAACATTGAAAGACTTGAATAAGAAATTTCACTCCTCACTTGATACATGTTTTGGCCATTATAATAAAGTAATGATTTGGTTCCTTGTATTGTATTCAAATTATACTAATGTGGTTGAATGATGATCATTGAGGTATAGGAACACTCCTAGGGGATGGAACATTCTAGTGTTAGTCCTAGGTATTAATTATTGATGATGGGAGACATTGAACTGCAGCTGGACAACCCTGATGTCCAAGCAGCTGAGTTTGAGGATAGAAACCTAACGAATTCGAGATATTTTTCTTCTTGTGTGTAGGTATGTTAACTTTACATTGCAACAATATTTGGGTCGTTTGGAGTTATGGAACTCCAAATGTGGATGAAATATTAATGAGGGGTCAAGTTATGCATTTCAAAACTGAAATTGTTACTTAACTTGTGAGTGAATTTTGGACTAGTTAAGCATGAAATTTTCGATAAGTTTCCCTTTGAAATTTGTGCATATTGTTGTTAACTTTCATTAGAAATTGGCCTTACCTATTTCGAGTTCTTAAAACTCAAGTTAAGAATAAAATACAGAAGATAGGCTCTGCTGTATTTTGCGTGACAGCTTATAATTATTGAATTGTAGCTGAAATTAGGAATAGATGGGAATGAGATTTTGAATATACCTCTTTATGGAATTGGTACTAGGGATGTTAACTCTCATTTGAAGCAAACTTTTCATAAGTTAAACCAACTCTGATTATGGATAAAAATCTATAGAAACGTCAGGCTGCCATCTAAAAGATAAATTTGTGAGAGTGTAGAGAATGAGCAAAATTAGATATGTTAATGGGTAAATCTAACCTCTCTTTTCTTAATAATAGAAAAGGGACATGTTAACGTGTGAGAAAATAGAATTACACCACATTCCCAATTAAACAAGATAAGTTTTAATTGAAATGCAAAATAGTGTTTAGTTGTAAAAACACATTAGTGAATGAATGAAAACTATTTGAGAGGAATCTCTAACCATGGATATTTCAAAAGAAATGGTCACGAGATTTTGAATGAGAAATACATGAATGAACTAATATATTTTAAATTTTTGGATGAAAGAATATGTCAATTAAGATTTGTGATCCGATCCAAAGTTTCTGATTAAAAAAATTTGATCTCGTTATGGTACATGAGAGGGCCCCGAGGCAGTCCAGCGTACCCACGCCGGCTCATCACATTATACTCCTGGTAGGTGGCAACACTACTTAAATGTCTCTTATTAAGACATATAAATCCGGCAATGGATTTATTTGAGTTGCTGTATTAATTGCCATAAAGATAAAATTTTTGATATGGGTTCAATATTAGAATGAAATGATTATTGAATCCTAAAATGAGATTGGCTTCCAAGAATGGAATGCCATGTTTATAGCAACCAATAAAGTCGTTGATGGTGATTGATAAATCATGGCATGAAATTGGCTTCCGAGAATGGAATGTTGGATGTATAGCAATCGAATAAATTGCTAGAAGTGATAGTTGAGTCATGAAATGAAATTGGCTTTCGAGAATGGAATGTTGAATGCATAGCAACCAATTAAATTACTGGAGGTGATTATTGAATCACAAATGAAATTGGCTTTTGAGAATGGAATGCTAGATATATTTATAGCAATTGATCAAATTGCTAGAAGTGATTATTCAATCACAAATGAAATTGGCTTTCGAAGATGGAATGCTGGAATTATAGAAATTGATTTGGTTGCTAAGGGAGACTAAGAAATCTCGATAAGAGATATGCATCCAAGAATGGAACGCCATAATGAAAGATAGAAGTATTAAAGTGTTTGTGTTACAAAATGAATCATTGAAATCTAACTAAAAAAACAGAATGATGAACTACGCTAAATTTTATTATTATAGAAAGAATATTTTATTGGAATATTCACGACTATCTTAGTATAATAAATTTTATTGTATTATTTCATTAACTGCAGGAACTTCCTATACCCTTTAGGTTCGTCACTCCATCCGTGTGACTTGTAGATTTTAGGGAGACTTTTATGCATGTATTGACTTCCTCTTTTGGCATGTAATTATAACGTAAACTCTTGCAGTATTGCATAATGTTACTATTTGTAACTAGTATAACTTAGACTCTTGTGTGGAGGATCATAATACATGTAGCAGTAATTTTCATGTTTATTGTTACATGTCAAGTCTTCTTTATTTTTGGTTCCTGTTATTTTTCTACTTCATGAGTAAGCATTTTATACTTGTTTATGATGCGGAGATGATGAGATAAATAACAATTATTATTGATGTGAATTCTTGATATTCAAGTTGCTAATGTGAGTTGTATGAGACTTTAATTAGGATGTCAATAGCTTCGTAAGGATAAATACAAAGGAAACTCTGCCAAATTTTTGATAAGAACCTAAAAAACAATTCCATTGATTTTTTACTTTGAAAAAGCTGGGTCGTTACATAAATGGCTGAAACTATAGAAAAAGGATAGGTGTAGGAGGCCGGCTAGTGCACCTGGAGAAGGGAGGAAGAAAACCAAAAGTAGAAGGGAAGAAAAACTATT
>Ga0325400_1006294_pt1 | contig 11270 bp, 8 predicted proteins | sample PopdelMetagenome_2_FD_205662 | JGI IMG/M metagenome (GOLD analysis project Ga0325400, IMG submission 205662) | Populus deltoides microbial communities from Bellville, Georgia, United States - Xylem-PdKOR-R1 | ecosystem: Host-associated > Plants > Phyllosphere > Stem > Wood/Secondary xylem...
GATTGAGGTCAACGGGAACGACGACTTCGTGGCTGCGGACTGGGGCGGGCTCATCGAGAGCAGCAAGGCCTACGCTGAGATCGCCGAGTTCGTCCGTCGGGAGGTCAAGGTTGCCCTGAAGGCCGCGTTCGCCAACGACATGAGCCTTCAGCGGGCTCGCCTTATGAAGCGGATCCAGGAGCGCATCGCCGGACTGCCCGAGTTCCGGAGAAAGTATGCGGAAGAGGCCATCCAGCGGATCTTGAGGCGCTTCTACGAGGAAAGCGCCGACCGCATCGAGGCCATCGCCGAAGTTGCCCTAGACGCCCTCGAGCACGACGCCTACTGGGACGTCCTTCAGCGGATCAACGCCGCGAGCGAGGGCGAAGTGAGCGACTTCGCGGACTCGCTGGCCGAGTTCGGGCTTCTGGAGCTCTCGGCCATCGGCCGGCAGGCGTCCGTAAGGCTGCGCTTCCTCGACAGGCTGGAGGAACTGGTCCTGCGCAAGGACACACTGGAAGCCGACGTCCACAAGGCGATCGAGACGAACCTCTGGGTCCTGGGACGCGGCTACTCGACAATGTCCTCCAACCGGACCCTGAGGAACATCGCGCGGCGCTTCGGCAGCGGCGAGCCGGAAGCGTCCCGGGCCGCCAGGCGGCCCGACCTTCTCCTGGGCCAAGCGTCGGACGGCACGAAGACCATTATCGAGTTCAAGCGGCCCTCCCACTCCATCGACCGCGCCGACGTGGCGCAGGCGGAGGCGTATCGCGACGATCTCGCCCGGCAGCTTCCGTCGGGGAGCATCCGCATCCTGATGCTGGGGAACGGGCTTGTCCCGACGCTGGACGTCACGAGGGTCGCGCCCGACGTCCAGATCCAGTCCTACCTCGGCTTGATCTCCGCAGCGCGCGGCGAGCTGGAATGGATCCTGAAGGAGGTCGACCGCTGACGCTGCGGCTCGTCCACGGTCGGGGAGCAATACGTCAAGGACTCGAGGCGTTGGAGGAGCTCCCGCATCCCCGGATGCGCACTTTCCCCGCACGTCGACTGTGTCGACAGGAATCGGGGAACGGAGCATCATGTGTCGTGGTGCCCGGCGGGTGAGCCGACCGAATCCTGTCGACGCGGTGCGGCGGGAGGCGCGCAAAGACAAGCGTGACGTAACGGGACCGGCCCGGTTGCGATGGAACCCGAACGTGAACAAGACGACGGACCCTCACTCGAGCAGGCGACCGGTCGGCCGGGATCGGGCCGCCCCCGGCTCCCGCATCCCCATCGTAAGCCTTGCCCGTTTGCGGTCGATGAAATGAAACACGGAGCCGAAACGGGACCGGTGGTGATCCGACCGCCCGCCGAGGCGGCGAACGAGACGTCCGTTGCGGTCGCGCTGGCGCCGGGGTTGCCGATCGACGGCGTCGCCTGTCGCGGCGCGAGGGCCATGCTGGGCGTCTCGCAGGTGGCCCTTTCCAAGGCCGCCGACTGCGGCAGGAAGCTCTTAAACGACTTCGAGAACGGGGTCCGCGCTCCGCGCGTCGGCAACGCCGTGCGCATCCGCGAGGCGCTCGAGGACTTGGGTGCCGTCTTCCTTACGTGCGACGGACGGGTCGCGGTCGGCGTCGATCCGGAGGCGGCCTCTATGCGGACGCCGCGGGCCCGGTCGTTGGGCCGGTAGTAGACGTTGCCTTGGCAAACGCGGCTGCCCTACTCGCTGTCTCGCTGATGCCCTGACATGCCTCCCGCCGCGCGATCGTGGTCCTCCGACAGAGCATCGTTCGGGTGGATGACCGCCGACGCATGAGCGAAAGCCATCGGTCCTCTTCGAGCAAGCCTTGGCGCCAGACGCGGTCCGCGACGAGGAGAGCAAAAGTGGTGGCCAGGTTCGGGATGCCGCAGCGTCGATACAACCCTCAGTGCCGGTCCCTGTCTCGAACGCCAGGTCGCGGTCCGCCGGAGGGGCCGGGCCATACCGACACTGACCGGAAACTGCGTCCGGAAGCCGTTTTCGGTTGACAGAAAGGAGGCATGATGCTTCTTTTCACCGAAAGACTAATGTGAATGCCGGCATGCGCTAAGTTTGGTTGGGCATAGTGCCCAACCATCCGGCAGCATCCCCGACACATCCGCGACGACCGACTCAATCGATCAGGGAGTACCCCACGCCGCGTTCGTTCTTGAGCTGCTTGTCTCCCCAAAGTATCTTGCTGACTTTCTTCTCCGGCTGTGCCGCTGGCAGCCGTATGTTCGCGTCGCGGACCGCTTGCAGGATCTCACGCCTGTTCATGGGGCGTCCCGCCGTCGCTATGGCGGCGCGGGCGACGCGCCGAACCTCGAGGCTGAAGTTGACGCCGGCTTTTCTCTCCGGGGTCTGATCGCCGGGCAGCGAAATGCCGGGGTCGTCCCCAGACGACCGCCCCGGCGCCGAAGGTGCCCGTTCCCCGCAAAGCGCGGCCAACTGGCGTTCCTGGTCCTGTAGGTGTGCCAGTTCGGCGCGAACGCGGTCCGCCTCGCAACTCTTCGAAGCGATCTCGTCACGAACCTCTGCCAGGAGGCTGCGATAGGTGGTTTGTCTGTCCGATTCAGAACTCATTCCAAGGGATCCGGGCCGCTGTTCCGGGAACTACTACATCGTTGCAGGGAACGGTCAACGAGCCTCTGGGACCTGGTCGGCGCCGCCCGCGCCTCCCTGGGGCGGCCGACGCCTCCTGCGTTGGATACCGGACCATGATGCCGGGGGAGGGGGAGCGTGCGTTCCCCCAGCGCCGGCGGAGCTGGATGCGTACCGACGGATGCCGTGCCCGGCCGGCTCGTAGTAAGGCTGGCCCCTCGTCCCGAGGAGCCCCTGGACCTGTTCCTGATGAGGCTGGGCGGGAGCAACGGCACGGGCGGCCCGCGAAGGCTGCTCGCGCAGGTCGGGCTCGCCGGCACCGCCCGGAGCGTTCGATCCGACCTGGCTCCCCTGGCCGTGGCGCTCGGAGCCGCGGATGGCGACGTTTCCTTGCTGGAACGCCTGGGGAGGTGGCGGGACCCGATCTCGGGGCGTACGCGGCTTTGTGGGCGCGCCATATCCGCAACCGCGTTGGGCCGCCCGCTGGGACGGATCTGTCCCGGGTGCCTACGGAGTGGAACCGCGTTTCGCTGGCAGTTCGACTCGAAAGCCGTCCTGGCCTGCGAACGGCACGGTTGCTGGCTACGGGATGGATGCGCCGGATGTGGCCGGCGCCTGGACTGGAACAGGGAGCATGTGGACCGCTGCCCTTGCGGGCTGTCCTTGGATGCCCCGACCCCGGCTGCGCCCCCCGGCGCCATCGCCTTGGCTGGGAAGGTGTCGGAGATCGACCGTGGCGGAGGGTTCCCCCTCTCGCTTTCGGAAGCGCTCGAGCTGGTCTGGTTCGCGGCGGTTCGCAACGGGGAAGGCCTTGGGAGGGGCGCCGCCGTCGACAGGCCGACGGTCTCGAGGACATGGCGGTTCCTGGAGCCCGTTGTCGATTTGCTGGACGACTGGCCAGACAAGTTCTCTGCCTGGATCGTCTCGAGCAGACGCGGGGAGCTTCGATCGTCCAGCCTCTACGACCAGATCCCGATCCTTATGAACCTCAAGGAAACCTTTGGGAACCGGGTCCCCGCCATCACCGAGGCCGCTGCCCTCGCGGCAAGGGATGCAACCCACCTCATCCCGGTCCGGTCGCACTCGTCCTACCATCGATCGGGCGGTCCGAACCTCGACGCCGCCTCGGCCGCTGCCCTGCTCGGCATCGCGCCGCCTTCCGTCGCCTGCCGCATCGAACGTGGGGAGTTGGCCGGGCGGCTAGTCATGGTTGGTGGCCGCAGGGCGGTGTCAGTCCAGAGGTCGGACCTTGCCGGGATGATCCGCCGGAAATCCGACACTCCGGAAGCCATCGGGTCTTTCCTCGGCCTCTCCGAAGCGCAAGCGGTCGCGTTGCGCAGATCGCTCGGCCGGATGCGGGGGGCGCCGCCGGCCGACCGGGAGGCCATGCGGTCGCTCGTCCGCGAACTGGACGGGCTTGCGTCGCCGGATCCCGCGCCCGCCGACGTCATGCCCTTGGCAGCCGTGACCGCCATGCGCGGACCCGGACTTCCCGGAGCCGTCTCCCTCGTCCTGTCGGGAAGTTTGGGCCTCTGGCGCCTGGGGGGCGCGGCCGACCCTCCCTTCCGGCGGCTTGGCGTCTCCAGGGCGGAATTGCTCCGCGCGGCAGGGGGCGGCCTCAGCGTCCGGGAGATCGCGGCGCTACTGAAGGTGCCGACGAGGCTGGTTCCCAAGCTCCTGGAAGCCGGGTGCATCGCGACCACGGGCGCGAGCCGGCGCAGATGCGTCGACGTCGAGGCCGTGCGGCGCTGCTCGGAACACTTCGCGACCGGAGCCCAGTTGGCCGCGTCTGTGGGAACGAACGCGCGCACCCTTCTGGCGCGCCTCGCGACGGCCGGCCTGGAGCCACTGGTGCCATCCGACCCCGCCAACGGCATCTCGTCGGTCTGGGACAGGGCAAGGGTCGAGGACATCATGCGGGGCGACGCCGCACGGACGGGATGGGACAACTGTCCCGAAGGCGACGACCGGCCGGATTGAGGTGTCGCCAGGGGAGGTCCCGCCATACCCCGTCTGTCGCCGGACGATCCCGGTTCGGCGCTCGGTGTCCCGCCCTTCCATATCCCGTTCATAGACCCTAAAAGATCCTGGTTGTGTTCTCGTTCGGACGGTTGGGATAATGGATGGGGAACTTAGGGAATTTCTCGCAAGCCAGCTTCTGCGCATTTCGACGGAAATGAGACGGAAACCACCGGTGGAAAGACGGGGGCCGGAGCGGACGTGGACACCTGCCGAAGCGGGACATGAGCCCTGCAAAGTGCAGTGGGTCCGGCCCGAGATCGCCACCTTGTTCCCCGACGCCGCCGTGAGGGAACCGGGCCGTTCGCCCCGCTCGCAGTCGAGAGGCTGGCAGACGCGGTACTTCAGCCAGAAGGCGGGACGGGTGATTAGGGGCGCTTCCCATCTCGAGGGACAGCACGTGGTCGATACAGACTTCGATCGGGAAGTGGCCTGTGTCTGCGAGCAGCCGATGTCGCTGAAGCTTCCCGACGGACGTACCGTTAGACCGGACGCCTTCGTTTGGATGCGGCAAGGGCCACACGAGATCCGCGAGGTGAAGCTCGAGCGTGAAGCGGTCCTCGCAGAGGAACGGTGGGACGCAATCGGAACGGCGGTGGCGGCCATGGGGTACACATACCGCGTGGTCACCGACCGCAGGATGGGGCATCCCGACCGAACGGCGAACGTCGAACTCTTCATGGCGCACCGCCACGCCGAGGTGCCCAACGACGCGACGCTCGACGCCATGTGGCGCACCCTCGGCAGCGGCGGCATGGCGGCGGGCGAGTTCCTAGCCGCCCATCCCGGCACCTCTCGGAAGCAACTGTTCGCCCTCCTCCGCCTGACGTTCATCGCCCTCGACGACCTCGACGTCCCCTTCGGCGACGACAGCCCGATCCAAAGGTTCCGCCGGGACATACGCCGGGTCGGCGCGGCCTTTCGCAGCGACTGCGGGAGCCCGCCCGTGCCGGGCTCGATCCACTTCGCGCGGGTGCAGGAGTGATGGCGCCGCGTCGCATCGCGGGAACGGCGTCCGGCTTCCCGGCCTCGGCGCGCTGTCTCGGCCGCATGCCAGGGCAACGTCCCGCTGCGGGACAAGGTTACGACCTGCTCTACACTGGCCGCGAGGCCTCGGCATGAGGCGGATCCGGTTCATCGGCGGCCAGCGCCTCCGTCTCTTCGGGGTGCCGATCACGCTCCTGAGGTCCAGCGGAAGTCCGGGCGCCGAGGTCTGGGAAGTGGAGAACCGGGCCAAGAGACAGGTCGAGCCGCATTCCCGTCACTCCCTCGACCTCGCTCAGCTCAAGGGAAACCTCGTCGATGACAGCGAGGGGCCCGCGCCTCCTAAGAAGTACTTCGGGACACGGGCGATCTCCGACCTGCCGCCCCTGGCCAAGCGGCGGGTGTACTACGAGCGGGAGATCGTGAGGTCCGTCGAGCGCCTCACGTCGAAGGGGCACAAGACCTCGAGGGACCGCAAGACCGGAAAGCTGCGGCTCGAGGCCGTGCTGGCGAAACTCGCGGCCGAACTCGGCCTGAAACACTTCGGCGTCGCTCGAAAGCTCTCCGTCGCCACGTACTACGTGTATGTCGCCAAGCACCGGAATGCCGTCGATACGGACCGCATCGCCGGCGGTTATTCGAACCGTGGTTTCCGCGAACCGTTGGGCCCGGGCGTGAAGGCCGAGTTGATCCGGGGCATCGAGGAGTTGATCGACGAGAAGAAGGGGCAGATCGGCAAACCCGGCTACATGCTCCTGACCCAGGCCGACATCGACGAGAGGATCGTCTCGACCGTCGAGAGGCTGCGCGCGGAGCGGGGCGATCCCGGCATCCGGGTTCCCCATCGTGCCACCGTTTTTCGGATCCTAAAGGACGACATCGACCAGTACGACCTGACGCTCGTCAGGAAGGGCACGGTGTCGGCGAACGTCGGGGCGCGGTACAAGGAGTTGCCGAGGAGGCTGACGCACGCCTTGCAGTGGTGCCAGTTCGACGAGACGCACTGTCCCATTTTCCTTTACCACGAGGCACTCGGCATCCCCCTCGGCAAGCCGCACCTGGCTTGGATCGTGGATCTCTACAGCGGCGGTCTCGTCGGCATCTACCTGGGCTTCACGCCGCCTAGCGACCATGTCATCGCGCAGACCGTGAAGCATGCCTGCCTGCCCAAGGCCTACATGTACGATCTCTACCCAGGCAACACGGAGCCGTGGCTGCATGCGGGGATCATGAAGCTCCTGACCTTCGACAACAGCTTGCAGGGGCACGGCGACAGCATCCAGCAGATCTGCGGCGACATCGACATTCAGTATGATTTTACGCCCTCGAGGGCGCCATGGATGAAGGCCATGGTCGAGCGCATGTTCAAGATGCTGGAGGAAATGCTCCTCCAGAACCTGAGCGGCTACACGTTCCCGAAGTTCTGGAACGTCTCGAGCGCCGACTACGACCCGCAGAAGACCGCCCTGATGGATTTCGGGCGCTTCCTTGCCCTTCTCCACGCTTGGATCACCATGGGCGTCCACACGAGGGCCCGCGGGAAGCGAGCGGCTCCCAACAGGCTGTGGGTGGAAGGCACCGCGTCCGTCCAACCCGAGTTCGTGTCGGACACGGCCGAGCTGGAAGCCCTCTTCGGCGTCGTCAGGAAGGGCGTCCGTCTCGACCACCGCGGCGTCCTGTTCGAGGGCTTACGATATGACTCCGACCTTGGGCGCGTCGACCGCAGGACCCGGGGTGCGGTGCGGTACGTCAACATAAAGTGCAACCTTCTCGACATCCGCAAGGTCCACATCCAGGCCAGCGACGGCAGTTGGTACCCGGCGACGACCCATGAGCATCCGGAGATGGAGGTGCTCGACCACCACGTCCTCAAGCTGCTCAATGCCCAGTCGCGCTACGACTTCGGGGTGGAGTCGACCGAGAACCGCGTCAAGAGCCTGCGCGCGCTCAGGAACGCCATGGTGGAAGGGTACGACGAGGGCATGGCGGCTGCGAACCTCCAACGCGGCGCCCGGGTGCTCGGCATCGGCACCCCGAACCTGTTCGTGGGCCAGGGACACGACGGACGGCTCCCGGTACCCACTCCGCCACCGCTCGTGATGCCGCCGCGGCCGGCCCTCGTCGGCTTCGGGCCGAAAGACGGGGGTGCCGACGATCCTCCCCTCGCGACCCGGACGCGCACGCGGTTGACGCTTCCAGTCCTCAAGACGGACAGGTCCCTTTGATGCCCGACGACACCGCCATGCGGCGCTACCATCCCGACATGCATCGCGAGGTCATCGCCCTGCCGGACGCGTCTCCGGTCGGAGCCGGCACGGTGTACACGAGGTCCGAGGACGCCATCATCGAGCTCTACGTGGAGCACCCGAACTTCATCGCGACCCTGGACGATGTGCTCCGCCGGGTGCGTCGCTGCAAGCGGCGCAAGGGCAGCCAGCGCAGCATCCTGGTTGCCGGGCACTCGGGTGTGGGCAAGTCGACGCTGATCGCGAAGGTCGAGGCCGAGTTCCCACGAGTTGAGGACGGGAGGCGCCTCACGTTGCGCGATGGTTCGGTCGCCGTTTGCGACGACATCCCGGTGGTCTGCATCGAATGCCCGAACAACCCGCTCGAATCGACGCTGGTCGTCAGGTTGCTCGAGGCGATAGGCGACCCGCGCCCGAAGAAGCGGAATACCGAGGAGGGAAAGACGGCGCTTAAGGGCTTCCTGAAGGTTTGCGGCACCCTTGCCGTCGTCGTCGACGAGGCGCACAGGCCGACCGACCGGCAGGGAACCGTCCTGCAAGGCGGCATCGCCACCTTCTTCCAGGAACTGCACGACGAGGGCTGTGCGGTCATCCTCGTGGGGCTGGGCCGCGCCGAAGCCTTGATGGAGGGGGACACCCAGGTCGAACGCCGTTGGGACGATCCGTTCCGCCTCGATGGGTATACCTGGGGCGACCTTGCCGTCGCGGTTTTCGGAAACGAGGGCGACAGCCGTCTCGGGTCACGGGTCGACTTCATGACGATGTTGAAGGCCGTCCTCGACGCCGTCGAGCTGGAATGGGACGCAGAGATCGACGTGGCCTTCGAGGAGGACGCGTTCCTCTTCTTCTACGCCAGCCGTGGTCTGATGGGCTACCTCAAGAAACTCGTCCACGCGGTGGTCCTGCTCGCCGAGGACGCAGAGGCGACCGTCATAACGAAGCCCATGCTGGCCAAGGCCTTCGGAAAGGTGTTCAGGCGGGAGACGAAGGGCAAGGTGCTCCAGAACCCCTTCCTTCCGAACTTCGTCGTCGCGCTGCCCCCAGATCCGCCGAGCGACAACTTCAAGGTTTTCCCTACGAGACGGCGTCGGAAGGGCGGACGCACGACCAAAAAGGAGCGCAAGGCGAACCTGACGTACCGTGTGACCAAATGAGTGATCGCACGGCAAGCCCGGAAAGAGCAAGGCAGCGCCCATGACCGACGATCGGTTGGTCGTTCGCTTCGGCCCATCGGACGACGAGAACCTCCGTGGTTGGCTCATGAGGTTGGGCACATGGAATGCCTTCCGCCAGAACGCCACCTTCATGAGGGTCTCGGTCACGTACGAGGCGTCGCCTGCCGAAGGCATTCGCTTCCTGCGTTCCATGACCGACTGCCCGACCGCTCGGATCGAGCGGCTCTTCGGCGACAACCGGCGATGGGCGCCGGTCCCCGGACAGGTCGTTTCGCGTTATGAGGTCGACTCGACCGGGCGGATCTGTCCCGATTGCGTGCGGTGCCACGGACGCATCCTCGCGGATTGGAGCCTTGGACCCTGCGTCGGTTGCGACGTACATGGCCGCATGCTCGTCGACGCCTGCCAGCGTTGCGGTGAGAAGCTGTCTTGGACGAGACGCCGGATCGATCGATGCCCATGCGGTTTCGACCTGCTCGGAAGTCCTGTCGTGCCGATGTCGGAGGACCTGGCCGGGTTGGTGCGGATGCTGCGTCTTGCCTGCAATCCCGCGCGACCGTTCCACGCGAGCCCCAAGCACCCGCAAGAGCTGTGCGGTGCGGACCTTGCGTGGCTCGTCAACTTGATCGGGCGTGACCTGCTGCGGGAGGGAGGCGGCCGCGACGCGGGACCGGCGCTCCCGTCGCGCGCCACGGCGATGGCTGCGGCGCCGCTTCTCAAGGACTGGCCTGGACCGATGCGGCGTTACCTGCATCGGATCCTGGTCCAGGACGCTCCCGGGGCTTTGTCCGGACGCGGCCTTCTGGTCATGCTCAATAGGGCCGGCCACGAGAGACCCAAGGCGAGGGCCATGCTGCTCGCCGAGTGCGGGAAGGTCGTCCACGGGAAGCGCTTCGCGCGCCTGGGTCGCAACGCGTTCGAGGTCGGCGACGTCGACGGCAGGCGGTACGTGTCCCATACGGAGGCGTCGCGCATCGTTGGACTGAGGGATTCGCACCTTTTCGACCAGGCCCGGCGCCATTCGGTCCTGCTACAGCCGGTGCGGAAGGGGAGATACGAGACCGAGTTGTACGAACTCGAGGGCATACGTAAGGCCGCGCAGGAACGCAGGCTGGCCATCGGGAACCGCAGCCTCGGCCTGCGCCAAGCCCAGGCCGCCGCCGAACTCGGTGTGGGACGCGGTTCGGTGCCGGAGATGGCGGCGGCCGGTCTCGTCGGTACCTGGCGGGAGGATGGCTGCACGTATTACTCGAAGGAGGACGTACGCTCAGTGCTTCGACGGCTTGAGAAACTCGCGTCCACGCGCGTGGGTGGCCCGGGTGATCGCCGTCTCTCCGAATGCGCGCAGGGGACGCGTTGGGTTTCGGTCCCGATGCTGCTTGTGGAGGTGCTCGAGGGTAGGATCCCGGTCGCGACGCACGTGGGACCCGTGCCTTCCCGGCAGGTTTCGAGGCAACCGCGCGGCGTCAACGGCTTCTTGCTCGACGACCGGGCTTTCAGGGCGTTCGCAAGGTCCGTTGCCACCCACCTCACGGCCGAGCAGGTCGCCAAGGAGACGATGGTGCCCCTCGACATCGTTCCTGCGATCGTCGCGATGGGACTCCTCTCGATCGATCCGGAGACGGTTGTGGGTAGCCAGAGACGCCCTGGAATAACGTCGGCTTCGGTGGAAACCTTTCGGGGTCGCTATGTCCATTCGGCCGACCTGCGTGTCGTCAAGCCCGGGATCGCGTTGTCGCAGATCGAGGCTATGGGTCTGCGAGCGGTCGTCGTTGTGAACAGGTTGTTCCGGCTCTACGATCGCGTCAGTGCGGAGCGTGTGTTCGGGCCGCTACCTCGGTCTCTCGGCAAGGCGTGACGCCAGGCATGAACGCCGGCACGGGAAACGGCTGTCCGAAGTCATCGAGAAGGCGAAGGGAGGCGACGCACGGCGGCTGGCCGGCTGGGGCGGGCAAAGCCATGATTGTCGAATTTCCAGCCTTTCTCGCGACAACACCCCCTGATTTCTGATTTAGCCTGCGACAATTTCCGGAAATTATGCGCGACGAAAAACGATAAGTAATTGAAAATGATGCATCATGTTTCTGGTTTTTTGTGCGACTGCACAGCGGATGCGCGCCGTCAGCCGGCCCTGCGGACCTGCAGAACCTCCGGGTCGTAGGCACGGCCGAAGCGGTTGGCGAGGAAGTCGGGGAGGTCGATCTCCTCCTGGCGCACGAAGCCCTTGGCGCGGAGCCGGCCTTCCGACAGGAGGTCGAG
>Ga0325400_1006296_pt1 | contig 11269 bp, 11 predicted proteins | sample PopdelMetagenome_2_FD_205662 | JGI IMG/M metagenome (GOLD analysis project Ga0325400, IMG submission 205662) | Populus deltoides microbial communities from Bellville, Georgia, United States - Xylem-PdKOR-R1 | ecosystem: Host-associated > Plants > Phyllosphere > Stem > Wood/Secondary xylem...
GCCGACGTCGAGCAGGGGGTAGACGCGGACCTGGGTCCGGGCGACGCGGACCATCTCGAGCAGCGCGGCGAGGTGGAACGCGGCGTCGAGACGGTCGGCGTAGGTGAACAGGAAGTGCGAGCACAGGACGAGGTCGACGCTGTCGTCAGGCAGCGGCAGGTGCGGCAGCGACGCCGCGAGGTACCGGTCGGGCTCGGCGCGGCGGTGGGCGACGAAGGCGGCCGCGGACGCCGTGCGCCGGCGGGTCAGGGTGTCGGGGTCGCCGCGGTCGTCCCACCGGTAGGCCCCGGCTCGACGGGTCATCCACGCGCGGGCGCGCTCGAGCTCACCGGCCAGCTGGGCCTCGAGGTCGTCGACGGGCCGGGCGTACACCGGGTCGACGGCGCGGGCGTCGGTCCCACGGGCGCGGGCGGTGGCGGTGAAGCTGGCTCCGCCGCCCGGGCAGTCCAGGACACTGCCGGCGAGGTCGAAGTCGGTCAGGGCGAACATCGCCCGGTACTCCGCGAGGTCGCGGGAGCTGATCAGGTACTCACCGATCGAGTCGGTCTCGGGTGCGCTCATGGCGGCAGGCTCCTCGTTGAGGGCCGCGACGACGCGGGTCCTACGAGGCGCTGGGGCTCCGCGGTCGTCACGGTGGTGACGGCTGCGGACAGGTGAGGGTCTCGGCGCGCCGTCAGGGACGGCGCCACCACAGCAGGAACGACTGGTGCCTCACGAGCAGGACCGTAGTGGTAACTCCTCTCTCCAGACACAGGTCGTCGTGCGGCCAGTGTCCGCTGACGATCGGCCGTCCAGTCAGCGTCCCGCTAACCACCCTCAACCGGTGAAGCCGCTGCTCACGCCGTCGTAGTCGCACCGCTGGGACCCTCGCGTCCCAGCAGACCCGTCCGGAGGTCCGTCCCGGTGATGGGGCGTCGGCTGGGACGGCGGCCGACGGCTGGCCTCCTGTCGCTCGCACGAGCTGGTCGACGAGCGCTGAAGCGATCAGCCTCTTGTTGTCACTCTCCAACAACGGTGTTGCATCGCCCTCAATCCAAGGGTTCTGGCGCACCTACGCTCAGCTCGCGACTTCCGGACGTCCGACGCTGCCACGATCGACCCATGTGCGAGCTCCGGCTCACGGGCTACTCGCCTCAGGACCGTCCAGGGTTGGCCGCCCTAGTGACGGACGTCCTGCGTGAGCACGGCGACGCCTTCGATCCCGTCCTCGACGTCGACCTCGCCGCACCCGAGCAGCACTACCGCCGCATCTGGTTGCTGAAGGCGGAGGGCACGGTCGTCGGCTCGGTGGCCATCACGCCACCCGACGACGGCACCACCACTTTGAAGCGCATGTACCTACGCCCGGAACGGCGCGGCCAGGGGTGGGGGCGCCGGCTCCTCGAGGCCGCTCTGCGCGAGGCGCAACGCGTGGGCTGTTACACGATCCTGCTGGACACGACGGATCGGCAGCACGCCGCCCGACTGCTCTATGAGCGGGCGGGCTTCCGCTTGATCACCGAGGGAGAGGGCGTCGTCCACTACGCGAAGACGCTCTCTCCGCCCGGCGTGCGACGTTGAGGCCACGTTCACAAACGATGGTTTGAGGAGCAGCCGCCGAGCGTCGGCGTCGAGGCGCCGACACGCCGCGTGTCGGCGTACCAAAAGCCGTGGCGGAAACCTCGACGTGCCACAACCACAGAGGCGCCGTTTCCGGCACAGTGGAAGAGTGCCCCACGCCCACGGCTACGCCCGGGTCTCGACGACCTCCCAAGACGCCTCGCTCCAGCACGACGCGCTGACCGCCGCCGGCTGCGCCCGGGTCTGGACCGACGTCGCCTCCGGCTCCCGCGACGACCGCCCCCAGCTTGCCCAACTCCTCGAGCGGCTGCTGCCCGGCGACACCCTCGTGGTGTGGCGGCTGGACCGGCTCGGCCGGTCCCTGCCGCACCTGCTGGCCACGGTCAACGAGCTCCAGGGCAGGGGAGTGGGCTTCCGGTCCCTGACCGAGTCCATCGACACCACCACCGCTGGCGGCCGCCTGGTCTTCTCGATCTTCGGCGCGCTGGCCGATTTCGAGCGCCAGCTCATCCGGGAGCGGACCATCGCCGGGCTCGAGGCCGCCCGCGCCCGCGGCCGCGTCGGCGGTAGGCCCACCGTCATGGGCCCCGAGCGCATCGAAGCTGCCCGGGCCCTACTCGCCCAGCCCGGCGCCACCGTCACTGGCGTCGCCGCCCACCTTGGGGTCTCCCGCAACACGATCTACCGCAACGTCCTCGCGGGAGCAACGCAGGCGCTGCCGGCGCCGGAAGGTCAGGGCGACGACGTCGTGCCGGCGCCGGGTGGGGGAGCGGGGCGTCGCGGCGGAGGTGGAGGTCTGGACCGGCTGGGTCCGCGGCGCGTGGACAGGGGCTGACCTGGGGGCCGCTTGTACCAGGGTCACCTTCAGATGTGTGTGCGGCCCTCACGGACGGGCAGCTGGTCGAGGTCGGTGGTGGCCAGGTCCTCGTCGAGGTAGACGCTCAAGTACGGAGAGACCGATGGCACTCCGGCGTCGTCGAAGACGCGGGTGCGCCGGCGGAGGAGGCGATTCCTGTCGGGGCGGAGGGAGAAGTCGGCGACCACTTCGGTGTCCGGCCATGCTCCCTCGACGCGCACAGCGAGGTCGGCGTATCGGGACTGCACCCGGTGCCAGCGGTCGTCGCGCGCGGTCCAGACCAGGTCCGGCTCGTCCAGGCGGGCGTACTGCTCGCGCACCGCGTGCACGGCGGCCTCGACCTCCTCGGCGTCCAGGGGGCGGGGCGTCCAGCGGGTGCCGGCCGCGCCGGTCAGGTCCACCCGGTCGCCCTCGTCGATCACGGGCTCCTCGTCGTCCTCGTCCTGGTGCTCCTCGACGGGCCGGGACGCCAGCGCGTCGAGGTCCACATCGGCCGGCAGTCCGCCGCCGAGGTCGATCTCGGCGGTGCGCTGGGGGTAGTGCACGCCGTAGCCGCCGTACCCGTCGGGGGTGCGGACGAGGCCGGTGGGGTGGAAGACCACCCGCAGGGCACCGTCGTCGATCGCCTCGACGCGGGAGACGACGCGGGAGACGACCATCTCTTCCACCGGGCCGTCGGCACGGACCCGGCTCAGGGTCACCGGCCCGGTCGGCTGCGGCGCCGGCGGATCGGGCAGCGGCGTCGCCGACTCGGGCTCGTCACCCGGTGCGAAGGCGAACCACCCGAGGCTGTCCTCCTCGCCGTTGTCCGCGGGCGCGGTGGCCAGGAAGCGTTCCGCGTCTGCGGCCGCCTCGATCTCGTCGGCCTGGCGCTCTGCGCGGTGGAAGTCCTCCCAGGACTCCACCGGGGCGTGCTCGAGCCCCTGCGGCGGACCCGCAGGAGACTCGTCGTCACCGTCGGCTCCGTCGTCATTGAGCTCGCTGTCGTTCCCGGCGAGACCGTGGGACATGGCCAGGTAGGGATCGGGGCAGACCCACAGGCCCACCTCGTCGACCCCGATCGGTGTCAGCGCCCCCAGCTCGCGTGCGGCGACCTGGCCGTCGATCCCTACGCGCACCGCGGTGTGCCCGTCCGGGCCGGAACCGTCGGCGTCGTGGTCGGTGTAGATGACCCACACGCAGCCCGGCGCCGCCACCACGGAGGCCGAGGCCGAGGCTGCCGGCAGGGGCGCGTCCGGCCAGGTGACCACCCGCACCGCCCTGCCGGCATCGCGGAGCACGGCCACCGGGCGTGCGCGGTCCACTAAGAACGTGACCCCACCGGTCACCACCGGGGCGAGCGGATCAAGCCGATCGGGGATGACCATGACTTGAGCATCCCAGCCCCCACAGGGCGGCGACGGTGTCCCGTATGACGTCCCTAAGTGAGAAACCAAACCGGACGGGTCTATCGGGACACCCACCGCCAGGCGAGGGCTCGGCAGGCTTCTGACCTGGGGCGTCACCGATAGACGGTCGGCTGCTGGGACGAGTCCGGTGACACGGTCTAGCCATCGGCCATCTGTGCGACATGCCCAGTGACATGCAGGGCGTCGTGCAAGGCTACCGGGATGAGGCTCTCCCGCTGGCGGCGACGAGCGGAGGTGGTGGAGCCGGCAGCGGCCCATGACCGGTGGCCGCCCCTGCCTGAGCCGGCGCGCGAGAGGAGGAGAACTCGTCGAGGCCAGGTGGATCTCCCCAGGCACGGCCTCGAGCGCGCGGTATGGACGGAGGAGGACTTCTGGTCCATGGGGTGGCACGACGCCGTCGTGTGGGCCTTCCAAGTCCAGCACGGGGAGTACCCCGAGCCTGAGGACTACCCCGACGACGTCTACGAGCCTCCGGCGACGGATCGCCTCGCCTTGGATTTGGATTACATCACCCAGTGGGTGGAGCCCGCGCGACGTGGTGGCTCCTTCACGTTCTGGGTAGCCCCGTGCACCTTGGTCTTCTCCGGGGTCACAGAGCTGAAGATGGACATCGACGACCTCGCCGTCGGGCCTCGCCAGATCCAGGACATTACTGCTGTCCGCGGTGGTTGGCACATTGAGGGGCAGCAGGACATGGGTTTTGAGGGGTCAGGTTTTGACATCTGGGTCAAGGCGACCCGCTTCAAGCAGACCTTTCGCCAAGAACCGAGGCACGTCGAGTACCAGCAACTGAGCCTGGCTGAACGGGGCGGTTGGAGTTTTAGCGAGTCGCCGACGGAAACGAACTAGCAAGTGGTCAATCGACAGTCGGAAATGCATCTTCCGCCGCAGACGGGCGGATAAATAAGAGGGTGCCGCGCGGGCGGGTGGCCAGGCTTGTGGTGACCGGTTGAAGATCGTCAGCGGGACGCCGCCCGGACGCCGATCGTCAGCGGGACGCCGACCGGACGCCGATCGGCTGCGGGACGCCTCGGCTCTGTCGCCGAGGACGTCGTCGAGCGGTCGTCGGCGAGCTCCTGGGCGGTCGTCCTTCGGGGTGGGGGCCCGGCGTGAACGCTGTAGTCGCGTTCTGCCAAGGAGAGGGTGAGAGCAGGGGGCCGGGCGCCAAGGAGGGGGAGCTGATGCCGGACAGCGACGAGGAGGTCCTGGCGCGGTCATTGCGCCGGCCGGCGGCCTTCGAGGAGCTCGTGCGCCGGCACAGCGCACCGGTGCACGGCTACCTGCAGCGCAGGTCCAGCACCCAGGTCGCCGACGACCTGCTCGCCGAGACGTGGCTGCAGGCCTTCGCCTCCCGCAGCTCCTACGACCCCGGCCGTGGGCCCGTGCGCGCCTGGGTGTTCGGCGTCGCCCGTCACGTCCTGTCCGCCGCTCAGCGCCAGCACCGGCGGGCACACCAGGAGGGCTCCTGGAGTGAGGCGGTGACCGACCCGGCACCGGACTGGGACGCCATCGACGCCCGCCTGGACGCCGCGGCGACGGCACCCGCCCTGCGCTCGGGCCTAGCGGGCCTGACCGGGCCCGACCGGGAGCTGCTGCTGCTGGTGGTGTGGGAGCAGCTCAGCCCAACTGAGGCCGCCGCCGTCCTCGGCATCCCTGCGGGTACCGCCCGATCGCGCCTGCACCGCGCCCGCCGCCAGCTGCGCCACCACGTCAGCACGCCACCACCGGCCGCGGCGCACCCGGCCGCCTCCCACCCGTCCTCGAGGAGGTCCTCGTGAGTACCGACAACCGCCCCGCCCCGCGTCGGCTCGGCGACGCGGCCGACCGCGGATGGCACGAGGACCTCGCCCGCGCCGGCACGGTGCCCGCACCAAGACCGGGCCTGCTCGAGGACGCGATGACGCAGGTGCGTCAGGCCGCCGCCGCCGAGGCCCCCGGGGCCCACGAGGAGATCGTGGCCGTGCGGGCCACAGCGGCGCGGGCACGCTCACGCCGCCGCCGGACAGCGCTGGTCACCGTCACGGCCGCTGCCGCGATACTCGCGGCGGTCCTGGTGGTCACCGCGCCGTGGGCGGTGACCACCCAGCGGACAGACGTCGTGGCCACCGGGCAGGGCCCGGTGCCGGTCGAGCAGGACGGGGCGGCCAGCTGCGCCTTCGCCTATAGCCCGCAGGTGCTCGCCGAGCAGGTCACCTTCGCCTTCGACGGCACCATCACCAAGATCGACACCGGCAGCCTGTTCCAGAGCAACCGGGTCACCTTCGAGGTCACCACCTGGTTCCGCGGCCCTGAGGTCGACGCGCCGGCCTCGATCACCCTGCCGATGAGCCCCGCTGAGCCCCGCACCGGCGCCGACGGCATCACCCGCGGCGACAGCCGCATGCTCGACACGCCCAGCTACACCGTCGGCACCCGCCTGCTCGTCGCCGGCGCCGCACGCTTCGGCGGCGGACCCATAGAAGACCCCGTCGTCTGGGGCTGCGACTTCACCCGCTATTACGACCAGCCCACCGCCCAGCAGTGGGCCACCGCCCTCGACTGAGGGCCGCCGATCGCATGGTCATCATCCCAATTGAGGATTGTCAGCGGGACGTCGACCGGCCAGCGCTAGTCGGTCGCTCCCTTTGGTGCTAACGGTTCCATTGGTGCCAACGCTGACAAGGCAGCCGTCCGGCTCGGTGCGCCCGCTTGTCACCCTGGGCGCGGAGGGCCGGCTGGCAGCCGGACCAGCGGCTCGAGGGTCGTCCTCCGACCTCTCCCGCGTCTAGCCGATAAGTTAGGTTATGACATATATGCTGGTCACCGGGTTGATTTGGTCTGGTTTGGCTGCGCCAATGCACATTCTTACACCGTCGGCATCGAGTCCCATGGGTCTCCGTCCGTGCCGTCCAAGGCCTTCGCTGCTCTAAGGACGCGTGTGTCGCCCTCGGCCATCTTGCGCTCATGCTCGGCTCGTGCCCCTGGGCTCCTCTTGGCCCAGTACGCCTCAAGCGGCTCGATCGGCTCGCCGCGGCGCCGCGCCCGCTCGCCAACGCTCCGCCGCAGGGTGTGGGCTGCAGCGCCCTCTCCAACTTCGTTGACGTAGTCAAAAGCGTCACGGACGTGGCGTCTGGGGCCAGTCCAGGTCTTACCTGGGCCCGGACCAAGGGCTTCCTGGTAGGCCGCCGGGACGGCAAAAAGCAAGAGATCGGATCTGGTCCCCGCCCCGCCCCACGTATCAGGAGCTATGCACTGCATCGTTCCGGTCATTCCATAGAAATAACGGTCGTTCTCGAATGGGTCCTCGACGGCGAGGAGCAGAAGGCTGTTTGGCTTATGCTCTTCGGCTGCCACCTTGGTGGCCAGCCAGCCCTCCACGAATTCGTGGATGTCCTCGCCTGCGACTATCCACCGTTCTCCCTGAGCGTCCGGCATGGCTAAATTCTACCAAGATGCAACATCGCCGTCATTATGTTGTCGTCCCGGGAGATGCGGTGGAGGGCGTCATTGAAGGCCTTCAGGCCGGGGGTAGCGCCTCCCGCAGGGCGACGGCGACCTCATCGGGGTGAGCGCGCAGGGACCTGGGCGGCTGGTCGAGCAACCACCGGCGGAGCCGGTCGCCGGCGACGTAGACGACGTGGCCGACGTGGACGTGATCTTGGGGGAAGTCACCCCAGATGACCACGACCGCCTGAACCCACGACGCGCGGCTGTGGGCCCGCTTGAGGTGGGCGTGCACGGCGGTGCTCAACCGGAGGGCGGCGCCGTCCACACCGTGACGGGTGGTGGGCGGTAGGTCGGGGTCGTCGGGGTTGGTCACGGTGATCTGGCCGGTGCTGGGGTCGATGTGGATGGTGCCGCGCCAGCGCTTGGAGTCCAGGACGTAGGTGCCGGCGGGGCCGACGACGACGTGGTCGACGTTGGCGCGGCGGTCTGGTGCGACCAGGCGGTCGTGCAGCACGGTCCAGCCGCGGCGGCGCAGGGGGCGGAGCTGGCCGGCGGTCCACTTCTCGGCCCAGGCGCCGAGCTCCCATTGGGCGACCTGCGGGGGTGGGCTGTCGCGGACGATGACGAACATCGTCAGTGCGACGCCGAGCAGGACGCCTGCGGCGTAGGTCGCCTGCCAGTTGCCGGTGTGCAGGGCCCAGGCGTGCGCGGGCGCCACCAGCAGTGCCGTGAAGGCGGCGAAGAAGACGACCATGCGCCGGCGGGCCCGGCGCCGCCAGGACGCCCGCATCGCCCGGTACTGCCGGGTGGCGCTGGCCCCGGCGCGCCCGTCCCGGCCGCCGCGGCGCAATTGGCGTGGCACGCCGGCGGTGCGCTGCGGTGGTGTTGGGGTCGTCCTCACATGGACGACCATCGGCGCCCCCTCCCCCGCTCTCCAGCTCCTACGGAGGGCACGCCGGCTGCGTGACCCGGCCGGCGGACGGCACCGATGAGTGCCGGCACCTGCGCCGGTCCGTACCCCGACCTCACACCTGCACGAAAGGGACCCCTTGACTGACTCGACGACTACGCCCGGCGCCTTGTGGGCGGCCGTCCACGCCGAACGCACCGCTCTAGCCGACGACCTCGCCCCCCTCGACGACACGCGGTGGGCGCGCCCGTCACTGTGCGAGGGCTGGAGCGTCGAGGACGTCGTCGCGCACCTGACGGCGGCCGCTAGCGTCGGCCGGGTCCGCTGGGTCACCAGCATCGTCGGTGCCCGCTTCGACGCCGACGTGCACAACGCCCGCCGGCTGGCCGAGCACCGCGGACCCACGCCGGCGCAGACCCTCGAGCGGTTCCGTCGCGTCCTGACGAGCACCACCGCCGGGTCAGGTCACATCGCGGCGTGGCTCGGTGAGGTCGTCGTCCACGCCCAGGACGTGCGCCGCCCGCTGGGTCTGACGCGCACCTCACCGGTCGAGGCCGTCACCGAGGTCGCCCGCTTCTACGCCGCCCGCGACTTCGCCGTCGCTAGCAAGACTGCCGCCAAGGGCTTGCGCCTGGAGGCCACCGACGGTCCCTTCACCGCCGGCGCCGGTCCCGTGGTCGAGGGCACCACGCTCGCCCTGACCATGGCCATGGCTGGCCGCCGCGCCTACGCCGAAGAGCTCACCGGCCCCGGCGCGCCCGTCTTGCTCGACCGCTGCTCTGCCCCCGTCCCCTCCCGATAGATGCCGCTCGTCGGTGCCGGTGGTGGGGTCAGGGGTGGCCCGCAGGGTCATCGCGTAGCGACGCGCAGCGCCCTTGACGTCACCGGCGGCGCTGACACGCTCCGGCGTCGGGAGGGGACCGGCACCTGCCTCGGCAGGTGCCCCTACGGCTGGGCGCCGCAGGCGCCCCGGTCAGTGCAGGCGCGTCGGCTGGGACCAGGCCGTGCACGGTCGGCGCACTCGGTGGTGACGTGAGCGGAGTGGTGAGGGCGCCGGCTGTGCGCGGGTGGTCAGGTGGGTCCCGTCGTCCCCCTGTGGGCGAGCCGAGCCGCTGTTAGCTCGGGTCGTCCACAGGTGGGCGAGGGGCCTGCTCCTTGCCCCGGTCCGTCGGTCGTCCGGGCTCTTGGGACGTGCGGCGTCAGCCGTGGAGGTCGTGGCTGGCGCAGCGCAGTCGCCAGGCCATCACGGCGCAGGCGCCGAGGTGCATGGCGGCGGTGGCGACGGCGGCCATGCCGAGCTGGACCCATGCGTCGGTGTCGTCGAGGAGTACCTGGCCGGCGGCCAGGAGCCCGGCCTGGACGGCGAGGGTGGTGGGCGCGAGGCGCCACCGGCGTGGGTGCAGTGTGAGCAGCAGGGCGGCGGTGGCGGCGAGGTAGTGACCGGCGATGACGGCGGCCACGAGCGCCAGCCCACCGGGCGTGGCGACGCCCGTGGGGGCGCCGGCGGACCCGGCGGGGACGTCGGCGGTCAGCCATAGGCCGGCGAGGCCGAGGGCGGCGAGGGCGAGCACGACGAGGGTGGCCAGCAGTGCACCGAAGCGGGGCGCGGGCGGCAGTCGGTAGGCGGCGAGGTCGCTGAGGGTGTGCTCGGAGAGCATCGCCCGCTTGCAGGCGTAGACCGCCGTCGCGGGGTAGGCGCGGGCGACCGCGGCGCGGCGCGCGGCGGGGATGCGCGGGGACAGCCACAGCGCCTCGATGTGGGCGTGCTGGGCGCGGAAGCCGCTGGTGGCGGGCAGGACCTGGCCGTGAGCGGAGACCACGGCCAGGACGCGGGAGACGCCCAGGACGCCGGCCTCGCGGAGGGCGGGCAGGGAGCCGCACGCCCACAGCCCGCACGCGCACCCGGGGGCGGGCACGGCGCCGTGCTCAGGCCCGCGGAGGCGTCGTCGGCCGAGGGGCTGGCAGACGGCGGTGTTGGTCCCGGAGGACCAGGCGGGACGGTTGGTCACCGGAGCCAGGAGGCCGTCACGGGTGACGCGGAAGGTCCGCAGCCCGCGCACCGACCCGTGCACGGTCGGCCGGGTAGGTCGGGCCGCGGCCCCCGCAGCGGTCACCGGCGGGACGCCGGCTGAGCGTCGTGGTCGGGCACTTGCGGGGCAGTCGCCGGCGCCGCCGGCTCGTGCTCCGGCGACGTCTTCGGCGCGTCGGGCTCGACGGTGATGGGCTCGGACTCCCTGCCGATCTTGGCCATGAGCTCAGGGTAGGTCGGCCGCCGCGCGGTCGACCTCGAGCGGTGTCAGCCGACGTCAGCCGCTCGTCGAGGCGTCGTCAGCAGCGGGCGCCGCGGAGCGGCGCCGCCGCGTGCGACGGGCGGCCGGGCGGGCCTCGGGCTCGTCGAGGCCGACCTTCTTCAGCTCGGCCGCGGACCAGCCGGCCGAGAGGGCGGCGGCGTGCTCGCCGGCGTACTTGGCGTCGGCGGCAGCGAGGGCTTCGCGGATGCCCTCACGCTCGGCGGCGGCGCGAGCGAGGGACCGTCCAGCGTCCATGCGAGCGTCGACGAGGGCGCGCAGGCCCGACTCGATGGCGTCCGGGTCCGTGGTGGTGGTCATGGGGTCACGCTAGTGGCCTGAAGGCGTCACCGTCAGGTGCCGCTCTGGAGCCGGGCGGAGCGCTGCGCGTGCAGTGCTACGAGAGGTGAGAAGCGGAGCAAGCTAAACAGTTAGGCGCCCTAACTGGCCGCCTCCCTCGACATGGTCGTCAGGTGGCGGCACACTGCGTGTGGGTGGCCCGCCGGTGGCGGGGCGCTGCGCTGGGCAGGTACGAGAGCCGCGGGCGCGCGGCCGGGGCCGACCGCTGGGCGGCTGGACGAGGCGGGGGAGGTGGCGGTGATGGCGCGTGACTCCGCGCCTGAGGCCGCGCCCTCGCATCCGGTCGAGGTGACAGGTGGAAGCGCCGGCGGACCGTCGATGGAGGAGTCCAAGGACGGGGTAGGGCCGCGTCGGCGCGCGCTGGGGCGGCGACGCCGAGCGAACGTGGCCGGTGGCCGGCTGCACCACCACAAGGTGTCGGTGACGCCGGAGGAGGAGGCCGTGCTGGTGCGTCTGGCGG
>Ga0325400_1006297_pt1 | contig 11268 bp, 2 predicted proteins | sample PopdelMetagenome_2_FD_205662 | JGI IMG/M metagenome (GOLD analysis project Ga0325400, IMG submission 205662) | Populus deltoides microbial communities from Bellville, Georgia, United States - Xylem-PdKOR-R1 | ecosystem: Host-associated > Plants > Phyllosphere > Stem > Wood/Secondary xylem...
CTTGAGACCTTCTAGTATAGGGGGGACTCTGTCGAAATTCTGGTAGATGTTAATACGAAGACCATGAATATGTATATATATATATATATATATATATATATATATATATATATAAATTAACCACTCTGTTTTTTTTCTATTGACATGAGATTGTGGTTTTATCCCAGAAATGGGGGATGTTACAGATTTGTTTAGTCTAGAAAGGAAACTAATTAATTTAGGAACTAAGAAGGAAAAAATCATTATTTTTATCTAAGTAAAACAGTGAAATCAAGCTCTATAATGAAAAGCTAGAAGGGGGCAAAAAAGGTTTCCAAGTCAAAATTGGTTTTCCTAGTATTTTTAGAATTTCTAAAGTCGACAAATCTTCCTAAGCATATAAGGAAGGCTTCTTCGGCTATAACACGTTAACTAGAAAAATCAGATTTAATATCTTTTACTTTCTTTGTTAATTATGACAACTTTGAACCTTTATTTTAATTTTTCTTCCAGTCTTGTTTAATTAAAGGTTTGGGTTTGATCGTAAGTAGGTCTTATACAAGTACACAATTTGGGTCTATTAGAGTTTAGAAGCTTAAGTTTCAGTATTTACAGTTTTCTTATCATATGTGAAAGGGTTAGATTTTTAAATAATAAACTTGTTTTTTTTGCCATAAACTTTTTTTTGTGTGGTGATGATATATTCTCCCTTTTTTGGTTCTTTAAATGAATGGAAACGACTTATCGAAAAACAACTGACTTCATGGCGTCATCCTTATACTTCTCGTTCGCAAATCAATATTTGTTGGATGAGGGTTCATTTCTAATAGTACTGGTATCTAAATACGAGTTATCTTTATGTCACACTCCTATCAAATCTGATTTACTTGACTTTTTGGGAATTAGTGTCATAGCGTATGGGTTACTTGACTGCGTAATCAAGAGGCTCGCATCAAATCTTTTCTATAATAGTTAAATTTTCTTATCATGTTAATAAAATCACTATCAAGGAATTTATTGAATTTAAAAAGTTTTAGAAAATACGTACACTGACTGATTGAAAATTAAATACCTTTTTATTGAAAATTAAATCAATTAAATTACTCTTAAAACAGTTAATTGATGACTTTGTAACATCTTCAAGGTTATTTATTGGTTTGTTCTTTTAATTTAACCAGTAGATGTAAAACAAATTAAACATGCATGTTCCTGTCACCTATGAACAATAGTTTAGGACTTTAATTGCTTGAGAGTGTAGTAGCAAGTTGAGTTGGAAATTTATTAGTTTTTTCATTTTACTTGAGATCAAGATAAAATAGAAAGGATTTTTAAACTTGAGACTAAAATTTTTTCAAAATGATTTTAAAAACACACTTTTTATATCAATATTTTATATATAGAAAAATTTAATATTTGTTTTAATGTTAACTCTAAAAGGTTGTGTTTGTTTTTTGCGGTTTAACTCATTTTTAAAAGTATTTCTCAAACTATTTTAGCTTGAAATGAGTTTAAGAGAGTTTTTTTTTTTAATTTCAACCTTCAACATTAGATTTATTAAAAATTGAGTTTCATATTTTTTTTTGTTCCTTGTGAAGTTATCCTGGTTTTACAATCTAGATAAACAGTTTAACATGTTAGTCTGGATTGACTTGAGTTGTTTTTTTTTGTTATTTTTAACTCATTTTTTTTATTTTTTCCTTTAACACTAGGTATGTTAAAAATTAGACAATACATTTTTTTTAATTTTTTTATGAGGTTATTTCGATCTCATGATCCATGTTACAGGTTTGACAGGTAAACCTAATTTAACTCGGGTAGTTTTTTTTGTTATTTTCTAATTTAATACATATATTTTTTAATTTCATCCTATAACATTAGGTTTATTAGAAATTGATCTTTATAATTTATTTTAATTTTTTTTCTTTGGAGTTATCATAATCTCATTATTTGGATCATATATCTAATATGTTGTTGTCTTAATATTTGAAATAAATGTCATTCAATTCATCATTTTATCAATATTAAAAAAATATATGGTCCAATATACATCATATTTGGAGTTTATTATTAATTTTTTTTTATTATAAAACACATCAATAATACTAAAATATTTTTTTATATATATAAAAGTAAAATTGATCTGACCCCCAACACTTTAATGTAGTCACGTCTTAGACTTGAATGGGACATTACACTCTATACTAAAATGCATTAGCATTTCACTATGCGAATCCATAGTGAAAGGTTGATTTTACCCCTTGGATGGCAAAGTAACATGCCTTGGGTTTAAGGGTATGATGATATTTTTCATGAGACACATTGGTCCTTACTTGAAAGGAAAGGGCTAGATGATATTTTTGTGTTTTCTTTGCATAATGTGATTACTTAATTGCCATTCAAAAATAAAAATAAAATCATTTAGGTCAAGAGGATTTTTAATATTTGAATTGATTTTAAACAAGTTACTTCATTACTCTTAAAAATTAAAAACAATTGTCTTTGACTTATGAGCTCTTTTGTCATTTACATGTGGTCATTGTGTAGTTATTAGGTGTCCTTGGAGGCAGTAGGTTAATTTGATAAATAAGAAAATTAAAAAGAAAAAGAATTAGGTAAACGGTGTTAGCAGTCTTCAGACAACGCGTGTGGCGCTGTTCGGTGGCCAAAATCGTGATTACAGGGTTGCTTCCAAATCATCTCAGTGTCCCTTTCACGAATCAACAACGTGTGTAACACTATGGCAGCCGATGTGACGCATATGACCTTTTCTTTTTTTTCCCCTCTCTCATACTCGATTTTCATGCTGGAATTAAAAAAAATCAAATCAGCCCCTAAAGTTTGTTGTACTTTAGATTTCATTCCTATTCTCTATATTATAATTTTTAAAATTTAGAATACTTTATGAAATTAAAGAGTTTGTTCCATTTCATCATTGTTCTCTTTGTTGCAATTTTTTTTTGAATAGTTTATTAAATTAAGAATTGTTTTCAATTTCATCCCCAATTAATATTTTCACCTATTATATTTATTTTCTATTCTTTTAATTATTATTTTTTTAGATGGTTTTTGCAATTTTATTTTCGCAGTTTTACCATTCTTTAGTTTTTTTTCCTGTTAAATCAAATCAAATCCTTTTTTTATTATTATATTTTTTTAGATTGATTTTTGTTTTATTTTATCCTCCAACGTTTAACTAGCCAGGTATTTAGCTTCTTAGTTGAGTTCGAGTTTAAATTTAACGGTATGTGGGTTTAAGAGATTAACCCTAGTTTGTTATTTTTAATTCAATTTTTATGGTATTTGTTTTGTCATTTTGAAATTAATACGAGTTACCTTGTTTTTTTTCTTTGTTGAATTTAGCTTTTCTAAAGGAATTTTGTTTTTAAATTAAGTTAAATAGATTGATTTTATCATTCAATATTTAATTTTCTAGGTGTTGATCTCATTGGTTGAGCTCAGGTTAAGAATTTAATGAATTGCAGAATTAAGAGTTTAACCCGGATTTACAAGGTTCACTCGAGCTTGCTTTTTTTTTTTTAAGTTCTTTTTTTTCTTCATATTTCATCCTCCACCATTCTTTTTTACTTTTTTTTTCCTATAGGATTTATCTTTCTATTTAAAATAACAAAGGCTAGCTTGAGTTTTTTTTCGGTCTTTGTTAAATTTTGTTTCTTTAAAAGAAAATTTATTTTTTAATAAAATTAAATTTATTGATTTTATCCTTTAACATTTAATTTGAAACAATATCTGAAGGAGTTTTGTTTTTTTATTAATTTTTTTATAAATTAGTTTTTTTTGTTTACATCTTTTTTATAGAGTTATCATAGTATATTTATTATAGATTTACTAGATTTGACTCAAGTCACTTACTAAAATCTTATATTTTTTTTAAAAAAATTACATCATTTTAATATTTTTTCTGCAATGAAAAAAAAAAAAAACAGTATGCCGGACCACCTATCAGATCTTTCTTTTGAATGAATTTACCTTTGGGGCGACAAACTGCAAACCGTACGATAGATGGAAGGAGGTGTTCCACTCTAAATATTTTAGGTGGTGGTATGGTTAGAGCCCAATCACACCCAAGCCTGTCAAGTCTGTAATGGAAACCAAAAATCTTAAACTCAGGTTGAGAAGCCCAAATGAAAACCAAGGCTGAATTGGCCAACTTCATCCATTCTATACAATTGACAAGATGGTATTATGCTACCAGAGAAGATAGGTCGTAAAACATTTTATTTTGTTTGATTTATATAATACATTAGCGACGGAGATTTTTTTTTTCTCTTTTTATAATTCGATGAGTTTGCAAATTGGAAAATTGTCGGAAGTTTTTGGGATTTTTGCTATGTTCTTTTAATCAAGTTAATGATATGGTATTTTATATAATAAGTATTTTATATGCGAGTTTTAGCATATACAATTGACAAAAATGGTTAGTCTTTATATTTGTAAATTCGTATACTAATTATGTAGCAAAATCAATAAAACTTAATGAACATCGAATATGCACAATTGGTATTTGCTCTTTTTTTCTTTATTTTATTTCATATATTTATGTAAATGATAATACCTTTTTTGCTGTATCAGTTAAATCAACAATAATTATCTAATAATATTTTTTCTGTAATATTTTTCCGTGTTCATATTATGTAGGGGACAATCTCTATTCTTTTTAATTTTCCTTTAGATTAAATTAATAAAAAAATTCTGCATAATTTATATAAAAAAATAGGTTAAATATTAGTTAAATTAATGCATGATATCGGTGATTGTTGCCTCGTTTATATTTAACCATTCTGTGAAACCTAGAAAAATGTCCACACGAAGCATGCAAGAGCCGAAGATGGGAAAGGAGATACCTGTTTTCTTTTTGATAAGCCAATAGACCATATTATTAGAAACATCAGCTTGAAAACAAAAGGGAGAAAGAGGAGAAACAAAAGCAAACTGCAGAGGTGGAGAAGTCGCAGAACGAACATCATTTAGGTACTATTTGGTAACGCGGCTGCGGCTGCGTTCCTAAAAAATTTGAATTTTTTTTTTTGCTAAAATTTAATATGATTTGTACGTTTTGGATCGTTTTGATGTGCTGATTTCAAAAATGATTTTTAAAAAATAAAAAAAATCATTGGCATACATTTTGGCACGAAAAATTATTTGAAAAGCACCCGCAACCACACTGCCAAACACGTTCTTAAAAGAGAAAAAATGTTCCTAGGAACCTAGTAAACCTATAATGATGTTCTAAAATTCAATATGATCAGGAATAAGGTTATTTAGTATTTGGATAGTGATTAATCAGATATTCATATCAATATTTCCTTCTCCATAGCTCATGAAGTTTAAAATTGATGGTAGAAATTTTGATACTTACAAAATAGTCTTTATCAGTGGGACTAAAAAGCCTTTAGATGATAGAGTCAAAAAGTTTAAGTGGGGATGATAATAAATAAAAGAAAGAGCTTTAAATTATAAGAACAAGAATGTTTGTTCTTAATTTTGTATGATTGATGCTCTAAGGACTAACATATATAAGTTTGGAGAGTATGAAAAGTGAACCTTTTACTTGAGAGGTTGAGAGGATATTTATAGCCCCAAACCTTGTCATCTTCAAGGAGTAGAAAGACAAGAAAGTCATTAGCTCTTGATGCCATTAATAAGGAATAAATATTCCTTACACATCATTAATAAGGGATAAATATCTCTTACATATCATTAATAAGATGTAAACATGGTAGGCCATTGGGAGATCTTTTATACACCTACAAGTGTAGGGAGATAATTATTTCTAACATGAAAGTATCATGTCAATAATCTTAAGAAAAAACTTTATGGTCCTAATATGGATTTTTAAGATCGACTAGGTTAGGCGTGTAGCCAAACCTAGAAGAAATGAATCTTCATACTTATCAGAACCATAACGCCTTGGATTAAGCTCATGGCTGAACCCAAGTGTATTGGGTCTCATATCTTGCCAGACCTATGGTGACGGTTTGGCTCGTGGCTGAGCCCAAATATGTTGGGTCTGGCATCTTGTAAGACCCATGATGATTTGGGCTCGGCTCATGGCTGAACCCAAATATGTTAAGTCTGGAAAGATATTAGACACACGGTAACAAGGGCTCAGCCACTAGTTACACCCAAGTTTATTGGGGCATCTTGCCAGACTCACGATGTCTTGGGTTTAACTTAATGTTGAACTCAAGTGTATTGAGTGTGGCATCTTACTAGACTTACAGTGACTTAAGCTCAGCTCATGACCAAGCCCAAGTATTTAGGGTCTCGCATCCTGCCAGACCCATATTTGATTAGGTTAACACCCTATTATGGGTTTGAGCTCTTTTAAAACACAAAAATATTGGGTAACAAAATACTAACTCATCAGTTATCCCCCAAATATTTATGCATTTGATACAAAAGAATTGAAAAGTCTCTTGGAAGACAATTGGTTAGGTTTGTCTTGTCTCCCATAAAGAAGAGGAGCCTTTCCATATGGATTTTAAATGTTGTCATGGGGAGGCAAAATAAATCTTATTGAGAAGACTATTTAGCGGCGTGTAATCAATGCAATAGGTGTTTAGCCTTCCTAGGGTTATAATGGAAAGCCACATGTCTTTTATTCATTGCTAAGAGTAGAAGGCGATGATGTCTTTTTTTTTAATTTTGCCAAATTTCTTTCTTAAACTTCCTATAATCGAAGCTTTAAATGAGAAGAATAGTTCTCTCTGTTTTTGCAAAAGAATTGTTTCCTAGGTAAGCACAAAATATACTAATATCTTCTTTCTTATTTTAAATTTTCTTAAGAATGACATATAGAAAAATCATGGGAATTACATCTCCTGAGAAAGATTTCAGTTTCAGACCTAAAACTAGAAGTGCTTGCTAGGGATCTATAACCATTAGAATAAGCTCTCGATTTGAAAATGATGCTGCTCAACTGATGCAACCATATTATTCGATAGTTTCACCCACATTTAACTAGTGTTTTACCTATGTTTGATATATGAAATGACTTGATATTCTTTGTTTTATGTTTTGAAGGCACTTTTGGATGAAAAATGCAAAAAGGAGTAAATTGGAGGTAATTGGATGTAATTGGTAGATTTGACCTTTAGTTGATGTTTTGTGCACATAGTGAGCTCTAGAGGTCAAAATGAAGTGCTTTCAGTGGCATTAAAAAGCTAACATCCATACCTTTTTGGACATCTAAGACAAGAAAATAAAATTAAAAAAAAAGCATGGAAATTGTAGACTTCAAATTCAAATCTTGCAATTTGTAAATGTTGACCTTCGACCATTCCGACTTGAATATCTGGAGCTAAAAGTCCAATTCGTGCAAACTTAATTGTTTTGGATTCTTGACTCAAAGGACTACCAACGCTCCAAATTACAGCAAAAAACGATGTTATATGAGGGAAATATGATTTTTCAAATATGACAACTGAATTCTGCTAGCAAACAGGTTTCGTTAAAAAACGAGTCCAAATTACATTCCGAAGCATCTAAATCAATATCCAAGTTTTTATTTCAGTAATTTAGCTCTTCTAAGTCAAAGCTTGAAGATTTCATGCAAGACTATTTCTCCTTTTTTAGGAAATTAGTTATTGAAGTACTTAAATATAAACTGTCTACTTAAGGGAGGATTATTTTTAAAATAGAGACTAGGGTTTTCTAGGATTAAAAAGAATAAGAGAAGAGAAGGGGGGCAGCTAACCAAGAAGAGAAAACACTCCCTTCCTCTAAGAAACCCGAAATCATGCATTCCTCATTCTTTTTGATTAGTTGTTCAAAAAACATGCAACGCTAAACTCTTTTTCTTGGTTGCAAGGAAACGGAAACCTTTGGATTTCAAGAACTATGAGATTTATTTTACCTTTTCTTTCCAGTAAAAAGAATAAGAGAAGAGAAGGGGGGCAGCTAACCGAGAAGAGAAGGGGGGCAGCTAACCAAGAAGAGAAAACACTCCCTTCCTCTAAGAAACCCGAAATCATGCATTCCTCATTCTTTTTGATTAGTTGTTCAAAAAACATGCAACGCTAAACTCTTTTTCTTGGTTGCAAGGAAACGGAAACCTTTGGATTTCAAGAACTATGAGATTTATTTTACCTTTTCTTTCCAGTTTGTATGATGAATATGTTTGTTCTCTATGCTTATTCTTCCTATGATTGTTTATTTTAATTGTTAGACCGGACTCTAAGTTATTATTGTAGACAATCTATTGCTAAGTTTGATATCAAAACCGAAGTTGTGGCATATGAACTTGTGAAGCAACTGAGTTTAATAATTGTGGCGGATCTACGTTATTAATCTTAAGGAGAACATTCAATCAAATCAAACATAGACTGCGGACAATTATGTTTTCTTGATTAATCAATTTATCTATTTCTTAAGGCTGCCATTGAATTAAATTACTAGTGCGGACATTTTGGTTGCTTGATAGTTAGGGTTAGTTATACGGCAGATCCGTTAACTAACCAATGTTAAGAAGAGATAAATATTCAGAATATAAACTGATATCTCATTTCTATGATTAGTTCTGATTTCTATATGTGGACATTTACTTGTAACCAAGGTTTGTTCTATTGATTATTTTTTTATTTTATTTAATTTCACTTGATAGTTTTCTATTTTTTTTTGCTTTAGCCTAGATAACGTCCAAAGCCCCCTAAATTGCATATCATCTAGCATAAAAATCTGACTTGAACCTTCCTTGTGGGATCGACCCCTTGCTTGCTCTATACTATCTTGTGTGTTGTGTTTTAAGCTAGGGTAATTAATTTGTGCAACCGCGACATCATAACATCAACCCTCTTCTACTAAAAAAGGAGATGAGACTTTCCCCCAAAGGGTTCCAAACCTTAGGGTACAATTAAGATTACTTAGGACACCTTTGAATAAGGCAGATGCATAGTGTCCTATAAATAAGTGACCTTGGCTAACTCTAAACAACTAGGGAATTTTATGGTCTTATTATCGAAGGCTGGTGATCGTGTTACCTAGGTCACTAATAAGCTTGTTAAGGACAATTTCATCATTAATACCCTCATATGCATGTATGAGTTTGGGTACTCATTTTCCTTACAAAGGTTTGTAAGTGATCTTCCATATCAGGAGGTCCAAAGATTCCAACTTCAACCTCAATTATGCTGGAGGTTGGCTTCTAATGAAAAAGAAGAAGGATCTTTATCGACTCTGATTTTGATGTACAGGTGATCCCTTTGCCAACTAGACTGGTCCTCATGCTCTCTAAGTCCTCAAGTCAGGTGCCTTATGTTGTGGGGTTGGAGGACTTCTTCTTGAGGTTAAACCTGGATCGTGCTCTTTCAGCTTTCCCAACCTAAGTTTGGAAGAAATGAGCAAATAAAGGCTTTTCTTTAAGGGAGGGTTACCCTTGGGCTTGAAGGATTAAAGGTGATGAACACCTTGGATAGACTCCTGAGTTTTCCCTCTGATGTTAGAGCGTTGATAGATCCCAACTACTAACACTTTTGTTATTACTAGGCACATGGCCTTCCGGGTATGCATAGTCCTTAAGAAATTTCCTTTTTCTCATGTATTGATTAATTTTAAGGACTTGGATTACATTTTCCTTTTTTATTGTTTAGAACTTTATGATGTACGCCTATTCAAAAAGTTGATGGTCTAAAGAGAGTAGGGCAATGAAAATAGCTATTGAGAAGTAGTGTGCTGATACGATAGGGGTGCGCAAGTTAAGGAAGGACAATGCTGTTCAGAATGCTAAGATAAAAACTCTTAATGCTGCTTATGCTCAGCTACAAGTGGAAGCTGAAAGCATAGGCCTACCTAGAGGTGATCATTTTTGGTTCGATTTGGTTTTTACCTATAAAATACAAGTAAACAGAAATTTTGAAAAAAAAAACGAAACCGCTTCAAACTGACCGATTTCATTTCAGTTCAGTTTGGTTTTTTATGTTAAAAATTGAAACCCAATCGACCGGTTTTGATTCGTTTTGGTTTGGTTATTTTATAGTAAAAACCAAAAACAACATTGTTTTTTTTGGGTTTTTTTGGTTTGGTTTTTTTCGGTTTGGTTTAGTTCGATTTGGTTTTTTAGTTTCAAGCTTACGAAACCGAACCGAACTAAATATTTTTTAAATATTCTAATTGGTTTAATCAGTTTTTTTTCATGGTTCGATTTCTCAGTTATTTTTTTTCAGGTTTTCTTGGTTTAATTGATTTTTCAGTTTTTTTGTTTGGGGAGGTATACAGTCAAATAGACTCTCTAGAGAGAGAGGTACTTGAGTTCAAGAAGGTAGTTGTTACCTATTTTTAGGGCTCTATATAAAAAAAAAAAATTCCGAAAAAAGGAGACGAGAAAATACAAAAAAACCAAAAAATATTGGAAGAAAATAGAAAAATATATATCAGTGAGAAGAATATACCAGAATAGCCAGGAAATTGACAAAGACTAATTGGGGAGGATCAAAATATATAAAATAGGAAATTTTAACAATGCATTTTCGATTAATGAAGACCTTATTGGCAAAGAAAATTCAATTTGAGGAAAATTCAAAATTGTATGTTTAAGGACTCAATTTGAATTTTTCAAGGTTTAATTGAATTTATTGAGGGCTTAATTTCAAGAAAATTGATTCTTGAAGTCAATTTTGGCTTTCATTGGAAGAAATTAAAGTTTAAGGGTCGAATTTCAATTTTTAAGAGTTAATTTGGTCAAATTAGTGGCTCAATTGCATAAATATTGAAGTTTAATGGGTAATTAGGGACTTAATTGAACAAATCAAAAACCAAGGACTCACTTGTAAAACATACAAGACTCTAAGGTTTGAAATTATTGCAATCAAGGGTTTAATTAAAAGAAATTTAAAGTTTGAAGGTTGACTAAGGGTCTAATTGAAGAATTTCATGACCAATGACCAACTTGTAAAAAGCTCATGACTTCGAGAACTAAAATTATTAAAATCAGAGGCCAAAGTAAAGAAAATTAAAAGTTTGATAGCTGTCTAGGGGTTCAATTGAACAAATCAAAAACCAAGGATGAAATTGTAAAAGCTGCTCGAATTTAGGGATGGCAATTAAGTTTGGTGAGAGTGAGATTGCAAGAAATTTAGATTTCATAAGGTAATTAATTATAGGTGGAATTAAAAGAAATTGGAGGATTAGGGATTAAATTGAAGTTAACCAAATCTCATATTAAAAACCTTAATTTGTAGGGTTTAGCCTAAACAACGCCTTTTTCGGCTATTATGCATCCCTTTCTTCAACCGAAGAGGCTGATCAAGTTATAACATTTAGGCGAATGAATGT
>Ga0325400_1006298_pt1 | contig 11268 bp, 7 predicted proteins | sample PopdelMetagenome_2_FD_205662 | JGI IMG/M metagenome (GOLD analysis project Ga0325400, IMG submission 205662) | Populus deltoides microbial communities from Bellville, Georgia, United States - Xylem-PdKOR-R1 | ecosystem: Host-associated > Plants > Phyllosphere > Stem > Wood/Secondary xylem...
AGACGATGCTCGCCTTCACGACCCACAACGATGACGAACGGCGGACCGAGCGGCTCGAGCAGCGGCTCTCGCCACGGGCCAAGGACGTCATCGAGCAGGCGGCGGCCCTGCAAGGCGTGACCGCATCGGAGTTCGCGCGCTCGCACACGTTGCAGGCGGCTTATGAGACGATCGGGCGAATGGAAGTTACCCGCCTTGCGGTCGAGGACCGGACGGCGTTCCTGCGCGCCCTCGACGATGAGCGTACCAATGAGGCGCTGATCGACATCTTCGAGCTTCACGCCCAGGCGACCGAGCGGACGGCTGGGCACGGGTGACGGATGCCGGCCGACGTCGGATACGTGCGCGGCCTCGACATCGAGCCCTTCGACGCCGCCCGGCACAACCGGGCGGCGTTCTCGTGCGGCGAAGCCCGCATCGACAACTTTCTCAAGATCACCGCCTCCAAGTACGTGGCCGGCGACGTCGGACGCATCTACGTCGCCGTCGAGAGGGACGGGGGTTGGCTCGTCGGCTTCTACGCGATCAACCCGCATGCGATCGACGCGGTCGAGCTCGAGGCGGACATGATCAAGCGGCTGCCACGTCTTGACCGGATCCCCGCCTTCTACCTGTCGATGATCGGCACCCATGTCGACGTTCGCGGCAGGGGTGTCGGCAGTCTGCTTCTGGCCGATGCTCTGAAACGCTGCATGCGGGTCAGCGAGCAGATGGGCGGCCGCTTCGTGGTGCTGGACGCCATCAACGACGATGCGGCGCGACTTTATGGGCGATACGGCTTCCTCTCACTACCCAGCACCCCGGAACGCATGGTGGTCAGCATAGCGAAGCTGCGGGCTAACGAGTCCGAGAGGCTCCATCGACGCGACGGGCGACCAAGCTGAACCATGCCGGAGGTCGGCCGTTTGATGGCGCGATGACCCGGAGGTGGACATTCACCCGAGCCTGCGCGCGACGGGACTTCGGGAGTTCGCTCGATTGACCGGTAGCGCTAGTTCAAAACCGATCCGGTAGAGCAATCGCCAAGCCTGCCGCGCTGGCAGTTGGTGCTTAATCGCCGCCCCGTCAGACTTTCAGTCGTCGACGAAGAAGTCCTCGTCGAGCCGCTTCAGAAGCACGGTCCGGCTGACCCGCACGCCGACGCCGTGCTCGATCATCAGCTCGGCCAGACGAGCGCCGTCGATCAGGATCACCCGCTGCGGCAGGTGGCGGACGAAGTCGGTGGCGGGCACGCTGAAGCTGGAGGTGGTGACGAACACGCCCTTCGTCGCGCCGAAGCCGACAAGGCTGCCGACGAAGCCCTGGATTTCCGGCCGACCCACGCCGACGTGCGCGGCGTAGCGCTTGGCCTGGATGTAGATGCGATCCAGCCCCAGCCGGTCCTCGTCGATCACGCCGTCGACGCCGCCGTCGCCACTGCGGCCGATGCGAAGGGCCGCGTCCTCGTGGCTGCCGCCATAGCCCATCGCGACGAGCAGATCGACGATCGCCCGTTCGAAGAAGGCCGGGCTCTGAGCCAGGAGGCGCTGGAGCAGTTCCGCCTTCAGGGCAGCATGGAGTACGCCGTGCGCCGCCTCGATCTGTTCCTCGGGCGTCGCGGCAGCCTGTGCGGCGGCCGAAGCTGCGGGCGTCTCGGATGGGGAGGCCGTGCTGCTGCTCGCGGCATAGAAGGCGACGAACGCCGCATAGCGTTTCAGCGTCTCGGTGCTGATGGCGGCCAGCTTCTCGTCCAGCGGGGCACGTCCTTGCGCGCTCGCCATGAACCGCCCGCGCGCCGGGCTGTCGATCAGCCCGGCCTTGCCCATGTAGAACTTTGCCCAATGGATGCGGTTGTGCAGCACCCGCTGCCTGCCGCTGGGGAGCAGTTCCTCACGCTCCGCTTCGGACAAACCCAGCTCGTCGGCGATGGCGGTCGCGACATCGGCAACGCGGGTCTCACTTGTTGCCGCACGCCGCAGCACGGGCAGCATCAGGGCCTGATAGTCCGGGATCGCCATCGCGCCGTCCTCTCCTCAGGCGGCCTTGGCCGCGCGTTTGCGCGGCTTTGCCGGCGCGGCGTCCCGCTGAGCGCGAATGCGATCGAGCAGGACGCTGGCGGGCTCGTCGTCCGGGTCCTGCGGCAGCAATTCGCCCCGGAACGCCCTCGCGAGGATCGCGGCCTCGAGCCGGTCAAGCAAGGCGCGGGAACGGGCAGCTTCCGCTTCGAGGCGGTCGGCGCGGGCGAAGGCGGCGTCGAGCCGCTCAACTATTTGTTCCTGTTCATCCTCTGGAGCTACCGGCCAGAACGTCCGGCGTACGAACTTCATATGCCTGCTGTAGCCTTTGGCAGGTATATCGACTGCCATCAGGGCATAACGTGAATATGCGATCGAAACGCCATGCGCAGCCGCTAACACCTTCACACCGTCTGCACCCTGTACAAACGGCGGCTCGACGAGCTTAACACAGCGAGTGTGATCTCCAAAAATCACGACACGCTCTCTCGCGGGATGCACCATCTCTTCACGTGAAGTGTATCCGCCGATCTCGGCCGCGCCTTGATCAACAACGGGGAAAGGTCCTTCCAATTCATAGTCAGTGGTCTGGAGCTTGCGAGTTGAGTTTGTCAGGTCGTTGAAAAACTCATCGAAAGGAACCCAGCGCCAAGATGACGGAAGAGCTTGAGTTCGCCAGACCCCTCGTTCCTGATCGTCGCACTTGGGAGCGAGTGATGAGGGCCGATCTGTTTCGGTCCGCATGTCCTGAGTAAGCGCGCCGGAGAAGGCGTGATCCAAGGCGGACCGGCGCACATTCAGTGCCAACACCGGCACTCGGTCCAGCTCCGCCCGCGTGCCAGCGAGGCGGGCGCTCAGCGCGTCCAGCTTCGCGATAATGCGGCGTTGCTCCGCGAGGGGCGGCAACGGAACCAGAACATTCCTGATATCGTCGAGCCCCAAACCGGCGCGGGTGATACCGCGATCCCTCAGGCCCATCTGTGCTTGAGCGTCTTGGCTGATAAGGTAAGCAGCAACGTAAGGAGCAAGATTAGTATTTTTCAGGCGAACTAAAGCGACGTGCTGGTTAACGTACGCTGTAATTTCCGAAGTGAATAGACCGACTCGACCGAGATCAGCAGTTATCGTGACAAGGATATCGCTGTGGTAAAGCCGCGTCCTTTCCCCTTCGCCGCCTATCGGAGGCTTAACATACTGAACGTCGGCTAGATCCAAGATATTATTGGTGCGTCGAACATTCTGGACTCGGATGAAGGCGGCTCCGGTATCAGAGTAGTAACGGGCCCATCCGCGCGAACCGCTAGTCAGAAATCCCACGACATCATCTAGACTCGTTCTGACCCACCCATTCGGCAATGTCACTCCGCCGCCTCCGCCAGCACAAGTTCAGGCAGGCTGCCCTCCAACTCATCCACAAGCGCACGTACCTCGACCAGCGCATTCGAGAGGTGCAGCTCAATTGCCGCCGCGATCTCCTCCGGCGTCTCCAGCCCGTCCTCCGGGTCGCCGCTGGTGTCCTTGAGCCAGCCGATGTCGAGGTTATCGCCACGGCCTGCGATCTCCTCGCGTGTGAAGCAGCGGAAGCGGCCGGTTTCGCCCGCGTCGGTGCGCGGGGCGCCGCCGTTCGGGTCGTCGCCGAACGCCGCGACGAAGTCGGCGAGGTCGGCGGCGCGGAAGGGGTTGGTCTTGCCGAACGAGGGCATGTTGGCGCGCGCGTCGTAGATCCACACCGCTTCGGTCGCGTCGTTCAGCGGCGCTTCTTCGTGGCTCCGCGTGAAAAACAGCACGTTGGTCTTTACGCTCTGCGCATAGAACAGCCCGACCGGCAGGCGCAGGATCGTGTGGAGGTTGCACCAGCTCATCAGACGCTGGCGCAGCTGCTTGCCCTTGCCGTCGTCGAACAAGACGTTGTCGGGCACCACCACCGCCGCGCGGCCGCCGGGCCGGAGCGAGCGGATGACGTGTTCGACAAAGGGCAGCTGATAGGACGAGACCCGGTCGGTGATCGTCAGATCGTCGCGCGTCGGCGGCCCGCCGGCGGGACCGAAGGGCGGGTTGGTCAGGATCAGGTCGGCGGTCCTGAACTTCGCGTCCGCGCCCCTGGGGCTCAGCGTGTCGGCGAGATCGAGGTGATCGGGGTCGATGCTGTGCAGGTGCAGGTTCATCTGCAGCAGGCGGAAGGTGTCGGGCACGTTCTCGATGCCGCGGAGCGCCTGATTGAGCTGGAAGGCCTGCTGCTTGGGCGACAGCTCGAAATAGCCGTCGGTCGCGGCGCGCATGTGCTGGTCGGCCGCGATCAGGAAGCCGCCAGTGCCGGCCGCCGGATCCTGGATCACCTCGCCGGGCTGCGGCTTCATCAGGTCGATCATGACCTTGATGAGCACGCGCGGGGTGAAATACTGGCCGGCGCCTCGCTTGGTTTCCTCCGCCATCTTCTGGAGGAGGCCCTCATAGGCGTCGCCGAACGCGTCGCGCTCGTCGCTGAACCAGTGGAGGCCGTCGATCGCGTCGATCAGCTTGCGCAGGTTGACCGGCTCGCGGACGATGGTCGCGGCGTTCTGGAAGATGGCGACGATCGAGCGGTCGGCGATCTTGGTGCCGTCGCCCAGGTCGATCAGCGCCTGGCGGTAGCGGGTCAGCACCTCCGTCTCGTTCGCGGATTTCAGCGCGCCCCAGCGATACTGCTCGGGGATGCGACTCTCGTCCTTCTGCTCGGACGCCATCTTGAGGAACAGGAGGTAGGTCAGCTCAGTGACGTATTGCTGATAGGTCACGCCATCCTTGCGGAGCAGCGCGCACAGCCGCCACAGCCTGTTCACCAGATCACCGGAGGGGTTCATTCTGCTTCTTTCGTCACGCTGCCACGCTGCTGTCCCAGATGGCAGCGTTCAGATCCTTGAGTACGTCCCCTAGGCCGGAATCGAACTCGCGGTCGACCACGGCGAAGCCGCCAGCTTGCGCGAAGAGAGGGTCGGACAGGATTTCCGGATCGCCGACGGGTTGTGCCCGCAGCACGCGGCCGATGCGGGTGAGCCACTGCTTCTGCTTCGGCGTCCAGGAACGGCTGGCGATGATCCGCTGGACGCCGTTGTCGACACGGGTCTCATAGGGAACCAACGGGTCGCCCAGCGCGGCTTGACGGACGAAGCCGATGATGTGCGCGGCGATGTCGGCGTTGCGAGTGCTGCCATAGGCACGCCGGAGCGCCGCCTCGGAAAAGCCCTGACCGTCCAGCAGGACGGCGAGCTCCTTCAGCTCCTTGCGGGTGAGTTCGCGCGGGCGCTGCGTGGCGGCGATCATCGCCGGCATCGCGTTCATGTTGGCACGGACGTAGGTCTCGAAGCTCTCGATATAGTCGCCCGGCGTGGCCTTCTCGCCATAGTCGTCCTCGACGGAGACGAGCTCGTCATCGTGTTCGGAGATGTAGATGCCGTCCTGCTTCTTCGCCGGGTTCGCGGCATCGAGCACTGTCGCAAGCGAAGGGTGCTGGCGGAAGAGCGCGATGGTTTCGCTCGGTGGCGCGTCCTTGAGCGTGTCCGCAAGCCGGCGCAGCGGCCCCACCACGGCTTCCACCGCCTCGCGGCGGTCATCGTCGACATACTTGATCCGCTGGCGCAGCTTCACGACGATCTGGTCGCGAACGAAGGCGCGATCCTCGTCGGTCGCGGCGCGCTCGAGGTCACCCAGCAGGGTGGTGAAGGTCAGGCCGGGATCGACCACTACGGGCCGCATGTCGGTGACGTCCTGCAGGTTCGCATAGATGTCGACCGCATCGAAGATCCGGAAATACTCCTTGCCGATGTCATCGCAGCGCCGGGTCGCACGGCCGATCATCTGGTCGTACAGGATGCGGCTGTTCACCCGCCGGACGAAGACGAGATTGGTGATCGCTGGCACGTCGATCCCGGTCGTCAGCAGGTCGACCGTGACGACATATTTGGGGTGGGGGTCGTTCTTGAAAGCTTTGATCCGGTCGAGCGGCTTGTCGACCGAACCGGTGATCTTCTCGACCAGATCGTGCGGCTGGGGTCCGTATTCCGCAACCAGCGCCGCCCGCAGCTCGTCGACCAGGATGTCGGCATGGTCGTCCCTGGCGGCGAACAGCAGCGTCTTACCAGGCTGATCGGGCGGGCAATCGGCGGCGATCGCCTCGGCGACGGCGCGGTTGAAGGCTCGCGTGTAGACCTTCTTGTTGAACTGAGCGACTTCGAAGTCGACCTGATCCTCAAGGTTGAACAGGTCGATCTGCCCGGTTCGAGGATCGACAATGTTCACCTCCTCGCCGCGGTCGAAGGTGATGCCGGTCTGGCTGAGCGCGGTGATGATGCGGCGCGGCGGCCGGTGGTCTATCAGGAACCCGTCGATGACCGCCTGGCGATAGCCATAGCGGAACACGGGCGGCCCGAAGATCTCGCGGGTGTGGAGCGCCGGAGTGGCGGTAAGCGCCACCTTCGTGGCATCGAAATAGTCGAGTACGCGTCGGTAGGCGGAGAGGTAATCGTCCAGGTTGCGGAAGCCAAGATCGTCCTCCCGAAGCTCCGCATCCAGCGTATAGCCGCGATGCGCTTCGTCGACGATGATGAGGTCGTAAGTGCCGGGGGTCGGGCGCTCCGCATCAGGATCGTCAAAGATGCGCCGGATCATCGCCTGTACTGTGGCGACCTGCACCCGGTCCGTCGCTTCGGGAAACTTGCGCGCCATGTCGGCGACGGGGAACACCTGATCGAACTTGAGAAAGCCGCTGGTGTCCGTCGTGCTCATCGCGTCGAGGGTCTGACGGCCAAGGGCGTTCCGATCGACCAGGAAGAGGATCCGGCGGAAGCGCTGGGTGCGTAGCAGCTCGTACATCAAGGCGATGGCCAACCGGGTCTTCCCGGTCCCGGTCGCCATGGCCAGCAGAATGTGGTCCTGTCTGCGGGTGACCGCATCTTCGACGGCGCGGATCGCCTCCTGCTGGTAGGGGCGGAGGCCCGTGACGCCGAGTTCGCGGTCGGCAACGGTGGCAGTATCCTCCCCGACCTGCTGTTCAAGCCGCTCGACGAGATCGCGCGGGCTGAACCACTCGCTCAGCGCACGAGGCGATGTCTGCGTCCGGGCATCCCAGAACCAGGTGCCAGACTTGGTGGCGAGTTGCTTGACGTACGGACGACCATTGGTGACGAACACGAAGGGGACGCGGAAGCGGTCCTCCCCTTCCGTCCATGGGCCGCCGGAGGGCACCTCATCCGGGCTCAGCGCAATGTCGCGGGCGTAGCGCTTGGCCTGTCCAATCCGGCCAGGCACATCCCGCACCTGCCGCTTCGCCTCGACCACACCCAAGCAGCGGCCATCAACGAACAGGGCGTAGTCGACGGGACCGCTCTTGGTCGGCCATTCCGCGATTGCCATGGCCTGGGCATATTCCGGTCGGGTGCCGGCCGCATGACGCAAGGTGGCACTATCAACGATCCAGCCCGCACCACGGAGCTGTTCGTCGATGATGACGCGCGTCGTCACCTCATCGAGCTCGACCCGCTCCGCGCTTTCCGCACCTGCCCGGGCCAGAAGGTCCAGTTTCTGCGGCGGCGTAACCATCGCCTGAGCTTGCGTCGCAGCGAGGGACTGCTCCGCTGTGCGTAGCGCCGCCTCCGTCTTCGCGGCGTAATCCTCCCAGAAAGCGCGTTCGCTCGCCTCCTGACCCGCCTGTTCGGCCAGCCGTGCACGCTCTTGCTCTGCCTGTTGCGCTGCAAGGCGGGCTTTAGCCTCCGCATCGGCGCTGGCAGTCACTGCTTTGCGAAGCGTCTCCAACTCGGCGCGCAGGCTGGTCGTCGCATCGCTCGGCGGCGCGGGAGGGACGAACGGGCCGGGCCTGAAGCTCGTGGCACCCGCATAGGTCTGATAAAACCAGATTCCGATCGCCCGCGCGATCTTGAGCGACGTCAACGCTTCGGCGGCTGACCCCAAATCTTCGTGGGCTGCTGTGTTTCCAACTCGCTTGAGGTGGTAGAACAGATCGGCGACCTCACGCGGCATTACCGATCGCGCCCGCAGAACACGCAGCACGTCGTCGAGGCTTGGCGATCCGCTCGGCAGGAGACCGTGCCGTGCCGCCACGTCCTTGGCCGTGAACTCAGCAAACTGGCGGAGCTTGATGAGGGCGCCCGGGGGATCGTTAGTGAAATAGCGTTCCGCCAGTAAACCCAACTTCATCAGCTGAGGGCTATGCGCCTTCAAGAACCCGAAATTGCTGGTAACATCCCCCATATCACGACCATAGCGCCAGCATCGGTCAGCTCAACCCGCCAAGGCGGTGGCCCGCCACCTGTCCGTACTGAAGACCCATACTCGGCCGTTCGTGCCACCCTTCCCGCTCTCCAAAACCGGTCATTCGTTCATCTGATTGTGCCGGCCGCTTTGGAGCACTCGGCGCGCCGCTCGGAACGACTTGGATTGGGACGAAGCCGCCATTCCCGCCCGGATCGCAAAATGTCGGCTTCCAACACGAAGAAGACATTGGCGCGTTCGGCTAGACTGTTCGTTAGACCGACATCGATCCGCGCTCAGCTAGCGCGAAACGTATTCCCGTTTCATCTGCATCGCGCTCCGTTTTTCGGCGAGAAGAGAAGTCGCGCTCGGCACAGCGGGCGTAAGGCTTGCCGAAAACATCCAGCTCAGGAGATCTCCACTTCGAGTAGATAGGTCGGCACCATCTTATGCGGTGGCCGTCCTCCCGATGTCATCCCAAAGGCCTGAACGTCGTCCACTTGTGTTTGCTGCACACAGGTCAATCGCGCACCGGCCGCGAAAACCACTTCCTTTTCATAGCCATGACTGCCCTCGCGACCATAGATATAAGCTCTTGTGGTGGGCCGGACTACGCGCACTACCATCAGTTCAAGACGGCCGGCATCATAAGCCTTTCCTTTCCATTCGGCATTCCTGAGCGCAACCTGTGGACAGAAGGAGGTCGAGAACGGTCGCGTAGTTTTGAAGATGCTATCGGCGCTTGGCCAGCAACCGCCATGAAACAGCATCTGCCCCTCAGCCAACTCGACGCCATTTGCCCTGATCGCGGCATCGGCTGAGGACAAGCCGCTTGCCAAAAACATGCCCTGATAGGCTTCGAGTGCGGGAGGAACCACAGTCGGCATGAGGGCGCGAATGGCGCGATATTCGACGCTGGCCTCCAAAGCGCGGTCGATATAAAATTCCAGGCCGTTGGCCAAACCCTCGCGAAGCAAGTGAGCTGCGGCCTGCTTGTGCGTCGCAATTCTCTCGACCAGATGCTCGTTAACTCTAAGACTCTCGGCGGGAGAATATCCCTGTTTCAGCATTTCTAAAGACTCATCGACGGTAGCGTTACGAGTATTCCAGACATCATAGGGCGTCGAAAGAACGTTTACGATACCGATCTTTGTCATAACGGTGTCCACTTTACTCAATCGTCATTCGCTGGCTGAACCTGCCCTAGGAATTCTATCCCGCGAGGTTCAAGGAGAGCGGAAAAACAAGAGCGGAAGTTCCGATCGGTCGTTTTCCTAGACGTGTCGCTCCAAACCAACCATTCCGTTATTCAGCGAGACCGCACCGCTGTCAGCAGCCGATCGGCGCGCAGCCGCTTCTCCACCGCGTCGGCGAAGTCGATCACCATGGCGGCGAGACTGCCGTCCTGGGCAGCGAGCCAGAACGCGCGATCGGCATGGGTGGCAAGAGGAAAATAACGGTCATTGGGGCCGACCAGCTTCCATGCCGGCCACGCCTTCGCCGACTTCGGCGCTCCGAGAAGCCCCTTCATGGCCCCCTTGATTCCGGCTGGCAGCCTCACGCCGTCGACGCTATTAAGACCATAGTAAAACCAGCCGTAGCTCGCGGTACTGGCCGCGAGGCCGAACCCCAGACTGGATTTGGCCCCGAAGCGGATGGTCATCGCGCTGTACTTGACCGGTCCAAGGTCCGAGCGGCCGACATGCCAGCCTCGCCTGCGGGCCTCGGCGGTCACCGAAGTCACGACTCCTTCAATAAGGCGGGCGCGAATAGCGTCTCCGGCTTCGACGATCGCGAGCGCCGGCTCTAGCGCGTCACGGTCCCGCGCCACCAGCTTTATGAGGTCAGATTGCTCCTGCACGTCGTCCGTTCCCATGAAGCGCTTGCCGATATGGCGCACAAGCCCCTCCAGCATCGCCGAGACCGCCGGGGCTCGGCTGGCGGGCATGCACGCCTCCAACCACTCGATCAGCGCCGGATAGCCGGTCAGAACGAGATTTCCGGCCTCTACCTCCCTGCTGGCCCTGGCGGGCTCGATCGATGCCGCCGTTGGCCCGTCGCCGGAGCCAGAGAGATACACTAGGCAGTGCCCGTCGCGGCAGTGATGTGCGAGGTCGTCCAGATACCGGGCCACCTGCAGCGGCTGGTCGGTCGCATCCGGCTTGTTCTCGATCGCTAACGCGCGCCCGCGGATTCTCACGAGGATGTCGATGAAGCCCCGACCCTTGCCGGACGCGGTCGGCATCTCGGTGTAGACCTTCGCCGAGGGGGCGCCCGCGACCCAGCTGCCGTCGAGCCCGACCCATTTGATGAATGTCTCGAGAAATCGGGCGCCCTGGCCGTGACTGCCGTAAGGATCGAGCAGGTTCGCGATGATGCGCGAGATGCCGTTCTCACGAGTGTCGAGATAGTCGAGCAGGCAGAAGTCGGGCGCGCGGACCTCGGCGTCCTCCGTCCGCTGCGCTGCCCGACCGCGGAGCAAATCCGCCGTTTCGGCGAGCAGCTGATCTGTCTGTATAGCCCTTCACCTCAATCGCGGTCGAGACGTGTGGCATTTCGCACGTCCAATCTCCAGCCGTTTAGCATACCCGTGCTTGCGAGTACCACTCGGCAGTCGGTGACTACGCTCGGCACGAACCGAAGCCGAACTATGCCCGGTAAGACCCAGAAAGCGACATTCAGGGCGACCAGTCGGCTTCCTGACATCTGCCATCTATTAATTCCAACCGGGAAGAGGTGACCGCGACAATCGACGGCTCGGACGCGCTTTGCCCATGCATGGCTGGCTATTGCGATCCCGCCTCAAGCGCCCGCGGATCCACCGCCGCCGACAGGATGATCAGCCGTTGGCCTCCCCGGCGAGGTGGAGCAGCATGTTGTCGATCGCGAAGGCGCCTGGCCGGGTCGCGTGCCGGGTGTAGTCGGCCTTCAGACGCTCGAACTGGTCGAGCTCATGACTGGGGAAGACGTAGGTCTCGAGGAGGACGGCTTGTCCGAACACCACGCGCCAGCTGGTATAGGTGCGCGCCTG
>Ga0325400_1006299_pt1 | contig 11265 bp, 6 predicted proteins | sample PopdelMetagenome_2_FD_205662 | JGI IMG/M metagenome (GOLD analysis project Ga0325400, IMG submission 205662) | Populus deltoides microbial communities from Bellville, Georgia, United States - Xylem-PdKOR-R1 | ecosystem: Host-associated > Plants > Phyllosphere > Stem > Wood/Secondary xylem...
TCTTGGGAAAGAACGGTCGCAGCCGCTCCATCTGCTCGTCCGTCAGCCAAAATAGGTCGCTCATCCCGGTCTCCTTGCGGAGCCTGAATCAGATTGCGAAACTCACATCAATGGGTCCTGACCCTAGTCCGCCGTGGCTTTCGCGGGCATCGCGCCGCGCGGGTCGGTGCCGGGACCCGTGAAGGGTGCCATGCGGAACGTCACGCGTCCCGGTCCCGCGGCGGTGCGATAGGCGGGCAGCGGCTTGCCCACCTCGCTCCAGGCGGTGTCGCCGCCCACGCCCCACTGTGCGCCGTCCACCAGCAGCGTCACCTGACCGTGCGGCACCACGTCCGTCGACTTCCACGTGCCCGGCGTGTGCCGGTCCAGGTCCGCGTAAGGGAAGGCCAGCGCGTTGGTCATCAGCGGCGCGTCCGCCGCCGCCCGCTCCACGCGCAGGCCCCGACCCGCGCCGGACAGCTCCATCCAGCGCACGTCCACCTTGTTGCCCGTCTCCTGCGGGCGGATATAGTCGTGGTTCTGGTCGGCGATCCTGCCCCGCCAGCGCGCCACCGGGGCGGAACGCTTGCGGTCCACGTAGCTCTCGTGCGGTCCCCGCCCGTACCATTGGGCGTCCACGATATCCGTCGGCATGGCGAAGGCCAGCCCCACGCGGAAGGGCGGCGGCAGGTCCGGCTTGCGCGGCGTCAGCTCGCCCGTGACCGCGACCGATCCGTCGCCCGCCATGGCATAGGTCGTCCGGAAGGTCGCGGCACCCTCGCCCAGGTCGTAGGTGACGGCGGCGCTGCCCCGCGCCCGGTCCACCGCGACCGAGCGCACGGTGCGCGCCTCGCTCATCGCCTTCCACGCCGCCAGCTGCCTCGCGGTGCCGATGCCGACGTCGTTGTCCGTCACCGCGCGCCAGAAATGCGGCTGGCCGCCCGACAGGATCGGCTTCCCCGCCGCGCCGTAGCCGCGGACCAGCCCGGTGCGCCGGTCCAGCGTCAGCACGGTGCCCGCCGCCGACAGCGTCACCGAGCCCGCCTCCTCACGCACGGCCGCGTATCCGCCCGGCGTCGCGGGCACGGGCGGGGCGGGGCCCCAGGCGAACTGCTCGAACCCCAGCTCGGTGCCCGCGGGCACCAGCGGCACAGCGCCCCCGCGCGCCCGGGCACGCACGGTGACGTGGTACTCCGCCGACGGATCACGTGCCACGCCCGCCAACGGTAGCGTCACCGTCTCGCTCCCCCGCGCGGGCGTGGCGAGCGGGGCCAGCCGCCCGCCGCCCACGCGCACCCCGTCGCGCGACACCTCCCACTCCAGGTCGAAGCCGCTGAGGTCGCGGAAGTCCTGGCGGTTGCGCACGGTGACGCGCGTGCCGTCGAACCCGTCGAAGCGCACGGGTGCGTAGGCGTGGCGCAGTTCGTAGAGCGCGGGGTTGGACGTGCGGTCGGACTGGAGCAGCCCGTCGCCGAACTCGATGTCGCCGCCGGGGTTCGGCCCGTACTCGCCCCCGTCGCCCCAGTAGCGCCGCCCGTCCTTCGTATAGCGGTACATGGACTGGTCCACCCAGTCCCAGATGAAGCCGCCCTGGAGCTTGTCCGGGTGGGCGTAGATCGTGTCCCAGTATTCGTGCAGGTTGCCGCCGGAGTTGCCCTGCATGTGCGCGTACTCGCACTGGATCATCGGCTGGCGGAAGTTCCAGTTGGTCGCGTAGTCCACCAGCTTGGCGACGGGATCGTACATCGGCGCGTAGACGTCGGCGTACCAGTTGGGACGGTGATCGTGCACGCCGTCCCACGTGCCCCAGCCGAGATAGCTTATGAGCCGCGACGGATCGCGCGCCCGGGCGGCGGCGGCCGCCGCCTCGAAATTGGGACCGATGCCCGCCTCGTTGCCCAGCGACCAGAAGATGACGGACGGATGGTTCTTGTCGCGCTCCACCATGTTCGCGACGCGGCTGACGTGCGCGTCGCGCCACGCGGGGTCGAAGCCCAGCTGGTACTTCGCCCGATCGTCCGGATGCTTGTTGGCGTAGTCCATATAGGCGTGGCTCTCGATGTTGGCCTCGTCCATGACGTAGAGACCGTACCGGTCCGCCAGCTCGTAGAGATAGGGGTCGTTGGGGTAGTGCGACGTGCGGATCGCGTTGACGTTGTTGCGCTTCATCAGCGCCACGTCGCGCTCCATCGAGGCTCGGCTGATGACGTGGAACGTCTCGGGATCGTGCTCGTGGCGGTTGACGCCGCGAATGGTGATGGGCCGGCCGTTCACCGTCACCAGCCCGTCCCGCATCGCCACCTCGCGAAAGCCGATGCGCGCGTAGCTGCTCTGGACCACGCGTCCCCCGGCATCCAGCAGCTCGACCAGCAGCATGTAGAGGTCGGGCGTCTCGGCGGTCCATGGGCGCACGCCCGGCAGCCGCCCGGTCAGCGTCACGCGCCGCTCCGCCACGCCCGCGCGCACCGGAACGTGCCCCTCCAGCACCGTGCGGTCGCCGTCCATCAGCAGGTAGCGCGCGGTGGCGGCGGCACCCGCCGTCACCGCCACGTCCACCGCCAGCGTGCCGGTGCGATAGTCGTCGCCCAGCCCGGCGCGCACCGCGAAGTCGCGCACCCGCGTCGACGGGGCGGCGTAGAGGAACACCTCGCGCTCGATGCCCGACACACGCCAGAAGTCCTGATCTTCCAGATAGCTGCCGTCCGACCAGCGGAAGACCTGGATCGCCACCACGTTCCTGCCCGGCCGCACCAGTTTCGTCACGTCGAACTCGGACGGGAGCTTGCTGTCCTCCGAATAGCCCGCCTCGCGCCCGTTGACCCACACGCGGTACGCGGAGCCCGCCGCGCCGATATGCAGGATCACGTCCTGCCCCGCCCAACCGGCGGGCAGTTCCACGTCGCGGCGGTACGAGCCGACCGGGTTGGCGGCGTGCGGGATCAGCGGGCGGTTGGCCGGGAACGGATAGGCGATGTTGTTGTATCGCGCCTGGTCGAACCCGTGCGCCTGCCAGTCGGCGGGCACGGGGATGCTCTTCCACGCCGACGCGTCGTAGTTCGGCTGCTCGAAGCCCGCGGGCAAGCGGTCCGCGTCGGGCGTGAAGTGGAAGCGCCACGGGCCGTTCAGCGACAGGAAGCGGGCGGACCGCGTGCGGTGGCCGGCCAGCGCCAGCGCGCGGCTCTCGAACGGAAAGGCGGTGGCGCGCGCCGGCATCTTGCCGCGTGCGTTCACCGCCGGGTTCTCCCAGTCCGGGCGCGACGCGTCCACCTGCACCGGCTGGACGCGCGGGGCCTGTCCCCGTTCCTGCGCGGAGGCGGCCGCGACCCAGCCGATCGCGAGCGCGAGCGCGCCTGCGCCCGCCAGCAGCGCCGGCACGGGGCTAGTAGGAGACATAATAGTCCTTTCTGAAATCCCGGCCCGCATAGGCCCGCCGCATGGTCCAGGGCTGGGGCGCTTCCGTCCAGTAAGGATGGCCGGCCGGCAGCCCGAGCGCCAACAGGCTCTCCGACGCGATGTACATGCTGCCGGCGTTGGAATAGATGTCGCCCAGCGAGGCTTGCGCGCGCGCGAAGCCGATGGTCAGGAACCCGTCCGCGTTGAAGTTGCTCGGGTCCGCGAACACGCGGCGCTGGGCCGCGGTGGTGGCGGCGCGCACCTGACCCGGGGGCAGCGTGTCGGGCAGCAGGCCGCGCCACGCCAGATAGCCCAGCGGCTGGTGCACGGCGGTCCGATAGGTCAGCGACCGGCCCACCGCGGTGTACGCGCCGTCCGGCCCGATCATCCGCTCCAGATGCTCGGCGTAGCGCTGCATCCGCCTCGTCGCGGTGGCCAGTTCCTGGGCGGGCTTCAGGTTGTTGAAGTCGGGCTTGCCCGCCGCCAGCGTGGACAGGATCTGCACCAGCATTGGGTGGATCACGTAGCTGTTGTAATAGTCCATGTGGAAACGGTCGCCGTCGCCGTACCAGCCGTCACCCGCGTACCATTCGACCATCTTCTTCACCGCCAGGTCGACGCGCATCGGGTCCCATTGCTCGCCGATCGAGAACAGGAACGCCTCGTTCATCGCGGCGAACAGCAGCCAGTTCTGGTACGGCGGCGATACGCGGCGCAGGCCCTTCACCTCCTCCACGATGCGGCGCCTGGTGGCGGCGTCCAGCGGCTTCCACAGCGCGTCGGGCGCGCGCAGCAGCGCGCTGGTGAAGTAGGCGCTGTCGACCAGCGCCTGGCCCGGCCCGCGCCACAGCAGATAGTCGGGCGAGCGCGGGTCCACCGAATGGACGTAAGCCTCCACCGCTTGGCTCCGCAGGCGCGCGCGCAGGCGTCCCTCGGGCGAGGGATCGTCCGGCAGCGCCAGCCAGGGGGCCAGGCCATCGATCAGCCGGCCGAACGCCTCCAGATAGGCGACGCCGGGGTCGCGCCCGTCCCAGGTGGGGCTCAGCTCCGGCTTCCACTCGCGGCGCAGGCGCCCGCGCGCCATGCGGCTCAGCACCGGCGCGGCCATGCGCTCCAGCAGCGCCAGGTGATAGGCCCGGTCGCCCGCCCCGTCGCCCAGGCCCGCGTCAGGCCCGGCGCCCGCGCCGCCGTTCGGTCCGGGCACGCCCGGACCCTGCGCGGCGGCCGCCCCCGCGCGCGCCGTGCCCGCCGCCGCCAGACCGCCCGCCGCCAGGCCGGCCAGCAGGCCCCGCCGATCCGTCCCCGTCGTCATCGCCTCGCTCCCCGCGCCGAAGCGCCGTCACCAGCCGCCGGCCGATCCGTCGGCACCGCGAAGCTCAGCCGCTCATCCCCGGCATAGGCGTCCCACGCCGCGCGCGTGGCGAACCCGCCCCGCCCCAGGCTCCACGCGCTGCCGGAATAATAGACGAACGGCCGGCCCGCGGGCACGCGCAGCAGCACCAGCTGATTGTCCGCGTCCTGGCGCACGTCGGCGATCGCCGCCGGGTCGACCCGGATCGCCACCGCCATCCGCCCGTGGTTGCCGTCCGGCGGCCCCCACCACGACAACAGGCCGCGTGCCCGGTCCACCGTCAGCTCGCCCGCGCCCGGCCCCGTGGTGCGCTTGCCGATGCCGACGCCCACCAGCAGGTCGCGCGCGCGGTCCGGCCGGTCGAACGTCAGCACGGATACCATGCGCGTGAAATGCGTGCCCAGCGGCAGGGTGAAGCGCCGCGTCTCGCGTACGCTCAGGCCCACGCCGACCGGCCAGGGGTCATAGTCCGCCTCGAAATCGGCGGCGCCGCCGCCGGTGGCCAGCACGCGGACGCGCGCGTAGTTGCGCGACGTCCACAGCTTGTTGTCCGCCCACACGCCCAGGCCGCCCGCGCCGCGCCCCGTGCCGACGTTGTAGAAGTCCAGCCCCTCGCCGTGATAGCCATGCTGGTCGCCCGAGCGGAGCTGGCGGTCGGCGAAGGGCCAGGGGACGTTCTTGCCCCAGCTGTCGATGCCCGACCCGGACGGCGGCTCGGCTGCCTCCAGCGCGCGGCCGTAGATGCGGTGCGCGGTGCGGTCGTTCTCCCACAACAGGTCGTCGTATCGATAGGGCGCGGGCGTCACCGCCGCGCGCGCCGCCCGGTCGGGCGGCGGGGGCAGGGGCGACACGACGGGCAGGCCGGGGACCGGCCGGCCGAGCCCGGACGGGTCGGCGAGGCGGGCCGGCCGCTGGGCCATTGCGTCGCGCGCGGGTCGTTCCTGCCCTGCCGCGCCGCCCGGTGCCGGAACCAGCGTCAGCGCGGCCAGCGCCGCCCCGGACGCGGCCCGGCGGCGTGCCCCGCCCCGGCCGCCCTGCCTACAGGTGATCGCGAACGTCATCGCCCCCTCCCTCGTTGCGCGCGATCTTAAGTCGTCATATCAATCATGCCAAGTGGCGGCGGGAGGAGATCGGGATGGCCAGGGGCGGGTCCATGGCGGACAGGCTGTTCGTGAAGCTGGAGGCGCGGCTGCGCTCGGGCGAGCTGGCGCCGGGCACGCGGCTGCCGACCCAGAAGAAGATCGCGGAAGCGGAAGGCGTCAGCCGCACGGTGGTGCGCGAGGCGGTGGCCCGGCTGGAGGCGCAGGGCATCGTGGCGGCTCGCCAGGGATCGGGCGTGTTCGTCACCGAGGAAGCGCGCTACGGCGCCTTCCAGGTCACGCGGGAGGAGCTGGGCGAACTGGCCGACGTGATCCGCCTGCTGGAGGTCCGGCTGGCGGTGGAGGCGGAAATGGCGGCCTTCGCCGCCGCGCGCCGCACGCTGGACGACATATCCGCCATGCGCGACGCGCTGCGCGACATGGCCGACGCGTCGGACGACCCGGCCGCGTCCGCCGCCGCGGACGGGCGGTTCCACGCCGCCATCGCGGCCGCCACGCGCAACGACCACTACGTCCGGCTGGTGGCGTTCCTGGGTGTCAGGCTGGTGCCGCCGCGCAGCCTCTACCTGCGCGACAAGCCAGCCGACGTGCGCGACGCTTATGTTGCCAAGGTACGCGCCGAGCACGAGGCCATCTTGGATGCCATCGTGCGGATGAACCCGGCCGGTGCGCGCGACGCCGCGCGGTTCCACATGCACGAGAGCCTGAGCCGCCATACCGAACTCAGTCACGCCATGCTGGACGACGGCGATGGTCGGACGGCGGCTTGACCTTCCGCTAATTGATATGACAAATATGCCGAAAGAGCGGTGAGAAAGCCGCGCCATTGCGGGAGGGGTGGAGATGATACCGGCACGGCTCCTGGGCACCGCGGCGACGGCGGTTCTGGCATTGGCGACCGCGGGTCCGGCGATCACGCAGACCAACCTGTCGACGCCCCCCGGCGCCAACGCGCCGCCTCGCCGGAGCAGCCGCAGGATGCCCAGGCCGCCCCGCCCTTCTCCGACGCGCCCACCGCGCCCACGCCGGTTGCCCCGTCGCAGGATCCGGTGGACGGCGGCACCGCCGACGCCGGCTTCGGCTCCGGCACCGAGGGGCAAGGTGGTGGTCACCGGCTTCCGCCGCAGCTTGGCGGAGGGGCTGCAGCTCAAGCGCGAGGCGATCGACGTGCGTCACTCCATCGTGGCGGAGGACATCGGCAAGTTCCCGGAGGCGAACGTCGCCTACTCGCTTCAGCGCATCCCCGGCGTGATCCTGGCCCGCGACGGCGCCTCCAACGAGGGCCAGCGGATCAGCATCCGCGGCCTGGGGTCCGAGTTCACCGTCACCACCATCAACATGGCGCCGGTGCGCACCACGTCGGCGCTGAACGTCGGCGGGTCCAGCCGCGACTTCAACTACGACGTGTTCCCGTCCGAGTTGTTCGGGCGCGTGGACGTGTACAAGACCCCGCTCGCCAACCTGGAGGAAGGCGGCATCGGCGGCAACGTGGACCTCCAGACGCCCCGGCCGTTCGACAGCTCGGGCCGCGTGTTCCGCTATACCGCCCAGGCCAACTACAACACCCAGTCCAAGCGCTGGGGTCCGCGCGGCTCGCTGTTGATGAGCGACACCTTTGGCAACTTCGGCGCGCTGCTCGGCGTCGTCTATTCGCGCACCGTGAACGAGCGCTCGGGCTTCCAGTCGACGGGCGGCTATAACAGTTCGGTGATCGGGTCGCGCGGCTACAACACGCCCGCCGGCCAGCCGCGCCCGCTGGTGGGTCCGTTCGAGTTCCAGCTCGACCTGGACAATCCGCTGGCCCGCTTCGGCAGCCTGACCCGCGACCAGGTGGCCAACGGCCTGCTGCCGCGCTTCTACCGCGTGTTCGCGTCCAACAACGAGCGCGAGCGGCTGGGCTTCGTGGGCTCGATCCAGTTCAAGACCGGCCGGCTCGACGTCAGCCTGGACGGCATCTACTCCAAGCTGACCGACCAGTCGGACGAGTTCACCTTCGGCGTGGCGGTGCGCAACTCGCGCACCGTGCGCGGCACCACCAGCCTGCCCGGCCGCGGCACCAATTCCGGCATCATCCCGCTCGATGTGAAGCTGGACGAGTTCAACAACCTCTACGGCACGTTCGGCAACACCTCCATCATCACCAAAAGATTCTTCCGCGACGCCGAGACGCGGTTCCGCTACAGCATCCTGCGCGCCGCCTGGGACGTGACGGACGACGTGAAGCTGTCGGCGCAGGGCAACCTCTCGGACAGCCGCGCCTTCAACTCGGGCAACCAGCTATTCAGCAACATCTACGCGATCACCACCACCTTCGACCCCACGGCGAACGTCACCTATCCCACCATCTCGTCGCCCGTCGACTTCACCAACCCGCGCAATTTCGCCGATCCCCAGCTGGGCTTCGCCGACGCGCGCGAGGTGGACAAGGAGCGAACGGCGCGCGCGGTGCTGGACTGGAACGTGGTGGACGACGGCGACCGGCTGTTCGCGCTCAAGCTGGGCGGCAGCTACGTGTCCACGGTGAAGGGCATATCGCGCCGCGACGGCAGCGCGCTGGCCAGCAGCCGTCAACTCGCGGGCGGCGGCACGTTCCGCACCATCGACGTGTTCGCGAACATGGACCCGTTCGTCCAGTTCGGCCGCCTGCGCGACGGCGGCAACGACGGCTATCCGTCGCAGTTCGCCACCTTCTCGCGCGACTTCGTGATGAACACGCTGGACGCCAACGGCGCCAACCGCGCCTCGCCCGTTCAGCTGAACGGATCGTTCGAGGCGGAGGAGATCGTCAAGACCGGCTTTTTCGAGACGAACTTCAAGTTGCCGCTGTTCGGTTCCGAACTGCGCGGCAATGCGGGCGTGCGCTATTCCGACACGCGGCTCGTCATCGACAATTTCGTCAGCGCGGGCGCCGGCCGCTTCCAGCCGGCGCGCCGCGAGGGCGGGTACGGGAACTGGCTGCCGTCGGCCAGCCTGGCGTTCGACGTGGCGCGCAACCTGACGCTGCGCGGTTCGGCGGGGCGCACCATCACGCGCAACGCGCTGTCCACCATCGCGGGCAGCACGGTGGTGCCCAACGTGTTCAATGCCGACGTGACGGTGGGCAACCCCGACCTGCTGCCCCAGATCGCCGACCAGTACGACGCGGTGGTCGAATGGTATTTCAAGCCGGGCGCGCTTCTGAGCCTGGGCGTGTTCAAGAAGGACATCCAGAACCGGCCCTTCGCCTTCCAGGACTTCGTGTCGTTTGGGTCGCTGGGCCTGCCGTCCAGCGCGTTCAACGCGCTGTCCCTGGGTTTCCCGGGCGGAACCATTCCCGACGATTTCCAGATCCGGCGCACGCTGACGATCAACCAGGGCGACCTGAAGCTGAAGGGCCTGGAAGTCGCCTATCAGCAGAACTTCACCTTCCTGCCCAAGCTGCTCGACGGGCTGGGCGTGACCAGCAGCTTCACGCTGATCGACCAGCAGGGCGGCGACTTCGTGACCTCCACCGGCCGGGCGGTCGACATATCGTTCGTGCCCGACTATTCGTACAGCATCACCGGCTTCTACGAGAAGGGGCCCTTCTCGCTGCGCGGATCCTATAACTATCGCGCCAGGACCGGCACGTCGTTCGTCAACACCGGCAACGACCAGATCGCCTATGTGTCGCCCCAGGGCTATCTGGACGGCACCGTCAGCTACCGGGTCAACGACTTCGTCGAACTGCGCGTCGACGCGCTCAACCTGACCAACGAGAACGTCTACCTCTACTACCAGAACCCCGAACAGCCGTCCGCTAACGGCCGGTCGCGCCGCGACAACAGCTTCTTCAACGGCACCACCATCTCGTTCGGTGTCCGCGGCAAGTTCTGATCCGCCCCCCGCCTGGGAGCGTCCGGGTCCGCCCGGACGCTCCCTCCTTCTTCCTGCGGTGGGGACGCGCCCCACCCCCGTCCGGAATGGCCGCATGACCCGCTACATCCATTTCCCGCTCGTCCCCCTCCTGCTCGTCTCCGCCCCGGGGCTGGCCCAGTCTGCGTCGGCGCAGGCGCCAGCCCCCGCCCCCGCCAAATCCGTGGCGGCCGGCGGGGAGCGCCCCGCGGTCGGACCAATGGCCGCGGCGGTACGGCTCGCCGACTGGCAGCTGGCACGGCTGGCAGGTACGGGCGCCGTGACCCGCGCGACGGGTGAGACGCGCAACCCGCGCGCCTGGGAACAGGCGGTGTTCTGGATCGGCATGACCGCGCTGGCCGATGCGGGCGGGCCGCCGCGGGTGCGCGACGCGATCCTGGCCATGGGCGCCGCCAACGGATGGCGACCGGGCGACAAGCCCTATTTCGCCGACGATCACGCCATCACCCAGAGCTACCTATGGGCCGCCGCCCACGGCGCGGGCGACGCGGCCGCGGCGCCCGCACATGCGACGCTCGAGCGCGTGGTGTCCAAGCCCGCCGTCACCACGCTCGCCTTCTACGTCCCGCCCCAGGGCTATTCGGCGGCCGAGTGCCTGACACGCTGGTGCTGGTGCGACGCGCTGTTCATGGCGCCGCCCGCCCTGATCGAGCTGTCTCGCCGCACGGGCGACGCGCGCTACCGCGACTTCGCGCTGAAGGAATGGTGGGCGACCACCGACTTCCTGTTCGATCCCGTGGAGCGCCTCTATTATCGCGACAGCCGCTTCTTCGAGCGGCGCGACGAGGCGGGACGCAAGCAGTTCTGGGCGCGGGGCAATGGCTGGGTCTATGCCGGGCTGGCCCGGATCATTCCGCTGCTGCCGCGCGGTGCGGAGCGGCGGCGGCTGGAGGCGCTGTTCGTTTCCATGGCCGGGCGGCTGGCGGAGCTCCAGAAGCCCGACGGCTACTGGGCGCCGTCGTTGCTGGCGCCGGAGGGATCGCCGCCGGAGTCGAGCGGCACGGGCTTCTTCACCTACGGCACCGCCTGGGGCATCAACGCCGGACTGCTGCCGCGCGACCGGTACGAGCCCGTCGCGCGGCGCGGCTGGGCGGCGCTGGAGCGCGCGATCCAACCCGATGGGCGGCTGGGCTGGGTCCAACAGGTCAGCGACCGGCCGGAGAAGGTGGCGGCCGCCGACACCCAATATTACGGCATAGGCGCATTTCTGCTCGCCGCGACGGAAATGGCCCGGCTGGACGCGCCTCCCGTGAAATAAACCTTATACAGAGCATAACGACAGCACGACGACCCGGAACCCGACGTTTCGTGTTCCGCAATGGCTCCCCAAAACCTGACACCCTGAACCGCGCCGGGTTTGTCGGAGGCCTCAACTTCCGAGAGGAAGGGGCCATGACGAGCAGGACGACCAGCAAGTTTTTGCCTGAGGTGCGCGCGCGTGCGGTGAGAGGTGGCTTTGTTTATCTGAACGGGCTCGCGGCATGGATAAGCGGATCGCCGCGGTTGATCACGCCGCGGCGAGAAGCGGCTGGTCGAGGTCTATCTGGT
>Ga0325400_1006302_pt1 | contig 11263 bp, 8 predicted proteins | sample PopdelMetagenome_2_FD_205662 | JGI IMG/M metagenome (GOLD analysis project Ga0325400, IMG submission 205662) | Populus deltoides microbial communities from Bellville, Georgia, United States - Xylem-PdKOR-R1 | ecosystem: Host-associated > Plants > Phyllosphere > Stem > Wood/Secondary xylem...
TTTTTTTTATGTATATGTAGGCCTACCCGGCAGGCCCGTCTTGTTTAATAACTAGAGAATAAGAAAAGACACAATCACAAAATGACAAATACCCACACATATTAAATTATTTTTTAACCATTAATTCCCTGTAGATTTTACCGCAATCATTAAATATTACTATTATTGCAACTCATCGCTCTCTTTCTGCTTTATTTTGTTTTTGTGTGTGCGAGAGAGCTTATGTTCTGCTTCTGTTCTTCAATCACCAGATAGATTCTCTCTTCACTCCAAAATTTCACCACAAAAAATATAAATGAAAATGGATAAATGAAAAAACCCATCTTTTATTTTTTGAGATCCAACAATGCCAATTTTTCTTTATCAAAATTAGGGATTTTTCCTCTTCCCCCCCCCCCCCCCTCCAACCCTTCAATTCAATCTCTAAATTAGCCACAAAAACCTTACTTTCTCTTTCAATTCTCCATCCGGGTATTCTTAATTTAGTCTCCTGAATCCGATTTAGCTAAAAAGTTTCAATCTTTACACAGATCAGAGGTCGATGCTGTGTGAATGATTTTGTTGGTTTTTTGGGGGGGTTTTGTGGCCGTTTGATTTGTTGACTTTTTGAGTTTGAATCATTGATGTAAAGAGGATAAGAGTGGTGGGATTTTGATTTGGTTAGTGTTTCATGCTTGCATGTAGAGAATTGTGGAGTTTTGATACTAAAGTTTAATCATTTTTGTTGATTAACATTAAGGGTTTTTGGGGTTTGATAATTTATAGTGTTGTTTTAAATTTCTTCTATTTGTTGAACTTTGCATGTATAAGCAATAAGGGGTCCTCTGCTAAATTGTAGAGGATCCCACGCTGGTGTTGGTTAGATTTTATAGTTTTTGTTGGGAACTGGGGAAATGAAAAATATAGTTATTTGAATTGTGGTTTCTCTTGGAGTGATTTTGCTAGAATTGGGATTTTGTTGATTGGTGGTGTGTCAAGTATTGAGTGTATTTATATAAATTATTTTTTGGACGGAAAATGTTTGGTTCTGGTTCCAGTACTGGCCATGATAATAGTGGAGTAATTCCGGTGCGCTTCGTCTGGCCTTATGGAGGGGGAGAAGTTTCTATCTTTGGTACCTTTACTAGGTAAGTTGCTAAATTGACCAGATTTTTGTGATGATCACCAAGAATATTATTCTTTTTGTGGTAGCGAATTTACAAATGGCTTTTAGTTCTGTTATTGATAATGTGTTCTATTTTCATAACTTTAAGGGTTTTTTGGTTTGTGTTTTGGTGTGACGTGGGGGTGTCTGATTGAGTTGTAATTTGGGCAGGTGGATTGATCTTTTACCCATGTCCCCGGTGGAGGGGTGCCCTAATGTATTTCAAATTGTTGTTAGCTTAGTGCCTGGATTGCATCAGGTATGTTACACCAACTCAGCTAGTAAAGCATGTTTAACAGTTATGCCTGTGATGATGACTTTGTAGTTGGCATTTGTGGGAATCTTTTGTTGCATTAAATAATTATGTAAGTTTTTAGGGTTGAATGGAAAGTAACTTGAATTTATGTTAATCACTAATCAATGTGCTTATGCTATACAAAGATATTTCATAACTTTGTTAGTTATCTATAATAATTTACGAGCCTTTTGATCTCGTAAGCCATCAAAATTGAGTAATAGAAATGTAAGGCAATAAATTATTTTTAAAATGTAACAATGGAACATGGCAATGAAAGCTATAGTGGAGTTGGCCTTAGGCTATCTCTCAGAAAGGAGCCATCTTTGAAGAGAATCATCCCAATGGAACGTAAATGATTCATGACTATAGAGTTTTCTCAGCATTTCCCTTTACAAGGTTAAGCTTTTGGGACATAATCCATTGGCTTTTACATTGACATCAAGATTATTGTCATAATAGAAAACTGAGCTTGTTCAAGTTTTTACGGCCACCAACATATGCATTCTGCATTAGCATGTGGTTTTTGACTGGCTCTATCTGTTGCTTTCTCAGAATGTTTTTAGACGATTAATCTGATTCGATTGACATCTCATATTCAAATTGCTCTCGATTTTAGAAGTCAGTTAAGTTAGTAATGTTTTTTTTTAAGTCTTTTAAGAGATTGAATCTGCTTTAGGCTAAGCTAAAAAGGAACCATACAAACTACTGGCTTTCTGTAACCTTTGCAGGGTCTTCATTCTCCTTTTTAATATGTTAATGGTTGTAGGAATGAGATAGAATGTTAAAGTGCTATTTTTCCTAACTAATGTTCTCATCAACAATTAAGGAATGTGTATTTCTAACATCTCTGCTACCTTCAAAATCATTGTCATTTTTGCACACAGTTCAAGTTCCGTGTAGATGGACAATGGCGGGTTGATGAGCAGCTATCTTTTGTTGATGGGCCTTATGGGGTGGTAAATACTGTTGTCTTAACTAAGGATCCTCCACAAATTCTTAATTCCGAGACACCTGGGAGATCCAACATGGAGCTGGATGATGTTTCTGTTTGCCCGGTAAGATACATTTCAGCTTTGACATTAACAGTCGCTTTCAGACCAGTTTTTAAGCCCAGATACTTGGCTGTTGTATCTCATAGTGTGTGTTCTTATTTTCTAAGCACCATCCTTGTGGCAATGCTTGAGAGTAGCCATTTTTCCTTTGAATTTTAGCAGCTATTGCACCTTCTCAATCTTAGACCTCCGTTTATGTGCATCCATGTTGTGTTTCATCCGTGCTGTTGCATCTCTTGTTTGTTCTTCATAGACAAGATTCAATTCAGAATTGCATTTATGGATTATTTTTGTATTGCCTCAGGGGAATGTAAACATATCAGTAGGGAGGCCCAAAGTAGATAAAATGAGGTAGATGAATCATCTTAAATAAAGAAACAGCAAGTGTTACCCCCCTTGTTTCTTTTTCAGCCCTCGTTTTTTTTACCTGAAAAGACTTCTTTAAACTTCCTTTCTGGGGTTATTACAAGAGAAAAATAGGTTGGAGCTGGAAATGAAGCAGAATAGCAAATTTGTGAATTGAGAATATTTTAACCTGGGGGAAAGGACCAAACGGCAAATTTGGGAATGAGTATGACATTGAGCTGCTTAAGTTTGTTCATCTCTTGAAATCATGAAACAGAAAAGGCGACGAATCTTGTTGAGATTATTAATTATTTTATGCTAGATGCTTCCTGTGTATTCCTTTGGGGCAGAGTTGGTCACTCTGTTAGTTTGTACTTTACAGGAAGTAATCCAAGGGATATCAGCAACAGAGTTGGAGGTCTCTCGTCATCGTATTTCTGCTTTCTTGTCCACACATACTGCATACGAGCTGCTTCCAGAGTCAGGCAAGGTTTGAATGCTTTACCTTCTTCAGGAACTAATTGTACTCTCATTCTCTATGTTTTCAACCATAACCAGGAGGTTCATCTGTTCCTTGTTCTGTCTTACTTTTCAGGTTATTGCCTTGGATGTTACTCTACCTGTGAAGCAAGCCTTTCATATTCTCTATGAACAGGTGAATCTCCACTATGCATGCAAACATGGACAGACATAAGCTGAAAACATGCAGCAAGTTAATGTTCTTGCTAACGAATGTGAAACTAATCCTTTGTACCTAGGCATATTGTATAACTTATTTTTCTATTTTATAATGATTTCTGGAACTATTGGCCCTATGGGCTTTTCTGTCGATTCAATATGCTACTGCTACATTTATAGTAGTTGAATATTAGTTCAGATTTCTCTTGCTGACTTGAGCCAATTTTAGGGCATCCCTATGGCTCCTCTCTGGGACTTTTGCAAGGGCCAGTTTGTTGGAGTGCTTACTGCATTGGACTTCATCTTGATTCTGAGGGAGGTGTGTATTTTGGCACTTCTTTTCCAATGCATATGATCCATGATGATTTTAAGTGAAATTGCAATATACTGAAGAGAAAAAATGCTGTACGTAGATAAGGGACTAGACTGATAACTTAATTAAGTCTGCGTTCCCTCTAGGGCTTATGGTTGTTATATAAATACCAAAAATAAACACTTAGGATTGGAAGATACAATTCGCAGGAAAAACAGTAACTGCTAGTGCTATTTTCTTCTTTAGCTGCATTGTCTGTTTTAGTGCTGATTAGATTCATCATGAGTTTTGGCAAATGAATTGCTGTACATTTTCTTATCAATTACAAGAAACCTATTTTTGTTTTGCTAAGAGAAATAACTGAAGAAATTGAATTTTGACTTGGCTGCCTGCGAAAACTCTCCAAGAAATCAAGTCGTTTACATCACAATCCCACACTACTGAGCAATCGTAGCATAGGCTTTAAAGAAAAATGGTTACATTTACATGCTTATTAGTTTTCTGATGTCTTCATTTCGTGCATGATCACTAAAGTCTGTCTTGTGTTTTCAATTGCATGTTTTGAAAGGTATCACAAAATATGTGCATTCATTTTAAATTAAGGATCTGTCTTTGTAATTGTTGTTAATCTACTTGTGTTTTTACCTTTTTCTTTGTAAGAAATGAAGGAATAGTTAAGTTCCTAGAGTGTATGTACTTGTGCTCTTACATTTCTACATGTCTTCAATTGCATGTTTTCGAAGGTATCACAAAACATGTGCATTCATGTGGATGTACACAAGCACATGCAGGCATTGTAAATTAAGGACGTTGTCTTTGGATGTATTGTTAATGTGCTTATTCTTTTACATTTGTCTATGTAAGAAATGAAGGACTAGTTAAATTCCTAGAGTATATTTAACTGTTTTGCTATTGTACATGTTTGGCATTTGTGTCTCTCAGTTGTTTAACATTTATGAACCTTGCAATTTCAGCTTGGAACTCATGGATCTAATCTGACGGAGGAAGAATTAGAGACACATACTATATCTGCTTGGAAGGAAGGAAAAATGCATCTCAACAGACAGATTGATGGTAGTGGGAGAGCATACTCTAAACATCTGATCCATGTTAGTGTTTCTTCTGATGCCTTGCTAAGATTCTTTAGAATCCAAAATAATCTCCCAGCCATTATTTGTCATTTATTTGAGTATCTTACATGTTGGGCTTTTCATGTATGATTGTGTATCTTGCTCTTATGGGCACAATCATCTCTAAACTTAGGATGGTAGAATGACAAACACACTTAGGGAAATGGTTGCTTGGAAAATAATTTTTGTTTTCAATGTTGAATTCTTCTAGCACCTTACTTGGTTCCATATGGTCTGCAACAGCAAATGGGTTGAAATGCTCCTTTTAGATTAGGGCAATGCTGCTTGAAGTCACCCGTATTGAATTTTGTGAATCAGATGGTGCAAATGAGCTGCTTCAGATGTAGAACCATTTCTCTAGCTTTATTGATTTCTTATTCTGGTGTTGCAATCTGCTATGTCAGTAATTATTATCCACTACTTGTTTAATATGCAGGCAGGGCCATATGATTCGATGAAAGATGTTTCTTTGAAAATTTTGCAAAACAGCGTATCAACAGTTCCCATTATTCATTCTGCTTCTCAGGATGGCTCATTTCCGCAGCTACTTCATCTTGCTTCCCTGTCTGGAATACTAAAATGTAAGCTTTCTTGGTTTGATGCTTGAGGATGTATAACTTGTTGCTAACACATGGACCTAATTGTCAGGTATATGCAGGTATTTCAGACATTCTGCTGGCTCCTTACCCATTCTTCAACAGCCAATTTGTTCAATTCCTTTGGGTACATGGGTTCCAAAAATTGGGGAACCAAACAGACGGCCATTTGCAATGTTGAGACCAAATGCTTCTCTCGGTGCTGCTCTGTCTTTGTTGGCTCAAGGTAATTCACACGTCAAAAGATTACCACAGGCTACAACTGTCCTCTTCTATCTGTTTCTGAGTGTGCATGTTGCTGATTGATCTTCTTTAACCTCTCCTAACCTTGTGCTATAATACCTTCCTGATACAGCCAATGTCAGTTCAATACCAATTGTAAATGATAATGATTCACTGCTGGATGTATATTCTCGAAGGTAACTTGTGCATCTATGAGTGCATGTGCTTGCATGTTTTGGATCTTTGTTATTGTTGAACTGCAGGTTAAGCCAACTGTGACTTAAGTTTGTTGTTTCCTTGACAGTGATATCACTGCTTTGGCAAAAGATAAAGCCTATGCACAAATTCATCTCGATGAAATAAGTATTCATCAGGTAATTAGTTTTGATTACTTTGAGCTCTATTTACATGCAGTTGTATGCACATTATTGCAATGGTCTGAACCAATCCGCAGCACTGTACATGAATCTCCATTTGTGAAACAATAAATACCTTCAACTAAATCAGGAGAAGATAAATGACTAGAAGTGATTTAAGTAAACTGCATTTTTGAATAAAACATGCATGGCATGAACCTACTGTATTGATCTGCTCTTTCATACCCTTTAGGCTCTGCAATTGGGTCAGAATGCAAATTCTTCAAATGCATTCTACAATGGACAGAGATGTCAGATGTGTTTGCGGACTGATTCTCTACACAAAGTGATGGAGCGTTTGGCAAATCCCGGTACTCTTACAGCAATATGATTTTTTTTTCTACATCAACTTTTCACCATAAGTAGTTCTGACCTCGGGGTCTGGATTAGTAACACGTTTTCTAATTGCTTTGTTGCGTGGTCTTTTCAGGGGTTAGGAGGCTTTTGATTGTGGAAGCTGGCAGCAAGCGTGTAGAAGGGGTTATCTCACTGAGTGATGTCTTCAGGTTCCTGCTGGGGATATAGCTTAGATGTTAAGCAATTTGCATGCTGTGGTGACATTGGAGAGGACCAGTCTTCACTCATTGTTCTCTTAGGTTGGAAGGGCCCCATGATTCTGACCCCCACACTTTTTCTTTTTTAGGATAGGAAATTCAAAGAGCAAAAAAGAATTTGTAAATTGTGAGTCTTCCATTTCTCCCCCATTTAACCTAAATTGTTATAAAGTCAAATCATGCCGATGGACAAAACGCCATGTTTATTATTGCCAACAGAAAATGAGGTTCAAAGTGCATTGAACTGCCTATGGCAACCCATGCTGTTGGTAGAATGTTGGTGATTGATTCAATTTCAGTTTCTGATCTCAGCTTATTGATTCTAGCATAGTTTTGCTCTCATGCTTGCCTGTCTTTCATGTTATTTTGCTTCAAAAATCTGGCATAAAATGGCTCCAAATTAAAAAAATCCAAAAACCCCATTAATTGATTCTTCTCCATTGAATTCAATCTCTAATCTGTCAGCATAGTTGCTCTCGAATCTGGCACATTGCATAACTAGCCATTCTCATCACCAACAAAACTTGCATCAACTCTCTTAAACTCATCATACTTGTGTACTTGAAATCGTGACATTAGGTCAAGAGACTTGTCTTCAACACATAACCCTCAATAAGAACTTTCGCTAGTTCTCCAATTATTCAGGAGAAAAAAACATGAAATCTCAACATCTGAATAAATGGGCCGAGTGATGAGATTTATGATCTTAGTAGTCATGACCTTTAACCACAATGGCACACAAATATGGCTGTTTTTAAATTGGAATTGAGGAACGATTCTAGTTTGGGGATGGAGAGAGAGGTGTAATGGGACCCAAAGGAGGGGCTAGGGTCAAGTAGGACAGTTTTTCCACAAGCAGAAGCTGTAGCAGCGATAGTGCATTGTGGTAAACTAGTGCCCATGGCAATCAGGTCAAAGGTGGTTGCTTCAATTCGTGGGTAGAGTGGCCAACTCACCCATGGAAGCACATGAGAGGGACAGTAGATTAGCTGCCGCAAATAAGCAATCGAGTAGCTCCAAATCACATGGAAACAAGAAAAATCAGTCTTATCAAGTACCATCAACAATGGAGTTTTTCCACATTTCTTTTTCAGCTTGTTTGGAACATAAAAAATTGTTGCAAGTGATACTCTATCTAGCCATTTTTCTTGTTTGGAAAAGTTTGAAGTTAAAAATTCAATTGTATAATCTCAGCTTAAAACACAAGAATTCTATAGGATCACTCAAAATTGGTTCATTAGATCACACTCTTTACTTTTATGAACAAATAAATTGAAATTCAAACCATTTCCAAAGGATGAGCAAGAACTTGTCAAAAGCAAACTACACAAATCTCTCAAATCATAACTAGACACTCAATTTCCTACACGAAAGCACCCACTTAAGTATCATCAGTGCATCTTCAAGTAGTCTGATGCTATAAAAAAAAATCCTGACCAATGAACAGAATTGGAGTAATTAAAAAGCTCTAGAACCTGAAAACTACAATGTCCTATCTTTTGTCAAGATTGAAACAAAAACAAACACATATACACAAAGCAACATTGAATGGATTTCAAGTTCATGGAATGCTGCACACCTTGGATTCACAAAACAATGTCATTTCGGTGGTATGACATCTTTGGCCAATTACAGTTTGCCAAATATCCTTCCTTATCTATCACCAGCCTAGTTCCCACTTGGGCAGATAGAGTGAATTGAATGAAGCAGCAGAACAAAAATTGTTTATATTATCTTTGCATGATTCTCTTTTTACTAGTTGGCTTGGCTTTTCAGACAACAAAAGCTGAACAATCATAAACAGATAGCAAAATATGTAAATTGTCTTTTTTTCTTTCTTTTTTATGTGTATACATGTTTTCATGTTATTTTGTGCTGTCTCCTGCCCTTCTTTTCTGTTAGGTGCTTGGCTTATCCACTGATAAAATCCTAACAAAAAAGTTTTCAAATTTGAAGGTCTTTAGAATGAATATGACATCACGATAATGAAAAATACCTGCAGTCGGGTTAGCACCTGTTGGCCAGATTTTCGCTTTCCTGTAGTCAAAGTGCCGCGTTAAAGGGCTGTGCATTGGCCACCACAACTTAAATCTCAAGGCAGGCTGTGCATGATATGATGTCTATGGATCAAAGAACAAAGATAACGAGCAAACTAATAATTGTTGAAATCAACATATTTCCACTGATACAGATTCACTTGTCATGTTTACAAAGAAGTATTTTAACTCTTATCATCAAGTTTTCATGTAACAGTGATCTCTCTGATGAGTTTTTTCATGTTTTACAACAAATAGTTGCTTGAAAAGCCAAGCATCTCTGAATTTTTGAAGTTCACAAAACAGGAAACGTGTGTGGTAGCATCACATTTGTTTTCCCCTCAACTGCTTTAACAAATATGCATAGAGCTTCATAAACCACTCGATGCCACCACAACTACCACACACCAGGTGCATAATGCCCGGATAATTGCTGGCAGAGATAGGGAAGTGATTGAATACAGCAGCATAATTAGCAAACTGATCCAGTCCAGCATTATATCTAGGTCTCTAGAGTGAGTCCAATATCATCCTCGGAATTCTCAGGTGGAGTTGTCTCTGGGAAATTTTCTTCATTTGGATACATCTCCTGAAAGAGCTGTCAAGTAGAAGCACTAGTATTGAATTCTCAGTAGGCCAAAAAGAATGAAAAACTCTTGAGTGTCACAGAACAATGTCTAATCACATAACGGGCTAGAGGAAACAAACGAGATCATGAAACAATCAACGAGAGACATCTGTGAGTATACAATGTGATCTAGTAAGCATGCATATTGGCTTGTGGTTGTTGAATCACTGACATTCATTTTCCTATTTAACAACTTGTTGGATGGGACATAAAAGAGAAAACAGGAATACACTCAAGTGATGATATACAGAAATTAGGCATTTAGGATAATGGAACCTGAAGCATCATAAATGTTAAATAGAGGATAACATACCTTCAAAGCTGCATCTAATATATCGTTGTAATTCAGATTTCCATCGGGCATGGGAGCAAAGTTGATAGAATCAAATTGACCCTGAAACAAAAGAGATGGCATACCAATATCAACCTAAATGCATGCACATCTATATACCTAACTTTCCAAAAAAATTACACATCCAGCACCATGTTTCGTGTTCAAACAGTAAAAAATCAATCTATCACGCACCAGTTCTGAGTTTCACTAAATCTGAGCAACAATAGTTATAAAGTATCAGATTTTTTAAATCCAGTACACTTGATAGCCATTTCAGATCAAAAGGAAGCATTGCTTAGACTGCTACTAAACTGGGAGGTCAAAAAAAAAAAAAACAGCAACAACAACCACGCAACATATTTACTCAAGCAATATTTAATAAAAGAAAGTCAATCCAACTCAAGGTCATAGATTTACAGGAATTGAAGCAAGCAAGAGTTAATATAACCTATTGAAACCATTAAAGCACATCCATTCATTCAGCTTAAAAATGATCATAGGATCTAGTTAAGAAAGTTAAAATGAATCGAGGCTGGTCTCTAATGTGAGTTGGGGATTGATTTGACTGATGACACTAGCAGAAAAAAGAAAGATGAAGCAGGAGATCATTGAGCAACAGCTCATAGTTGAACTAAAGGGACTCAAGTGACCTGCTGAAACAACTTTGATGGACTCCAACTACCCAAAACAAGTACAGGAAGAAGAAAATAGAGGCAGCTGGAACATGCAAGGAAGAAATTCAATAAAATCTAGAGAATAAATTGAAGGGAGGGAGGTAGATTCAAGAGAGGAAGAAGAGGGGAACACCAGGGCAGCAGCCATCAGGTTCTAAAACTCCAGATAGGCAGGCACGTGACAGAAGAGAAGTAACCTTAAGCGTTTATGATGAGGCACCCTAAGTATTATGCCCCACATGTGAACTTAGTGTAAGCTTAACTTGAAAATACCAACACATAAGATAAAACTAAACCGCAAGTTCTAAACATGAGTTCTAATAACCCCCACAGGTGTGCATGAGCACGTGTGGGCGCGTGTGTGCACACGTGAGATGCTAATAGTAAGAGACAAAAGTTCAAGACATGAAGCACCGTAGACATCTCCTGAATATACAACCCGCTCCAAATGACACTGGGTTTCTCTTCAGTATTCTCACTCTGAACTGTTGAACTGCTTTCAGAATTTACAGAATCAGGAAAAGTCAGAAGGGCATTCATAGCAGCATTTAGTAACCTCTTCCCTTGAATGGCATCATCACACAAAGCTGAAAGATAGAGCACAAACCTGAAACAAATAATCAGAGAAATTGTTAACTCAAGGATCCCATATTCTTTTGAGAGGCAGGGGGTTACTGTACTATGAGAAGTAGTAGTTCTCAATGAATGAATAAGACGTCCATTATTATCACCTTAATGATGCTACGGGTGTGGAAACATTTTGAAGAACAAAACCATAAATAATTAGATGTCTATTATCTCCTTGTAATGGTTTTCATCCCAAGCAGGATCTACAAGACATTG
>Ga0325400_1006303_pt1 | contig 11263 bp, 10 predicted proteins | sample PopdelMetagenome_2_FD_205662 | JGI IMG/M metagenome (GOLD analysis project Ga0325400, IMG submission 205662) | Populus deltoides microbial communities from Bellville, Georgia, United States - Xylem-PdKOR-R1 | ecosystem: Host-associated > Plants > Phyllosphere > Stem > Wood/Secondary xylem...
AAAATATTTTTAAGTATTAATTTAATAATTTTTCAAATAAAAAATACTTTAAAAATATTAACTAACATATCTATAATATGAAAAATTGGCTCGAGTTTAACTTTGAATAAGATATATGCCTTAAATTAGATCTCAATGCTTTCTTTGAAATCAATTTATTTGAATTTGAATTTTGGTAAAATGAATTTGATATTTTTGTCGAATATATTAATTTGGCTGGCTTAAAAATTAACCTGAAAGAGATTTAACTTTGTTATACAAAAAATACTTTAATAATGTCTTCACCAGCAATATAAATCAAAATATTCAATGATTAAAGTAATATTTGTTTGTGTGGTACAATTATATTTTTTAAAAAATAATTTTAGATTATTTTAATATATTAATATCAAAATTAAAATTTTAAAAATAAAAAATTTATTATTTTAATATATATTTTTAAATAAAAAACTTTTAAAAACAATATTTATCACATGACACTACCTAAAAAAATCTTGAAAACTTGGGTCATAGTTGTGTGTTTTTTAGAATTGGAGAGCACTCCACAGTAAGAACGACAAGTGAACAACAGCTCGAGCTCCACCTCCACTAGACTGGTAGCTAGTAGGTATAGCATGATAGTAAAAAACTAATAATAATGATAATAATAATAGTAGTTGGTATATAATATAGTAGAGGAAAATTCGCTCTTTTCTTTAGCTTAAGTGACCAAAATACCCAAAACCTTTGTCGCTGTCAAAAAGGCACAGGCGGCTACACGCGCATTTTCTTCTTCTCTATCTCTCAAGGCTGAGGCTAGCTGGATTTCCCTCTTTTCACGTTAACAAACACATCAATCTTAGACAGTCGAAAATTTTAAAGCTCCATTTCCTCCTCCTTCCTCTTCGGTTCTTCCAGTCCTGGTAAGAATCCCCATCTCTCTCTCTCTCTCTCGATATGTCTCTGTTCTTTTATGTCTCCGCAGTAATTCATTTCTTTTCATGATCCCCTAATCATCAAACCCTGATTTTCCTCTAATCTTAATCGATTAGACCTCAATCCAAAGCCCTATTCTTTAGTTTCCTATTCTAGTGTTGTTTTTTGATCATCTAAATATTAATTAGGTGGTCATTAAAGAGAAAATGGGTAATTTCTTCTGATCTTGTGTGTATTGGGTTCCCATAAAATCCAAATCTTTTGTACAAAAAATCTCATTTTGCAAGTAAATAAATTTAAAAAAGAGAGAAAAAAGATGTCTTCAGGTGTGGCTTTAAGTCCAATTCAAAGTGCACCTGCTCTTTCCTTTAATTGCATGAGTGGGAAACCGGTTCTGTCCCCTGATGAGTCGATTTTGATTTATCTCTCTGTTTCGGGATCTGTAATGCCAATGCGGGTGCTAAAGTCTGATTCTATTGAATCCGTGAAGTTACGGATTCAATCTTATAAGGGATTTGTTGTAAAGAACCAAAAATTGGTGTGTAGAGGCCGGGAGCTTGCGCGGAGCAATTCCCTTGTTCGTGATTATGGGGTCACGGATGGGAATGTTCTGCATTTGGTTTTTAGGCTTCGGGATCTTCAGGTTATAAATGTTAGGACTACCAGTGGGAAACAGTTGACATTTTGTGTGAAGCGAGGGAGGGATGTTGGGTATGTGAAGCAACAGATTGCAAAGAAAGAGAAGGAATTTGATGATCTTGATGAGCAAGAGGTTGTTTGCGAGGGGGAGCCGCTTGAAGATCAAAGGCTGATTGATGATGTATGTAGATATAATAATAATAACAATGATGCAGCAATTCATTTGTTAGTGAGGAAATCATCAAAAGTTAGGGCTAGGCCCGTGGAGAAGAATTTTGAATTGGATGTTATCGCGTCAAGATTGAATGATAGAGAGAATGTTAGCAGACAATATGACACTAGTGAAGAGAATGATAGGAGAGGTTATGAAGTTGATAGAGGGATTGTACCGAGAAAGCCTCATGATAGGGATTTTTCATTGGAGCCAATTATTGTTAATCCCAAAATTGAATTTCCCTCTGCAATCTGGGATATGGTTAATGCTACCATTGATGGATTGGATGTTGGATTTGACCCGATCAGGTCTATGGAGGGTACAGGAGGGGCTTATTTCATGCAGGATTCATATGGAGAGAGGTTTGTTTCTGTTTTTAAGCCAATTGACGAGGAACCTGTGGCTGTGAACAACCCTCGAGGGCTGCCATTGTCTTCAGATGGTGAAGGTTTGAAAAAAGGTACAAGAGTTGGAGAAGGAGCTTTCAGGGAAGTTGCAGCTTACATTCTGGATCATCCAGAGAGTGGACGCAGATCTTTGTTTGGTGGAAGTAAGGGCTTTGCTGGGGTCCCGCCTACACTTATGATCAAGTGCTTGCACAAAGGTTTCAACCATCCAGAAGGTGTAACCATCAAGATTGGGTCCCTGCAGATGTTTATGGAGAACAATGGAAGCTGTGAGGATATGGGACCTGGGGCTTTCCCATTGAAGGAAGTCCATAAAATCTCTGTGTTGGATATTAGGATGGCCAACGCAGATAGGCATGCTGGGAATATTTTGTTGGGCAAAGATCAAGAAGACGGCCAGACTGTGCTGATTCCAATTGATCATGGATATTGCTTGCCTGAAAGTGTAAGTTTGCAATCTGCTTTACACCATTTATCTGTTGCTTTCACCTACTTCATTTATGTCATCTCTCTCTTTAGATTTAATTCTTGCTTGTTTCATTATTATTCTTTTTCTGTTTTGGTTCATCTGATTTGAGTTTGCCATGAAACATGTCATTTCAATTGCAGCAGTTTATGGTTGGGCTCTCCACTGGCATTATTATTATCATCATAATATATTAGTTGTCTGCTGCTCAGTTTTTCCAAACATAATCATATAGTTTTTGCTTCCTGCAGTTTGAAGACTGCACATTTGAATGGCTTTATTGGCCCCAAGCTCGTCAACCTTATGACTCCAAGACCATTGACTACATAAAATCACTGGATGCTGAAGAGGATATCGCCCTTCTGAAGTTTCATGGATGGGACATGCCAGTTGAATGTGCACGCACTCTCCGCATATCCACCATGCTCCTGAAGAAAGGAGTGGAGAGGGGGCTCACCCCTTATGCCATTGGAAGTATAATGTGCAGAGAGACCTTGAAGAAGGAATCTATTATTGAGGAGATTGTCCAAGAAGCACAGGATTCCACGCTTCCTTTAACAAGTGAAGCTCTATTCCTTGAAACAGTATCACATATCATGGATCGCCGCCTTGATGAGATTGCTGAATTAAATTTCTGAATTGTGTGGATTGCATGGGTATATATTCGTGAATATGTACATGTGTCATTGTACAAATGCATGGCAGGGTCCCTCCATTGTCTGTATATTTCATTGAAGTAGATTACCTTCTTTTCATCATTGATTTCATATTCTTTCATGACAATTAGTTGGATGTTTTCTGATTGGACCAAAGAATGGTCGTGATTCTTTATGATGGATATGACACATTTTAAAGTGTTTTTCCTTTTCAAATGGTATTGAGGAAGAAAAATTTCTCAGTTATGTTCTTTTTCCAGTTTTTTTATGTAAATATATGATTGATGACGTTTGTCAACTTGTAAATTATGCTGTGTTTATATTTAGTGCTGGGAGTTGTGGAGCAGGTGCGAGCTTGTCTTGTCTTCTCTGTATTTTGTTTTTGTGAACGTGTCGGCTCTTCTTAAATCGTTTCTTCTGGAAAATTGTATCCCCCAGAATAATCAGCTGGTAGAGGACATGGTTAGTGCTGAAAGCGTGTCTCTACTAAAATGTGGTGATAGCGTTTGGACAAGTACTAATCACCCTAACCTTTTACGAGAAGCAGCATTCAATGTTTCTTGTGGTGGCCTTCGTTTTACATTATTGAAGCTTTGTGCAGGAATCTCTGTTCTCTGATCTTTTATCATTTCTCCTTTTGATTTCTCTATGCCCATAAACAATCGTTTGATGCAAATATAAGTGCATCCATAGTACCAATTTAAGATCAGCTCAGCAATCATAGCAGGTGCTGGATCCAAGTTCATTACAGAAGATTCCTTGAGTTTTCATACCAATGTTACTGCCATCAGAGATCAGAATCAAGTGGCTAGTCAGCTGCTATGGCGCATCCATTTTGAACATTTGGATTGGCTGCTGATATTGTAGAACAAGGCATTTATCATCACATTTACAATTTTGGGAAAACCCAGTAAGGTTCAAAAAAATATTTCTAATTCACCGGCTCCTGGGTCACACGTTAGAATTCAAGCTTGCCTATTAAATATATATCCAAACTTATAATTAATATTAATTTAAAATTTTAATATGAATACTAATAATAAAAATATTTATGTTTAAATTAAAATAATTAAAGGTACTTCCTTGTTGAAGCACTTTAAAATAATAAATTTTTTATTGTTGTCAATAATAAATTATTTGTATTTAAGGTTTTATTACTCCTCATTTATACAATTATAATATTTGCAATATGTTTCTCAAGATTTCAACACCATCACCTTGATTTAAATGCACTTCTAAATCAAGATCTTTGAACTAGAAATTATGTAACTCAAATATCTTTTAATAAGATGAAATTAAACTCTAAACTTAGGACAAGAACAAAACATGTAAAGAGAAGAAAACATTAAAATATAAAATGAGGAAAAGTATAAAAAAAATTTAAAAAACCTTTTTTATAATGAATTTTGAAAGGTAAAAGGTTAGAATTAATTCCTACCATTCAACCTTTAATTAACCACTATAAATTAAAAATTAAAAATTAAATCTGAATATAATGGTTATAAATCTTAATATTGAGCTATAAAAACTTTTTATATTTGTATAAAATACTTCTTGAAGGAGAAGAAGAATGGATAAAATAGTAAATGACAGGAGTGATTCACCCGAATCCTCCCTAACAGTCATTCATTGTGATTTTTTTCCCTCCTCTCTCCCTGTTCTGGTACAAACTTTTAGCAGCAAGTGACAGGAGGAGTACACTCCTATATTCCAGGAATTCTCTAATATTGCTAAGATGGTCACACGTGGCAATTCTTGTAGCTAAAATAGAAGATAAAACGCTGCGAGCAATAAAAAAAATGTAACGGCCATTTTTTTAAAATCTGCTGTTGATTCTTCTTCTCTCTTCTCATCCATTTTTTTAAAATTAGTAGTTGATTCTTCTTTTCTCTTCTCATTCATCCCCATCTCCTCAATCAACCTGCAACAGAAATGCAGTTCAAAAAGGCAGAATCTGGTGAGGGGGGCTTTGGTGAAAGCGCGGGGCAGGCGGCAAATGGCCGAGAGAAGAGAGAGAAACGGAGGATAGAGATGATGAGAGTAGACGACTGAAAGAGAAAACCTGAACTTTCTATGTACATGGCTAATAACATAAATATAGTATCCATTACAAACTTTAAGAACATAATGAAACCTGATATTTCAAACTTTAAGAACAAATAAATCTCAAGTCAAGTTTAATAAGCTAGAGTTGTATCCAGTACACTTCTGAAACCTGACTTTTTTCTTTTGGGTTTTACTTGAACCTGAATTATCCATAAAATATTCTTTATTCTACCGGTTTGAGTCAGTATACATCAGGTTCGAGTGAAATTATCATCTCTATGAGTCACTAAACCAAAGCAATGTCAGGTGCTACAGATGCAGAACAGTCCTTATGGTGCATATTCATGCAAACTTGAGAACCCAAGTGAAAGATTCTTTATTGAAAGTGGATTGAGGTAACAAGGAAGTATGGATTAGCACCAGCTCCAGCTATGTCCAAATCCATCTTCAGAGGAAAAAAGGAGTAGAATTGGACCTATGCCATACAAAAAGACTATAAGAGCTCGATGCCAAAGATTTCCCCACCATCTGTACAATTTCATGTACCTGCAACACGCTGAAACAGACTGATTTTGGAAGAATATGGGATCGCGAGTAAGCAGGATCGGAGAAGATTCCTCTGCCTGTAGCTGTGTGATACACGTTATAGAAGGCTCCACGGGGTCCTTGACTTCTTAAGCAGTTAATCGCTGTTACCCGTCACTGAATCTCATGGTTAGGCTGAAATCTTCATTTCTTGCCAGGCTTCCTCAGCTTTCGCTTCGACCTTCTCCTGAAAACAGAACAATTAGGAAACACAAAGAGGGATTTTTTTTTTTTTGCAAAATTATTTAAAACGTTTTGTTATCTTGTCCCTCAAGACACCATCCTCAAATTTTTCAAATCTATTTTTTGGCTGCGACATAAGCCAGAATCAGAAGTACCTTCTTGACCTGGTTGCTTGGCCACCAACACCCAAGACACCTTTCATTAGCGAGTTTATATCGACAGATCGCTCTCCCATGAGCTTGTCATGGTATATCTTGCTACCAATTTCAGCAACTTGTTCTTCAACCTCTTCTAGCATCTGGTCAACATTCAGCTGTAGCTCCCCTTTCCTGATGACAGTAACGCCAAAACCATTTGCTTTGGCTTCCCGAAAGGCATCCTATCAAAGATAAACCAAGTTTAAAAGGACAGAAACCAAGATTTTCACATCAAAGCAGTAAAGGATTCATGAACAAGAAAACACAACTCCATAACCTTTCTACATGGAATTAAAAACAAAATCAGACATCTTGCAGTCAGCAGTCTTGATATATTCTCAACCTACAGAACAAAATAACTAAAAAGCACGAAGGTGTTGTGGACAGGATTGTTTTCATCCAAATTTTTGGTTTATTAGTTGCGAGTACAGATGATATTCTTCTGGACTCGAAGTGTAGAACTCAGAAAAACCTTTATGGATGCATACAGAGAATCGTGGATGCAACACTTGCAATTACACAAATGCTCAAATGGTAGATCCATTTTAGCAGGCTAGATGATTTTCAAAAAGCAGCTACTAAGAGGGTTTGGCTTATCCCTTTTACCACTCAAATGGACCATGCTTTATCCTCTCTCTCTTCAACTTCATGATTCGGTCAAGAACGGGAATTTTTATATTTGGAAACAGAAAACCTTTACCTTGGGTGGCCTTGGAACCACAAAGGCATGGCCAGTTCCAACCATATCCATGTGAGCCTGAATAATGCAACAAAGGTTTTTGCAATCACCAGCATCCTCAAATGCGATCACATGACATGGTTTTGGTTCCAATTCAAGATCTGCAGCCATCTCCAATGAATAAAATCCTATTTTCTGCTCCCCATTTTCAATTGTGTATAATTCAATGCACTGGCACAAAGAAACACAAGTAATTAACGATCATGCATGCATACAATGTCATGTACATGATCTTTAATGGACCATGTAGCATCAGCAGACAAAGAATAATGTTCATCTTACATGATATCTGATGCCAAATCATGTACTAAAGTAAAGATAAAATCAGAATACTAAGAAGTGCATCACATAAATGTTATCTTAAAAAGTATACGTAGGATAAGGAGCAAAACAATAATCTAGCTTAACGCAGTATTATCATCTTAACGTGCATTAGCACCAAAAAAGAAAAATTATCCTGACATGCCTACCTTCTTTGTTTGAATGTCACAAAACTTCGACAACCACAGAAAAGAACAGCAAATGAATATTACACACTCACCAAAACATGTGGAAGATCTAACCACCATAAGTAATCTTCTTCTTTCTCTTCTGCATATTCACGGTACTTGCTCACCACAGCTTGTGGTCCAAACAATTCCATTTCTCTTTTTAGCTTGGTGATTTTCTTTTCTATTATCTTATTTCTTTCTGGTAGTCTGGTCATCAGATCAGCTGCTTCCTGTATTTCCTCTTCAGTTATCCATCGATCCAAATCCTTCCCAATATCCTTCATAGTAGATTTAACTTCTGGATCTGACTCTGCATTATAAGATTCCAAGAACCCACGAGACCATTTCTTCGTGTGTTGCCAATATTCCTTTCCTGATTTTTTACCAGATCTAACAGAGCCATCACTTCCTTCTATAACTACCTTTGAGTTTTTTGAATCCATGCAGCTTAACTTCTTTGAAGCATAGTTTGGCAAAGAAGTGCCAACACTCTCATCAACTGATGATTTATTTGATTTCTGAAGTAAGTTGTCTTCATCTTTCTTCACAGGGTAAGACGTACCAGCATTTGTGGCAGCAATTGCATTCTGTTGTTCAAGGAAGTTGTTAAGGAACTGAGGATTCTTCTCTAACGGTGGCCCTTTCCATCTTGGTATAATTTTTTCAGGGGAATCATATAAGCTGATACCATCTGGAGAAAGCAGAACATAACATTAGCTCAAGTTCTATAAAAAATTCTGAAAGTGCTTTTCATAACATGTGGCGTTAAACTTAACCAAATTACACAAGGTGAGGTAAATGCTTAACCGGCTATCTAACTGATCTAAATTTCAAAATTTAATCATTTTCTCTGTGAAAGGGTCCATTTAATTCATAACATGAAAAGTAAAGAAATAACATCGTCTAAGAACAATTAACTACCAGCTCCATAATCAAGATTTTCAATGCTTGAGTGGAGATATTCATGCACTTGAACCAACTTTTCATTCTCTTTCTCAACTTTCTTCTCAAGACCTTTGAAGAATTTAAGTTTGTCTTCAGCGTCCATCTGATAAAATGGATCTTGCCCTGCTAACTCGTTTTCTCTAACTCGAAAAACAATGTCTCTAAGACCATCATCTTTCATCCACTCGAGTTCATTATCATTTTGACTATACTCAAGCTGTGTGATATCAATACTTGAATTCGGGTGTTGACTTGCTATTTCTTTCGCAACCTTGTAGTTTTCCCTAAATCCCTCCCCAATCTTCTTTACTATGGGTTCAACTTCGTCAAAATTTTTCTCGATCCAGTTTTCTGTCCCTACAGACTGTCTTCTCTCTGTAATGCTGCCATTAATGCCGTGGTTTAAGGAAGTTCTGGGCTTTTGAAGATCATGCACTCCCTGTTGGTTCTTGGAATTGTCATTCTTGGCCGGAACAAATTCCTTCTCCTTACGAGTTAAGTCTTCACATGCATTTGCAGCAGGCCCAGACTCTGATATTCTGCCTGAAATGATTGGTTCAGACACCTTTTCTTCCACTGCCCCTCTTTGGCTTGTTTTCCCACTGAATTCTTCGTCATCAGGAATCCCCAACACAGAAGTACTTTCCTGCACTGCAATAAATTGTGGTTCTTGGATATGTTTGACACCTTTTTTGGCAAGAAACTCCCTAGCTTCTTTGACAGACCGTATAACCCTTGGTTTTGGCCTAATAGACCTGTTATTTGACTTGCATGAATCACCAACAGGAACAAAAGAATGGATAACTTCTCCACGGACCATTGTTTCCCTGTCATCTGAAAAATTTATACTTGAAGTGCCAGATTCTTGCATGACCTTGTTCTCTTCAGCAGATAGCTTAGGATGGTATCCAGTATCATCACTCTCCGTTTCATTTAATTTTTTCTTCACTATAATTACATCCACATCCCTTCTGTCTACTGAATCTTTATTTTGAGTTTCACTAGGAAAACTTGCAACCTCTTTGTGCTCTTCAACTATCTGCATCTCACTGAATGGCTCATCATTCACAGGTTGCTTTTCTTCCATACCCTTGCTGAGTTCTCTAGTTTCACTCTCCCGGACTTGCTTTGCCATTTCCCTAATTGTCTGGATTTCACGATCAAAATCCATTGCATTGGTAGTTTGAGAATTAGAAGGATCCACCAAAAGCAATTCATTTTTTGACGCTGCCTTTGCTTTGAATATATTTTTCATCAATTCTTGCTTATCCAACTTAGGCCTTTCCGTCAACACCATTGGTGGTTCCAAAGATTCTTGAACAACTCCAACTCTACCCTTCTCCAACATATCTCTCTCCTTTCTAGACTTCATCTTTCTCCTCATCATTTCCTTTTCCAACTCTGTGCATTGCTCCTCCTTATTTCCAAAACTGAATAACTTCTTCACAGCCCAAATTGCAACAAAACCACAAAACACCATCGTCCCAACTCTCGAGACCACAGGAATAAACTCCTGTTGATGAACAACACCATGAATTCTGTTAAAAAACCGAGACTCCACCCCATCAACAACAAACTTGGCAACAGAACTATTCCTAGGAATCACATTTCCACCCCTCTCCATCTCTCTAGCTAAACCTTTCGCATACAAGATTTTTGAATTCTCCTCCGTCAAATCCCCAACTTCTCGCTTCTCATTTCCGCTTCTCTTTAAAATCTCATCCTCGTTAACTAAAATCCTCTTCACATTCCCTTCTAAATCATGAAAAACAGTGAAAATGGGAGCAGACCCAGTACCCCAATACGCGGTATCTTTACTATACTGATCGACCCACTTGTCCAACTTACTCAGCAAAACAGAATCACCCATTTTTTCCAATTTGTTTGGCCCTCCTATTAAACTGTCCGATTTATCAACATCAAACCCATTACCAAAATCACTCTCTTTTACACTAACACGATCCAAATTCTCAACAGAATTATTTCCATTATCAAAGCTAAATTCTGAGTTCTCAAAACCATAGCTATGATTTTGAAAAGTAGTAGTCTTTTCACGCACCTGTTGACCATCAATGAGCTTTTTCCTAAGTGAGTTTCTGCGATTACCAGCGGTTCGACCAAAATGAGCTGAAACATGAAAGATTCTTCTGGTGGTAGAGAACGGTAAACAGAATGGAATTGAGAGGAATTTGGAAGGGGTTTTGGTGTTGCAAATTTTGATGGAGAATTTAGGAGTGAAGAGGGAAGTGGAAGAGAAAATTAGAGGTTTGTTTGGAAGGGGAGGATTTAGAAGCTCCATTAATAAAGAAAAATACTAAAATCGGAGAGAGATTTTTCTGGGTTTTTAAGCCATCGCTAAAACCCCTCCCTCGCACAAAAAGAAATGGTTTGTCCTTCAATAATTTTCCTTTATCTTTTTCACATTGCCTCCAGAACGACATGGTTATACGCCGTTTTACATACTCGCCTCCTCTAAAAATACCCCTTACTCCTCCATCCAAAACAGGCGTAGTAGTATGAGCTTGTTTCTATGTGAGGTCACCGTGCTTTTTTTAAAAAAAGATTTTTTTATTTTAAATTGTTTTTATATTATATTAAAAAAAATTAATACATTTTAAGTAAAAAAATAATTTTTATCATAGTATCAAACACTGTTGAGTTAAGTTGTTATCGTATCGGATAAGTTAAACGTTTCTATGCTTTTCAAAAATTGTATTACAAAAGTTTATTTTTCTCAATAAGTTTATATCTTATTATATTATTATAATTATATAAAAAAA
>Ga0325400_1006306_pt1 | contig 11261 bp, 10 predicted proteins | sample PopdelMetagenome_2_FD_205662 | JGI IMG/M metagenome (GOLD analysis project Ga0325400, IMG submission 205662) | Populus deltoides microbial communities from Bellville, Georgia, United States - Xylem-PdKOR-R1 | ecosystem: Host-associated > Plants > Phyllosphere > Stem > Wood/Secondary xylem...
GCTACGAGGAACTCACCTACCTCGACATGCTGGCCCGGGACCTCGCCGTGATGGACGCCGCCGCCATCTCGCTGGCGCGCGAGAACAAGCTTCCGATCATCGTCTTCAACATCCACGAACCCGGTGCCTTCACCGCCGTCATGAAGGGCGAGGGCAGGTTCACCACGGTTCACGAGCGCTGAGGGACCCGACCATGGCCGCCCCGCCCAACTTTCCCGACCTTCGCAAGGATCTCGTCCGCCGCATGGACGGCGCGCTGGAGACCCTCAAGAAGGAGTTCTCCGGCCTCCGCACCGGCCGGGCCAGCCCCGCCCTGCTGGAGCCGATCCGCGTCGAGGCCTACGGCAGCAACCAGCCGCTGAGCCAGGTGGCGAACATCTCCGTCGCGGGCCCCGGCCTCCTCTCCGTGCAGGTCTGGGACAAGACCGTGACCAAGGCCGTGGAGGTCGCGATCCGCGACGCCAATCTCGGCCTGAATCCCCAGGCCGAGGGCCAGGTGATCCGCGTGCCCCTGCCGCCGCTGACGCAGGAGCGCCGCAACGACCTCGCCAAGCAGGCCGCGAAGTACGCGGAGGCCAACAAGGTCTCCATCCGCGGCGTGCGCCGGGACGGCATGGAGACGGTCAAGGGCTGGGAGACGAAGTCCGAGATCTCCAAGGACGACGCCAAGCGCTGGGCCGACGACGTGCAGAAGCTGACCGACGAGTACGTCAAGAAGGTCGACGTGGTGCTCGCCGAGAAGGACAAGGATATCAGGGCCGTCTGAGCCCGCCTTTCCCATGAGCGCCGCGAGCCATCCGATCCGTCCGAGCACGGGGAGCATTCCCCCGGCCCCCGTCCATGTCGGGATCATCATGGATGGCAACGGGCGCTGGGCCGCGGCCCGTGGGGTGCCCCGCGCCCTCGGCCACAAGGCGGGCGCGGAGGCCACGCGCCGCGCCGTGCAGGCGGCGGGGGAGCAGGGCGTGTCCTGGCTCACGCTCTTCGCCTTCAGCAGCGAGAACTGGCGACGCCCGGCCGACGAGGTGCGCGACCTCACCGGCCTGATGCGCCACTACCTCCGTCACGAGCTGGCGCAGCTGGTGGAGAAGGGCGTCCGCCTCCGCATCATCGGCGACCGCGCCGCCTTCGGCCCGGGCATGCTGGAGGAGATCGCGCGTGCCGAGTCCGCCACCGCCGCGAATACGAAGCTGAACGTCAACGTCGCCCTCTCCTACGGCGGCCGGGCCGAGATCGCCCGCGCGGCCCGGGACCTCGCGCTTCGCGCCGCGCGCGGCGAGATCGATCCCGCCTCGATCGATGAATCCACCCTTGCCGGCAGCCTGGAGACGGCCGGGATGCCCGATCCCGACCTCATCATCCGCACCTCCGGCGAGCAGCGCATCTCGAACTTCCTGCTCTGGCAGGCGGCCTACGCCGAGTTCGTGTTCCAGCCCGTGCTCTGGCCCGATTACGGCCCCGACCACCTGCGGGAGGCCATCGCCGAGTTCCACCGGCGCGACCGCCGTTTCGGGGCCCGCACGGGCTGATGGCCGAGGCGTCAGCAACCCGCCCGGGCCGGAATTGGCGGGACCTTCGCAAGCGGGTCCTCTCCGCCCTCATCCTCGGGCCGCTCGCCCTTCTCTGCGTCTGGCTCGGCGCCAACGCCTACACGCTGCTGCTCGCCGTCGGCGCTGCCATCCTCACCTGGGAATGGGTGCACCTCTGCGGCCTCCGCACGGCGCGGCTGCCCGGGGCAGGGGTGCCCGTCGCGGTCTTCCTGGCCGGCACCCTGGCGGTGATGGAGCGGCCGCTCGCCTCGTGGCTGGTGCTGGTCGCCGGCTTCCTGGTCACCTGGGCCTGGGCGGAGCGACTGCGCGGGCGCGACCGGGCGGAGCAGCCGGCGCTGCGCCTGGCGCTCGGCGTCCTCTACATCGGCATCGGCGTCCTCTGCCTCATCGAGCTGCGGCACGAGAACGAGGCCGGGCGCGCCAACCTCCTCTTCCTCCTCCTCGTGGTCTGGGCCAGCGACATCGGCGCCTACCTCGCCGGCCGGGCCCTCGGCGGCCCGCTGATCTGGCCGCAGGTCTCGCCGGCCAAGACCTGGTCCGGCTCCCTGGGCGGCCTCCTCCTCGCCATGGCGGTGGGCGCCTTCGCGGCGCTGCAGCTCGCGCCGGGCAGCCCGTGGCGCGCCGCCGCCGTGGCCGCCGTGCTGGCCGTGGCCACCCAGGCCGGCGACCTGCTGGAATCGGGCATCAAGCGCCACTTCAAGGTGAAGGACACCTCCAGCCTCATCCCCGGCCATGGCGGGTTGCTGGACCGGCTGGACGGGCTGCTCGCCGCCGCCCCGGCCGCCATCGTCCTCGCTCTCCTCATCGGCTACGGCGGCGCCCTCTGGCGCTGACGACAGGCAGTACCGCACCATGACCAAGACGATCTCCATCCTCGGCGCCACCGGCTCGGTCGGCCGCAGCACGATGGCCCTGCTGGAGGCCGCGCCCGAGGGAGCCTTCGCGGTGGAGGCGCTCGTCGCCGGGCGGGACGCGTCCGCCCTGGCCGCCGCGGCCCGCCGCCTGCGCGCGAAGGTGGCCGTGCTGGCCGATCCCTCCGGTCTGACCGCCCTGCGCGCGGCGCTGGCCAGCAGCGGCATCGAGGCCGCGGCGGGCGAGGCGGCGGTGCTGGAGGCCGCCTCCCGCCCGGTGGACTGGACCATGGCCGCCATCGTCGGCGCCGCCGGGCTGAAGCCGACGCTGGCCGCGCTGCGGCACGGCGGCACCCTGGCCCTGGCCAACAAGGAGGCGCTCGTCTGCGCCGGCGCGATCGTGCTGCGCGAGGCCCGCGGGTCCGGCGCCACCCTCCTGCCCGTCGACTCCGAGCACAACGCCATCTTCCAGGCGCTGGACGCCCGCGATCCCGCGATGATCGAGCGGATCGTCATCACCGCCTCCGGCGGTCCCTTCCGCACGGCCACCGAGGCCGAGATGCGCGCGGCCACGCCCGAGACGGCGCTGCGCCATCCCGTCTGGTCCATGGGCGCGAAGATCAGCATCGACAGCGCCACCATGTTCAACAAGGGACTGGAGCTGATCGAGGCCGCCCGCCTCTTCCCCGTGCCGGAGGAGCGGCTGGAGGTGCTGGTGCATCCCCAGTCCGCCGTGCACGGCATGGTGCAGTACGCCGACGGCTCGCTGCTGGCCCAGCTCGGCAGCCCGGACATGCGGACCCCCATCGCCCACGCCCTGGCCTGGCCGGAGCGGATGAAGGTGGAGGTGCCGCGGCTGGACCTCGCCGCCCTGGCGCGGCTGGAGTTCTTCGCGCCCGACGAGTCCCGCTTCCCCGCCCTCCGGCTGGCCCGGCAGGCCTTGCGGGCGGGGCAGGGGGCCACCACCATCCTCAACGCGGCGAACGAGCTGGCGGTGGAACGGTTCCTCTCGCGGCGCCTCGGCTTCCTCGACATCGCGCGCGTGGTCGAGGAGACGATGGAGCGCCTGGGGAACCCGGACGTGTCCTCGCTCGACGCCGTCCTCGCCCTCGATTCCGAGGCGCGGGCCGAGGCCGGGCGGATCGCCGGCCGCCTCGGCCTGGCCGCCTGACCGCGGCCTCGCTTCCAGCCAGAGCACGAAGAGAGCCCCTTGGACTTCCTCCCCGATCCCTTCCGCACGATCCTCGCCTTCGTGCTGGTGCTGGGCGTGCTCGTCTTCTTCCATGAGCTCGGCCACTACGCCGCCGCCCGCTGGCGCGGCATCTTCGTCGAGAAGTTCGCCATCGGCTTCGGCCGCCCGATCGTGGCCTGGACCGACAGGCGCGGCACCGACTGGCAGATCGGCTGGCTGCCGCTGGGCGGCTACGTGAAGCTCTACGGCCAGGACGGAGCCGGGGACGTCACCGATTCGTCCGACGTGGCCCCGGCGCACGACCCCCGCGGCCCCCGCTTCCACGACAAGCCCGTGCGCGACCGCGCCATCGTCGTGGCGGCCGGGCCCATCGCCAACTTCATTCTCGCGGCGGTTCTCTTCTCCGCCCTGTTCATCGCCGTCGGCCGGCCGGTGGGCAACACCACCATCGCCTCGGTGGTGGAGGGCGGTGCCGCCCAGTCCGCCGGCCTCCTGGCCGGCGACCGGATCGTGGCGCTGGACGAGATCGGCGTCAGCCGCTTCGAGCAGGTCCAGGCCTATATCCAGCCCCGCCCCGGCCAGCCCGTGCGGATCAAGGTGTTGCGCGACGGCCAGGAGACGACCCTGACCGCGACCCCGGCGCCCCGCCCCGGCGCGCGGGAAGGGGCTCCCCCCACGGGCATGCTCGGCATCGGCGGCGGCACCACCACCTACGAGCGGACCGATCCCTTCACGGCCGTCTGGGGCGGCATCGCCTATACGGGGGAGATCACCGTCCAGACGCTCGCCGGCATCGGGCAGATGATCACCGGCCAGCGCGGCACCGAGGATGTGGGCGGGCCGCTCCGCATCGCGCAGCTCTCGGGACAGGTGGCCAGCCTCGGACTCGCCAGCCTCGTCACCTTCATGGCCGTGCTCTCCGTCAACTTGGCGCTGATCAACCTCTTCCCGATCCCGGTGCTGGACGGCGGGCATCTCGTCTTCTACGCCCTCGAGGCGATTCGGGGCCGGCCGCTGCCGCCGCGGGCGGTGGAGTACGGCTTCCGGGCAGGTCTGGCACTGCTGGCCACCCTCTTCGTCTTCGCCACCTGGAACGACCTGTCGAGCTTCGGCGTGTTCCGGTGGGCAGGGCGTCTTTTCGGCTGAAGCGAGTGATTTCCTGAGCCTGCGGATGAAACCTTCGCGGGGGTGGCAACGCGACGCCCCCTCCGCTAGGTTGCCGCCGCGAACCGGAACCGCCGGCACAGGATCACGCCTTGCACGTCTCGCCTCTCTCCCGGGCCTTTCTACTGGCCGCCTCCTGCCTCGTGCCCGTTGCCGTCGCGACGGTGGCCGAGGCCCAGCCGCGCGAGGGCGCGCCCCGTGATGGGCAGGCGCGCCGCCCGGCGACCCCGCCGCCGCGCGTGTCCCGCCCCGCCTCCGGGACTGTCCAGGCCATCGACGTTCAGGGCAACCAGCGCATCGAGGCGGACACCATCCGCTCCTACATGCTGCTCCAGCCCGGCGACGCCTTCGAGGCGGACCGGCTGGACCGTTCCCTCCGCACCCTCTTCGCCACCGGCTTGTTCCGCGACGTGCGCGTCGGCCGCCAGGGCGACCGGATCGTGGTGCAGGTGGAGGAAAACCCGATCGTCAACCGGGTCGCCTTCGAGGGCAACAGCAAGCTCAGCGACGACGTGCTGCGGGCCGAGACGCAGCTCCGCTCGCGCTCCGTCTTCACCACCCAGGCGGCCCAGGCCGACCGGGCGCGCATCCTCGAGATCTACGGGCGCCGCGGCCGCCTCTCGGCGAGCGTCGAGCCGAAGATCATCCAGCTCGACCAGAACCGCGTCGACGTCGTCTACGAGATCAACGAGGCGACGGTCGCGCTGATCAGCCGGATCAACTTCGTCGGCAACCGCAGCGTCTCGGACAGCCGGCTGAAGGAGATCGTCGCGACGCGCGAGGCGGCCTGGTACCGCCCCTTCAGCAGCAGCGACACCTACGAGCCCGAGCGCCTCAACTTCGACCGCGAGCTGCTGCGCCGCTACTACCTGCGCCAGGGCTACGCCGACGTGAACATCAGCGGCGCCACCGCCGAGCTGTCGCCGGACCGCTCCGGCTTCTTCGTGACCTACACGATCGAGGAGGGCCGCCGCTACCGCGTGGGCAAGGTCGAGACCACCTCGGCCCTCCGCAACGTTACGGCCGACCAACTGCGGCGGCAGGTCGAGGTCAGCGGCGGCGACTGGTACGACGGCGAGGCGGTGGAGCGCAGTGCCGAACTGATGTCGGACAGCGCCAACCGGCTCGGGGCGCCCTTCGTCGAGGTGACGCCGCGCATCGTGCGCAACACCGAGGCCGGTACCGTCGACATCACCTTCGAGGTGAAGGAGGGAAGTCGAGTCTACGTCGAGCGCATCGACGTGACCGGCAACGTCCGCACGCAGGACCGCGTGATCCGGCGCGAGATGCGTCTGGCCGAGGGCGACGCCTTCAACGCGGCGCTCGTCCGCCGCTCCCGCCAGCGCATGCGCGACCTCGGCTACTTCAATGACGTCACCGTCTCCACCACCCCCGGCTCGACGCCGGACCGCGTGGTGCTGGGCGCGAACGTCACCGAGCGGGCGACGGGCGAGGTCTCGATCGGCGGCGGCTACTCCACCGATGCCGGCGCGCTGGCCGATGTCGGCCTGCGCGAGCGCAACCTGCTCGGCACGGGCATCGACGCGCGCATCAACGGCGTGCTGGCCCAGCGCCGCAGCCAGCTCGACCTGTCGGTGACGGATCCCTCCTTCCTCGACCGCAACCTCGCGGTCGGCGCCGACGTCTTCTACATCAACCGCGACCTCACCAACTTCTCCGGTTACCGCGAGCGCCGCTACGGCTTCGCGCTGCGCGCCGGCTACGAATTCAACGAGTACCTGCGGCAGTCCTTCGCCTACACCCTGTCGAACCGCAACATCTTCGACGTGAACGCCAACTCGTCCCCTATCATCCTGGAGCAGCGCGGCGAGACGCTGCTATCCCAGATCGGCCAGACACTGACCTACGACCGCCGCGACAGCCGGCTGGATCCGCGCAACGGCTACCTTCTGCGCCTCGGCACGGACCTTGCGGGCCTGGGCGGCGACGTTCAGTACGTGCGCGGGCGCGTGGACGGCGCCTACTACATCCCCTTCGAGCGGCTGCTGGGCGACCCGGCCTACGTCCTCGCGCTCCAGGGCTCGGTCGGCTACCTCGAGCCTTTCGGGAGCCGGAACGAGCGCATCGTGGACCGCTTCTTCCTCGGCGGTGAGAACCTGCGCGGCTTCGAGACGGCCGGCGCCGGGCCGCGCGACATCTCGACCTCCTCCCGCGACAGCCTCGGCGGCCGCTTCCTCTACACGCAGACCACCGAGTTCCGCTTTCCCCTGCCCATCCCCGACGAGATCGGCATCACCGGCCGTGCCTTCGTGGATGTGGGTGGGCTGAGCGGATCCTCTTCCAGCGTCGAGGGCGCGAGGGTCGTGGACGATTCCTCCCCCCGCGTCGGCACCGGCCTGGGCGTGTCCTGGCGCAGCCCCTTCGGGCTGATCAACCTCGACTTCGCGCAGGCCGTGGTGAAGAAGGACTACGACCGCACGCAGTTCTTCCGCTTCGGCTTCGGCACGCGGTTCTGAGAACAGTGAAGACCAAGGCAACCATGATGACCGCGCGTCCCGTCCTCGCCGCCCTGGCGGCGCTTCTCATCCCCGCCCTCGTTCCGGCCGGTGCGGCCCTCGCCCAGTCCGATCCGGGCTTCTTCATCCCGCCCCAGGGTGGAGGCGGTGCCACCCCGCCGCGCCCGGCGCAGGCCCAGCCGCCCCGCCCCGCCCAGGCGCCGCAGCAGCCCCAGCAGCGCCCGCCGCAGCAGCAGGCCCGTCCGACGGGCCCGAATCCCGCGCCGCTGCCCCCCGGCCAGCCGCCGCCGGCCGCCGTAATCGGCATCGTCGACGTGCCCGAGATCCAGCGCAACTCCACCGCCTTCAACAGCGTGCGCGAGGAGATCGAGAAGCGGCGCCAGAAGCTGAACGAGGATCTGCAGCGCGAGCAGACGCGCTGGCGTGAGGAGCAGCAGGCCCTCGCCAACCAGCGCGCCACCATGAATCCCGATCAGCTCCGCACGAAGGAGCGCGAGCTGCAGGAGCGCATCACCGACAGCCAGCGCATCTTCCGCGACCGGAGCCGCGCCATCGAGCAGGTGGCCCAGGGCGCGCTGCAGGAGATCGAGCAGGCGATGGCCGTGGTCATCCGTCAGGTGGCTGCCAGCCGCAACGTGAACCTCGTGCTGCCGCGCCCTCTGGTGATCTTCAACGACGCGCCCTTCGACCTGACGGAGGAGATCAGCGCGCAGATCAACCGCGTACTCCGCAACGTCTCGCTGCCCGCCGAGGGACAGGCCCCCGCGCCGGCCGCCGGCGCCACGCCGCCGCGCCCGGCCGCGCCCACGCCCGCGCAGCAGCAGCCGCAGCAGCGCCGCTGACGCCGTGGCGGCGGATTCCCGCTTCCATGCCGGCGCCGGCCCGCTACCCCTCGCGCGCCTCGCCGAGGCCGCCGGCCTTCCCGTGCCGGAAGGGACCGGCGCGCGTCTCTTCACGGGCGTCGCGACCCTGCAGGCGGCCGGGGATGGCGACATCGCCTTCCTCGATGCCCGGCGCTGGCTCCCGGCGCTGAGGGAGAGCCGGGCCGGCGCCGTGGTGATCGGGCCCGACAATGCCGGGGCGGTCCCCCCCGGCGTGATCGCCCTCGTCTCGCCCAATCCCGTGCTCGCCTTCGCCCGCATGGCCTCCCTGCTCCACCCGCGCCAGGCCTCTACGGGCAGGCGCCATCCCACCGCCGTGGTGGGGGAGGGTGCCGTGATCGGGGAGGGCTGCGAACTCGGTCCCTATGCCGTGGTGGAAGCGGGCGCCGTGCTGGGCCCGCGCTGCCTGGTGGGGCCGCACGCCCATATCGGCCCGAACTGCGTTTTCGGCGCCGATTGCCGCATCCTCTCCCACGTCACCGTCACCCACTGCATCGCGGGCGACCGGGTGACGTTGAACCCCGGCAGCCGCATCGGCAGCGAGGGCTTCGGCTTCTCCACCTCCCTCCAGGGCGAGCACGTCACCGTTCCCCAGCTCGGCCGGGTGATCCTGGAGGACGGGGTGGAGGTGGGGGCCAATGCCTGCATCGACCGCGGTTCGGGCAACGACACGGTGATCGGGGCCGGGACGCGACTGGATAATCTCGTCATGCTCGGGCACAACGTGCGCACGGGCCGGGGCTGCGTGATCGTGGCGCAGGCCGGGATCTCCGGCTCCTCCACCCTCGGCGACTACGTGGTGATGGCGGCGCAGGCGGGGATGACCGGGCACCTGCACATCGGGTCGAAGGCGCGGATCGGCGCCCAGGCGGGCGTGATCGCGGACGTGCCCCCGGGCATGGACGTGCTCGGCAGCCCCGCCATCCCGGTGCGCGAGGCGCTGCGATCCTTCACGGCGATGCGCAAGCTGGGACAGTCCAAGGCCGTCAATCGAGCGGCGGAAGAGAAGACGAGCAACTGAGAATGGCGGACAACGAAGTCGATCCGGCGGATGGCGTGGCAGGGAGGGGCGAAAGTCGCTCCACCCTCGACATCGCGCGCATCATGGAGGCGATCCCCCACCGCTATCCCTTCCTCCTGGTGGACCGCGTGGTGGACTTGGTTCCCGACGAGAGCGCGACGGGCATCAAGAACGTCTCCATCAACGAGGGGATCTTCCAGGGCCACTTCCCGCGCCACCCCGTCTTCCCCGGTGTGATGATCATCGAGAGCATGGCCCAGACGGCGGGCGTGCTGGTGGTGGAGACGCTGGGGCCGGCGGCGCGCGGCAAGCTCGTCTACTTCATGTCCGTGGAAGGCGCGAAGTTCCGCAAGCCCGTCGTGCCCGGCGACCAAATGCGAGTGCACGTGAAGAAGGAGCGCCGGCGCGGCAACGTCTGGAAGTTCTCGGCCGAGGCGAAGGTGGACGGCGTGGTCGTGGCCGAGGCGACCTACGCCGCCATGATCCTGGACGGCTAGGCGTGGCCCGGATCCACCCCACCGCCATCGTCGAGCCCGGCGCCTCCCTGGCGGAGAGCGTGGTGGTCGGCCCCTATGCCAGCGTCGGCGCCCAGGTCGTGCTGGACGAGGGCGTCCAGGTCGGCGCGCACGCGGTGCTGGACGGCATCACCCACCTGGCGGAGGGCGTGCAGATCCTGCCCTTCGCCTCGGTCGGCCTGCCGCCGCAGGACCTGAAGTACAAGGGCGAGCCCACCCGCGTGGAGGTCGGCCCCCGCACCATCATCCGCGAGCACGCGACGGTGCATCGAGGCTCCGTCGGCGGGGAGGGTCTCACCCGCCTCGGCGCGGACTGCCTCATCATGTGCGTGGCCCATGTCGGGCACGACTGCCTGCTCGACGACCGCGTGATCCTCGCCAACAACGTCATGCTCGGCGGCCACGTCCACATCGGGGACAACGTCTTCGTCGGCGGCGGCACGGCCATCCACCAGTCCGTCCGCATCGGGCGGCAGGCCGTGATCGGCGGCATGAGCGGCGTGGAGCGCGACGTGATCCCCTTCGGCTCCTGCATGGGCAACCGCGCGCGGCTGATCGGGCTGAACCTCATCGGCCTCAAGCGCCGCGGCTTCGGGCGGGAGGCGATCAACGCCCTGCGCGGGGCCTACCGCGGCCTCTTCCTCGGGCGCGGCACGTTCGAGGCGCGCATGGCCCTCGTCGCGGAAGGGCAGGGCGGGCAGCCCCAGGTGGCGGAGATCCTCGCCTTCATCGAGGCCTCCAGCCGCCGCGGCCTGATGCGCGCGGGCCGTCAGGCCGAGGACGCCGCCGAAGCCGAGGCGGCCTGATCCCGATGCCCTCCGACAGCATCACCCGGGAAGCGCCGGTCGGCATCGTCGCGGGTGGCGGCGAGATGCCGTTGCGCGTCGCGGCCGCCTGCCGCGCCATGGGCCGGCCCTTCGTCGCCATCCTGCTGGAAGGCGCCACGAACCCCGCCGACTGGGCGGATGCCAAGACCATCACCCTGCGCCTCGGCGCGGCGGGGCAGGCCATGGAATGGCTGAAGGCCAGCGGCGCGCGCCAGGTCGTGCTCGTCGGCGACGTCCGCCGCCCCTCCTTCTTCTCCCTCCGGCCCGATGCCGGGGCCGCGAAGATGATCGCCCGGATCGGCATGCGCGCCTTCGGCGGCGACGACAGCCTGCTCAAGGCCGTGCGCGAGGCGATGCGCGAGGAGGGCTTCGATCCCTGCGGCCCCACCAAGTTCCTCGCCCAGGCCCAGGCCCAGCCGGGGCTGATGACCCGCGCCGCGCCCGACGACGGCGCGCTCGCCGATATCCGCCGCGGCATCGAGGTGGTGCGGGCCCTGGGCGGCGCCGATGTGGGCCAGGGCGCTGTGGTGCAGCAGGGCCTCGTTCTCGCGGTGGAGGCGATCGAGGGCACCGACGCCATGCTCGCCCGCGCCCACGAGCTGCGCCGCGAGGGGCCGGGCGGCGTGCTGGTGAAGCTCGTGAAGCCCGGTCAGGACCGGGAGCTGGACCTGCCCGCCCTCGGCCCGCGCACCGTGGCGGGCGCGGTCGCCGCCGGTCTCTCCGGCATCGCCTTCGAGGCGCAGGGCGCGCTGCTGGTCGACCGCGAAAGAATGGTAGAAGCCG
>Ga0325400_1006308_pt1 | contig 11259 bp, 7 predicted proteins | sample PopdelMetagenome_2_FD_205662 | JGI IMG/M metagenome (GOLD analysis project Ga0325400, IMG submission 205662) | Populus deltoides microbial communities from Bellville, Georgia, United States - Xylem-PdKOR-R1 | ecosystem: Host-associated > Plants > Phyllosphere > Stem > Wood/Secondary xylem...
CATATCTCCTGTTGCATATTAACACTTTCTGAACGCCAACTTGAGCTTCTGGATATTCATATTTCTTTCAGGAGCATATGCCAAGGCTTCCAAGATTCTAATCCTTCCCCATGCATGTGTGTTTTCCTTGTTAACTTTTTTTTAAACCTTGAAAATATTTATACAAGTTTTACCTTTTTATTTCAGTGTGTGAGCAAGCATATAGTATGGCACAAAATTTGGACCCAAGCAGTGATGGTCGTGGTGTTCTCCAATTCAAGACCGGTTTGATGTCTGTTATTAAGGTACGTCTAATCTTTGTCTTGTGATTGGTGCTTACAGATCTTGGTAGAATGTTATTGTTTCTGTCATCTTGAATGCAGTGAGTAACACTTTTGATAAGCTTACTTACTCTAATTGTTTTTTAAAATTTCATTTTGAGTTTTGAGGAGTTCACCATTTGTTGCAGCAAAAACTTGCTAAAAGGGATGGTGCCGGTATAGATCGCAATCGGGATTTTGAACACCTGTTGGAGTTTTACCAGCGCTACAAGAGACGTCATAGAGTGGATGACATCCAAAGAGAGGAACAAAAGTTCCGGGAATCTGGAAATTTTTCTACTGCTAATCTGGGAGAGTATGACTAAACGTTTCTTCCCTAATATAAATTACAATTGAATGGATTCTTTCTGGAGTATCAAGCCTTTTGGCATGCTAAAGTCTACGATATATTTGCTCCACTTATAAGGATGCATTGTGGCATCTTTCATTATTTATCTTTCACAGTGTAGTTATCCGTTTGAATTTGTCATTTTCCATATAGTTTTTTACCTGCAACCTTGCATATAATTGTTTCTTTGGGTGGATATTAGAAGTTCACTCGGATATTGTGTAATTTTTTTAATTATTGTTAACGCCTTTGCTATGTAACTTTTGAGGCCAGTCGGTAATTGCTTTTATTAAGAATGAATTATGGTTACAATGTCTGGTTAGACATTTTTGTAAGTTACTGCTGCTGTATAAGTTAATACAGCACGATAAACTGCTATAAAGCTTACTTTCTTCTTTTTATTAGTGAATTTGGATATGCATTTGCATCACTGATCAAAATCTGTAAAATTGTCCGGTAATTTAGGTTTGAGCTAAGATCTCTAGAGATGAAAAAGGTATTTGCTACCTTGAGGGCCTTAGTTGATGTCATGGAATCACTCAGTAAAGATGCAGATCCTCATGGGGCTGGCAGACAAATCATGGAGGAGGTACCTGTTTCCTACCTGCTTTTCTATATGGACCATCAAGTTACGGAGCATTTTAAACATGCCTGCACATGCTGTTTTGTAGAGTCAGTTTCTACCTTTCATATTCATGCAGAACTAGGACTTGCAGATGCTCGAGTTTGCTAAATCAAACCTTTAGTCTGCTAGAATGTACTGGTTCCATGAGCTTGGATTTTATTATGTCATTATTTGATGAAAAAAGGAACGATCTTTGCTCCAAAGAGAAGTCCTTCTCTTCTCTTTATATAGCAGCCAATCTTTTATACAAATAAAAAGGAAAAAAAATTGATGATGAGGGATTATTGCTTCTCACCAAACACAGAAGCTTAAAAAGGACAGTTTGATATTTTGTAAATTTGAAATCTAAAGGTATTGATTGACATGCCTTTTGATCTTGTAACTTTTCAGCTACAAAGAATTAAAATGGTTGGGGAGCTCGCATCGTATAATATTGTCCCATTGGAAGCACCTTCATTAAGTAATGCTATTGGAGTTTTCCCTGAAGTAAGTTAATCTTTAAATGAGATATGCCACATTTGATCTTTTAATGAGATATGCCACATTCTTTGCTAATGATGTTTAACCGTGTTCACAAACCTCCAGCTTCTACGGACTCCCATTCAATAATCTAAAAATTTTACTTCAAGAAATAAGAGATGTATTAAGTACAATCAATTCAAGTTTCCCAGAAAAATCTTATATTTTTTTTATCGGGGGTAATTTTCCAGGTTCGAGGCGCAATGTCTGCCATTAGATATGCTGAGCATTACCCCAGACTTCCTGCTGGTTTTGTGATTTCTGGAGAACGTGATTTAGATATGTTTGATCTTCTTGAATATGTCTTTGGTTTTCAGGTTTGTATAGACGTTTCTTTTTAATCCTCTCATTGAAGTTTTCAACTAGTTGTAGTGCTTCACTGATTGTAAGAATTGCAAATTTGTAATATTAAAATTCTGCTTGTCAATAGGAGTTTAATAGTTGAATTTATTTTATTAACAAGTGTATACTATTTTGTGTTTATTTTGTCATGTTTTCTTTGTTTGGTGTCATCTTCCTCTTTTTCACCTTTATGTCCCTGCCATAATCAAAATTTCGTTAGAAATTTTGAATAGCTCCTAGGGAATGTTAAAAAAATGTGAATAATAAAGTTATTGTAATATATTTCTTTACTAAATTATTAAAATATTGGTTCCTTTATTTAGCTGGATTTCTAAGAAACTCTGTCTGGAGCTTCATTTTGATATGGTAACTTGCTATCAACTGTAGTCTGTAATTCTGTATGATTCATTTTGTGTGATCATTCATTTGTTTATTGTTTTATCAATCAAAACTCCAAGCTATTTTCTCATGTTGATATATTAATCTTGCATTTTTCATTGTCTTGGAATGTGGAATAGATTTCATTGTATTAGTGGTGAGAGTTCCATTATGGGGAGAAGCTGATATAATCTTTTAGTGGGTTTTGGGAGAGACTGGAATAAAAATGTCAAAGTATACAATTGTTACTGTTTTTTGGTGTTTGCATGTGGCAAAACTTTGACAATTTTCAGAAATCAAACTTTGTCTGATAGAATTTTATGGAGATGCCCTTTTTTGCTGTTATGTGGACTATTTGATTGAAAAAAAGCTTCATGTGTTCACAAACCACTCCCTCTTGAGAGAATTGCTTTGGAATACAGCAGTGCCCGTCTTTTTCATGGTCTTTTGCTTCAGGGGAATGTCTTATGAGTGTCTTCTGCAGATATATTCAGTGGGACTGGTGTATTGTTTTGTTATGGTATTGCTTTTTGTGATTTCTTGTATGTGGTTTTGCTTTCATGTTTTAATCTTCTAATTTATTCCTCATTTTCCCCTTCTATGTATTTAGACATTCAATTGTTATCTAATATGAAAAAAAGTCTATTCATCTTCACGAACAATAATCATTTCTCTTATCCAAGAATCTTGATGTGCGAAAGGCTTTTGTTTTCTCAATTTATAATTTCTTGGATCTTCTTGCACTGTTTAGTGGTTTAGAATTTGTGGAATATGATCTTTTCTGTTTTGGTGATTTGCTGTTTTGAAAAGTGATGTTAAGAATTTCAAAAAACCATTAGCATCTATGCAAGTAGTTACTTTGGGATGGAGTTGTTTCCATGGTTCACTACTATGTTCTGCGTTTTGAATGTTAAAGGGACTGTTTTTGCTGCTACTCAGACAAATTAGACATTACTTTCATTTTACCTTTGTGGTAGCTGAGAGTCTGTCCTCCACATTGGTTTTCCTTTCCTTATCTTTATTTAGAAAATTCTTTTTTTCTTCTGGAAAAAGATGTTAGTGGATTAAACAATCCTTTTAATTAGTCTAGATGTTCATCTAGTTTAATGAAGCATGTGCGTAAAAGAAGAAACTGCAGTTGTGTGAAAATCTTGGATGTTTGTGGAAATGCAAGTAGTGAACTGTCTCTTTTATAATGTGTATTAATAATCAATGTCCAAATGATACTTTCCTTTTTTTTTCCCTGGTCAATAACCTCCTCTCTGCTCCCTCTTTTGCAGAATGATAATGTAAGGAATCAGCGTGAAAATGTTGTTCTTGCAATAGCAAATGCACAGTCTCGACTTGGCATACCCATCCAACCAGATCCAGTGAGTGTTTTGAGTGCTGACACTTATTTATCATTTTGTCATTCTCCTTTCCAAGTCACTGTGCTTGTAATAATCATCATTTTGCATATAGATTTATATTAATATCTGTTGTTTTGGCAGACATTATTTTAGTTGCTTTGCTTTTCAATTTGTTGTTATAAAGTTGATTGAATATAGTGGCCTAGGAATATTATAATTGCAGCCTCTCCTGAAAAGAAGATGCTATGAGTTCAAATCTCCCTTCCCCATTGAGTTATGGAAGAAAAAACTAGTTGGATAATTTTTTTTTTGAATTCATTTTCTCATTTTATTATTTTATATGCGAACAGATAGTTTTTATGTTTTTATTTCATTGGATGAGCTTCAGTTGATTGGTACCAAAGGACTTTTGAATTGGTTTGACAAGTTCTAGTAAGATTGGAACATCTGCAATCTGAATAGCTATATTTGCTTACCTGTCATTTATGGGCTTCAACTTTGAACAGTCTGATTTCTGCTTAAAACAAAACCATATGAACATGTATGTATAAACTTTACAAAATGCCTAACCTTTTGCACTTTGATGATTGTTTTCTCAAAGTCTGTATTTATTTCTATTCATGCTTTACCAATTATGTTACCTTTTAAGAATGTACTGAAATTACTTGAAGCATGAACTAAATTGAATATGTAATGTCACAATAATTCTGCAGAAATTTTTGTGACTATTCCTCACTTTGCAGTTTGGATTTAGTATATGCCGTGTTACATTATTGATTTGTTATTGGAGGGTTGTTTCAGATTGTTTATAGTTTCTAATCCGGACAAGGGGATGTGGTTGGTGAGATTTTTCTCAATGTGGTTGCTTTCTCCCTTTTTTCCATGTACAGAAAATTGACGAAAAAGCTATCAATGAGGTTTTCTTGAAGGTGTTGGATAACTACATCAAATGGTGCAAATACTTGCGAAAACGCCTTGCTTGGAATAGGTCTGGTGCCTCCTGTTATCCTGAAAGAGTTATTTTTTATGCCACTGGTCTGAGTTTTATTTGTTTCCTACAGTATTGAAGCGATTAATAGAGACAGGAAGCTTTTTCTGGTATCACTATATTATCTTATATGGGGTGAAGCTGCAAATGTTCGTTTTCTCCCAGAGTGCATTTGCTACATATTTCATCATGTAAGCCTCACTACCTTGTTGTTCAATTCTCTTTGAGTTCATCACTGGGTCTGCTACTTGCTTTGTTCGAACTTTATCCTACCACCCCTCTACAATGATAACTTGTTCCTTCTTATCATAGTCAATATAATTATTATTTACTGTACCAAATCATTCACCTTATGGCTTGAGATATGTCATTTTGCTATTCATGGTGAGAAATAGGTTTTCCCTTGTAGGTTGTAGGAGTAATCAATTCGGGATTCCAAGATTCTATATTTTGAGAGAGGATATAATCTAGCACATTGTGGCTTAATGGAAATAAGGCCGGTGCTACCCTAGGAAATACTCACTTCCCTAAAAGCTGATTCTCTGTCAATAGTTTCTTGATTTAGGCTTTGAGAATAGCAAACAATACCTTTAGAAGATTGTGAAAGTTATGTGATGTAAGCTATGAGAATAACATTGCTCATTCTCGAGTAGATCACACAACAAATGGTTTACCCTTGTCATGTTTTCGAAAAATTATTTTTCCTATGATATGTGTTTTTTTGTAACTTATGATAACATGTATAATCATGCGTTTCAGATGGCCAAAGAGTTGGATGCAATATTGGATCATGGTGAAGCTAATCGTGCCGCCAGCTGTATAACAGAAAGTGGTTCTGTGTCTTTCCTTGAGCAAATCATTTGTCCTATATACCAGACAATAGCATTGGTCAGTGGAACTGATTATCAAACTCCATTTGGGAAAGTTTTGATTATCACATATTATGGCAGAAGTGAAATTAAATGTGCTTATGTTGATGATTGCTTAGCAAATTTTTGCTTGCAGTAGTCCAAAATTGTTTTTGTTTTTATTTCTGGAGTTTGAGTCTCAGGGCTATTTATTTTGTTACCATCATTCTAGAAGTGGCTGGTGGCACTGGGTGGACGGTCTATCCGCCTTTAAGTGGTATTACCAGCCTGCTGGCTAGCGATATAGGTAAAAACCTCTCTTCTCAAAAGAAGAAAAGAGCTTGCGCACTAGCATTCCTTCTCCAGATCAGAGATCAGGGAGGTTTTTTTTCGTGGTTGAATCTTGAATGGCGAGATTGATTGACCTTCAAAATACAACATTGGACAGCAATCATGAGGCAAGTATTGATTGGATCTTAAGAATTCAATCCGATGTAAGGTAGATGAACCACTCTTCAAGTGATTCCTTTCCTAAAGTGGATGTCAGCTAGGTAGCCTTATCTATGAGTCTGAGCCTAGCGAATAAAGGTGCACTTGGGTTAGGGAGAAGAGAGAAGGGTTAATGTGAATGGAATCTCAGGTAAGTTGGCTGCAGAGGATACCACTTCTGTCACTGATACTAGCTCTGCTATGAAATTGGCCAACTCAGTGATTCAATATGGGTTAAAATGGAGAAGATTTATTGAATTAGTGTCAGAATGATTTTTGGCTACAGGCTGCTTGAAAACATTTTGGGTGGAAGGTGATGTTACATCAGTTTGATGAACGTAGAAGGTGGGCTTTTTTTTATAGATCTTTGCTTCAAGTAATACTCACCATTGATATATTGACAAAGAGGTGCTGTTATTTTGATTTGCTATATGCGTGGAAAAGAGCAGTAAGTTGATCAATCATCTGCAGTCACCAGGGAGATTTGGTCCCATATTTTCACTTTGTTTGGATTGTGTTGGCTGCTTCCTGTTTCATGAAGGATTATTAGGTGGTTGGAGTGGGTCAAGTGGCCGTTGCATGTGATTAAGTTTGGATTGTGGTGGCTGCTCCCTGTTTCTTGAAGGATTATTAGATGGAAAAACTGGGTAAATAGTATGAAGGGTTGCTCTTTCATGTTTGATGTACAGTTTATGGACGGGAAGAGGTGGTGGAGTGGGTCAAGTGGCCGTTGCATGAGATCAAGTTTTTTTCCTTTTAACTTCTCCTGCATGATTATGTTTTCCCCATTTTGTCTGTGTGTGGAGTTCACTGTACTTAAATGAATTGTGATTCTTGTCTTCTTTAGCTCTCTTTAAAAATGTCATTGCAATTTTGATACCTTCCACCTCTGTGGGTTGAATCTGTTTGGGTACTTCAAATAATTTTTAAGGACATCATGTGAGTTATTAAACAAATTTTCTTGTGATGTTACTATTTATTCTGAACCTTCTGATACATATAAGATATTTTGTATTTGCAGGAAGCTGAGAGGAATAATAATGGAAAAGCTGCGCATTCAGCATGGAGGAATTATGACGACTTCAATGAATATTTTTGGTTTGCTGTCTAGGATTTTTATGATTGCTTGTCCAGTAAGGACTTTGAATCATCTTTCATTCTCATTTGCAATTTATGTGCAGGTCCCCTGCTTGCTTTGAGTTGAACTGGCCGATGAAAAAAGATTCCTCATTCTTGTTGAAGCCTAGAAAGTCAAAAAGGGTAGGTTGTTAGGATGATATTTTCCCATGAGTTACCCAAATTTTGTATCCCATTTATTATCGTATGTTGAAACTGAAACCACATAGATGCAATTTTTTCTTGACGTGCCTAAATATTTAAAGGATGATATTGACATTGAACTTAAGTTTCATTTGAACTTGTGTTGTTTGATATGATGACCTCATAATAACTCATAGCCATAATTTTAGTGACCTTGGAGCGTGGTTGTGAAATTTTTTTTTGTACATACATGGAAGGTAGATTAAAACTTATTTTTTAATGATTTTAGATGGGATTGATGTTCTTCATGTAGAGATGACTTTGATGTTGAATGATTGTAGAGGAGTACGAGTTTGTATAGGAGTTGAATTTTCTATGCATCAATTCATGATCAAGTTGGAGTTATGTTAGGAATTTGTAATGTTAGTGGTTCTGTTTAAGGTCTTATACCTTCTCTATGAACCTGTGAATTTCGATAGTTCTGCATTCCTAGTGGTAGGATTCCCTTGCTTGTTTGGAAATAGTCTCCCATGTTTTTTCTTTTGCTGTTTCCCTTTTCACCCGTTGTCAAATATTCCACCTCCATTTTCTATCTTGATGACCATGTTTGTTAGTAGAAATTGCCAAGTCTATCATAGTTTTGGTGCTAAATCTGAAAATTATTTGTTATAATTTTTGGAGAAAAGGTCACAATTCAGTTCTTGAACCTTGATTTTACCATGAAGCTTGTGAGTTTTTTTTCTCCCTCCGTTTCCCCTTAGATTTCTTTCCTATTAGGAATTGGAAATTTTTCTCCATATTTCTAATCAACGATTGTTGCATGATGGTTTTTGTTGCCACTCACTATTCCCATGTTTCAAACAAGTTGTGCATGTATGTTCTGTTGAACAGTTTGTTTTTTTTTCCCTTTGCTCTGTAGTGCTTTCAGTTATGTTTTGTCTAGATTTGCTATGCATTGGGAGCTATGACCTACTCAGCATATTATGTCAAGCTTTGAGATTAGTTCTTGCAGTAGCTGTGGATGTTCTGACCACCTGATGGAGGCATTGAAGTGTTTTTGTTGAACATCTGTCCTGACCTGTTTTGATTCATGCATGCTAAGGGTTTTGTAATTTGTGTTACACCTGGAATATGGGTTACCTAGTACCTTCTCTAGAATCATTGTCAAGCACCAGTTTAGGCATGTGAGTGAAGTCAAGTTTCTGGATTAGCTAATATTTGCAGCTGTTGTCATTTCTACACTGGAGGCTTCTATTCATATCTAACATTTATGTTTATTGTTTTAAGCAATTGCAAATAACAAATAGCTACATTTTATATCTATTGAATTGTTAATGCAATTTTACTGTTTTGGGAATTTTGCATTGTGGGGAATGCGTGTTATTTCACTTCGAGCTTGTGGAAAATGCTTGTATCTAATTTTTCAACTCTTTTCACATTTTTTTTTCATTTTTCATTTCACAAATTGACAGACTGGTAAAAGCACTTTTGTTGAGCATCGCACATTTCTTCACATATATCGAAGTTTCCATCGGCTCTGGATCTTTTTAGCTCTGATGTTCCAGGTCTAGTGTTCCTTTATATTTCAGGATCTTATTTTTTTCTTGGATCTACAATGTTTTTTTTTTTAATTTATAAAAAAACTAAATTTGTGCTCTTTTCCATGTTGAGCACAGGCTTTGGCAATTATAGCCTTCAACCATGGAGATATGAGTTTAGATACCTTTAAAGAAATGCTCAGTGTTGGGCCCTCATTCGCCATCATGAACTTTATAGAGAGTATGCTTTCTCTAAAGGTTTTGGAATTCGCATATTAGATGAAATACCCGAATAAATCTTTCCAGTACTCATTTTTTTCTTCTTTGTTTGTTGGTCACTTGCTGCATATGCAGGTTGTTTAGATGTGCTGCTTATGTTTGGCGCCTACTCCACAGCTAGAGGCATGGCTATCTCAAGACTGGTTATTAGGTTTTTCTGGTGTGGCTTGAGCTCGGTGTTCGTAACATACTTATATGTGTGAGTAGTTGATCATGTTTGCTAAGGCATGTTTTCACATGCATTATCCTTGTGTTCATGAGTTATATAAAGTATCTGTTTATTGCAGGAAGGTTCTGGAGGAAAAAAATCAACAGAACTCGGATTCGTTCCATTTCCGTATATATATACTTGTTCTGGGTGTTTATGCAGCTTTGCGCCTTTTCCTTGCTCTGTTGGTGAAGTTTCCAGCTTGTCATGCTCTGTCTGATATGTCTGATCAATCATTCTTCCAATTTTTCAAGTGGATTTATCAGGTAAGCTCCATTCAATCTCTTTCGCTGACATTTGCTATAAAATGTTTGGTAATGTATCAGATGACCTATTCTTGTGAAATAAATTTGGTTCAGGAAAGATACTATGTTGGTCGTGGTCTTTTTGAGAAGATGAGTGATTACTGCAGGTTTGTTTTCATGATACTAAATAGTTTTTAGTAACAAATAATATGGCATTGCCCTCCTCTTTATACATTTCACTATAGATGTAATGCTTTCATGTTATGTGTTCTCTTCTTTCCTATCAATTTCTGTTTTTGTTTTTGCTTGTGAAAAAGTTCATTTTCAGAGATAAAACTTCATTTGTTTTCGTCTGGATTCTACATTTAAAATAATTTTTTGTTGCCTTAATCAATTTTTTGAGCTTCTTTGCATTTAGAGATATGCATCCATTTTCTCAATATGCATGTTTGTGGTGGATGTGCTAGTTTGATTTCATATGAATGGAGTTCAAAATATGAAATGCTTAATTTTTCAGTTCATATATGCTTGTCAGATTCTATTTTTATGGAGACTTGGTTCAATAAGTTCATGTCCTACAATATTTATATAATTATGTTTCATCTCAATAACTGTCTTTTTTCATAGGTAGTGATATAAGCCCCCAGTTAACTTTCAAAGGTTTACATTGGTGACCGTGATTCAAAAGAATTAGTTGATATGTCATATGTCATATGCTATTTGATTCTTGATCTTGCTTCACTTAATGTTTGTTTGTTTTTGCCCCCACAACTGCAGATATGTCCTCTATTGGTTGGTGATCTTTGTGTGCAAATTTACATTTGCTTACTTTCTCCAGGCAAGCTATCATGTCTTGATCTCGCATCTGTTAATTATGCATATGATTACTATTTGGGGATTTGCTCTTAAACAGGAGATACTTTACACATCAGAATATCATTTTCTTTTAATTTTTAATCCTGTGCAGATTAGACCCCTCGTCAAACCAACCAATACCATCAGGGCACTTCCATCTTTACCGTACTCATGGCATGATTTCATCTCAAAGAGTGAGTTTCCTATCATCCTCACTTTCATGAATTCCGTCTTCTACCATGGTGTTTAGTAGGACTACATAAATCAATGCTAACCATTTTTATAACTTTCTGGTAGCATGTGATGAACTTCTAGGTCAGAAAAATTCAACTGATGAAAAACCACAGAAGCTACCATTTTAATTTTGGTGAACGACCTTTATAAACATTAAAGCATCAGAGTTTGTCATAGCAATCTCCATTTGTTTCCCTGTGAGGGGTCTTTTTTTAGGGTCTTGAAAGAAGCAGAGTGTGTCATAGCAATCTCCATTTGTTTCCCTGTGAGGGGTCTTTCGTTAGGGTCTTGAAGCATACTGTCATTCTGGGATGCTGTTTTCTTAGTGGCAACTTATAAGAAACACATTGTTATGTGAATTCTTGCTATAATTTAAAAATCTGTTAATATTTACTTTGCTCTTCTGTGCACTTCATTTTCTAATAAAACTAAACCTGTTATTCACGTTTCTTTA
>Ga0325400_1006310_pt1 | contig 11257 bp, 8 predicted proteins | sample PopdelMetagenome_2_FD_205662 | JGI IMG/M metagenome (GOLD analysis project Ga0325400, IMG submission 205662) | Populus deltoides microbial communities from Bellville, Georgia, United States - Xylem-PdKOR-R1 | ecosystem: Host-associated > Plants > Phyllosphere > Stem > Wood/Secondary xylem...
CTTAGTTGTCAATTGCAACTAGAGAGAGAATCTAGAGAGAGATGTTCTCCTTCTTTTTAAAGTTTTCTCCTCGCGATGGTAACATGCAACTACTAAATCTTCGGTTGAAGCCTCTTTCTTCGTTGGCCACCTCTGGCCCTCTTTACATGGCCACCAATTGAAAGAAATTAGTGTCTCACTCCTCTTTAATTTAGTAGAAACGAAGCCATGAGGAGTCTCTGTACGATCTACCTTACATGACGACTATGCCTTTGGCATATCAAGCTCTCTTTGTCCCAGATCCCCGAACCCTCAAGCAGTTTGCAAGTCTCCTCGGCTTTGCAGAGGAAAAGGCTGATCGGTCTAGGGTTGTGCGTGTCCCACTTAAAATGTTCTGGTGGCAGATCGTTCAGATGACGACCATGTGGATGATGCCCTTTCCACCTTAAAGGATGCATTTGACGGCAGTTCGTCCAAGACCCCTGCCCTTGCCATGGTTCCGCCACTACTTGCATCAGGTATCTTCTCTAAATCTGTTGTAGGGATGTGGAGGGACTGGTCTTCCAAATCTGGAAGTGGTAGGAACTATCCTACCCCTCATTAGTGCTTTTTGTCGCTGTTTAGTTGAAGGGCTAACAAGGCCCTGAAACAACATGAGGTGGTATACCTCATGATTGGTCCGTTGGTCTCTTTGTTATTGTTCTATTGTCGTGGCCTGCTTTTTAGTAGTTTGTTATGTTTGTCTTCTGTTGCTACCTGCAATGTTGGTCTTCTTGAGCTAATGATGTAGGTGTTGGTCTTCTCTGCTTATTTAGTTGCAATTTTTGTTTGGCTTCTGTATGATACTCTTTGGTTGTGTTTTGTTAAGCGACTAGAAAGGATGGGTTCATAGGGCTATTATACCTTATCTCTCAGATGCTGGTGGTTACTACTACTGATTGTAGTGGTTGTTGGTGAGTAGAGGTTGCTATTGCCATGCCCTACTTGGCTTAGCTCTGTTAAATTTCAGTTTGGTGAAGGTTATCTCCTTGTGTTTGTTGTTTGTTGCTGGGTTTTATTTAGTTGAGGCTTGTTTGTTGTGGTTGTGCTGGCCTTATTGCTCATGGGATTGTTTTTGTCTCCAGATGCATGTCCCTGTTAGATATGTTAATTGTGGCTGCTACCGATCCTCTATGTTGCTGCTCCATGCAGTTTTGTTTGCTCAGCTTCATGTTCTGGGTATGTTGTGAGGGTGTGCCGGGATGAAAGAAATGCCAAGCTTTATTTTCTAGGATTTCTACTTCATGCAGTAGAGTTTGATGCTCTGGTTGCTGCTGGTTTTGTGCTCAATTCCTTGAAGCTGGCTTCTGGGTATTCTGGTTACTTTGTCTAATCAGTTTGGTCTACTGTTTTCAGCTTGATGTCTGCAGGCTGGTTTCTAGTTATTGGTCCATTGTTGTTTGTCTGCTGAGTTGCAGGTTCATGGATGCTTGCCTCTCAGTTAGGAACTTTGTTGTTGTCTACTGGCCTTGCTATGTCTAGTAGTGACCTGGTCATGAGCTGATCTTTTGTGTTGCTGCATTAGGTGTTGTGCCTGTTGTTTCTTGCTTTTGCTGCTTATGGGTTATCACCTAGTGACATTTCTGTCATTGGTTTGTTAATGGTAGTCGGTGTTGATGGGTGCTGCTTTTGCCCTTGGCTGTCCAGTCTCCCTTGTTGTGTTGAATGCTCTGCCTCCTGCTGGAGCTCCTGCATGCTGTAATGTATGATGTTGTAGGGCTGTATGGCACGTTGTTGTGCATCCTCTACTATTGTGATCACGATTGCTGATCCTCTAGGTCATTCAGTTATCCTCTTTATGGAAATTGACTTTGTCTACTTTGGTGGGCAGTGCTGCATTGCTGTTCAGTTTTGTTTTGCTATTCCAGCTTTGGCCTGATGCCTTTGTTCACGAAGCATGACAACCCTTTGGTCTTATTGGTTGTAAATCTGATTAGTTTATTTTTGGAGCTTGTTCCCTTATGTTCGTTTGATTGTACATGCTTGTATATTCTAACTTGCTGGTGTCCAGTTTAGTTTCATTTTGATCTATAAAATTTCTTACATTTGATCCAAAAAATAAAAAAGAATGTATTCTTCCTGATGACAAGGTTTGAGCTTTCTTCTTTCTTTTAAGAATTTTCTAATGGTAAGATTCTTTTCACTTTTCTTCTTAATGATAAGGTTTGATGATGATGATGAATTTTTTTTTTCGTGATTGCAGGATTGACATGTCCTTCCTGATTGTAGTGTTGACACTTGTCATTCCTAATGACTACATTTAACTGGATTTTATAATGACAAGGTTAAAACTTGGTGCTTCTTGATTGCAGGGTTGACCAGATAATTTCCGATTGCAGGATTTTGAAAACTCGGTGCTTCCTGATTGTAGGATTGACCTGAAAACTCTTTCTAATGACATGGTTGATCTTCTCATTTCCTTGAGAAATTGTTAATGGTAGGGCTTATCTCATCTTCTTTATGGCAGGCTTTTCTTGTTTTTCCTAGTGACAGGGTTTGAACTTTATTTTTCTTTGAGAATTTCCTAATAGTAGGGTTCTTCTTATTTTTCTTCTTGATTGTAAGGATTTCAGGTGGTAAGGTTGACCTCGTAATTCTCGATCTGAGGTTTTGAAAACCCGATGTTTTCTGATTGCAAGTTTGACCTGAAGACTTTTCCAGCAGATAGGGTTGATCTTCTCATTTCTTTCAGATTTTTCTAATGGTAGGGTTAATCTCATCTTCTTCCCATTTCAGGGTCAAAACCGTGATTCTTTATTATTGTTAACTTAATGATTATTTCTTTGTCCACAATCTTGCTAGACTTCATTGAGGTTTTTTGCTGTAACAATTCAAAAAATATTTGATGCAGTGTTTTGAGGTTAGATGACATGCATGCATCCTTACCTCATTTGAAATATAGATCCCCCCTCTTTAATGTTCCATTGTCATAGCGTGCCTTTATTTGCTATTCAAAGCCTTCTTTGTTCTTCTATACACTAGCTCGTTCGTGTGCCAGCCCTTCATTCAAATGTAAGTCCAGTGCCCATCCTAGGCTATCTACGATGATTATTGCACTCGTTGTTTATCAAGCTCGACAATGCCCCCAAGTATGGTGTTGCTTGATTCATCATGAAAGAGCTTAACCAATCATTCATCTTCTGGATTCTCTCGAGAACTCTTATTTTATTAGCTGGGTGCATCTTGCCAACACCCATTATAGATTATTAATCAACCACAAACTTGCCACCAATTGAAACAATACTCTTTAAGTATATGGTTATCATGGAACCATCAATGAACTATCAAGTCGTTTAGACATGCATATAATAGCTTGCAATAAAAGGCTCATGGTTGTATGCTCGATGTTCTTCTTAATGGTTTCACTCAGCTTGTCAAAACAGATTGTGAAAAGAAATGCATTGGTATCATTAATGATTTTCATTTTATCACCTATATTCATGCAGTGAAGTGCCCCTTTAAGATTTAAAATAGATGGTCCCACGATCAGTCCTGGTGGTGTGCATCCTTCTGACTTTCATTCAAATACCCTATGGGATACCATCTTTTAGGAGTCATAGCCATGTTTGAGAGGGTAACCCAAGATGACGATATAAAAATGTCTTTCAAGTTCAACATTGTCCTATAGTTAGTCTTGGTGGTGTGTATCCTTCCGACTTTCAATCAAATACATTATATGTGATACCATATTTTAGGAGTCATAGCCATATTTGAAAGGATAAACCCAGATGGAGATATGAAGATGTCCTTCAAGATGATCAAGGAATGTTAGTCATTCATGTCAAGGATTTTGCAAGCTCGATTGATGTTCTTCTTGTTTGACAATCTTTCTTGTTTTAGAATCAACTCTCATATTTCAAAGATTATATCTATTAAAAGTCTAGTTGGTAAAATGAAATTAGAGATATCAGTTTTTGAAAGTATTTTTAAAAATCAAGCTTATTTGGTTAATAACCGTTATTCAATATATGAAGTTCTTTGATTGTCTTGTATTTTGAAAACAGAAATTGACCTGTTGTAAGATTAAAATAACTTTTTCTATGGTTCTTTGTGTCAATTTTAATCTTTGATCTTGGTTATATCTTTTGATGGTACGTGATGAGGAGAGCTTATATGAAATTAAAAAAAAGCAAGATGCTCAAGTCAAAACTCATGTTTTATCATGAAACATTGTTTCTTTTGAGCACTTATTTTATCAACATACATAATAATCAGTAACTTAATTTATGAAATCATGACCCTTATGAAAAATCTCTTCAAGTTTTTTAGAGCATCATTTATTAGTTCAAATTGCTTAATTAAAAAGGATTTTTTAAAGCACGTAATCCATGTTATGGTTCATGGCTGTGAAAGAAAAGGAAATTTGTACGCTCAAAAGGTGTTTGAAGGTTTCAAAGATCTAGGATTAACATCAAATATTCATCAACTCTCTTTCTTTTGTTATCTTTGTAGAGAAAATGACATATAACCATATTTACTTCAAAAATCAAAATTCTTTTAACATAGGTCATAATACAAATCCAACTTTTCTTTTGATGAATAATCAATCTAATCTTTTAAAGACATCAAAGGCTTTATTATAGATATTAAAAGACATGTCTGTAATTTTTTCTGGTGTTGACTTTTGGTATTTGTTGTGTCTTTCCTTAATTGAAACTTTTTTTTGCTCTTATTAGACTTGATAGACGTTCTCCTTCCTTGCCTTTGAAGTGTAGGTAAATTCCATTTTTTTGGCTTTTATGTAGCCTTCCTCAAAGTTTTCTTATATGCTCCCCAGTTTATAACTTCTTTTTTTCTTTTAGCCCTCTCTCAATCGTTGGACTTTTGTTCTTAGCGTTATTTTTACCATGGATTCCATTTTTCTCTTCATCTTTTTCTAACAAAAGTCTCTTATTTGCTCCCAGTATAGGGTGTGATCTTAGTCAGGGTTTTTATAAGCAAGAAAATCATTTTGGCTCAAATGGGGGACCATAAAGGATATATCTTTAGAAAGTGAAGGGATAACAAAGATGACATTTTCTCATTTCAAGCAAGGTCGGTTAGAATTGATAAATTTTGACTTCATCTAGTGTAATGATTTGGACTTGTAAAAGTTATGATTCATAAGTCCATAATTATTGATCCACTACCCATCATTATGCATATTGCTAAAACTTCGCTACATGATGTGTGGTTCAATTTCATGTGTGAGTTCAAAATTTATTTGGTCACCTCATGTTGCGATTTTAACAAACATCGAGTCATTTCTGCAATCAAAACACTTTTAATCTTTTAGGATTGATTAACCTTAATCACATATTTTATCAAAAATGAAATGCATAACAACAAAAAGACAAAGAAAATACATGTTTCATTAAAGAATGAGATGTGATCCCAAAATAAAATGCAGAATAGCAAAATTCCATAACAATATGATTGACAATTCAACACCTTTTTTGGATCAGCTTTTCTAGCAATATCTGTGTTTTTCCAAGCATTTTCAATCATTTGTCATTCTAAGGATGTTTTGATGACAATATGGTCGATGACACCATCTTTCACAAACTCAAACTCACCTATTGCTCACCAACCTCTAAACTTGTTTCTTGAAATTCTTGCAACTATTCAACTGAATGGCCCAGGATCCTATCGTGATATTCACATCTCTTTTCTGGATTATACCACCTAGGAAACAGTGATTGCATGAGATTTCATGGAGTCTGGGCAATAAGTCCAGAGCCAAATAGATGTTGGTAGACAAACTCAAGTGACAGTGGCATGTTAATCTTTGACAACAACAATTAAGTAGTTAATGTTACAGCGAGACTTAACACACAACTAAGGTTTCCCAATTGAAAGTCATCTTCGGATTCATCTGTCATCCTTATTCTAGAATCCATGGTAGGACCTCTAATTTTTTTCATCTTGATAGCTCGTTCAATTATTTTGGCAATCCTCACAATTTCATGTCAATCTTCCAAAGTTGTGGTTGTCTGGGACCCTTGGAAACCTTCCAAGGCTGTTAAGTAATCATGGCAGCGCATGAAACCATGAAGCATGGCCACTACCGACACATGGAATCACGCGTTATCTCTACTGGAGGAGATCTTGATGAATTTGAAACTCCTCTGTCTCCTTTTCGATTCCTCACTAACAGTGCAATAAATAGACACCTGTAGAGGGAGTTCTACTCTGTTGAAGTTTCAATCTTCTTCCTGTTTTTTAGTTCAAGTCTGTCTCTTCACCCTACTTTTACGTTTTAATGTTGATATTGGTGGGAGACAATTATAGATGATCTAAAACTACTACTTCCCTTCTTGGATTCCCTACTAGCAGAGCCACATACAGATCTCTGTAGAAAAAGCTTTGCTACATTGAAATTCAATGTCAACTCTTGTTTTTCAAACCCATATCCTGTGCTACCGGACTAGAATGAAGCTCGCGAAAGAGGTGGTTGGGAAGAAGGTCCCGGCTCATAGCACAGAAGGTTGGCAGTTGTTGGATGCTACTAGAAGGAGATGTGAGGGTTGTGAACAACTAACGGTGTAGCTAAACAAGAAAGGATGTTGTCTTTCGTTGATGACTGAAGGCGTTGCTACTACTATTCATGACTAAAAAGGAGGAGAAGAGGTGCAACTTCGGTGTTGTTGCCGCTGCTAGTGGAGTGCTGAGGAGAAGAGTTAATTATTTTTCCTTATGTGTGGGAAGTGGACTGATGGTGTTTCCACAAGATGTTGTGCAGACGTTGCCTTTCCATTCTTGAAGCTTAGCATTTATTTAAGTAGATTTGTGAGTCTAGCTACTTCACCTTTGATATTCTCAATTTTCTTTTGACAGGTTTTAATCTTTATATGAGACAAATGGTATATTGACTATTTAGTCTCGAAAAGGTCTCATATATGCCCAGTGACAATTTTTGTAAAGACAGTTTAGGGGCGTTGCGAGAAATGGTTAAGGCACATATGTTCACTGTTACCAAGCAGGCATTCAGATATTAGTTGGGTGTTCCACGCATCTAAATCCTGACCAATAGTTATAAGACATATTGTTAATCCCCCCACCTAACTTAAAAACTTCTGTGTGCTTGAAAATTTAAGACGTGATGCATGAGGCAATTCTATGCATGCTACTAGAAATTCAACGAATACAAACAATAGTTTTGAAACCTGGCTCGGCCGACCTGGGGCTGGAACCGAGTCGGGTTGATGAAAAAATAGGAAAAGTCATAACCCAGCCGACCCGGCGGGCCGACCCGGCAAAACCCGGTCAAAAACCCGGTTGCAACCTGTTGACTTTTGTTTTTTTTTTACTAAAACGACGACATTTTTAATTTTTTTAAATAGGGATTGAAGCGGCCGACCCAGTGACCTGGTCAAAACCCAGAACCCGGGCCTTGGACCGTGCCGGGTTTAAAAACTATCATACAAACGAAATTGTCAATGAAATGTTTCTGTCAGTATTTTGCGGTGATATTTACCGACCGAATTTTTTCCCTTGCTAAACTTATCAGTATATACCGATATAAACATTTCATTGGTATATACTAAGGGAATCACAGACGGTATATAAAGAATTTTAAAAAACAAAGCAATGCGATGACATGGAAGTTTTTATGGATGATTTTACCGATGGAATTACAATGGGATTCAGACAGAGATATTCGTACAATGATGTGTCTACTTCACCGACAGAATGGCCGATGAATTTACAGATATGTATATTTCGTTAGTAATTCCATCAGTAATAGTTAATATATGACATAGCCATCCACCCTCCCCTCCCCTAACCTATTTCTCCTTCTTCCCCCCTACATCTAAACAACCTCCCTCCACTATAAACAACCACCCCCCCCCCCCCCGGAAAAAAAAATATCCCCCTTCTTCTCAACACAACTCATAGTTCTTTAACTTTTGTAGTCACAACATCCGTGTTCTGATTTATTATGGATTTTAATTTCATTTTTAGTAAGTAAATCTATTTTCTTGTTTTTTTAACATAATTTTAAAATGTCAATTTTGTTATTGATTATTTTTTTAGTATATGTATTTTGTTGGGGTGTTTACTTGTTTTATTGTTTTTTCTCAAACAAACTTGTAGTATGGATTTATAATTTTATACTTGTTATGTTTTGTTTTAGATTTTGTAAAATTGTATTTGTTTGTAAATTGTTGAAACTTAAGTCAAATTACCGACTTAGACGTGTTGTGATGAAATAAATAATGGCTTGTTTAATGGGTCTGTTTTAATTTTTGTTAATTTTATTGCCGAGTTGTAATTTCCGTAAATTAATATGCAAAACTTTGTATGTACATAGATAATTGATAATGAATATTTAAGAGAAGTTTGAAAGTAAGTTGGATAATCTTGAGCTAAACCAATATTTTTGCAATTTTATTTACTTTACGTAGTTAATTAATACATATTATCATCATTATTTTATAGAGGTTCGATAGAAGTTGTTGTAACCTATTTTTGAGTCCCTACACAAAAATAAAAATAAAAATAAAAATAAAAATAAATAATAAAATAATAACAATAGATAAATATATAGCCGAAAGAAATTAGAAAAAATATATATATAATAGGAGGCGGGGACGCTCAGAAAATGGTCAGAAAAATTGATTAAGGAGGTTAAAAATACAAAGATTGAAATTTTGACAGTATATTCTTGAATGATGAGAGCCCTATTGGAAAAGAAAATTTAAATTTGAGGAGAAAAGCCTAAAATTGGATGTTTATGGACTTAATTGGATTTTATTGAAGGTTTAATTGAATTTATAGAGGGTTTGATTATAAGAAAAATTGATTTTTAAGTTAATTTGGACTTTATTTAGAAGATATTAAAGTTCTGGTCAAATTATAATTTTTGAGAGTTGATTTGGTTAAATCAGGGGCTTAATTGCATAAATATTGAAGTTTAATGGCCAATTAGGAACTTCATTGAGAAAATCCGAAACCAAGGATCAAATTGGAAAAGGCACGTAAATGGAGGGCCTGTAATTGATCGATTCAGGGACCAAATTGAAGAAATTGGAAGTTTATTAATCAATTGAGGGTCAACATGCACAAATTCAAAACCAAGGACTGAAGTGAAAAACGCAGCCAACTATAGGGGCGGCTACCGAAATTGGCAGGGATGTAATTGAATAAATTCTTAAAATCCAAATTACATTGTGAGGACTTAAAAGAACAAAGGATAAATTAAGGATTGGTTTGGAAAAAATATGCTGGCTCCACATTTAAATGAAACGACGTGTTTTGTATATAACGACGCCATTTCATGTTAAAAAAGAAGAAGGGAGAAACAAAACGGTGTCATTTTGAGCGACACTGTTCCCCTTTCTTCTTCCCCTGGACGTGCAGCAGGGGAAGAGAGAGCGTTTTTTTTCTTCTTGTTTTTTCTTCATTAACTCCCTCATGCCGCGCGCTCTGCCAACACCCGAAGCCCCACGCACCCTCATGATGAGAGACTGGGGGAGCTGCGCCCTTCAGCCACGCCTACTGGCCAGCCAACCCGGCACCATGGCAGGGGTGTAAAGCCCTGCTCCCTATGCACTACGATAGGGTGGCAATAGGGACGCCTCCGCTCCCTTTTGCCCTATAAATACCGCCCCAACGCCAGCACGCGAGGAGAGAAAAAATGGACAGAGAAATAAAAAATGAAAAGAAAGAAAGGAACGAACTGAAGAGAGGAAAACAGACCAAAAAAGGAAAGAAAAAACCGGGAAAGCCATAAACAGGAGAGGGACTGTGAGGGTAGTGGAAAAGGAAAACGAACCAAAAGAAAAGAAAAGTAGACCAAGAGGGACAGTGAGAGGTAAAAGAGAGTGGACCATGAGGGTTAAGGAAAAACGATACTGACACCGGATGAGGTCGAGTCCTGGAAAGAAACATCATCTAAATCAGAACAAAAGGAAAAGGAAACGCAGCAGAAGAAGAGGAGGAGAATGCAAGAGTAGGAGCCTCTTTCTCCACCGTTTGAAACTATAACGTTATTGTTTGGAGCCGCCGTCTGTGAGCCACAACACCGCCACTGGCCTACACCGTAGCACCGCCAGCAAAGCAGCCGGACCGGTAACTCTTCTTCCCTTTCATTGTTTGCGTTTTGCTGTTCTTTTTTCGCCTGCATGCAGAATGAATAGCGTTCTGCATGCAGGAAGAGGGGAGGGAAAATAATTCCCCTTTCCCGTCAGTTATGTTGCTGGGCCAGGCTAATTCTGACCCAACATTATTGGTTTTTTTTCCTTCTCTGGGTTGGGCTGGTTCTAGCCCAGCCATGTGTTTATGGGCCAGACTGATTCTGGCCCATCCCTACTGTCTGGGCCGAGTTTGGCCTAGAAGAAAATAAGAGATTTTGTTGGGTCGAGATCGGCCCAATTCCTTTTGGGTCTAAGTCTGGCTCAGTTAGTGGGTCAGCCCAGCCCAGCTCACCTAGTATTATATATTATATATTATACTATTTTTTGTATTATTTATATATACAGATATATTAAAAAATTTTAAAAATTCTAAAAAATCCTAAAAAAATTTGTGTGATTTTCCTGCATATTTTATCAAAATTATTTAATACTGGTTTGTATTTTTATACCGTAAAGATACAAATCCAGTATTAAAAATACCCGATTTTCGTCAAGACATCAAAAAATAAAAAAAAATAAATGTTTTGTTTTTATGCATACGGCCTAGTCTCTCCAATATATATATATATATATATATATATATAAAGAAAAATCATCATATCATATTTTCATACAACATAGAAAATTTTCAATAAAAGGGTTTTAGCATGTACTTTTGACTTTAATAACAAGTTTGTTAGAGCCATGAGAACTAGGTCAATATTTCAAAAATTCTAAAAAAATCTTTTTGTCTTCTTTTAGTATCTGGGATTATGAATTTATACGTAAAACGTATTCCTGATATTAAAAATATAGTTTTTATATAGACGTTAGAACAGTTAGGTTTTTACCCGATAAGATAAGGACCTTCTTATTGAGGAGGACTTTTCTTGAACCATAGACGGACCAACAACTAGAAATACAATAACATCGTAGCTTTTTATCAGACAATCAAACAATGCAGCTTACCTTAGGTAAGACGTATTTGGGGTGCTAATACCTTCCCTTTAAGTACCCGATCTCTGAGACCAGTTAGAGTTCCAGTGACCAAAATACTAGGTGGCGACTCCCATTCCATTTTCACTAATAAAAGACAAGAATTTCTTGTCTCCCCATATTTGCCAGATATATATATACATACA
>Ga0325400_1006311_pt1 | contig 11256 bp, 5 predicted proteins | sample PopdelMetagenome_2_FD_205662 | JGI IMG/M metagenome (GOLD analysis project Ga0325400, IMG submission 205662) | Populus deltoides microbial communities from Bellville, Georgia, United States - Xylem-PdKOR-R1 | ecosystem: Host-associated > Plants > Phyllosphere > Stem > Wood/Secondary xylem...
CCAATATATTAAAAGAAATAATCAATGTAGATAATATATATGTGAGTGATTTTTATTAATGAGTTGCTTAATTGGGTTCCATCGAAGAACACTTTAACCTTTAACTAGTCGATTCATTAATTTTTTATATTATCAAGAAATTATCTCAACATAAAAATTAAGTTATATAGTGAAATCGTAAAATATAATTTTAAATTGCTTATAAACACTTCATTATGTATATTCTAAAAAAGAAAAAGAAGGAAACAATTCATTCTGCTGGATAAACTTAGTATCAACTTCATCTTATCTTCATATATACATATAATACTTGTTTGTTTATGAAAAAGAAACACCAGAAATTTCTCAGCAGAAGTTCATTTTGTCATTTCAAACAACCTCATGATGATGAGGATCCCTTTAACATTTCGTGTTTGTTGGTAGTGTATTGGAGGTTGTGTTTTAAATTGGTTTTTATTAAAAAAATAATATTTTTATTATTTTATAAAATTTATTTTTAATACTAGCACATTAAAATAATTTAAAAATATTAAAAAATTAATTATAAATTTGTAACCAGCATGGTTTTAGTTTCAATACTAAATAGCAAACAGGCCTTTGAATCTAAAACTTTGTGACTCGATATATAGCAATCAGAAATCTTCCTGGGAATTGCTGATCTATTTGCTATTTTGCCTTTCTGGACAAGATCTGAAAAACAAGATTGGTCACGTTTGGTTCCCTTCAGACAACCTTATAGGTGACAATCACCCTAGGCTAAAAGTAGGCCTTTGATGTTTTCGTTCTTGCATGTCTTGGTGGGCATCGATTGTTCACGATCAAGCGCGTCGCTCCCTCCTAATTAAATACTCAAAATCGGAAATTCCTTTTTTCTGAAATTCAAAATAAAATCTTAAAAATTGCAATTGCCGACGGTTGTTACATCACCGAATTACACAACATTGACCGACTGGTATGACATTAATAACTATCGTAACCCATCTCAAGATTATGATTGAATTTCACTTGAGTTCGTGGACTAGCAATTCTATCAGGAAAAAAATATATATTTTTGTATTTAAATTTGATTTTTTTATGTGCATATCTATCATTCTTGCAATACCTTACCTGTTTACTGGGATTGAAGGGTATTCAGTGGGTTCAAGAATTAGTCGTGGTGCGCGTAAACTGACTCGAATACCCCGGGTTATATATATATAAAAAAAATTATGTTTCAATTCAACATAAATTCAGAAAAATTAATATACAGACACTCTCTCAAAGAAAATATCCTCAGTTGTAAGTTGATTTTGATCGGATTATACTTAACTCAAACAGCATGAATATTACTCATCCCTTTTACTTACCGGTGCCTCCCAACTATTTGGGCAATGATTCGAGATCTGTGTTTACCAAAAAAAAAAACTTTAAAAATAAAATACATTTATTAATTATATTTTATAAAATAAAAATTGTTTCTTTTCAATAAAATATTTCAAGTACAAAATAAAGATGGTTTAAGGCACCACTCATTAGATATGAATAAAAATATTTCAAAACATCTCGTTTATAATTTTGTCAAAACATTCGGCTAAAGTGCCTACAAAGGGGTCATTTTCATGGGTGTCATTTACTAACGATGCAATGCATGTTTAAAGATACTTATTTGAGTGGAGAAGGTAAATTATCAACACTAAAGTTGGGTTTTTTTTTTTTTTTTTTTAATTGTTGCAAGGAGTGGTTGGCATATTCACCAAGGAAATGGAAGCTTTCATTTTTGCTGTGACAGGAGATGACAGGACTCTCATTGTGATTGAATGTTTAGGCACCACAGGTTTTGATATGGGAGAGATGAGCCCTACAACGGGTAATTACACGTGGAACCCATGGGGAGACAGAATTTTTTGTTGTCAAGACTCGAGAGCAATTTGGGATACATAATCAATTTGTCACGCCCTTGCTTGTATTTTCATTGCATTCCGTGTCCTTCACATTATTTTAGCTGTTCAGCAACAGTAATTTGAGGTCTTTTCTCCCCCTGATAACGTCAGCATGATGGCAAGTGTGTGTTTTTCCACTACGGCAGGCGTTTATATACTGCTACATATACACTGCTTATAACCAAATAAAAAGTTTACATTATGAATTCTAATATAATTTATATTTCTATATATGCACGTCTTCTTTTTAAAAATCATATAAATCCTAACTAATTTGTAACACTTACCAATTTACTCTGTTAAGGATTCATGTTTAAAATTGAATTTAATCTTCTGGTTAATCACGCAAACTCTTATCTATATGATCGACTACCTTTCCTTAATCAATTGTGATTTTTAACCCTCCTAATCGATCCTGACTTCTAATCTTTTGGTCGATCGCATCTTATCTTTTTTAGTTGATTTTGGCTCTTTGTGAGCCTAGTTGATTTTACTATTGTTGATTGGTTTTAGCTATCATTTATCGGTTTGATAATGAATAACTATAGTTCATATCCAGTTAATACATAGATGATTATTTTTAGTATGAAAAATGCCATTATTTTCCTTTATTTAAGAGATAATAAAGGAATAACCTTATCATCTTAATGTTAAAATCGACAGAATAAAGTGACAATGAATGACATAATAAATGAGCATTGGTGCCTAAAATATCAACCATGTTCTTATGTCGGACATGTCATCCAGTTAAATCATTTTAAGCAAAGCATGCTTAGTTATTCAGGCATGATGCTTAGAATTCCATAAATTGTAACATTTAACCCATAATTAATCCATTAATTCTACAAATAATATCCAACTTGTTCATCTTTTCTATAAACCTCAAATTCTTCCACAGCAAAAATCAAATATTCTCATAAAGAAACAAACTAAGAACTTGAAGTTCTTCTTTTCTTTCATAGTGATGGTATCTTCAAATTATGGCCCTACATGACCCAACGTTACTACTACAAACTAAATTGGTTTGTTGAATAAAATACAACTACACATTAGTGAGAAATAGAAATGCTAGAAGCTTTTTAATATGATTCTATTTCTACCTCTTAGAATTTCCACTAAGCTAAAACGAGCATTGTTAGTTATAGTTTTTATTTTCCATGTTTTTGTTCACGGACTTGACATTTTGCCATTTTTTCTTTAACAAGGAGATAATGAATCTCATAAGCATTTAAACATTATCGATGATCTACTCATCCATCGTATTACAGTTACCAACAACGACACCCATGCAAAAATCTTTTTTTAATTAGAACATCATAGTTGTCTTGATCTCATTAACCTCAGACAAAAATTAAATCTACAAGGATAGGAACCTATCTTGTACTATCAAAACAAGAACCTTTATGAGCCAAATGGAGATTAAAGCTAGATGAAGAGACTTTGGACTTATTTTAGAAAGAGATTTTCTTCAGTTGTTTTGCTATTACAATGAATATTTTTATTCTATTTCTACTTTTAAAAATTATATGAATGCAACTGAATTTTTCCAATTTAATGTTTTTTAGTGTGTTTAACATAAATGAAACCTAATTTTAATCATTATTTATATGTTAATTTTTTGAACAAGACTATTATTGTTGTTTTTTTTTTTTGCATAATTTTCTATAATTTTGAACAAAACTATTCATTTAACTTTATTAACTTCTTATACTTTAATCAACAACTAAAAATTTTTATGTTACTAAGAATCATGACCAAAAACCTATGTCATAATATGAAAATAGCCTAATTGTCAAGTCCTAAGTAAAATAAAGAAACTTCACATCCATGATTTCCAAATCAACCCCTTAGTTTCTTTAGAAGTCTCATCTTTTATTGCACTTCTTATGCGAAGGTAGTACATCTTCAAACATTGATTATTGATGAATGAAAAATGCATCCTTTTGTCTTGATTTTCTAAGTGATATGAACGTTTATTAAAAACTCTAGTAATGATATATGAATCCTTCTAATTTAGGAATTATTTGTAAAATTTTATATCTTTATGGTCAATTAGTAGTATGACCTTCCATACTAGATCACCTACTAAAACTTTACTTGATTGAATATGTTTATTGTAGACTCTCTCAACCTTTTTTATATGTTACTAAGTGATCTAATACAGTAAGTCTTACTTTATTCAAATCATCTAACCCTACTAGCATAGTATATTGATAATCTGTTCCATCCAAATCATATTATGCAACTCTTTTAAGTGACTAAATTGTAAGTCCATAGGCAACATAAAGTCATGGTCATAAGTTAAAGTAAAGGATAAAGTTTATAAGACAATTTTATATGAAGTCCTATATGATGATAGTGCCTCTAACAATGCATCATACCAAGCTTTAAGATTATTTCTAAGAAATCTTGTATGTTAAAGATTAAAGTTTTATTGATCAATTTTGCTTGTTCATTGACCTATAATAAAGAATAAAATAAATTATTTTTAATCCATACTCTCGCACAAATTGCTTCACATCCTCTCTAGTAAAGACCAATCCTTGGTCAATAATGATTATTTTTTAGAGTCTAAATATATGAATGATTTGTTCATTAATAAACTTGATCATAATTTATTAGTTTACCAATTGATAAGGAATGGCTTTAACTCGTTTGGTAAAGTAATATATAGCAATTAAGATGTAGTTATGCCATCTTAAGAAAAATAGGTGTACATTGCCAACAAAATCCATCACCTAAACTTTAAATATTTTGACAATTATATTGAGTTCATTTGATGACACATTTTGGATTGGACCAAACCATGGCATGTTTGACACTATTTGACATAGCTAATGTATTGTTTAGTTATTCCCAACCAATAAAAGTCATGATTCATGATTGGTCATCTCATCTTAATTCTAAATTGATAAGATCCATAGAGTCTTTTATGAACCTCACTTATCACCAATAATGTTTCTTTTATTCCTAAGTATCCAAGCAACACTCTAGTTTTATATATAATATACAATATATTTGTTACAAGAACATATTTGGTCATTTTTAATTTGAATTATCTTGAAACTTTATGTGAATAATCCTTCAAATAACCTTTGATTTCTTCTTTCCAATTCTTATATAGATTAATAACACTTGTTTGATTGAGACATTTCTCCTATACTTCGCATAAAATCCTAGCAATAGTCTTGTTATCACTATCTTGTGCATTTTTTACTATAATATATGTACTACTTTGCTCATCATAATTACGCATCTATTACATTTTAATAATAGTTAATTGACCAATGATCTTTACAAGTATGATGTCATAATGATTGAAGTCCATTTTATACCATGATCTATATTGAGCCAAGTCATTGGTTTTTGTATTGTTTCCTTTAATTAAAAAAATAAAAAAAAATGAATTAGAAATGCTTTTGATAAGGTTCTTGACCACCATATGGTATGAAGTTAGTATATGATGTTCAAACTTACATTCACCAGTTAACTATAAAGTAACGATACCGGATCTGTTTGAAAATCATATGGTAAATTTATACCTATACAAGTTGGTTTAGGCTTTCCTTCAATCCCCTAAACTTTAACATGTCCATCATCCATCTTGGGTAGTGCTAGATGAAGACTTGTTATATCAGACATGATCAATCAAAAATCTTGATCTAGTTCTATTAAACAAACTTTATTCTTGTGTCCAATATGTTTATAAGCTTTATCAAAAGCCTTAAAACATGCAAATAAATCTTGGTGACTCATTTATTCCCAAGTTTTAAATTCATGGTTAATATCTTGTAGTTATAAGTTATTTAGCCTAGCAAAGTCTGCTATTAGTCATCTTATTTATAGTTTTCTTGCTAACAAAAAGTTTCATTGGACGACGAATATTATTTACACCCATGGATTAGACTTGGCCAAAATCATCACTATAACCATGAATCTATCGTCTATAAGTTTACCATAAATGGTTTGTCATATGTTTTAACCATGCATCTTAATTGACCTATCTGGTAACCAAAACATGGACATTTGATATAAGGATGATGGCACGCATATGTTAGCATATATCTAATCTTTTCTAAGTGAAATGTTGTAGTTTATTTTTGTTTTAACCACAAATATAACTCTACTAGAGGTCTTAGATCCAACTATTCGATCAACCTATAATAGTTATGTAGTATCTTTAACACCGCTTATAAAATATAGCATCCCTACCTTAAAAGAAAATATGTCAATATTTTTTTTAACCAATAGTTTTTTATCAAAGTTAAAGGTATTATGTTAAGTGTTATACCACTATTGACCAAAATCCTTTTCCACTAGTACCCTATTGAAATTTACACTTGCATATAGGATGTTGGTAACTTATGGTCACTATTAGCTTTGGAAATGTCAAATTTAGTCGTTGGTAGACAACTAGCTTTGATTTGTCGATCTCTTTAATTTCTGTCTTTTTCTTTATTATTTCATTACAATCACTGTCAAGATAAAATAATTGACCAAATGAATGGGGAAGAGTGAAAACCATATTTTTTTAATATGGCATCATTATGGTTTCTCAACTCTGTTTTAAAAGGTAATTTTAATTTATATGCTTCTATTATTATTATTTTTTTCATTCACTAACTTCTTCCTTTTTAAGATGTGCATTATCATCAAGGAGAATATCAATTCTTTTTTCTATCATGTCTTCATCTAAGAAATCATCAACATCAACTAAAAAGTTATTTTCTTTTTTAAGTTGTTTTTTTTTTATTGATGGAGATATTTATTGAAGCTAGTTTAGGCTATATGAAAGCAATTTATTTTATCAATTAGGTATTGTTGTTGTTAGGTTTATCAACTATCACCTTGTTTACAACATGTTGTGGCTATTTTTTTTTATTTGTGTTTTTCTTAGTTTTTTAAAAGTAATGTCCCCTTTTTATTGCTTATCAATACTTGAGGATATCTTCTTATCTTATTGTTTAACTAATTTAGACCAATATTATACTTTTTTTTTCTTTGCATACGTTCATCAACTATTACAATAATATATTAGGCAACTTTGTTTTGTTGGTGTTTTTGGTTAATTTTTTAGTTGCTTCTATTATTAGCTTTAACATTAGTTTTTTTCCATACATGGTTGGTTGTTTTTACATATTTTTATACTATCTTTATGATAACCTCAGTAAGCAATCAGTTGGGATGGGGAAAGATGACATGAAGATAAAAATAAGTATCGTATTGTCAACTCATTTTTATTCCTAAACTTTATGGATAAGGTCATAAAAACCTTATTTTTACTATATTCACTTGTCATGTGTTCTGAGATTATACTACATCTTTTAATATAATGTGTCATTGTTTCTTGGTCTCATTGTTTTGAAATCAAGAGATATTTATTTGCAAATAATTTTTGGCATTTAAAACATGATCAGATGAAAAAAATGGCAAGTTCTTAGACATGCCATGCGAATCCTAGAAGGCAATACCTCTTTTTGAAACTCAAAATGTCCTTTTGCACCAACAATAAACCATAAAAGGTGAAGTCTTGCTTCAAACCTTATTTTTTTACTCGTAAAATTCATGTCCAAAAAAGCTTACAAAGAAATATCTTGCTTAAAATAAGCACAAAAATCTTTCTATACCTTTTTTATATCTTAAGTTGCTTTTCTATACTATATTTGCTAACATTTTTTTAATATCGAGCATTTTATGTAATGGTGTAAATATATGAATATTTAGTTCCTATGAATCATTTTTAGATATTTCACTACATCCCTTCAAGAATTAACTTAATGCATTATTTCTATATTATAGGTACAATACACAAAATTGATTATAATCACCTCACAACACCATCTGATTAATAAACAAAAAGGTATAGGGTGTGCTAAAAGCATAGAAGTACCAAGATATCCATTAAAAGCTGGTAGAGGTAACAGTGTTGAGAAATATGAAAAAGCATAAGAGATTGTAGAGGGATATTTGGGCTTTTTCCAAGTGCAATTATATACTATTGTGAAAAATTAGACGACTAAGAGTCATGTCATGACACACTTCTACTAGTACCTATTATGATAAAGGAATGATAGGCTCTTCACAACCAAGATAATAGCCTTTATCTATTTCATGTACTAATTCATCATCAATCATTGTAGCAATAATCTTGGATGTAATTTGTTTTTAAATGACATGATTATTGATCAAGTTATCCCATTAGGCATGTCAATTTATCAATCAAACATATAATTGTGATGATCGATCAAATATCAAGTTGTTGATCGACCATTGACTTCTTGATCATATATGTTACTTTTTATTTATTTCTTCCTTCAATAAGGAAAAAATACAATTAGAAACTGAATCCCGAGTAAAGGTATATAATAATGTAGCAAATAAAATAAAATGTATGTGTTTGCTTTTAAATCTTAATAGGCTCATTAATCATGAGTTACACCAAACAAATAAAGAATATGAAAAAAAACAAATAAAGTAGTAAAGGTAGAGTAAAATTTTAAAGGAAAGTAATAAAAGAAAGAGATAAATAGAAAAAAGACTTGAGAATAAAATGGCATACATGGGCTGACCATCATTTTCAATAACTGGATGATCTTTTTATATTGTTGCAAAGTTTGAGTTTCACATAAACTTCTAATCCTATACATATGTTTATAATCCTATACATATTGTTTATAACAAATAAAGAGTTACATTATGAATTCTAATACAACTTGAATTTTTATATGCGCATATCTTCTTTTTAGAAGTCATATGAATCCTAACTAATCTATAATAATTTTCAGTTTACTTTGTTGAGGACTCTTGTTCAGAATAGAATTTGGTCTTCAATTTAAACACATGAGCTCATATCTCTTGGTCGTTTGCCTTTTCCTATTCAGTCATGACTTCTAATCCCTTGATCGATCGCTTACTATCTTACCTGATCGATTTGGACTCTTTCTAAGCCTGGTCGATTTTATTATTGTCAATCAATTGTAACCCTTTTTTTTTAATTTGATAGTGAACAATTATTCATCTTATTCTTTTTATATGTGAACATTTATTTTTAAAATAAAGACACTCATTTAAAATTAAAAATTAATTGGTGTTTGACTCTAAAATCCAACCTATAATTTTTCATATAGAAAACGATGTTTATGAGGAGTAGTCATTAGCAGCAGTTAATCCAGGATTGAAGACTTGGAGGGGTAAATTTAATTTTTGTTTATAGTAGTAGAGGATATTATTTAAATATTTCAAGTAGTGGTAGTAATATTATCATTATTTTAGGGATGAAAATGAATAGGATTTTTTTAGGTAATAAACTAAAACGTTTTTAAGAAATAAACTACATGCATCACTTTTTAAAGAAGAATGGGAGGTGATTTTCCATTTATAGGAGAATAAAATATGTTAGACAAAATATCTTTCTATAGAAAAGAAAAGGACAAGTACTCCCGTGATCTTAACGTTGAAAACTCCATACATGGACGATTGTACTTGCAACTCCTTTGATGGAGGATGGCTAACTTGTCCATGAGCTTTTCCTAACTTGAGTTTCATAATGTAGCTAGATTTTCCTGGGCTTAGATGCTTGTGAATTTAGCTTCCTACAGGAAAAAGAGGGGAAAGCTTTTGTCAGGCTTGTGTTGGACCTTTTCTGCACAAGTCATTTTAGATTCAATAAATTTATTTCTTTATCATTTGATCCAACACAGTTGACAAAAAGCCTAACTTTAAGGGGTTTGACTATTGGCTAAAGTTGGTGGTCCTTTGCTTTTAAAAACCGTTCTAGACTGAAAATGGAAAGTAGCTTTAGTCCCATGATAAGTTATTGTGCGTGGAATTGGTTTATACTCCAAGGATTAAGCTGTTGCCCTTTGGTTCTGTTTTTTCTAAAATAATTTCAACTCAATCCTCGCAAATTGTATAGAAAGGGCTACTTCTATTCTCTGGTATCTAAGATAACAAGAGCAGCAAGACAGAGCTTCAAATCATGCTCGTTTTTTCACATGCAGAGAGGAGTACTAGCTCACTGTATTTGATCAAAAGCCTTAGTTCACTAAAATTCAAAAGCTAAAGCTTCCATAAAATAGAATAGCTGTCGATTTATAGGGACTTTATTGCATGCATATAAAGGGAAAGCTCTACTGTTAATCATTAAATATTTGGAACGACTTGATGCATGAATTCAGAGTTTCCAAGTTCCGAACCAGTCCAATGACGCTATAAAGCACATATAGTCGTCGTTTCTTTTTGACTGCATCCATTTATTTTCCATGAACATAAGAGCATGCACGCACATGTATTTTTCTTTATGACCAAGACACACCAAAATCCAAATCATCACCGACTATGAAAAGCTAGCTAGGTTACATAACGAAAACTATGGCAGTCGGCACGCTTAATTCTAAAATCATGGCTTTTTTTAGCTGGGTTATTAATTAATGAAAGATAGTTTCCCATGAAGTTGTTTTCAAATCGCAGTCACTGTACAATGTGTGTGTCCAGATTTAATACATGCATGCACCAAAATTTATTTCATTTAATTTAGTCCAACTCCGACAATACATAAAATTTGAGGTAATTACGGTGTGGAAAAACACGCAACAAGCATAGGAAGGTCCTTGATTGCTTGTTTTGTAATTTTGAAGTGATATGTAGCACTTTTGTCATTTAAATTGGTTAATTAGCTAGCAGAAGTTATCTGCTGTTGTCCCCAGAGCTTAAACTTGAAGTGCTTGTGCAGAATTCATGCTTGGAGTTGAAATAGTAAAAATTAAGTTGGACGAACTTCAGCTTGTTTAATTGGTTCTGTATATTTTCTTTTTGATAATTAAATGGCTGGTATGTCTATATAGTGATGAAGTCACAAAAAAAACTTTAAACAGAGTTAGGTCTTTCCACGACTGATGCAATGGGCTTAGGAGAATTTTTCATTAAATTAGGTTGAGTTGTTCCTTGAACTCTTGTAAAACACTTTCTCTATCAAAATAGGGAGCCCTCTGATCATATCTAAGCTAGTAAATTGTAGAAGTGAAAAATATATAACAAAGAGAATGAGAGATTAGGAGAGTATATATGTAAATATTGTGTGTAGTTATGTGTTCTGCCCCGTTTTTTTTTTTTTTGTTACCCGATGACTTGAAGTGTTTATATTCCCAGGTCTTATAAAATTACCTCGTGGAGCATGGAGTTGCCAATATATCATGTGGATTAATCATGAAAAACAATTACATATACCGAGCAAGAAAAGTTTTTTATGCTCTGTATGGAAGGGTAGCCAATGCGATCATTGGTGAGAAAGATAAGTGATCATTAGTGAGACATGTATACGCTCGTAGGTGATTACATA
>Ga0325400_1006315_pt1 | contig 11254 bp, 12 predicted proteins | sample PopdelMetagenome_2_FD_205662 | JGI IMG/M metagenome (GOLD analysis project Ga0325400, IMG submission 205662) | Populus deltoides microbial communities from Bellville, Georgia, United States - Xylem-PdKOR-R1 | ecosystem: Host-associated > Plants > Phyllosphere > Stem > Wood/Secondary xylem...
GCCCCCGTGCCCGTCAGCTGGCGGGTGCGCAGATCGACGCGGGCGTCGCTGGTGTCGAGCGCGTAGTTGTTGGGGCCGCGGAACGTGACGGGGCCCACCACGTCCATCCGCTGATCGTCCATGTTGTACCGCCCGCGCCCCGCGACGATGCGGGCGGGGCCGTCGGCCATCTGCAGCGCCGCCGACAGGTCGCTCAGCTGCACCACCGGCTCGGCCGACGTGCGCTGCACCGCCGACTCGGCGTTGAGCGTGAAGGGCTGGCCCTTGTTGTCCGTGCCGCGATACTGTGCGGTCTGCAGCTTCAACCGTTCGCGCGCCACCTCCACGCGGTTCTTGGCCAGCACGAACGACACGTCGCCCGCGCGCGTCAGCGGCGCCATCACCAGGAACGCCGCCAGCACGCCCACCCCCATGGGCAACGCCACGCGCAACAAGCCGATCACCCGGTCGCGCCGGCTGCCCGGCGCCGCCCGCCGCTGGCGCAGGCCGCGGTCGAGGGCCGCTGCCTCAGACATGCGCGAAGATGTCCACCTCCGGCCAGCCCGCCAGGTCGAGCGCCGCGCGATGTGGCAGGAAGTCGAAGCACGCCCGCGCCAGATCGGTCCGCCCCTCGCGCGCCAGCCGCCGGTCCAGTTCCTCGCGCAGCGCGTGCAGAAAGCGGACGTCGGACGCCGCATATTCCTTTTGCGCGTCCGTCAGCTCGGGCGATCCCCAGTCGGAACTCTGCTGCTGCTTGGAGATGTCCTGGCCGATCAGCTCGCGCACCAGCTCCTTGAGCCCGTGGCGGTCGGTATAGGTGCGCACGAGCCGCGACGCCGTCTTGGTGCAGTAAATGGGGGCCGCCACCACGCCCAGGTAATGCTGGATGGCCGCCAGGTCGAAGCGCGCATAATGATAGAGCTTGGTCCGGGCGGGATCGGCCAGGACCGCCGCCAGTTCGGGCGCGCGGTAATCGCTGCCCGCCGCGAACCGGACCAGGTGTTGGTCGGGTCCGCCGTCGCCGATCTGCACCACGCATAACCGGTCGCGCGGCGTGACCAGCCCCATCGTCTCAGTATCCACCGCCAGGTCGGCGCCGGGGGCGAACAGGTCGGCGGGCAGGTCGCCCTCGTGAAGATGCACCGTCATGGTGTGTCGCCGTAGACGGCCGGGCGGGGCGCCTCAACCCGGCCGGGTCGGCGGGCGGCCTTTGGGTAGCCACGTACGGTCCTGCTGTGCCGTTCGCGCCACGCCCGGCGGGGAACGACGGCACGGCGGCGGCGGGGCATTATTTGGGTCGCCGTCGCTTGACTATTGCGCTATGCCATGCGTCGGTACGCGAACCAGCTGTTCGCGCCCGACAGCCTGCGCCCGTCGTCCGGCGCCGGGGCGAGGAGCTGGATCCGAGGGCGACACGGGAAGACGAACAGGGCTTATGGGTTACGACAAGGGCGGCCGCGGTAATCGTGGCGGACGCGGGCGCGACAAGCGCGACGGTTTCGGCGGCGACGACTTCGGTGGCGGCGGCTTCGGCGGCGGTGACTTCGGTGGCGGCGGCGGCGGTTTCGGCGGTGGCGGCTTCGGCGGCGGTGACCGGGGCGGCTTCGGCGGCGGCGGTGGCGGCTTCCGGAGCGGCGGTGGCGGCTTCGGCGGCGGCGGCGGCTTCCGGGGCGGCGGTGGCGGCTTCGGCGGTGGCGGTGGCGGTGGCGGCGGGCGCGGCATGCCGCCCCAGGTGGTCGGCGAAGGTACCGGCGTGGTCAAGTTCTTCAACGCGCAGAAGGGCTTCGGCTTCGTGGTCCGCGACGACGGCGGCGAGGACGTTTTCGTCCACATCTCCGCGGTCGAGCAGGCGGGTCTGACCGGCCTGGCCGAGGGCCAGCCGCTGGGCTTCACGCTGGTGGATCGCGGCGGTCGCGTATCTGCCACCGAGCTCAAGATCGAGGGCGAGCCGATGCCCGTCCAAGAGCGCGCACCGCGTGAGCCGCGCGAGGGCGGCTTCGGCGGGGCCGGCGGCGGCTTCGGCGGCGACCGGGGCCCGCGCGGCGGCGGCTTCGGCGGCGATCGCGGCGGCGCGCCCCAGCGTCAGCTGACCGGCGAGAAGGCGACGGGCACCGTCAAGTTCTTCAACGCCATGAAGGGCTTCGGCTTCATCCAGCGCGACGACGGCCAGCCCGACGCGTTCGTGCATATCTCGGCCGTCGAGCGCGCCGGCATGGGCTCGCTTAACGAAGGCGATCGACTCAGCTTCGAGATCGAGGTCGATCGTCGCGGCAAGTACGCCGCCGTGAACCTCAGCCAGTCCGGCTGATCCGGGCATAACCGCGGCGATGGCCGGTCCGCGACCCGCCGGTCCCGGCCATCGCGCCGATCCGGCGCCCATTCCGGTCCAGGGCGATTACGATCCCCTGGGCCGGAATACTCTGCCGCGGCGGACCGGCCATTGGGCCCTCGCCGCCATGCTGGGCGTCGCCCTGCTGGGCGCGGGCGCCTTCGCCTTCGGTCGCGGCGACGCGCCGGAGGCTCAGGCGGGGGCGGGTGTCGTTGCCCCCGTCCCCCCACCCTATCCGGTGGCCGCGGCGCGGATCGTCGCCCGCTACCCCCATGATCGCACCGCCTTTACCGAAGGGCTGATCTGGCACGACGGTCGCCTCTACGAGAGCGTCGGTCGCGAGGGCGCATCCGACGTACGTCGCGTGCGATTGGCGGACGGCAGCATCGAGAAGCGCGCGACCATCCCCGCCGACCAGTTCGGCGAAGGGCTGGCGGCGGCGCCGGGCGGGCGCGAACTCGTCAGCCTGACCTGGCACGGCGGGATCGCGCATCGCTGGGACGCCCGAACCCTAAAGCATCTGGGCACGCTCAAGTTCGAGAGCGAGGGCTGGGGGCTCGCCACCCTGCCCGACGGGCGGCTTGTCCAGTCGGACGGGTCGGCGACGCTGCGCTTCCTGGACCCCAAGACGCTGGCCGTCCGCGGCCGCGTGGACGTGACCGCCAAGGGCACCCCCGTGCGTGAGGTCAACGAGCTGGAAGTGGTGGACGGCCAGATCCTCGCCAACGTCTGGCACACGCCCTACTTGATCCGCATCGATCCCGCGTCCGGCCGCGTCACCGGGCTGGTTGACCTGTCGCCGATCGTCGCCGAGGTGGGGGCGACCGATCCGGAGGCGGTGGCCAACGGCGTCGCCTGGGACCCGGCCGGGCGCCGGCTGTTCGTGACCGGCAAGCTCTGGCCCACCCTGTACGAGGTCACGGTCGACTGGCCCTGAACGGTCCCGTGGCTCGAGCGTTGGGGCCGACATGGGAACGATGCACAACGGCGAATGGCGACCCGGCGAGGTCACAGAGGATTCGAAGCAGGGCGGCTACAAACGTCACGACTCGGGCTTTCGCGACTGGGTGACCGCGGAGGGCGGGCCGGGGCCTGATGGCCAGCCGGGTCGTCCAGCGGCCGCCGGGCGCTACCACCTATACGTCAGCTACGCCTGCCCATGGGCCCACCGCGCATTGGTGGTGCGCGCGCTCAAGGGGCTGGAGGAGATGATCGGTGTGTCGGTCGTCGATCCCGTGATGCGCGAGGACGGGTGGAACTTCCGCACCGACCGTGGCGGCACGGGCGACGCGCTGCACGGCTCCGATTTTCTATATCAGCTCTACGCGCGCGCACGGCCGGACTATTCGGGCAAGGTCACCGTGCCCGTGCTGTGGGATCGCGAGACGGACACCATCGTCTCCAACGAGTCGTCCGAGATCATCCGTATGCTGGCCGGCGCCTTCGACGCTCTCGGTGCGAAGCCGCTCGACCTCTATCCCCGGCCGTTGTGCGGCCGGATCGATGCGGTCAACGACCGGGTCTACGCTACTGTCAACAACGGCGTCTATCGCGCCGGCTTCGCCACGTCGCGCGACGCCTATGAGAAGGCGTTTACCGAATTGTTCGAGTCACTCGATTGGCTGGAGGGCGAACTTGAGGGTCGCGACTGGCTGGTGAGTGACGCGGTGACCGAAGCGGACGTGCGACTATGGACTACCCTGGTGCGCTTCGACGCCGTCTATCACGGGCATTTCAAGTGCAACCTGCGCCGTATCGCGGATTATCCCAACTTGTCCGCGCTGCTGGAACGCGTGTTGGCGCTGCCCGGCGTGGGCGACACGGTGCATCTGGATCACATAAAGACGCATTACTACGCCAGCCACCGCGACTTGAACCCGACCGGCATTGTCCCCGTCGGTCCTGAGCTGCCCTGGCTGAATCGTACGGGCAGCGGGGATCAAGGGCTGGTTTGAGGATCAGGTGATGAGGCGCTTCAACGTGTCGAGCTTGTCCGCCTCGGCGGCGGGCTTGTCGCGACGGATGCGCGCGATGCGGGGAAAGCGCATGGCGACGCCCGACTTGTGGCGCTTCGACTCGTGTATCGAATCGAACGCGATCTCCAGTACCAGAGTCTTCTCCACCTCACGCACCGGTCCGAAGCGGTTCAGCGTGTTCTGGCGCACGAAGCGATCCAGTCCGCGCAGTTCCTCGTCGGTGATGCCCGAATAGGCCTTGCCGACCGGCTGTAATTCGCCGTCCTCCGTCCAGCAGCCGAAGGTATAATCGGAATAATAGCTGCTGCGCCGCCCCGACCCGCGCTGCGCGTACATGATTACGCAGTCGGCGGTCAGCGGGTCACGCTTCCACTTGTACCACAGGCCTGCGCGTCGTCCGCCGACGTACGAGCTGTCGCGGCGCTTCAGCATCACGCCCTCGATCCGGTCGTCGCGCGCGCCGGCGCGGATCGCCTCCAGCTCGGCAAAGTCGGCGGCCGCGATCAGGCCCGACAGGTCGAACCGCTCGGGATCGAGGCGCGGCATCATCGCCTCCAGCCGCGCGCGCCGTTCGGTCCAGGGTAGCGCGCGCAGGTCGTCGCGGCCGTCGACCAACAGATCGTACAGCCGCACGAAGGCGGGGTAGTCGGCCAGCGTCTTCGCACTGACCACCTTGCGTCCCAGCCGCTGCTGCAACGCGTTGAAGCTGCCCGCGCCCCCTTGCTCGACGGCGGCGCCCTGGTGGTCGCCGCGGATCATCAGCTCGCCATCGACCGCGCCCTCGACCCCGAAGGCGCGCGCCACGTCGGGGAAGCCCGCGGTCACGTCGTCGCCCGTGCGGCTATAAAGGCGCGTCTCGTCGCCGACACGGACCACCTGCACGCGGATCCCGTCCCATTTCCACTCGGACACGTAATCGGTCAGGTCGACGCGCGCATCCTCCAGCCCGTGCGCCAGCATGAACGGGCGGAACACCGGCACGTCGGCCGGTGTCGGCTGTTCGCCGCGCCCCTCCAGCCAGTCGAACAGTCGCGTGTAGGGTGGGTCAAGCCCGTGCCAAAGCTCCTCGATCAGGTCGACGTCGGCGTCATAGGCTTGCGCCAGCGCCGTCTTGGCCAGTCGCGCGGACAGGCCGATCCGCGTCTCACCGGTGGCCATCTTGAGCAACGCGAACCGTTCGTCCGGCTCCAGCACGTCCAACATCCGCGCCAGTTCGGCCGGCGCGTCGGAACGCGACAGGTGGCGCAGCCGCTCTACCGCCTCCGTCACCGAGATCGGGCCTGCGTCGGGGGGCGGAATGGCCGGCGCCTCCCACAACAGGGCCACCGTCTCGGCGGTGTCGCCCACGAAGTCGCGACTCATCCGGAATAGCACGGGATCGATCCGCGTCTCGGCCAGCGCTCGAATCAGCGCGGGCTTGACCGCAGGCAGATCCAGGTCGCCCGTCAGCGCCGCCATCGCCCATCCGCGCTCGGGATCCGGCGTCGTGCGAATGTAATCGCCTGCTAGCTTGAGTTTGGCGTTGCGGCCGCGCGTGTAGATCAGCGCGTCGAGCAGGGCGGCGAAGGCTTGCACAGTAGGGAAACGCGCGAGGTCCGCCGCCTGCTCCCGAGGTTCAGAGTGCGTCCTTGACCTTCTTGCCCGCCACTAGCGCCAGGATCAGGAACACCGCGAACAGTGCGATCGCGATGAAGAACAGCACTTGAGCGATCCCGACGAAGGCACCGCCGATGCCGCCGAAGCCCATCGCGCCCAGGATCAGGCCGGCGAGCAGGAAAACGAGGGCAAGTTTCAGCATGGGGAGGGACCTTTCGTCAGGAGAGTGGTCGGCGGATCAGCGTCGCTCCGAACCTGTTTTGGGGTTCGCGGAGGTGCGGATGATCCTGTCCTGGGGGATGGATGACGTTGATGGCTGAGGCGGGGCGAGGAAACTGCCCGATGGCGCGGGGGCAGCCCTGCGCCCTGACGTCGAACGGATCGGCCCGAGCCGACCCGCCGGCCGCTCGATGAGCTGGTCGTCGGCCCAGCCTGGCTACGCCTTTCGGCTCGCCTCGAACAGGAACCATGCCCGTTCCTCCGCCTGGTCGATCCAGTCGTCCGCGATCGAGGAGGTGGCGGTGTCCTTCGCCGCTTCCGCCCGCTCGCGGGTGTCGCGCAGCGTTTCCACCAGCTTGAGATTATCCTCGCGCAATTCGGCCAGCATCGCGTCGGGGGTAACGAACTCCTGATCGTTATCCCGGATCTGCTGGCGGCGGCCCACGTCGCCGATCGAGCGCAGCGTGGTGTTGCCAGTCTTCCGCACCCGCTCGGCGATGGCGTCGGTGACTTCCAGGATTTGCGTCGCCTGATCGTCCATCAACAGGTGGTAGTCGCGAAAATGCGGGCCCGACACGTGCCAGTGGAAATTTTTGGTCTTGAGGTACAGCGCGAAGCAGTCGGCCAGCGCGGTATTGAGCGCGTCCGCCACGGTACGCGTGTCGTTGCGGTTGAGGTCAGTGGGCGTGTCTAGCTGGGGCGCGGGATCGGCCATGATGGGCTCCGATAGTTGAATCGGGTCGGTGAACGGACCGGATCGGAAATGGCTCCCGGCTCAGCGTCGCGTGCGGGTCGCCGACCAGTCGACGCCGGACAATCGGTCGCCCGCCACCCGGCCGCGATATTCGCGCGCGTTCGCCACGATGCGCATCACCGGCCCCGCCAGCCGGCCAACGACTGGCACCGCCTCGGCACCGGGCCGGGCGAGCGTGCCCGTCAGCATCTGAAACCGTTGCACCAGCATCAGCTCGCCCCCGTCGGACAGCTTCCAGCGCCCGCCCGCGTCGGCGGGGACCACCCATAGATAGGCGTGAGCGCCGCCTACCCTGGCTTCCGCGTCGGGCGTCCAGTCGCCCATGGTGAAGGCGTGGCTGACCACGCGCGCGCCCGGCGCCAGTTCGGCTAGCAGGCGGGGACGCAGCCGCATGTTGACCTGGGGCAGCAGGAACATCGTCACCGCGTCGCGCCCCTTCAGCGGTGTCGCGAACAGGTCGGCGGTGCGAAAGCGCGCGCGGGCACTCAAGCCTTGCGCGGCGGCGGCCTCGCTGGCCTCGTTGACCAGCACGGGATCGATGTCGATCCCCTCGGCCAGCGCCCCGCGACGGGCGGCGGCCAGCGCGATCCGCCCATCGCCGGTCCCCAGGTCGAGCAATCGCGTGCCCGCCCCGACAGCCCCCAGATCCAGCATCCGCTCCACCAGTTCCGGGCGCGTCGCGGCGTAGGGCACGTCCAGCTTCGGCGCGTGTCCCGTCAGCGCCGCCACCGAACATCGCGCCATTCCTGCCGACGAACAGCGCGCGCCCAGCCCGATCGCGGCCACCGCCGCCAGCGCCAGCGCCGCCGCCGCGATCCTGGCTACGTTCACCCGATCGCAATCAGGCAGCGGGTCGCGTCAGCGACAGGAACACGTCCTCCAAGTCCGCCTCGCGCGTGGAAACGTCGACGATGCCCAACCCCTCGCGCTGCACCGCCGCAAGCACTTCGCCCGCATTCGCTCGGTCCTTGCGGTAGGTGACCTCCAGCGTGCGCGCGCCTTTCAGGACCACCTTCTCGAAACACGGGGCGTGCGGGGGCTGCGCCACGTCGCGGTCGACGGTGATCGCCACCAGCTTTTCCTGCGCGCGCGACACCAGCTGACGCGTCGGCTCGTTCGCCACCAGCCGCCCGCCGTCGATGATGGCGATGCGGTCGCACAATTCCTCCGCTTCCTCCAGGTAATGGGTGGTCAGCACCACCGTCACCCCCTGCTCGTTCAGTTCGCGCACATAAGCCCAGAGTTGCTGGCGCAACTGGATGTCGACGCCCGCGGTGGGCTCGTCCAGCACCAGGACCGGCGGGCTGTGGACCATGGCCTTGGCCACCATCAGCCGCCGCTTCATGCCGCCCGACAGCGTGCGGGCGTACGCGTTGGCCTTGTCCTCCAGATGAACCGCGCGCAGCAGGTCAAATGATCGGCGCTCTGCCTTTGGCACGCCGTACAGCCCGGCCTGGATATCCAGCGTCTCGACCGGCGTAAAGAACGGGTCGAACAGGATCTCCTGGTTGACGATGCCGATCGACGCCTTGGCGTTGCGCGGATGCTCGTCGATGTCGAAGCCCCAGATCGACGCGCGTCCCGCCGACTTGTTGACCAGTCCCGCCAGAATGTTGATGAGCGTCGACTTGCCCGCGCCGTTGGGGCCGAGCAGCCCGAAAATCGCGCCGCGCGGCACGTCGAACGTCACCCCGTCCAGTGCGCGCTTGCCGTCGGAATAGGTCTTGCCCAGCCCCAGGATCGAGATGGCGGCGTCGGTTTCCGTCGCGGTGCCCGAGACGGAGGGGCCGGTGGACGCGCTGGTTGGGGAACGGGTGGCCATGCGCGCCGCCTACGCCCGGCCGGGCGGCGGGCCAAGCGGGGAATGGCGGCCGGACGATTGCGGGTTGGGCGATTGCGGGCGGGCAAGCGTCTTGCTAGCGCCCGCTCATGACCCCGCCGCTAGAGACTTCCCGCGTCACCCAGCGCCGCGTCGCCTGCGACGGGGCGAGCGACATACCGGGCGGCGCCGCGCTCGGCCATCCGCGCGTGTATCTTCAGATCGACGAGTCGGGGTACGTCGACTGTGGCTATTGCGACCGACGCTTCATCCTGACGGGCGGTCCCGCGGACGGGGCGGACCAGGGTGCGCTGCACGATCACGGGGACGGCGCGGGGCTCTAGCGCCGCACCGCGGTGCTGGAGCCCCGCGCCCGGCCGGCGAAGGACGCGAAGCGGCCATCCGTCCGACGACGCGGCTTCCCCACGGCGGGCCTTTTTCCACTACCACGCCGTCGAACGGCAGCCGCGATCCACGGGCCAAGCACGACGTCGAACGGTGTGGGCGTACCGCCGGCTGGGTAGGCGCTGGTCCTGACAACCGCTCGGCGACGATTGCCACGGCCCGTGCCAGCCCTATGTTCCTCTCATGGCAAGCATCTCCCCCGTCGATCCCCGCTCGTTCCTCTACCGCGACGGGCTCGATCCTGCCGCTGCGCAACGGTTGACCGCGGACGCGTTGGCGCGCGCCGACGACGGCGAACTGTTCCTGCAATATCGCCGGTCGGAAGCGTTCGGCTTCGATGACGGGCGGCTTAAGACTGCCAGCTACGACAGCCACTCGGGTTTCGGCCTGCGCGCGGTAGCGGGGGAGACGACCGCTTTCGCGCACGCCAGCGAATTATCCGAGGCGGCGATCCGCCGCGCCGCCGACACCATGCGTTTGATCGACCCATCCGACGCGGCCCGCACCGGGCCGCCGCGCGCGACCAACCGCCACCTCTATACCGATGGCGACCCGCTCGATCTGGTGCCCTTCGCCGACAAGGTGAATCTCTGTCAGCGGATCGATGCTGCCGCCCGCGCACGCGACCCGCGCGTGGTTCAGGTGTCGGTGGGGCTGTCGGGCAGCTGGTCGGTAGTAGAGGTCGTGCGCCCCGACGGCTTCGTCGCCACCGACGTTCGGCCGCTGGTACGCCTGAACGTCAGCATCGTCGCGGAGGCGAACGGGCGGCGCGAGACGGGCAGTTTCGGCATGGGGGGGCGTTACCTCTACGACCGCCTGTTCGATGAGGCGGAGTGGAACCGCGGCATCGATGCGGCGCTTGCGCAGGCGGTGGTGAACCTCGATTCGGTGGCGGCGCCGGCGGGTGAAATGACCGTGCTGCTCGGACCGGGCTGGCCGGGCGTGCTGCTGCACGAAGCCGTAGGCCATGGGCTGGAAGGCGACTTCAACCGCAAGGGTACCTCCGCCTTCTCCGGTCGTATCGGCGAGCGGGTGGCGGCACCGGGCGTGACGGTGGTGGACGACGGCTCGCTGCCTGACCGACGCGGCTCGCTCAGCGTCGACGACGAGGGCACGCCGACCGGCGAGACGGTGCTGATCGAGGACGGCATCCTGCGCGGCTACATGCAGGACCGGCTTAACGCCCGGCTGATGGGTGTCGAAGCCACCGGTAACGGTCGGCGTGAGAGCTACGCTCACGCCCCCATGCCGCGCATGACCAACACCTTCATGAAGGCCGGGCGCGACGATCCCGCCGAACTGCTTGGCCGCGTCAATAAGGGCATCTTCGCCAAGAGTTTCGGTGGCGGGCAGGTGGACATCGTGTCGGGCAAGTTCGTCTTCTCCTGCACCGAGGCGTATCTGGTGGAGAACGGGCGGATCGGCGCGCCGATCAAGGGCGCGACGTTGATCGGCGACGGCCCCAGCGTGCTGACCCGCGTGCTGGGTGTCGGCGACGACTTCGCCCTCGACGAAGGCGTCGGCGTGTGCGGCAAGGGTGGCCAGAGCGTGCCGGCCGGTGTCGGTCAACCGACGCTGCTGGTAGACGGGCTGACCGTGGGAGGAACCGCTCTGTAGGCGAGCGGCCCATGGGACGGATGCCCCCGGGGTCAGGGCAGGCGATCGCGGTTGAACCTGTCGACCTGCTCGTCGTGACCTGAACCGGAACTAAGGAATACCAGGCCCATCAAGGCGCCGGCCAGCAGGATCGAGCCGCCCACGCCCCCTAGCACCGCCAGCATGGTGACGACACGAAGCGGCCCCTGCAGTTGCGCCATGACGACGATCACCCCGGCCGAGCAGGCGGCGGCCGCTGATATCATCCATGCCATGATCGCGCGGAACCGCCCCCAGGCGAAGGCGGCGTATTCCGAATCATCGAGGCCGGGTGTCGTCATCGACGAACCATGACCGGCGGCGGCCGGGGGCTCAACTGGAGGTGGAGGGTCACCTTCCGCTTTGGCCGTGATCCCCGATTTTCTGTCCGTAGCGCCTCCATCCCGTCCCCCTTCCGTCATTTTTCTGCAAAAAGGGTTTGACGTGTTTGTGGGGTGGGCCTAGATGGGTGTCACCGCAGCGGCGGGCTGGAGACGGCGGCTGCTAGCGGGATTGACCTGGCCACCGGTGCTTGATTGGTT
>Ga0325400_1006316_pt1 | contig 11254 bp, 9 predicted proteins | sample PopdelMetagenome_2_FD_205662 | JGI IMG/M metagenome (GOLD analysis project Ga0325400, IMG submission 205662) | Populus deltoides microbial communities from Bellville, Georgia, United States - Xylem-PdKOR-R1 | ecosystem: Host-associated > Plants > Phyllosphere > Stem > Wood/Secondary xylem...
GAAAAAAGTTATGTTTTTTCAATGTGGGATTTGAAATCTATTAGTATATATACTCTATGTTTCCAAGAAAAAAGTTATGTTTTTTCAATGTGGGATAAAAAACTTTTTTAGTTTAAACACTTTAACTTAAAAACTTAACATAATATCTTTTTAATATGGGATAATTTTTTTTTTAAATATTCTTTTAAACTTCATAATATGTATAATCTATATTTACATGGATTTTTTCATATGAAATATTAAAAATTTAATTTTTTTTTTAAATTTTTCTGAGTTAATCCGGGTTAACTCAAGTTGATTCATAAAACCTGAAACTCGATTTCTTAACCGAATCAACCCCGAAACAGGTTTAATAACTATGGTTTTAACACGCACAGGTGGGATTCTTGTGATGATTTAAAAGAGAAGAAGAATAGACTAACCACCGATCCATCCATTTGTACAACTGTCCAGATAACAATAATTAAATTTTATACATTATGATTTCAAGATAATATAAACAATTGATGCAAAATTGTCGTAACTTCCATACCATAACATTCCTCGAGTAGGAATGAACCTAATACTCGCTAGGAATTGACTTACATGCAAGACTGTGGATTTCTTTTAAATTCTGATCGCCACGTGGATGCGTGTACATCAATTTAACACTCCAGACTCAGAGCACAGGCTAATCTTCAAAAAGCGGGAGGGCTGCACTAAATACAATAAAATAATAATCACGGAAGCAAATTTAGGCCTCCTTTTTAGTTTTTACCTGTCTTTTATATATATATATATATATATATATATATATAAAATAATAATAAAGCTCTCTCTCTCTCTCTCTTTCTCACCGTAAGGGAAAGGCATGAGAGGGGGAAAACCCCCCCCAAAAAGATTATTTAATAATAATAATAATAATAAAAAGAGTGTTTGAATTAAATTATTAACTTAATATTCAGATTTCTCACATTTCTCTGAGAAATACCCCTTGCAGCTCTTCATTTCCTCCACCCCCTGTGAATTCCTTCTCTTTTACTTTCTCCTAATTTATCGGTAAGTCTATTTTATTTTATTTCTATTGTTTTCCTATTTTTCTTTTTAATTTAAAAAATAATTAAAAGTTATGACGAAATTCTTTCCTTCCTTTACGCAAAATACTTTCCTTTTCAGATTTTCTTCTCAGAAAAGGATTCCTATTTTCTGTTTTAACAGTAGTTATTATTTTTTTTTTCTCTTATGGGTTTACTAGATTCTTGTCTAGATTTATGTCCCCTAGATTTACGCGGATTCTTCTGTTTCCAGTTTAGTTTTTTTATTTTTTTTCTTACAATTTAAGACAAATTAATGATCTCTTGCCACAAGGAAAAAAAAAAAAAAAAAAAACTTCCTTGCTCCTCTCTTGCACGGTTCAGTTGGGAGCAATAAATTTTTGAAATTTAAAGAGTGTGAATCTTGAGGTTTTTTTTAGTGATCTGAAAGTGATTTTTTTTAGGACAGAGGTTGTCTGAAAATTTAGTAGACCTGAAGATGTCGGGGTCGGAGACAGGGGTGATGACAAGCAGAGACCCTTTTAGTGTGACAGGACTGCAACATAAAACTGAGGTACCGTCACAGCCGGTCATACAAAACATGCGTTTAGCCTTCAGTGCTGACGGTGCTGCTGTTTACAAACCGATAACCACCGCTACTACCACTACGGTGGCGTCACCTACCTATCAGCCTGGTGGGGTGGAAGGATCGGCTGTTGGGGCCTCGGTATCTCCTCACTGGATTAATGTAGGAGGGAGTGGAGGAGATCCAATGAAAAGAAAGAGAGGTAGACCAAGGAAGTATGGGCCAGATGGCACTTTGGCGTTGGCTATTGCGTCTGCACCTCAGTCTGTTGCTGTAACCCCACTAACAAGTTCTGGTCTCTCTTCTCCTCCAGCTCAGGCTCAGGTTCAGCCTCTTGTTCTTACTCCATCTCCTGGGTCTGATGTTGGTGTCGCTGGTCCTGCCGTTGCTCTCGGAGGATCAGTGTCGCCTACTGGGGTAAAGAAAGCCAGAGGCAGACCTCCTGGTTCTAGCAAAAAACAGCAACTTGATGCTCTCGGTAACGACCAATGACCCATATATTTATGGGTCTATATATGCACACATACATATGCACACATATATATAGTTTGTTAATTTATATTTTATTAAATTTATCGATTTCTTTTTTATAAAAATCAATTTGTTTTTCTTTTCATTATTATGAAAAATTGAAAATTATGAAATATGGGCGGTGTCAATATAAGTGTCAGTGACGTGGGGCGGTCGGAATGAATGTTTTATAGAGGCGACAAGTTACAGTAGGCGGCGGAGGAGGAGGAGGAGGAGCGTGTGGCAGAGTTGTGAGGCACACAGGACATGAGATAGAATAGTTGTTGGTTTTGCTGTTGCTGAGATGCAACAAGTAAAGAAAAAAGAATATTGAACTGTGGCTACTGGCTACCGGGTGTGTAAAATACAAAAGGGCTAATCTGACATGGGATTCTTATTTCCAAAAATTACTATTATGCCCCTTTTTGAATTTTTTGAATGAAAATAAATTTATTATTTTCCTATAAAAATATCGGTGTTGAATTTTTAATTGAATAAGACCAATCAAATTCCTATAAAATTCAGTCTCATGCAACACACACACACACACGTATGAAACTTAACCAAAAAGATGATGCAGCTTCATGCTATATCATCTCAGAGAATAAAAAAAATTGTTTCGATGCTGATTGCCGAATGCCTCCAGCCTGCATGATTCTTTTGTATTATTTTTTTCTGGGGTGGGGGGCTTATGTTTAAAATTCTCAATATTTTTATTTTGTATATTTCTTGCTGTATTTACACGAATATTTTCTGTATATCCATGTGTTTCTTTTTGCAGGATCAGCTGGGATTGGATTCACGCCACACGTGATCACTGTGAAAGCTGGGGAGGTTTCCATTTTTCCTTTATATTATAACTTTCTTTTCTTTTCCATTTTTAACTCTTTCTGCTTCTGGCAGGTAAATCTTAGTTGTTGTTTGCAACTCATCACCATGATCACTGTAATCCTTTTTTTTTTCCAAGGCATTACCGTAATATTATTTGGCATATCCATATCAGTTGGCGATCAACTTAACTTTGATGATTGAAGCATGGATTGCTTGCCCATCTTTTGATTTTTTACCTCCGAAAGCTGGTTACTTTACTCAGTCCCGGCATCGGTTTTCTTGTGTTCCTGAGTCACTATGGAGGGTGACAAATTTTATATGACCTAAGAAACATCGTGATGTTATATTAGGAAAATCGACCTGTTCTACCCCGAAGGCCAAAGAATGAGAGAAGAAATGCTGGCATGCTTATAAATTTGAATATAACAATAATTGTGTATCCCAGTTAGAAGTTCTTTTGGTAGTTGATCAATCAATGCATAGACTGCAAGTACGTAGCTTAGAAGGAAAATGGTGAACTACTTAAAGTGGACAGCTTTAGGGGAAGGTAATTCAAACTAGTTCCATAATGATCGTTCATGTTTTGTTGGTAATTAGTGACTTTTAAGGCAATCAAATTGCTTTAGTGGGTGAGATATATGGTGAATAAGTGCTACTGATATGAGATTGTTTATCGTCCTTGTGCCATTGATATGAAAGTGCTGAACTTGTTAAGATTGCTTATATGTCAAATGATCGTGTTTCTGATATCTTAATCATAACTCATGTCGTTGATACTTCAGCTTTCGTAGTATTTCTTTCCTCGTAGAAAACATTTTGCTTTTCTTTCCAACTTGTTGTTTTGGTATTATTTTGTTGTTAAACTTATGATTATTAGCACATAGTTTATCTTGTAATTGGTGGTTGACTTTTATTTTATTTCCTTTAAGGATGTATCGTCGAAGATTATGTCATTTTCTCAGCATGGTCCAAGGGCTGTTTGTATCTTGTCAGCAAATGGTGCCATATCCAATGTGACTCTTCGCCAACAGGCCACATCTGGAGGAACTGTAACTTATGAGGTGAGTGACATCGCATAAATTTTTCTGGAAACAGAAAATGTCCAAGAATTTAATAAAATCCTTTAAAAAATTTCTCATCTTCTTAGAAAGTTGAACGCTAAAATCTGCAAATGTCAATAAGGATTTTAACCATTTCGAATCTCCGTCGGGAGGTATATATAAAACCATGTCTGAGTTGTTAGCTGTTGAAGAATCAGCTTTGTGGTGTCAAATTCTTGCCCACTTGTTAATGTTACTTTTGCTGATTAATATTCTTGAAAGTAGAGGATTCATGTTCATGAGGGCTTCCTTTCATTAGATTTTTCGGTCACCTTTTCCCAACTTGTTAATAGCTTTTATATATTTCCATGAACAGCTGTGTTTCAGTTGTGCACTGGAGGCAATTCTGTCCTTGCTGATTGTGGTCCGGTCCACCTCTGACCACAGTCTTCACTCATTGTTTCTTTTCAAATTTTTTTGCTCCTTCTCAATTCAGGGAAGATTTGAAATTCTGGCACTTTCTGGTTCATATCTGCCATCAGAAAATGGGGGTCGAAGGAGCAGGACTGGAGGTCTAAGCGTGTGTTTGTCTGGCCCAGATGGTCGGGTGCTAGGTGGTAGTGTGGCTGGTCTTCTAATGGCTGCAGCCCCAGTACAGGTACAGGCTGAAATCTGCGAAGACAATTTGACTGTAGTTTTAAGCAGTCTGTCTTTATCTCCAAAAATATTTGATTTTGTAATAAAAGTTGCATGCGATAGAAGCGCATTTCATGATATTATTATCATCAGAATTTCACATGCTGTCATATCTTTTATATCACGTTAGCACACACTTGAGCTAATTGATACTACTTGAATTCTGTTTTTCTTACCGTTCTTTTACTCAGCATTAGTGAGTCTACCGGCTAATGATATTGAGCCATCTATTTCATTGCAGGTGGTTGTGAGTAGTTTCATTGCAGATGGTCGCAAGGTATCAAAGTCAGCAAACCACATGGAACTTTCATCTGCAACATCAAAGCTTCCCCCAACTGGTGGATCGACTGGGGTGAGCAGCCCACCGTCACGTGGGACTCTCAGTGAATCGTCAGGTGGGCCTGGTAGTCCACTGAACCAGAGTACTGGAGCCTGCAATAACAACCCACAAGGCATATCAAACATGCCATGGAAATAAATCCTTTTAGCTTTTTGACTAATTAGTGTAGTGCTACGCGTGGACTCTAAAGAGGTTCGGAGTCCCATTTGTATTTCAAGTCAACTGTTAATAAATAAGACTAGAGAATGTTTTCTTGCATAGTAGCACTGCTTGCTGGATAGTGCTAATGAGGTAGCGAAGCGTTTCCATTCCTGAGGTTGTGTGAAGTCTGAGAAATATTCGTGCTTTGAGAAAGCTTTAGATTGAGATGATTAGCTTGACTTGTATTGACTTACTAGTAGTAGGCCATTCTTGCTGCTGTTATCGGAGCTCATATGCAATAGATATTAATCCTTGTTTACCTGCTGATCAAGGCCTTAAAGGTGCTCGTTTTAATTCAGGATTGTGTTCTTATGTTCTTCAATCTTCATGCCCATGAATTTTCTCCCCGTGCTATTTTTCATTCTAGTTATAGTTCTGGCCGTTTTCCTGTCAATAGGCACATGACTGCACACAGTCACACAAAGCATATAGCTCAGTAAAGTCCATCTAATAAATAAAAGAAAACAATGGCTCCAAGCACCACAAGTCTATGAAACGGGAATTTTGATTTGGATCCACTGTGGCTCTGCAAAAGGTCGCATCTTTGGTAGTAAGTTCAAGCTTGACTCAACAGAGGAAGGCAAATCAGTTTGAGATTGGCTTGCTTATGAGCTTATTTTCCAGCTTAAGCAAATCAAGATGGAAATTAATCGAATATTAGATAAACGGTTGAAGCTCCAAAACGAACTAATAGGCCTAGTCTTAACATCTCAAAGCTTGAGCACTACTGCTTCCCACCAATGGGAAAAGAGGTGTTTTACAATGATTCAAACAGTACAGGAGAATGGTTAATGCCCAGATTTTAACTCTTGGCTCTCTTCAACAGAAAACGCAATGAAAAGAACCCGAGCGCAAATGTCTGCCAAAACCATGCTCTTGCATTTGCAGGATCCACCATTTTTGCCAGATGCCATGCATATAGACCCTCGCCAAGATGTGCTGCCATAGATAAAACAAAAACTGCCCTTATCACCCACATAGACCGAAAGAAGAAAAGGGATATAGCTCTTAAAAGCGGCACTGGTCCTATGTCTGGCAAGTAAGCAACACCGAACAATGAAATCATTCCAACCACAGCAAAGAGCCATGCATATATGTTAGGACCATCCAAAGCTTTCCTTTTCCTTTCCTGCCAGTATGAGATAGTTGCAGCCATGCCCTCCCGAGGACTAACCATTGGAACATAGCCAAGCTCCTCCTTGGCTTTTAGGAATGAGAAGTAGTGGGTCACGCCAACCTGCTTGAAAATATAGTGATTGCAAAATTAGCAGTAGGCATATCAATCAAATTCATCATTTTCATAGAAAAAGAGTAAAGCCATTTTCATCTGTACAAAGTAGAAAGAAAGGGAGAATCATTTCCTATGCCAGATGAAAAAAATAAGAAATATGTGTATAATTTGCAGTGCATTTGACTTGAGTTCCAGGCATGCCGCCAGACTACTAGAGATGAATAGGTCAATCACTGTCAAGGACAAAAATATGTGAAACAACCTTGTATACTTCAGCAGGAAGGATGAGCGGTTGAGGAAGCCACCACCGATTCAACCATGGGTACAAGACTGTATAGATAGCAGAGAACATCCTTCCCAGAAAAAGAGCATGAGAGACAGATAAAGCAGCCTTTGGTAGGTCATAATCCAGGCTTCTAAGCAGAGGCTGAAGGAATTCAAAACTGTTGATTGGATACCCTGTAAAAGTAGCAGGTTAAATACCTCCCTTTTCCACGGTGAGCATGATCCTATATCAAAAACATTCATCCCATATTGCCAACTAATATTTGGGAATAGAAAGTCTTTAAGAAAAAAAAAATTGGATTGTTATTGTTGTATTAAATTTGTAAACAAGAATGTTATGAAAGGAAATGATTTGGGTCATTACCATCAGATATAAAGTATGGCTGGCCAGCAGCAACTGGATGCCCTCCTTTTTTGGGAATGTCATCCAAAAGCCCCATGCTTGCCAATATTATTGCAAGCACAAGGTTATCCACATATACCCAGTCTGTCTTCACATTTGAATCACCAATTTTGAAAGGCAGAAGACCTAGCTTGGCAAAGGATACAATCCTTGGAAAATGCCTTTCTTCACCTGGCCCATATATAGCAGCTGGACGAATTGCACACGTGTAAAGACGTTTTCCATTGTTCTTCCTATACAGCAAAGAAACAAAGCATATAACTCTTCCTATTATGAAAATATGATTGCATGCCTTCCAACCTATCCCCTTTTCTAGTTCAACATTGTCAGATGCTATCAATAAAGCAAAACTAATTCAGTTCATTCATTTTCAAGACCAATTACATTCAAAATTCAAGAAAAATCTGACTGCTATGTCAGTTCATGATTCACACCAAGTCTATCATCTATACAAAAAAAGAAGAATAAATCTTTACAAGGTACTAGGCAATATATTACCCAGGATAAACTTAGAATCACACACCAAGTAATTTAGAGAGCAACAGAGTAAGCTTTCTTGCAAGAGATTACTTACTTAAAAGGTCGGCCATTGTGCTTTAAAATCAACTGTTCAGCAATCGATTTGCTCCGCCCATACGAATCAAAATGGTCATCAATAGGGAAGTAAGGTAAGCTTTCATTGCCATTCACAATCTCCTTTCCACCGAATACAACATTATATGTGCTCACATAAACAAGCCTTCTGATCTCAAACTCGAGACAAGCCTCCAAAACAAGACAAGTTCCACTAATATTCACCTCATCAACCCGACCAAACTGGAGCATTTCTTTCCCCGACATGCCATACGAAGCAAGGTGGAAAACACAATCGGCCCCACGTAAGGCTTTATCAACATCTTTTTTTCGAGTAAGATCCCCTATATCATCACAGTCTTAGTAGCTCAAGCCAATAATCTACATTAACTAGCAGTGAACGACAAATTCTTTCAACGAAAAAAAATAAAAATCCAATTCAAACCATAATCATCACCAGATAATGAAAGAATTTATAAAGTGAAGAAACAAAAGCAGAGAAACACAAAAACAAGATGTGTTTTTGAATTCATGGAAATGGTCTTAGAATTCACTGCAGTAAGTCAACTACATGATGAATTGATCAGCACATTCTTATTCCATACAAAAGAAATAGATTTAAGAAATAAATAGGAAATTGATACAGTAATAAAGAAAGAGAAAAAAGGAAAAGAAAACCTTGAATGAGTCGAACCCCATGATTCTTGAGATCATCAGACCAAGGAGAAGTGTGTCGGAGATCAAAGGCTCGGACTTGGCGAGCACCTCGACGGACCAGCTCCAGACATAAGGCGGAACCCACGAAACCCAATCCACCTGTGACTACAAAGGTGTTGGCCTCTATCCCTTCATTCTCGCTCAAGTGCATTTTGCTATCCTTTTTGGTTTTTTTTCTTGCTCTCTCGAGAAGGGAAAAAAAAGAGAAAATCTTTCCTGCTATTTTTATTACCAGAATAAAGTTTAACCTTTTATATATTTTCTTTTATGTTCAGATCAGTTTACTTACCCCTTAATTAATTTTACATATCCTAAAACAGTAACCATATGGTAACCTTTTATACTTAGTACAACTCATAAATGAGAAAAATACTCAATTCTTTACGCTCTATTTTTTTTTTTTTTTAAGAATACGTATAATTCCTAATCTTTTTTTGTTTTTGTTTTTGATGCATATAAAATTATTTTAAAGAAATGATTTATTGGTAAGAAGATGCGTTATCTCTTAATTTCTTAGATTTAAATTTTAAATTTATAAGAAAACATTATTTTTTTTTATAAACATAAGACGATGAAAAAGGTGTATTTATAAGATCATCTAAAAAAAAACTAGTTTTGACTAATATATAAATTCATTTAAGAATGTATTTTATTGTAGATGAAAAAATATATAAATCAAATATAATGGCTAAGAAAAAAAAGATAAAAATTATGCATCAATAAGTTGTTTGTTCATAAGATGCGCTGGAAAGGAGGTCATGGAAAATCCGGGACCTAACATTAACAACCAGAGACTTGTTTTTTTTCTATTAATTAGGGTGCGGTCAAGGTGAGAAATTACTGGTGAATCTACCTTTAATTTTTTGAGTTATAGAACATATTTTTTAAATTTGACCGGAGACGACTTGCTACAAGGCAGAAATCTCCATCTCCCATCCATGTGGAACACGAATTGGATTCATGAATCATGTTTCAACTAGCAGTCGTGTACTGTACTGGGATTTTTATAAACTAAATGTGAGAAGTGCAGGTGGAGAACATCATGTACTGGGGTTTATTTGAACTGAATCTAAAAAGATCATGGCTAACTCTGAAGGAATGGTTTTTTACGGGGTAGTGGAATCAACAAACATCACATTTTATGCAAATCATCACGGCTGTCTAATGCCTGAATCGCCTGCTAAAGGAGAGTCGGTTTGAGTTTTAAACTGCTTAGGCGCTTATTCCCAAGTTTAGATGAATCAATCAGTATTGAGACCAGTCAAATTTTGAGCTCACTAGTTGAAGCTTTAAAATCCCACTCCCAAGCTTGCTTGCTCTCTATTGTTCTTCATCAGGGAAACAGGAAGGTGTTTTACAATGTGGCCTAACTCTTGGCTCTCTTCAACAGAAAATGCAATGAACGGATTCCGAACACTAATGTTTGCCAAAACCATGCTCTAGCATTAGCAGGATCCACCCTCCTTGCAAGATTCCATGCATAAACAACCTCACCAATATGTGCGGCCATGGCTAAAAGAAATATTGTTCTCACAACCCACATTGATCGGAAGAGGATAAGGCTTGTGGCTCTGAGAAGTGACACTGGTGGTACCATGTCTGGCAAGTAAGCAGCACTGAACACGGAAGTTATTCCGATCACAACAAACAACCTTGCATAAATGGTAGGTCCATCCAAAGTCTTTCTCTTCCGCTCCTGCCAGTATGAAATAGTTGCAGCCATGCCCTCTCGAGGACTCACCATTGGAACATAGCCAAGCTCCTGCCTGGCTTTCAGGAAAGAGTAGTGGGTCACACCTGTTGAAGTTATGGCACCAAAGCTGAAATTAATGTCTCAGCCATATGTTATCTTTCATTAATGTTTATCTATTAGTAACATCATTATCTTAATGTTGTTTAGTGAGTTTTTACTTCTTTAGATATGAAAATTATTTAGGATAAGTTATATAGCTCCATAAATAAAGAAGTTTATGTTAGTTATGTTTCTTAATTGTGTTGTGATTGATTTCATCTATAAATAAAAGCTAAAAAAAACATTCTGCTCTTTGTTCTTTGTTGCAAGTTCTTTGTTCTTTGTTTTTTCTAGTTATCATCAACATTCAGTTCTTTATATATTTATTATCAACAACACCAACCTGCTTGAAATACATTAAATTCAGTAATACAGTGATTACGATATTAGAAATAGGCACATCAAATTTTTTTTATTTATTATTTTTCTTGAATTGTAAGATGAAGAAAGTAAGAATGCTGCCAAAACATTCATGCATGATTTGCGGCGATGATTTTCAGGCATGCAACAGGCATGGATGTTAAGCAGAAAATATGATATTTTGAAACTACCTTGTACACTTCAGCAGGAAGGATCAGTGGCTGAGGAAGCCACCATCGATTCAACCACGGGTATAATACAGTATAGATTGCCCAGAAAATCCTTCCCAGCATAAGAGCACGAGGGACAGACAAACTGGCCTTTGGTAGGTCATAATCCAGACTTTTAAGCTGTGGCTGGAGGAATTCAAAAGTGCTGATCGGACCCTGAAAGAGTAGCAGGTTAGATCCTCAATCCCTCCATTACCACTGTAAAAACCAAGCAATCTTTTGAAGACAATTATCTCACATTGAGGACTGGAAAGAGTCTCAAGACTTACCAATAGTTCTATTATATCCTAAAGAGGCTTGCTTTGAAGCCAAAGGTTTGGTTATTACCATCAGATATGAAGTATGGCTGGCCAGCAGCTACTGGATGCCCTTCATTATTAGAAATGTCATCCAAAAGCCCCATGCTTGCCAATATTAGTGCAAGCACAAGGTTATCCACATATACC
>Ga0325400_1006317_pt1 | contig 11253 bp, 5 predicted proteins | sample PopdelMetagenome_2_FD_205662 | JGI IMG/M metagenome (GOLD analysis project Ga0325400, IMG submission 205662) | Populus deltoides microbial communities from Bellville, Georgia, United States - Xylem-PdKOR-R1 | ecosystem: Host-associated > Plants > Phyllosphere > Stem > Wood/Secondary xylem...
ATTCTAAAAATCTAAAAAGTATATCTGTGATATAAAATTATAAACTTTTTGACTAGAGTCTACCATAGCCTCATCTTCTTCTTTTTTTCTTTTTATTTTTTTAGTATATTTTGAAATGATGTTTTTGCAAAAAAATTATAAATATATTAAAATAATATTTTTTTAAGATTTTATTTCATTTTTGACATTATTATATCAAAACTATTTAAAAATAACTAAAAAAGCATATAAAAATATCAAATTTTTTTTAAAAAATTAAAATACATTTTAAAAAACAGTAAGAATAAGAAAAACAAACACATTGTTAATGTCCACCTTAACTTTAAGTGATACATAGACAATTTTTGTTTTATAATTTTCTAGCAATTAAAAAGTCACGGGTTACTTCTCTAGAGCGTATATAATTGATAGATATAATTTGTCCCCCTTTTTTATTCTTATATTTCTTATTTATTTTTATAAAAAAAAGATTCTTGTTTTTGTTTGAATACCAAGCTTAAAATCAAATCTAATTTTTCACGTAGGAACATGCAATATTAACATACTAAATTGAAAATTAACTTAATTTTATGCTTATTATTTATTTATTTCATTTTTTTTAACAGGTTAAAATTTATTGAACACGATGCTAACTACTAAAACCATCTTAAAAAAATATATAAGATAAGAAAATGAAGAGCTGTTATCACAAATAAAATTAAAGGTATTTATGTTTAAGAATACGGTGTAAATCGTGTTTTTAAAAATTTAATTTTTTTTAAATAAATTATTTTATATTTTTAAATTGTTTTAATATACTGATGTAATAAAAAAATTTTAAAAAATTAAAAACTTAATTTTAATATATTTTTAAATAAAAAATATTTTAAATCAATTCAAAACTGCTGAACATATTAGAATTTCTGATACAAAATAGCTAAAAATATATGCCCTAACAGGGCAACTCGTGGCATGAGAAAAACAGAGAGGGGACAGGATGGTGGCATTGACACGATGACTGCTATCAATTTTTGATTCTCTCAGTTCAAAAATGGAAAAAGAGAAGATCAAAAAGGAAAAACAAAAAAAAAATTCGGCAATCTTGTCTGTAAATGCCCAAGAACATGCAATTTTTTTTTTGGATTCAATAAACCTCACCCTCCAGAAAGCATATTTTGTGGGCTTAGGTGAGGGAGTAAAACCCCGGTTATCCTAGGTTCTTACAAGAAGTACACGTCCTAACTTGAACTCAAGATCTGCTGTGTAGATCTTAAACTCTTTGCCATCACACTATGCTCTCTAGGGACATGAAATGACAGAATGGTTAATGGTATTTCGTAAGTGATTTGTTTGCAAGTGTTTAAACCAACACAGTATAAGTGTTGGATTTTAATCTGTTTTACTCGGGTTAATTCAAATTAATTATTATTTTTATTTTAGCTAAAAATTTTTTTTAGATAAACCGAGTTACATATCAACCAATCATGACATTATGTTATATTTTAAAACAGTGATTGTGGGCTACTAAGAAAAGATAGTGAATTGAATATAAGGTTTTTTTTATTTTTAATTCCTAATAATAGTAAACATTATATGTTAGGAATATTAGATTCAACACAGTCCACACTTGTATGAGTGGGAAGATTCGGTCAAAAGTATTCAAAGGAGGGAAGAATTGGACGGGTCAATTTGGTCATTATCCTATATATGTCTAACAAATCTTAAGGGATTGTTTTTAGTAGTTCAAGAGATATGATTTTTTGAATTCAAAATTTAATCCAATATAAGGATAATTTATTGATTTTTTTAAAAAATAAATCAGGTTTTTTTTCAAATAACCCCAAGCTCTTTTAGATGATTTTTGGAAAAAAAAAAAGCGAAAAGAACTCTTCCTCCTCCTCCTTTTTTTTCCCCTCTAAAATCAATTTTAATTTTTTTTTTAATTCAACAAGCCATCACATAAATATATCTTCAATTAATATCTCAAATACAATAATGAAAAATAATTACCTATTATAAATTGAATTAGATCACATGCTCCTATGAGCTACTCATTTATATTTCAAAGTTTAAAATATCATCTCTATGGATATCTCTTGTATAACAATTAAAATTCCTACAACTAGCTACTCATATACATGTGGAATTAAATCATATTACCATAGGAACAACTCATTTATACAAATATTTAGGGATGATCATTTTCGGTTCGATTTGATTTTTATAAAAAAAAGTAAGCAAACTGATTTAAATAAAAAAACCGAAACTGATCGGTTTCGATTCGGTTTTTTTAGATAAAAACTGGTTCAAACCATTTTGACTTTGTTTTTTTCTGGTTTTGGTTTGGTTTGATTTTTTTTTGTTTCAGGTTTATAAAATCGAAACCGAACCGAACCAGTCAGTTTTTTCAAAATTTTAATCGGTTTAATCGGTTTTTTTTCACGGTTCGATTTTTTCAGTTTTTTTTTCAGTTTTCTCGATTTAATTGGTTTTTTCCACGATTCGGTTTTTTCATTATTTTTTTCCAGTTTTCTCGGTTTAATCGGTTTTCTTACTTACCCCTACAAATATCATTAATAAAAGCTTGAAATTATAACAAATAACTACAGAGATTAAAAATATCATTAATCAATATCTTATTCATAATTATAAATAATCATTTATAAAAGCTTGAAATTATACATTTCATAAAGTAAATTAAGCCTCAACGTTTATATCCAAACTTTACCATATAAATTATAAATCATATATTTTTTTTAATTAAGTTTCAGCTTCATTTATTTTTGCGCTTCAGTGTAATATACCTTATATTTTATTCCAATAACATATTTAAAAGTGTTTGCTAATCAACACACCACACAATTTTATATAAGTTCTACTGAAAAATTTCTCTTAAAATCTAAATTAAAAATAAATTATAATATATAGTTTATCTTAAATTTATTTTTCAAACCGTAACTATAACCATGAAAACTAATACAATATTAAAACAACACTTAATAGGTATTAACGTAACCCTACTGGCTACTACACTACCACGCATGTTTTTTGTTTGTTTAAAAACCTATCTGCAAGAGGAGTCAACTCTAGCCAGCAACCAACGTAGTGGCAACAAAAACGCAAGCACAGTATTTCCTTTGGTTTCAATTTATAATCAACAGAAAATAAATTATTCTTCCTTCACGCTACTCTTCTCCTTCTACTATAAACCCTAAATCAAGATTCTTCTCTTTCTTTTACTCGCTAAAACCCAACTCTCTCTCTCTCTCTCTACATTCCCATTGCAGCACCCGTACAATCGCAGAATACTGTGATTTTTGTTTTTTGCTTAAATTTGCATGATTAAGTGAGATTTTTTTTCCCTTCAAACTTTACTTCCTTTTATACTTCAGATTCTTGCTCTTTTTTACTGGGTGAAGTGTTTATTTATTTTTATTAATTTTGTGATTTTAGCTGTATTTTGTTTGATTTTATTGTTTTAATTTTAGGTCTGGTGAGGAAAAGAGGATTTGTTTTTTTGATTTTTGATTTTTTCCAGCCGTGCTTGTTTGATAAGTCAAACTGTTGCATTTTGTAGTGCTTGTTAGTGTTTTTAATTCGCTGCATTTCAATTGAGAGCCAAGCAGAGTATAAATGAACGCCTGCCCATGTTAATGAATTTGAATTTTATACGTGCTCGTGTTGTTCTTTACGGTGCTTAAGAGATTTAGATCGATACGCTGGAGTTAATGCATTTTTTATTCTAATTTGGTGACATTGTTGTAAAATATGAGGTGTATGGTTTTTTTTCCCCCCAACAATCTTTCGTTTTTTATGTCTTATTTTGTGGTCACATTAAAGTCAATAGTGCGTATGTGCTGATAGCGGGATACCCGTTGCGTGATGGAGGATTTTAGGCTCAAACCCGAGAAATGACAGTGCTAAGAAAAGGGCTCTAGAATGTAGAATTCATCTTGCATTGTTTGTTTTACACTTGAGTTGGGACTAGTATTATTCTGAATATCTATTAGTAAGTGAATGGATGTTGTCTTGAATCTGTCAAGATTAGATCTTTCTGTCAAATTTGGCAAAGAATTTGCTGATTTTGGGCTAGTGATTTATATCTTGGTGCTTTAATTACCTGCCAAAATCAAACAGTGTACATGTATGTTAGCTTTGGCTTCCTTTTAACTTTCTAGCCGCTGGTTTATTGCCATCTGAAGGTTATTTGTTGGGTGTAGATATGTGTATACATGCATACTATATGTTGGCATTTTCCGGCCCGTATGATTTGCCTCTTCAGGTTTATGTGCGGGTTCTTAGCTTGTTATTGATCCCTCTGTCCTATGCATGTGTTTGTATGCTTTATCCTGATATTCTTCCTGGTAGAAATGGATGGCAAGTGTTCTGGAATTTTAATTCCTTACTGATTATAAGGATGATATTTATTGGTGATGATCTGTTCAATAAAATAGAGTTAATTTACTTCCTCTCTTTTCCTAATATTTTGAGACATGCTCATATATAATTTTTCTCTTGTAATTCATACAGGTTGGGATTGCAAAGGGTCAGTATTGCATGAGTGGTCTAGAGGGCTGGGTTCAGCCCAGTGGCTTTTCCCCTAATGGTCTCTTGCCTAATGAAGTTGCCTCTGTAACTCAAGCACTTGAGCCAGAGAGATGGGCAACTGCTGAAGAGAGAACTGCAGAGCTAATTGCTTGTATTCAGCCCAATCAACCATCTGAGGAGCGCCGAAATGCTGTTTTATGCTATGTTCAGTGCCTTATAATGAACTGCTTCCCCTGTCAGGTTGGATAATTTTTCCCATTCATTTATCTTTTTAGTGACATGCTAATTTTATTGAATGCTGTTAAGTGTTGGGTTTTAGCCTGGATTTGTGTTTTTAGGATGGAGGTTGTTATAGTTTTAGCCAAACACTATAACTTTCTGCCATTTTGTAATAACTGAGTGATGCACGTCTTCACTTTGTACACTGCTATAAACTACCAGGTGAGAGTCATGCTACTTTCTTTGATGTTTTATAGATGCAAAACTTGTCCCAGAGCAAGGATAAGCGGATAAACTTCTGTGCTTAAATTTTTTTTTAATATACACTTAAATAATAGCAAGGTAATAGTTTTTTTTAGAATGTTTAATTAGAAATAAAATGATGATATTTGCTTTCATTTTATCATTTTATCGTCTCTCTCACATTTAGAATTAGAGGTTTCCTGGAAAGAAATAAGTGATTGGACGTGGTATGGGGAGATATATTTGTGATGAACAAGTTATCTTTTTTTCCCAGTTATGAAGGATTCCTCTGTCTTCTATTGTGGGGTTTTCACTTTCTTTTGAAAATTGGGGAAACTAAGTCTTCAATATGTAGATGGCCAAAGTGAAACTTTAAAATAAACACCAACATCTTTCAAAATAAATTCAGAAGATAATGAGCAAAATATATATCTCCATTGCTACTGGACCACTTACAACTCTATTTTGAAATTTCCACATGTGGGCACTGGCAAATATTTGACAAGTTTGCTTATTGATGTCAGACACTGAGAGGACAATTTGTCAAGCTTCCTAGTTCTGATGACTCAAATTGAAAAAGTTTTCCTGCTTCACTTCATCATACCTTTATATTTTTTTATAATCACAGGTGTTCACCTTTGGGTCTGTGCCCCTCAAGACCTATCTACCTGATGGAGATATTGATTTAACAGTGTTTACTGAGAACCAGAATTTGAAGGAAACATGGGCCAATGAGGTACGGGATATCTTAGAGCACGAGGAGAAGAATGAGAACGCTGAATTCCATGTGAAAGAGGTTCAGTATATCCAGGCAGAGGTATGCCCTTTGAGTATATCGTTGATGCTTCTTTCCTAATAGAGATAAACCCCTCTATTTTATTTGATTTGCATTTTCTGCAAGTATGGTTAACCGAAAGCAACAGTCCAAAAGGTTCAGGCAGGGCATTTTTATTGTTCCAACTTCACTACCATAGTATTACCACAAGAATGGCTTGGGCTGAAATAATCACGGTGTGAATTTGAAACTGGTTAATTGCTGCTTTAGAGGGCTCAGGATACCTAGACATTTTGGTTGTTCTGCTGACTGCCATACTTTCTTCCCTGCCATAGGGAAATCAAGAAATGAAGTTTCAGTGGTGATTGAAAAGAGCAATGACCATGTAGCGAAGGAAAAGAAAGGGAGAAAAAGATAAAAAAATTTGTAGTGCTCATTTTGTTATCTCTCCTCTTTGTTGTTGAGCAGTTTCTACTCTTGGTTTATTCATGTATCATCGCATTCTGGCCTATTCAACTGTTTCTGTGGGTATTATGTGTCACGTGCTTCATTTATTTTGATATAAATCAATTAAATCTGATGTTTCTTTTGCTTGTATCCTATTCATATATAACTTACTCTTTGGTTGTTCTGTTCAAATACTGCTGATATAGTCTTTCCTTCCACTATTCAACTACAAATTAGCACCTTCCAAATATTCTTGATTGTAGATTCCATCATCTTGCAGGTGAAGATCATAAAGTGTCTTGTGGAAAATATTGTAGTAGACATATCCTTTGACCAGCTGGGTGGTTTGTGTACCCTTTGCTTCCTTGAGGAGGTGAAATATTTTACTCCGGGACAGAGGTTCCAAGTTTATTTTTGTGATTTTTTGAGTGCTCCTCTCGCTTTCTCTCAGCTTTTGCTAATGTCAGCTCTCACTTTTAAGGTTGATCAATTGATAGACCAAAACCATCTATTCAAGCGCAGCATTATATTGATTAAAGCTTGGTGTTACTATGAGAGCCGCATCTTGGGTGCTCACCATGGCCTTATTTCAACTTACGCTCTGGAGACATTGGTTTTGTACATATTCCACGTGTTCAATAATAAATTTGCTGGGCCACTTGAGGTGACATTGTTGTTTCTCTTAAATTTTAGTTTTCCAAAGCCTTCGCTGTTTTTACCTGAAAATCTTGTTATTGTATCTGCAGGTGCTCTACCGCTTTCTGGAATTTTTCAGTAAATTTGACTGGGACAACTATTGCATTAGCCTCTGGGGCCCAGTTCCAATTAGTTCACTTCCTGATATGACTGGTACATATGGATCTTCTGAATGATATCTTCAGAATTCATTTTTTTAGTGATGTTTCTGCTAGTTGTTTGGCAATAGCTGGTTCTGAATTCACTTTATGAAATGTTACAGCGCTCTCTCCACGGAAGGATGGTGGCCATATACTTCTCAGCAAATTGTTTCTAGATGTCTGCAGCTCTGTGTATGCTGTCTTTCCTAGCCGGCAGGAAAATCAGGAGCAATCCTTTGTTTCCAAATATTTTAATGTCATTGATCCTTTGCGTGCAAATAACAATCTTGGCCGTAGTGTCAATAAGGGTATTGCTCTGAACTAATGTTAGAATAACATTCTAATTGATGTTGAGTTAGTGAGTTGTTTGCACATATGCATGCGTGAATGAATGTCTGTCCATATTCCATATCCCTGCAGACACACTTTCAAACACACACTATGGCTTTGATATCATGAAGTTAACATAGAGTTTTGCCCAAGATGGAATGGAGAAAAATGACCCATGGCCCCATATAGCCATCTCAATTAGTTGTGGAACTGAGGCCTAGTTGAGTTTATTTGAATAAAAACATGCCTACTGTTTGTCAGCTGGAGCAGTTTCTTAATTGTCTTTAAGATCTGTTTTGTGTGGGTCTCTCCCTATTTTTCATGGATTGAGGTAGTTTCAGTGTTTGCCTCATGCTTCTCTTGTTAAACACAATCTTGGAAATATCAGATAGGAATCTCACCTTTTATTTATGCTCATGTTTTCACTTATAGTGTTGTCTAACTGCTTTTTCCAAATATTTTTGCTAGGTAACTTCTTTAGGATTCGCAGTGCTTTTGCTTTTGGAGCTCAACGTCTGGCCAGATTGCTTGACTGTCCAAAAGAGAATCTGCTTGCTGAATTCAACCAGTTTTTCTTGAACACATGGAACAGGCATGGAAAAGGTCATCGCCCTGATGCTCCAAGTTCCAATCACGTTGTTCAGCGACCAATCAGGTCTAATGTAATTGATGGGTCTGAGACCATCATAAATTATTCAAGCAGCAAAAAGACAAAAGAGGATCCTTCTGGCCATCAATCTAAGGTCGGGGTGACTCATGCTGCTCATGCATCTGACAGTGTTTCCTCCCAGCATGATAACCGCAGTTCAAAACAAACATCCAGGCCTGGTAATATATCAGCTATTTCTGGCACTCGAGGCCAGAGCATGCAAGCCAACTTGACTAACTCCATGGCCTCTCATCAGAATAATAAAAAATTAATATATAATAGTTTGAATGAGAATGCACATAATGAAAAGATGACAAGTTCCGGAACATATTACTTGGGGAATGAAGTGAATGCTAGGTATCAATTTGCAAGGACTCAATCCAGTCCGGAACTAACGGATACATCCAGTGAAGTCTTATCTCGAGGGAGGCATAACAGGGCATCAGAGACAGTAAATGGGCAGACTGCTCCTGCAAGGTCACACAATAGCAGGAGAAGAAATTTGGTCCCTGAGGTTTTGGAGAACCATGGTGCAAGATTTTCAACTGAAGACTCACTATCTTCAAGGCATAGCCTATCCCATCAGAGCTTTGATGCTGCTGTTGATTCTACTAGTGCTTCAAATAGCTATTTTGGTGATTCTGGCGAAGGAACCATGGAAGACCACCTTTCTATCTCAGAGACAACACAATTGCATCAGGAAGAGCAAGACCGTGTTAGCATGGCATCTTTCAGTGGTTATAGTGTCAGTGAACAGGGTCAGATGCCCATGAATTTAGCTTCTGGTCAACCACCTTTTGCTTTACCACCTTCTGTATTAGCTTCCCTTGGATATGCTCAAAAACATATGACTGGTACAGCTCCCATAAATGCTCCTTCATTTGAGTCCCCTTGGGTGTCGAACATGCACTATCCTCAAGGTTTTATTCCAAATCCAGTATCCCAATATTTTCCAAGCATGGGAATGACCTCAGATCAAGAAATAACAATTGAAATGATTGATGCTAAATTGGCATCTACAGAGTTGAGTCAAGAAGAGAGTGATCATGGTTGGTCTAAGCCAGATGCAGATTCTGTAAGACATCAACAGAAGAACAGAAGCTCCCAATCTCGACTGCAGGAGCATAGGCAACCTCTTGCTTCTGTTGAGTCTAACCATGTCCATTCATCTCGTGTAAGCAGGTCCGGCAGTTTCTCTCCAAGGGATCGCGGGTTAATTACAGAAGACAGAGGTCTGATAAGGGAAAATTACAGTGATGATGCTCAATATCAAATACCTAAAGAGTCTGATGCTTATTCCTCAGCTGATTTAAGATTTGTACCTTCTTCAGAAGCATCGTCCTCAGGAAGCAAATCTGAAGATAATGGTGATGGATTACTTTTGAGGACTTATAAGTCAAAAAAGGATCGGCGGGGAAAGAAATCTGTTCCTTCTACAGATTCTTCTATTGCATATGGGATGGATAAGAATGAAAGGCAACGTGAAGACAAATCAGTTGATCACATATCTCTTCAGCCAGATGATGACAACAGAGAGTGGATTTCACTTTCAACCATAGGCACTGAACTGTCAGAAAGCATGGTTTCTGGTGTTGGTGCTTCACATGTTTGGAATCATCAAATACAAAGTTATGATCCGGCATCAGTGAACAGATCAAATTCAATGCTTTCAGTTGCTCCAATGTTTGTGGGTCCCAATTCTCATCAGAGACCTAATGATAACCATGGAGCACTACCCTTTGCATTTTATCCCACAGGACCACCGGTGCCTTTTCTAGCCATGGTTCCAGTATACAATGTTCCAACCGAAGCAGCAACATCTAGTGTATCCACCAGAAAACTCGATATGGATGAAGAATTTGATAGCTCACAAAACAATCACTCGAACCAAAGTTTGGATTCATCTGAGAATGTTGATTGGTCAGAGATTTTAAATACTTATACATCTGTGAATAATGCTTCTTCCTTGGTGCATTCTGAACAGGGCAGATCTGAAATTTTGAATAGTGATTTTGCCAGCCACTGGCAGAATCTACAATATGGGCGGTTTTGCCAGAATGCTCGAAATAATGATTCCTTGCCTCATCCTCCTGTTGTAGCACCGCCAATGTACTTGCAGGGACATTTTCCATGGGATGGTCCTGGAAGACCTCCTGCAGACATGAATCTCTTAACTCAACATATGAATGGTCCTCATCTTATTCCCGTCGCTCCTGTCCGTCCAGGATCTATCAGGCAGCCTGGCTTTTATCAACATTATGCTGATAATATTCCTAGATACCGTGCTGGAACTGGAACTTACCTGCCCAATCCGGTAATGGACTTTTCTTATACCAATTAATTCTGTTGGTAAAGAACCATGCCTGATATCTTCCATCTATCTATGTAATTTGAGGACCAGGACATCAGCAATAATTATTTCCATGATTATTGTTCCATGATACCTATTGAAAGTTAGATTTCATTGTTTGTAAAATTAGTAAGTTTGGTCAGTTGCCTTTTCTGCATTTTACAGCAAGTTTCAGTTGCCAAAAATGTTTTTCTTACATGGCTTACAATGGATGCCATTCGAGGGAGGCATAAGGAATTTTTTTATTTTTTTTTGAAATAGATAACGTTCATGTGGGTGCTTTGGCTTGCTAACCAAGTAGGCTATATTCCAAACATAAAAAAAAACTGAGGGCTGGATCTTATCTTGACACGTACCATGATGTTTGTTATCTCAGAATGCAGTAGTTTTAAATGCCTTGAGTCAAGGGGTTGAAAAAACCAAGTTTTGTTGGTGTTCCACGAGTCAAGTTTTATGTGGGTGTTCCATGAGTCAAGTTTTTCGTTAATTCTTTCTCATTAATTCGTGAAATGTTACAATCATTGAGGACATTGTTCAGAAACTAGAAAAGATGAAAGGAAGGTTGTGTACAGTGAAACTACCTCTAGAAACCACTCTAAGGTGTAGAGAATGTGGCCAACCTTTTGCTTATAGAAACTCTTCTAGTTATTTATTGCTGTTGAATGATGTTTTTAGCATGCCTGCATAACCATGGTTGGATTGATTTTGTTCTGGCAATGAATATTATTTTGCCTCATCCAAAATGCTGCCTGTTTTTTTAGATTTAATTAATACCTCATTCTTTAAAGTAAGAATCGTCTCTGTTTAGGAGGGTGTCCTTATGAGCTGATGCAAGAGGCAGGAATATAGGTCTTGGGTCGAAATGTAATTATGTGTT
>Ga0325400_1006318_pt1 | contig 11253 bp, 8 predicted proteins | sample PopdelMetagenome_2_FD_205662 | JGI IMG/M metagenome (GOLD analysis project Ga0325400, IMG submission 205662) | Populus deltoides microbial communities from Bellville, Georgia, United States - Xylem-PdKOR-R1 | ecosystem: Host-associated > Plants > Phyllosphere > Stem > Wood/Secondary xylem...
CCCGCCCCCGGGCGGAGCAGGTGGCCGCCGCCTGCTGGGAGCTGGCGGCCGCGGAGCCGCTGGACGTCGACGCGCTGCGGTCGCTGCGGGCGCGCGCGGGCCGGTCGGTGGTGGACCTCGGTCCGGTGGAGCGCGCGGTGCGCCGGGGCCGGTGGCGCGCCGGGTGGGCCCGGCACCCGGAGCGGTGGGCCCTGGCGCCGCTGGCCGGAGCGGCCCTCGTGCTGGGAGCGGTGGCCGCGGCGGGAGCGCTGCCCGGGGGCGGCGGGCCGAGAGCAGCGGTGCCGGCGCTCGCCGCGGAGCCCCTGGTGGCCACCCGCGTCGCCGACGGCGCCTCGGACGGCGCCTCGGACGGCGCCTCGGACGGCGCCTCGGACGGTGCCGGTGAGCTGCGCGACGAGCGCCTCACCGGTGACGACCCGACCGCCGCCGTCGCAGCCCTGTCCGACCTCCGGGTCGCGGCCATCAGCGCGGGTGACGCCGCGCTCCTGGCGGCTGTCGACGTGCCGGGGTCTCCGGCCGGGCAGCGCGACAGCGCCCTGCTCGCCTCGCTGTCCGGGCGGGTCGAGGGCCTGGACGTCGAGGTGAGGAGCGCGGAGGTCCGTCAGACCACGGGCGCCGGCACGTGGGTCGAGGTGGTCACCGCTGCCTCCGCGCACCGCGTGGTCACGGCCGACGGGATCCGCGAGGTCGCGGCGGGGGCGCCGGTGACGTCACGGCTGCTCCTGCAGCGCGACGCCGGCGCCTGGAAGGTCGCCGACGTCGCGTGAGGTGCCGCAGGGCGGGGTGGTGGGCCGCTAGGAGCGGGATCCCTCGGCCCGCGTCCAGCGGACCGCCGACGCCGCGTCGGGGTGGTGGAACTCGAAGCCGCTGTCCAGCAGGGCCTTCGGCAGCACCCGCCGGCTCGACAGGATCTCCTCGGCGAACTCGCCGACCGCCGCCGTGAGCGCGAAGCGCGGCACGGGCAGCAGGGAGGGCCGGTGGTGCGCCTTCGCGAGGGCGGCGATGAGGTCGCCGTTGCGGCCCGGCTCGGGGGCCACGAGGTTCACCGGGCCCGAGACGTCGACGTGGAGCAGGTGGTCGATGGCGCGCAGCTCGTCCTCGAGGGTGATCCAGGACCACCAGGTGCGGCCGTCACCGAGCGGCCCGCCCAGGCCCAGCTTGACCAGCGGCAGCAGGGGCCCGAAGGCCCCGCCGCTGGCGGCCATCACCAGCCCGGTCCGCAGCGACACCGTGCGGATCCCGGCGGCGCGGGCCGGAGCGGCCGCTGCCTCCCACGCCACGCAGACCCCGGCGAGGAACTCCTGCCCGGAGCTGGAGGACTCGTCGAGGACCTCCTCGCCCCGGTCTCCGTAGAAGCCGCTGGCGCTGCCCTGCAGCAGCACCCGGGGGGGCTCGTCGAGCTGGGCCAGGGCCCGCGCGAGCGTCGCCGTGGACGACGTGCGCGACTCGACGATGGTCCGCTTGTACTCGTCGTTCCAGCGGTGGTCGCCCACGCCGGCGCCGGCGAGGTTGACCGCCGCGTCGACCCGACCCAGCTGGGACGGGTCGAGCCGGCCGGACGCCGGGTCCCACTGCACCTCACCGGGTGCGGTGGGAGCCCGGCGCACGAGCCTGACCACGTCGTGCCCCGCGGACCGCCACCACCGGACGAGCGGCTCACCGATCATGCCGGAGGCCCCGGCGGCGACGATCCTCATGGGCGGGTCAGAGACCGAGCTCGGCCTCGAACGCCCCGTCCTCGAGGCGCGCCTTCAGCGCGGTGAGGAAGCGGGCGGCGTCGGCCCCGTCGACCAGGCGGTGGTCGTACGACAGGGCCAGGTACATCATCGACCGGACCGCGATCACGTCGTCGCCGTCCGGGCCGGTGACGACCGCGGGGCGCTTGACGACAGCGCCGGTGCCGAGGATGGCGACCTGCGGCTGGTTGATGATCGGCGTGTCGAACAGGGCGCCGCGGCTGCCGGTGTTCGTGATGGTGAACGTGCCGCCGCCCAGCTCGTCGGGCGTCACCTTGTTGTCGCGGGTGCGCTTGGCGAGGTCACCGATCTTGCGGGCGATCCCGGCGAGGTTGAGGTCGCCGGCGTCCTTGATGACCGGGACGAGCAGCCCGCGCTCGGTGTCGACGGCGATGCCGACGTTCTCCTGGGCGTGGTAGACGATCGAGTCGCCGTCGATGCTGGCGTTGACCTGCGGGAACTGCTTCAGCGCCTCGACGGAGGCCAGCGTGATGAACGGCAGGTAGCTCAGCGAGGCGCCCTCGCGCGCCTTGAAGGCGTCCTTGGCGCGCTCGCGCAGCTTGGCGATCCGCGTCACGTCGACCTCGACGGCCGTCGTGAGCTGCGCGGAGACCTGCAGCGACTCGACCATGCGCGCGGCGATGACCTTGCGCAGGCGGCTCATCTTCTCGGTGGTGCCGCGCTTGGCGGACACCTGCACGGGAGCGGGCGCCTTCGGCGCGGACGCGCCGGACGACGCCGGGGCCGCAGCGGGCTCCGCCGCCTCGGCGGCCTTCGCCTTCGCGGCCTCGGCCGCCTTGAGGACGTCCTCCTTGCGGATGCGCCCACCGACGCCGGTGCCCGTGACGCTCGACAGGTCGACGCCCTCGGTCGCTGCGAGCTTGCGCACGAGCGGGGTCACGTAGGCGGAGACGTCGGCCGGGGCCGCCGGGGCGGTCTTGCCCGGGTCGACCGGGGGGGTGACCGGGCCGCCGGTCTGCTTGGCCGGGGAGTTGTAGTCCTCCGAGGCCTGCTCGGCGCCGCTGGCGCTGGCGGGGGCCTCGTCGGCCACCTGGCGCTCGGGCACGCCGTCACCCGACGCCGACGAGCTCTGGGAGGTCTCGGCCTGGTCGCGCTCGGCGGCGTCGAGGGACTCCTCGGCGGCCTTCTCGCGCTCCTCGACCTCGTCGGCCAGGGAGCCCGCGGCGCGGTCCTCGCCGCCGGAGGAGCTCGACGAGCCGCTGTCGGAGGAGCCGCCCGCGGAGCCCGAGCCCGAGCCGACCAGGGCCAGCTTCGCGCCGACCTCGACGGTCTCGTCCTCCTGGACGAGGATCTCGACCAGGGTGCCCGCGACGGGCGAGGGGATCTCGGTGTCGACCTTGTCGGTGGAGACCTCGAGCAGGGGCTCGTCGACCTCGACGGTGTCACCGACGTTCTTGAGCCAGCGGGTGACGGTGCCCTCGGTGACGCTCTCGCCGAGCGCCGGCATGGTGACGGGCGAGGTGTCGCCGCCCGACGCCGAGCCGCCCGAGCCGCCCGAGGGCTTCGGGGCCTCGGGAGCCTCCTGCTCGGGGGCCTCGGCCTTCGGGGCGTCCTCCTGAGCCGGTGCGCCGGTCTGCGAGGAGCCACCGCCCGAGCCGGCGTCGTCGGCGCCGCCGATGACGGCCAGGTCGGCGCCGACCTCGACGGTCTCGTCCTCCTGGACGAGGATCTCGGTCAGGGTGCCCGCGACGGGCGAGGGGATCTCGGTGTCGACCTTGTCGGTGGAGACCTCGAGCAGGGGCTCGTCGACCTCGACGGTGTCACCGACGTTCTTGAGCCAGCGGGTGACGGTGCCCTCGGTGACGCTCTCGCCGAGAGCCGGCATCTGGACGGACGGCATCGTTCGTTCTCCTCGGTCGATCAGGCGTGGGAGTGCAGGGGCTTGCCGGCGAGCGCGAGGTGCGCCTCGCCCAGGGCCTCGTTCTGCGTCGGGTGGGCGTGCACGAGCTGGGCGACCTCCTCGGGGAAGGCCTCCCAGTTGACGATCAGCTGGGCCTCGCCCACCTGCTCGCCCATGCGCGCGCCGACGGCGACGAAGCCGACGACCGGCCCGTCCTTGCGGCGGATGAGCTTGACGAAGCCCTGCGTGCCGAGGATCTGGCTCTTGCCGTTGCCGCCGAGGTTGTAGTCGAGCACCTCGACCTGGTCGGCGCCGTAGGCCTCCTCGGCCTGCGTCTGCGACAGGCCGACCGAGGCGATCTCCGGGTCGCAGTAGGTGACGCGGGGGATGCCCGAGTCGATGACGGGAACGGGGTTGAGGCCCGCGATCTCCTCGGCGACGAACACGCCGTGAGCGAACCCGCGGTGGGCCAGCTGCAGGCCGGGGACGATGTCGCCGACGGCGTAGAGGCCCTCGACGCCGGTGCGCAGGCGCTCGTCAGCGATGACGAAGCCGCGGTCGATCGTGACGCCCTGCTCCTCGTAGCCCAGGCCCTGGGTGACCGGACCGCGGCCGACGGCCACGAGCAGGTAGTCGGCCCTGAGCTCCTCGCCGGACTCCAGGGACACCGTGACGCCGGAGTCGTCCTGGGTGACGCCGGAGAAGCGCACCCCCGTCTTGAAGCCGATCTTGCGCTTGCGGAAGGCCTTCTCGAGGGCCTTGCTCGCGGCCTCGTCCTCGACCGGGACCAGGCGGGGCAGGGCCTCGACGATGGTGACCTCGGCGCCGAACGACCGCCAGGCGCTGGCGAACTCGACGCCGATGACGCCGCCGCCCAGGATGATCACGCTGTCGGGCACGTGGTCCAGGCCGAGCGCCGTCTCGCTGGTGATGACGCGGCCCCCGACCTCCAGGCCGGGCAGGGAGCGGGAGTACGACCCGGTCGCCAGCACCACGTTGCGGCCCTTGTACTGCTTGCCGCCGACCTCGACGACGTCCTTGGCGACGAGCTTGCCCTCGCCCTCGACCAGGGTCAGCTTGTGGGCCTTCGCCAGGCCCTGCAGGCCCTTGTACAGGCGGTTGATCGTGCCGTCCTTGTACTTGTTGACCGCGGGCATGTCGATGCCCTCGAAGGTCGCCCGGACGCCGAACTGCGCGCTCTCGCGGGTGGCGTCGGCCACCTCCGCGGCGTGGAGCAGCGCCTTGGTCGGGATGCACCCGCGGTGCAGGCACGTGCCGCCCAGCTTGTCCTTCTCCACCAGGGCGACGCTGAGGCCGAGCTCGGCGGCGCGGAACGCCGCGGCGTACCCCCCGCTGCCTCCGCCCAGGATCACGACGTCGTAGACCTGTCCGTCCGAGGACTCGGTCACCAGGAGCCACCTCCACGCTCAGCCTGCTGCGGCGCGCCAGGGCCTCTGCCACCGGCGCAGGGATCCACTCTCCCAGACGCCACTAGCCTGTGCCCCGTGGGTCTCCTCAAGCGCCTGGGGCTGGGCCGCCGCGCGTCGCGCCGGCCCTCCGGCGACCGTCCGGCCACCGGCCAGGACTCGGCGCACCTGTCCGAGTTCGCCGCCAGCCGGGTCGGCGTCGAGGCCTACGTCGAGCCTGCGACGAACGTCACACCGACCACGCTGCTCCTGGTGGCCACCGACGGAGAGTGGACCCGGCGGCGCGTGCCCGACCCGGCCACCGCGCGCGACTTCGCCCGCCGCACCGGCATCCCCGTCTACGACGTGAACCTCACCGGCTACCCGCAGCGGATGCGCGAGTGGACGGCGCGCAAGCGCCGCGAGGAGGGCGGCACGGGCTCGCAGCCCGCCGTCTGACCCCGCCGGCGGCGCCCGCCGTCACCAGGCGGTGTAGCCGCCGTCGACCAGCAGGTCCGTCCCCGTGGTGAACGAGGCCGCCGGCCCCGCGAGGTGCACCACGGCGGCGGCGACCTCCTCGGGGCGCGCCACCCGGCCCATCGGGGTGTGCGACTCCCACGTGCGCCGCAGCCCCTCGTCGGCGAGGGCCGCCCTGGTCATGGGGGTCGCGGTGTACCCCGGCGAGACGCTGTTGACCCGCACCCCGTGCGGGGCCCACTCCGCGGCCAGGCTCCGGGTGAGCTGCACCACCGCCGCCTTCGAGGCGTTGTAGGAGGCCTGCGGCAGCGGGCGGTTGACGATCCGCGCGCTCATCGAGGCGGTGTTGACGATCGCCCCGGAACCGCGCGCCACCATGTGGCGCCCCGCGGCCCGGCAGCCCCAGAAGACGGCGTCGACGTTGAGCGCGAAGACGCGGCGCCACTCCTCGTCGAGCACGTCCAGGCTGGCCGTGTTGTCGCAGGTCCCCGCGTTGTTGACCAGCACGTCGATCGCTCCGTCGGCGGCGACCACCGCGTCGACGGCGGCCTCGACGGCCCTGGGGTCGGTGACGTCGGTGGGCAGCGCCAGGCCGCCGGTCACCGCCGCCGTGGCGGCGCCACCCCCGTCGGCGAGGTCGGCCACGTGCACCCGGGCGCCGGCGGCTGCGAGCGCGAGGGCGACCGCCTGGCCGATCCCGCTGGCACCGCCGGTGACCAGCGCGCTGGATCCCGCCAGCGGCCGCGCCGGGTGCTCCGGCAGCTGCAGGCCCATCAGCGCTGGGCGAGGTCCTCGGCGAGCGCGACGAGGGTGCGCACCGGCACCCCCGTGCCGCCCTTGCCGGTGTAGCCGTGCGGGCCCTGCTCGTTGAACGCGGGCCCGGCGACGTCGAGGTGGGCCCACGGGACCTCGGTGCCGGGGTTGCCGGCGCGCCCGGGCAGGAACTCGCGCAGGAACAGCCCGGCCACGAGCATGCCGCCGTTGCGGTCGCCGATGTTGGCGATGTCGGCGACGGGGGAGTCGAGGCTGGCGCGCAGCTCCTCGGGCAGGGGCATCGGCCAGAACTGCTCGCCGGCGCGCTCGGCGGCGGCGAGCACCCGGCCTCGCAGGGCCTCGTCGCCCATGACGGCGCTGACGCGCGTGCCGAGGGCCACCACCTGGGCGCCGGTGAGGGTGGCGACGTCGACGACGGCGTCGGGTCCCTCCTCGCAGGCGGCGACCAGCGCGTCGGCGAGCACCAGGCGGCCCTCGGCGTCGGTGTTCAGCACCTCGACGGTGCGCCCGCCGAGGGTGGTGAGCACGTCGGAGGGGCGCTGCGCGGTGCCCGAGGGCATGTTCTCCGCGAGGGCGAGCCACCCGGTGACCCGCACGGGCAGGTCGAGCCGGGCCGCGGCGACCACCGCGGCCAGCACGGCGGCGGCGCCCGCCATGTCGCACTTCATGGTGACCATGCCGCCCGCGGGCTTGAGCGACAGGCCGCCGGAGTCGAAGGTGATGCCCTTGCCCACCAGCGCCAGGTGCGGCACCCGGCCGCCGCGCCTCGGGGAGTGCTCGACGCGCACGAGGCGCGGGGGGCGCTCCGAGCCCTGGCCGACGCCCAGGATGCCGCCGTAGCCGCCGGCGGCGAGCGCCTCCTCGTCGAGCACCGTGACGGTGGCGCCGGTGCCGCGGACGGCGTCGCGGGCGGCCTGCGCGAAGGACTCGGGGTAGAGCTCGTTCGGCGGAGCGTTCACCAGGTCGCGGGTGGAGGCGACGGCGTCGGCGAGGACGGCGGCGCGCCGCACGCGCGCGGACACCGCCCGGTCGCGGGCCAGCGGCGTGACCACCTGGACGTCGCCGACCGGCAGGGCGGTCGCCTCGGCGGTCCGAGACCGCTGGGCGCGGTAGGCGTACGCCCCGAGCAGGGCGCCCTCGGCGACCGCGACCGCGCTGTCGGCGTCGTCGGCGGGCAGGGCCAGGGCCACCGACCGCGTGCCGGCCAGGGTGCGGACCGCCGCCCCCGCGGCCCGGCGCAGCTGCTCGGCCGTCGGCGCCGAGCCGGTCAGCGGCCCGGTGCCGGTGAGCACGACGACGCCGGCGGCGACGGCACCGCCCGACGGGATGCGCAGCACCTGGTCGGCCCTCCCCGCGGCGCCCAGCGCCGTGAGGGCCGCGGGGGACAGCGCGCTGCGCAGCCCCTTCGGCAGCGCCGCGGCGCCGAGCAGCTCCGGACCGGGGGCCACGGCGACGACGAGGGCGTCGGCCTTCACGCGGGCGGGGGAGGTCGTGGTGGCGCGCAGGTCTGTCACGCCTGGCGAGCCTAGGTCGTCAGCGGCCCGTCAGCAGGGCCAGCCCCGCTGCCGTGCGCCTGCCTCGGCTACGGTCGCCGGGGTGAGCGACGCCCACCAGGCCCTGCGCGAGGGCCCCCTGCACGCCCGTCACACCGGCACCGGGGCCCGCCTGGCGGCCTTCGCCGGCTGGTCGATGCCCCTGGAGCACCCCGGCGGCGGTGTGGTGCGCGAGCACACCGCGGTCCGCGAGGCCGTCGGCGTCTTCGACGTCAGCCACCTCGGCAAGCTGGGCGTGACGGGCCCGGGCGCGCTGTCCGCCGTCGGCGAGGCCCTCACCGCCGACGTCCGCCGCCTCGTGCCCGGGCGCTCCCAGTACTCCCTGTGCTGCGACGAGCGCGGCGGCGTCGTCGACGACCTCATCGTCTACCTGCGACGCGCCGACCACGGGGGCGGCGGGGACGGCGGTGCGGACGGAGGTGCGGACGGAAGCGGTGCGGGAGACGAGCTGCTCCTGGTCCCGAACGCCGCCAACGCCGCGGCCGTCGCCGACGCGGTGCGCGCCGCGGCGCGGCGGGAGGGGCTCGACGGCGTCGTCGTCGAGGACCAGCACGACCGGCTCGGGGTCCTCGCCGTGCAGGGGCCGCGCAGCGACGACCTGCTCGACGCCGTGGGCCTGCCCGCCGGGATGGACCGGGGCGCGTTCGTCGACGCCACCTGGCGGGGCCTGCCGGTCGTCGTCTGCCGCACCGGGTACACCGGCGAGCGCGGCTACGAGCTGCTGCCCCGCTGGGACGACACCGCCGAGCTGTGGGACGCCCTCCTGGAGGCCGCCGACCCCCTCGACGGGCTGCCCTGCGGGCTGGGTGCCCGCGACACGCTGCGCACCGAGGTGGGCTACCCCCTCCACGGGCACGAGCTGTCGACGGACACCACCCCGCTCCAGGCGCGCCTCGGGTGGGCCGTGGGCTGGGCCAAGGAGTCGTTCACCGGGCGCGAGGCGCTCCTGGCCGAGCGGGAGGCCGGCCCCGACAAGCTCCTGTGGGGCCTGCTGGCCCTGGGCCGCGGCGTGCCGCGCGCCGGGATGCAGGTGCGCACCGCGGGCCTGCCCGACGGCGTGACCGCCGCCGACGGGGCCGTCGGCACCACCACCTCGGGGACGTTCTCCCCGGTGCTGCAGCAGGGGGTGGCGCTCGCGCTCCTCGACGCGCGCGCCGGCATCGCCGAGGGCGACGAGCTCGTCGTCGACGTGCGCGGGCGCCCCCTGCCGGTGCAGGTGGTCCGGCCGCCGTTCGTCCCCGACAGCAGCCGCTCCTAGCCCACCGCCGGCCGCGGGAGCGGCAGCGGCTGGTCGAGCAGCCACGCGCCGCCCACCACGGCCGCAGCCGCGGTGACCACCCAGAACACCCCCACCCACAGCGCCGGCGGCACGCCCGTCAGGCGCCCGAGCTGGTCGGCGTCGCTCCCGGGGGAGCGGCCCCCGCGCCGCGAGCGCGCCAGCTCGGCGACGCCCCGGGGCGCCCCCAGCAGGAGCACCCACGCCAGCAGCGCCGCGGCCACCTGCTGCACCGCCGCGGGAGCCCACCAGGTGACGGCGAGCGCCGGGACCAGGGCCGCCACCAGGGCGCCGACCGCGCGCCAGCCGCGCACCTGGGCGGCCAGCAGGGCCAGCGCGAGCAGCACCGCCCACAGCACCGCGGCGGGCCGGTGCGCCGCGAGCAGGGCGGCCGCGCCCAGACCCACGAGGGCCGGCGCGGGGTAGCCGGCGAGCAGCACCGCGACCACCCCCGCCCCGCGCGCGGGACCGGTGGAGACGGTGACCGCCGAGGCGTCGGGGTGCAGCCGGATCCCGCGCAGGCGCCGCCCGGCGAGGGCCGCCACGAGGCCGTGGCCCCCCTCGTGGGCCAGCACCAGCACGGTCCGGGCGGTCCGCCACGACGGCCGCCACAGGACGACGGCGAGCGCGAGCGCCCCCGTGGCCAGGGCCGTGGCGGCGGGCAGGGGCGGCGCGACCGCCGTCGCCCGGGCCCACACCTCGATGAGCAGGTCCACGCGGGCGGGCTCGCTCAGACCTCGGTGAGGCGGCCGGCGTCGACGTGCCAGCGGCGGGTCAGGCGCACCTGCTCGAGCAGGCGGCGGTCGTGGCTGACCAGCAGCAGGGTGCCGGTGTAGGCCTCCAGGGCCTCCTCCAGCTGCTCGATGGCGGGCAGGTCGAGGTGGTTCGTGGGCTCGTCGAGCACCAGCAGGTTGACCCCGCGCGCCTGCAGCACGGCCAGGGCGGCGCGCGTGCGCTCACCCGGGGAGAGGGTGCCGGCCGGGCGCAGGGCGGTGTCGCCGCGGAGCCCGAACTTCGCCAGCAGGGTGCGCACCTCGGCGGGGGCGAGCTCCTCGGCGGTGCCGTCGGGGCCCGGAACCAGCTGCGCCCGCACGGCGTCGAGCAGCGAGGCGGTCCCGGTGGCGCCGTCCAGGGTGCGGCGGGCCTGGTCGACCTCACCGACCTGGGTGCTCGCGCCCAGCGAGGCCGTGCCGGCGTCGAGCCGGGCGCGGCCCAGGAGCGCGGACAGCAGCGTCGTCTTGCCCGCGCCGTTCGGGCCGGTGATGCCGATCCGGTCGCCGGCGTCGACCTGCGCGGTCACGGGCCCGAGGCGGAACGCGCCGTCGTCCTCGCCGCGGCGCACGACGGCACCCGAGAGCACCGCCGCGACGCTGGAGCCCCGGGGGGCCGCCGCGATGGAGTACTGGAGCTCCCACTCCTTGCGGGGCTCCTCGACCACCTCGAGGCGCTCGATGCGCCGCTCGGTCTGCCGGGCCTTGGCGGCCTGCTTCTCGGTCGACTCGCGCTTGAACGCCTTCGAGACCTTGTCCGGGTCCTTGGCCTTCCGCACGGCGTTCTTGACGCCCTTGTCCATCCACGCGCGCTGGGTGCGCGCCCGCTCCTCCAGCCCGGAGCGGGTGTCGGCGTACTGCTCGTAGGCCTCGCGGGCGTGGCGGCGGGCCACCGCCCGCTCCTCGAGGTACGCCTCGTAGCCGCCGCCGTAGACGCCCACCCGCTGCTGGGCCAGGTCGAGCTCGACCACGGTCGTCACCGTGCGGCTGAGGAACTCGCGGTCGTGGCTGACCAGCACCACCCCGGCGCGCTGCTCGCCCACGAACCGCTCCAGCCGCGCCAGGCCGTCGAGGTCGAGGTCGTTGGTGGGCTCGTCGAGCAGCAGCACGTCGAACCGGCTGAGCAGCAGCGCCGCGAGGCCCGCCCGCGCGGCCTGGCCACCCGAGAGCGACGTCATGAGCGCGGTGGTGGGCACGTCGAGGCCCAGGTCGGCCAGGACGGCGGGGACGCGCTCCTCCAGGTCGGCGGCGCCCAGCGCCATCCACCGGTCGAACGCTGTCGAGTACGCGTCCTCCGCGCCCGGGAGGCCCTCGGACAGCGCCGCCGTCGCCTCCTCGAGGGCCGCGTCGGCCGCCGCGACCCCGGTGCGCCGCGCCAGGTGCTCCGCGACCGTCTCGCC
>Ga0325400_1006320_pt1 | contig 11253 bp, 9 predicted proteins | sample PopdelMetagenome_2_FD_205662 | JGI IMG/M metagenome (GOLD analysis project Ga0325400, IMG submission 205662) | Populus deltoides microbial communities from Bellville, Georgia, United States - Xylem-PdKOR-R1 | ecosystem: Host-associated > Plants > Phyllosphere > Stem > Wood/Secondary xylem...
CCGTTCGAGGAACGTCTACGCCGACCCGGCGAAACTGCACCGCACCGAACACCAGGGGGCGAACTTCTCGGTCTCCGGGCAGTTCGCGGTGGCTCCCTCGCCGCAGCGGACCCCGGTGCTGTTCCAGGCCGGGACGTCGGCCCGCGGTCGGGCCTTCGCGGCCCGCAACGCCGAAGCGGTCCTCATCCAGGGGCAGACCATCGCGAAGGCCGCCGAGCACGTCGCGGACATCCGGGCCCAGGCGGTCAAGCACGGCCGTCGCCCCGACGACGTCAAGGTCATCACCGGGGTCACGGTCACCGTCGCGGCGACCTCCGAGGAGGCCTGGGCGAAGCGGGCCGAGCTCGAAGCCTGCTTCGACGTCCGCGACGCGGCCGTCGTCTTCGCCGGGTTCACCGGCGCGGACCTGCGCGACGTCGACCCCTCGACGCCGTTGGATTCGCTCAAGACCGACGGCGGGCAGACGCTCATCGACCGGTTCGTCCGCCCCGGGCAGCCGGTGCCGACCGTCGGTCAGGTGCTGGACGAGTTCCGCCGCAAGGCGAACAAGGGTTTCCAGGTCACCGGCTCGCCGACCGAGGTCGCGGACGAGCTCGAGGCCATCGTCGCCGGCAGCGACGTCGACGGACTGATGCTCGAACCGACCTTCGGCGCTCAGGAGTGCTTCGAGGAGTTCATCGAGCTCGTCCAGCCGCTGCTCCTCGAGCGGGGGCTCGTAGCACCCCGCCGCGGAACCCTGCGCGAGAAACTGTCGGGTCGGCCCGGTGGCCGGCTCGCGACGACCCACCCCGGCAGCCGTTTCGCCGCCGGGAACCGTGTGGAAGAGAGGACAGCATGACCCCCGAAGCCGTCGAGGCGGTGATCGCCGGGCTGAAGAAGGCCGGCGTCAGCGTCGTGGCCTACCTGCCCGACTCGCTCCTGAAGGAGCTCTACCCGGCGCTGGACGCGGACCCGGACATCCGGACCATCCCCGTCACCAACGAGGGCGAAGGCGCCGCGATCTGCGGTGGCGTGTTCCTCTCCGGCAAGCGCGCCGCGCTCATCATGGAGAACTCGGGCCTGCGCGCCGCGACCGAACACCTCGCCCGGATGGGCCTCGGGGCCGGGATCCCGGTCATCATGCTCATGAGTTACCGCGGTGAGCTCGGCGAGAACAACTGGTGGGCCATCCCGCACGGGATCACCATGGAACCGCTGCTCGACGCGCTGCGGACGCCGTACAGGATCGTCCGCGAGGTGGGCGAGATCGAACGCGCCATCACCGACTCCTACGACTGGTCCTACAACGCCTACTACCACTCGGCCGTCGTGCTGGGCGGAGGGATCGTCCGATGACTTCGCAGAGCAAGCAGATGATGTCGCGTTTCCAGGCGATGCAGAAGCTGGGTGCGCGCCTGCAGGACGAACTCGTCATCCTGTCCCTCGGCGGGGCCGTCGACGAGTGGTACAACGCCGCGCCGCACATGCGCAACGCGAGCCTCTTCCAGCAGCAGCTCGGCTGCGTGACCCCCGAGGCGTTCGGTCTGGCCGTGGGCCTGCCGAACCGGCGGATCGTCTCCCTCGACACCGACGGTGGCCTGCTGTTCAACCTCGGGATCCTCGCGACCCTGGGCAACGAGCAGCCGAAGAACCTGTTCGTCGTGGTCTGGGACAACGAGTGCTACCAGTCCATCGGTGGCCCCCGCACGCACACCGCCGCCGGCCGCGTCGACCTCGCCGCGATCGCGCGCGGGTGCGGTGTCGAGAAGGCGTTCGTGACGAACGACCTCGAGGAGTTCGACGCGCACTGCGCCGCGGGGTTGGCCGCTGACGAGCCGTACATCGTCGTGGCCAAGACCGACGGGATCCTCGAACCCGGCATCAAGCGCAAGCACTCCGACGGCCGCGAGGACAAGTACATCTTCGTCCGGCACGTCGAGGAGTCCGAGGGCATCACGATCATGGGCCCCAGCGAGCACAACTGATCGAGAGCACAACTGATGTCCTACGACTTCATCGTCGTCGGCGGGGGAGCGGCGGGCTGCGTGCTGGCCAACCGCCTCTCCGTCGACGCGTCGGTTCTCCTGATCGAGGCCGGCCCGAGCCACGTCGGGCTCGGGGACGTCCTGGACGCCGGCCGGTGGGTGTCGTTGCTGGGCGGGGAGTTCGACTACTCCCACGTCCACGCCCCGACCCCTTTGGTCGCCGACCGGACGATCCCGATCCCGCGGGGCCGGGTGCTCGGGGGTTCCTCCAGCATCAACGCGATGCTCTGGTACCGCGGGCACGCTTGCGACTACGACGCCTGGGAGACGGCCGGCGCGACCGGGTGGAACTTCGCCTCACTGCTGCCGTACTTCCGACGCAGCGAGGACTGGGAGGGCGGTTCCTCGGAGTTCCGCGGGGCCGGTGGCCCGATGCGGATCGAGACGTCGAAGGACCCCCACCCGGTCGCGTCCGCGTTGCTGACGGGGGCGGCCGAACTCGGCCTGCCCGTCATCGACGACGCGAACGCGGCGGACAACTTCGGCGCGACGCTGGCGAACTTCAACGCCCGGCGCCGCGAGGACGGAGTCCTGGAGCGCTGGAGCACCGCGCGGGGGTACCTCGAACCCGTGCTGGACCGGCCGAACCTCACCGTGCTCACCGGCAGCACCGTGCACCGGGTCCTGGTCGAGGGAACCCGGGCCGTCGGCGTGGAGCACGTCGTCGACGGTTCGCTGCGGGTGTCGAGGGGTTCCCGGGTGATCCTGTCCGCGGGAGCTCTGGAGACCCCACGACTGCTGATGTTGTCCGGGATCGGTGACCCGGCCCAGTTGTCGTCGCTCGGGCTCGACACGCTGGTGTCCGCGCCCGGCGTGGGGGACCGGTACGCCGACCACCCGCTGCTCATGGGCATGGTCTTCCGGTCCCGCGAACCGCTGGGTCCCCTGCGGGACAACGGGGGTGGGGCCATGCTGAACTGGCGCAGTTCCGTCGCCGGTGTCGGCCCCGACCTGCACGCGTTCGTCGTGCAGGGGCCGCACGCGGGGCCTCAGGTGCGCGCGGCGTACGACGTGGACGGTGACGTGTTCGCCGTCTCGCCGGGGCTCATGGGATCGCGCAGCACCGGGCACGTCCGGCTGACGTCCACGGACCCGACCGCGCCGCTGGAGATCCAGCCGAACTACCTCGCCGAACCGGACGACCTGCAGGCCCTGGTCGAGTCGGTCGACACGATCTTCGACCTGCTCGGGACGTCGGGGTACCAGGCGCTGAGTTCCGGCCCGGCCGCCCCCGACCGTCGGCCCCGGAACCGCGAGGAGGCCGTGGAGTTCGTCCGCCGCAGCGTGGACACGTTCTTCCACTCCAGCGGGACCGCGGCCATGGGAACGGACGAACACTCCGTCGTCGGCCCTGACCTGGCCGTGCACGGGGTGGAGGGTCTGAGCGTCGTCGACGCCTCGGTGTTCCCCTCGATCCCGACCTGCAACACCCAGGCCCCGGTGATCGCCGTCGCCGAACGCGCCGCCGACCTCCTCCTGGGGAAACTCTGACTCCTTCCCCCACCCCGTGATCGAGGCTGTTGCGAACTGCCGCGCTCACTGGGGACCGGTGACGGAGCGTGACACGACGACCTTCTGGTGCTGTCGCGCGCTGTCGAATGCCCTGCACTACAGGCGTTCTCCCCACGTGCGCCGGCTTCCCCACCCCCCCACGGCGGCCCCGTCGTCCGGGAGTTGCCAGGCAGCGGCGAGGGCTTGTGGGACGTGGCGTACCACTCGACGCCTTGGACTGGTACGCAACGTGCCGCACCTTCTGACCGCAACCACTGATCGCAACTGTCCTGCACGATCCGGCGATCAAGGAAGTGGTCTTCACTTCCTTGATCGCCGGGGTGGTGCAGGGGCTACTTGACGGCGCCGGCGGTGATGCCGGAGACGAAGTAGCGCTGCAGGACGACGATGACCACCAGGGGCGGCAGGGTCGCGAGGATCGCGCCGGCGGCCAGGCTCGTCGTCTGGTTCTGGCTGGTCGACTGGACCAGACCCGCGAGTTCCAGGGTGATCGGGGAGGTGGACCCCGAGGTGCCCATGAAGATCAGCGGTGCGAGCAGGTCGTTCCAGGACCACATGAACTGCAGGATCCCCAGCGAGGCCAGCACCGGGCCGGCCAACGGGGTGACGATCTGCAGGAAGATCCGGACGTCGCTCGCGCCGTCGAGCCGGGCAGCCTCCGTGAGTTCCTCGGGGACCCCGGCCATGAAACCCCGGACCAGGTACACCCCGAACGGCAGCGTGTAGGAGACCTGGAAGATCCACAGCGCCGGCAGGGTCCCGCTGACCCCGATCGCGGAGAACAGGTCGAGCAGCGGCGAGAACGTCACCTGCGGCGGGACGGCCAACAGTGCGACCAACAGGCCGTGCACGAACAACCGGCCGCGGAAACGGTAGTGGGTCAGGGCGAACGCGCCGAAGGCCGACAGGACGATGGTGAGCGCGACGGCCGGCAGGGCCATCGCCAACGTCGAGGGCAACGTGCGTTCGAGTTTCAGCAGGTCGGCCGCGGTCGCGAAGTTGTCGACCGTGAACAGGGGGTGCAGCACGATGGTCCACCAGCCGCTGGTCGCGGCGTCGGGCACGGTCCGGACGCCGGTGATGAGCAGCTGCGCCAGCGGTGTGAACCACCACAAGCAGACCACGACCACCAGGACGTGCAGCAGGATCCGGCTGGGGCGCAGGGTCTTCACAGCGCCTCCCGGCGGATCGAGCGGATGTTGAACCAGACCACCGGCAACGTCACGACGAGCAGCAGGACGGCGATCGCACTGGCGTGTCCGAGGTCGGAGGGGTAGCGGAACAGTTCCGTGTACAGCTGGTTCGCCACCACGTTGGTCCCCGCGCCACCGTTGGTCATGACGTACACGACGTCGAACGTCTTGACCGCAGCGGTGAACTGCGTGGTCGCCACCGTCAGGACGCTGGGCCACACGAACGGCAGGGTGATGTTGAGGAACACCCGGATCTCACCCGCCCCGTCGAGGCGGGCGGCCTCGAGGAGTTCCTCGGGGACGGCCTTGACCGCGGCGGACAGCACCAGGACCGAGAGCCCGAGCCCGGCCCACACCCCGACGCCGATGAGGGCGACGGTGTTCAGCCACTGCATGTCGCTCGGCGGGCGGGCGATCCACGGGACCGGGGACAGCCCGAGTTTCGTCAGGACCGCGTTCAGCACGCCGAGTTGGGTCCGGCCCTCGGGGGACCACGAGTAGAGCAGGCGCCAGCTGATGCCGGCCGCGGTCAGGGAGATCGCGGTCGGTAGGACCAACAGGGAGCGGGCGGTGCGTTCGTACCGCACCCGGTCGATGAGCACCGCCATCACCAGCCCGAGCAGCACCACCCCCAGCGGCAGCAGGACGACCCACAGCGCGTTGTTCAGCAGGCTGCGCAGGTTGTCGCCCGTCAGGGCCCACAGGTAGTTGTCGAGGCCGACGAAACCCGTCCCGTCGGCTCCGCGCAGGCTGCGCACCAGGGTCAGGACGGTGGGGTAGACCAGGACCGCGACGACGGCCACCAGGACCGGCGTCAACCAGCCCCAGGGCCGCAACCGTTGCGCGACGCGGTGGTCGATCCGGTGCAGCGCCCGTTCCCCGGCCGCCGCCAACAACAGGACGACGGCGGGGACGAGCAGCACACCGACGAGCAGATCGCGCCCGAGGGTGAGGGTGTTCATGTCAGGACGCGATTCTCAGGACTGGGAGGCCTGGATCGTGGCCAGGATGCTGTCCAGCTTCGACGGGTCCTGGACGTAGGCCATGATCCCCTCGTTGTAGGCGATCGAGACGGCCGAGGGGGCCAGCGTCTCGGGGCCCACAGCGAGGGTTTCGGCCCCCTGCAGGAGTTCCGCGGACTGTTCCATGGCGGCGTTGGGGTAGGTGTCCATCGCGACGCCCGTGTTCGCCACGGTCCAGCGGCCGCTGGCGGCGATGAGCGACTGCGCCTCGGTCGACGCCCAGTACTTCAGGAACGCGCGGACCTCGGGGGAGTCGTTGGAAGTCAGCGCGAACGTCGTGTGGCCGGCGGTCAGCTGGGTGTTCGCGTAGGCCGGGTCGTCGCTGGGGACCGGGAAGAACGCCATGTCCTCCGGCACGCTCAGGTCGGGGTAGGTGCTCTGGGCCAGGCCCGCGGCGTAGTTGCCCCACATCGAGAGCTGGCACTGCTGGGGGTCGGAGAACATGCCCGTGGAGTAGTCGACGATCGAGGTCGACACGACGGCCTGCGGGCCGCCGTTGACCATCGTGTCGCTGGTGGCGACCGCGCCGAACCGCTCGAAGGCGGCCTTGACCTCGGGGGAGGTCCAGGGGAGCTCACCTGTGGCCCACTGCTCGAGCTTCTCGGGGCCGTGCATCTTCAGGAACTGGTTGGTGATCCAGCTCTGGGCGGGGAAACCTGACCCGGCGCCGGCCTCGAGGGCCATGCACCAGGGGGCGACGCCGTCGCCCTTGGCCGCCTGGGTCTGGGCCCACGCGTCGAGGTCGGCGTAGCTGCCCTCGGTGGGGCCGTCGTAGGTCGCGGTGTTGTACCAGACCTGGAACGTGTCGGCCTCGCCCCACAGCGCGTAGACGGTGCCGTCGACGGACACGGAGTTCAGCAGGCCCGCGTTGTAGTTCTGCGCCAGGACGTCGTCGCCGATGACGTCGGACAGCGAGAGGGCGTCGCCGGACTGCGCGTACTGGATCGCCAGGCCGGCGCCCTGGGCGTCGATGATGTCGGGCGCGTTGCCGGCCTGGATCCCGGCGGCGAGCACCGAGGCCTGGTCCTGCGAACCCGTGTAGTCGATGGTGACGCCGGTGGCGTCCTCGAACGGCTTCATGGCTGCGACGAGGTCGTCGCCCTCGGCGCCACCGGTGACGCCGAGGATGGTCAGCGAACCGGTGAGTTCTTCGCCGCCCGCAGCCTCGGTGGCGGCGGCGGTGGCCGCGTCCACCAGGTCCTGGGGAAGGGTCTTGGCGGTGGCCGAGGCGCTCGAGCCGCTGCCACCGTCCGCGCTCGAGTCGTCGGCGCTGGCGCAGGAGGTGAGCACGAGGGCGGAGACGGCACCGGCCACGACCAGGGGGGCGAGGCGGGTCCGGCGGCGCAGGACAGCGGTCACGGGGACTCCAGGGTGGGTACGAGGGGGAATATGCGGGAAGCTACCAATAAGAACGCGTGCCCAACGCCGCAGAAACGAACAGTTCACACGACTGAAACACGGACTACTGCGACAAGGTCCGTCCTACGGCCCGGGCGGCGCGGACGGCGGTCACCATCGCGACCAGGGTCGAGTTCCCGACGATCGCCGTCGGCACCACGGCCCCACCGGCGAGGAACAGGTTCCCGAAACCCCGGACGCGGCCGTCCGGGTCGCAGACGTTCGTGCCGTCGTCCTCGACACCCGAGCGCGCGGTTCCGGTGTAGTGCAACGAGGATCCCGGTGCGAGCAGGGCCGAGTCCCGTTCGGGGTCGAACTCGCCGAGCCGTTCCGCGGCGCGCTGCTGCGAACTGCGCGCCGCCTCGATCATCGCCAGGTCGGTCTCGGAGTAGTCGAAGACCAGGCGTGGGCGGGGCATCCCGGAGGCGTCGGTCTCGGTCTCGGAGAACTCCACCCGGTTCTGCGCCCGGACCTCCGTCGGCACGTACCAGGACATGCCGGTGGAGTGGGCCAGGTGCTCGCCCTGCTCGTCGACGTACAGCCGGTCCATGATCTGACCGTGGAACGGCTGGGCGGATCCGCTGTGCGGCAACCAGTACGAGCCGATGACCCATTCACCGTCCCGAGGGTGGGGGACGTCCGCGAGGTCCAGTCCGAGCCGGGGCAGATCGGTCAGGACCTGGCCGGTCAGGAACGCGTGCTCGTTCAGGTGGGTGCCCAGGGCCTCGGGGCGGATCCCGGAGGCGAACAGGAGCTGTGGGGTGCGCAGGACGTCCGCGGCGACGACGACCGTGCGGCCCTCGACGACGAACTCCTCGCCGTGGCGACGAACCCGCACTCCCCGCGCCGACTTCCCGTCGTGCTCGAGGCGGAGGGCCAGGGTCTCGGTGAGGATCTCGACGTCCCGACCCGACGGTTCCAGCAGTCGCGGGAAGATCACGTTCGGGCCCGTGCGGGCCAGCGGCCCGTCGACGCCGGGGGTCGCGGGGGCCACCGCCATCGGCATCGGCTGGACGTTGCGACCGGGGGCCGAGACGTCGGCGAAGTGCTCGACGAGGACAGCGCTGAGACGGTCACCGATCCCGTTGCGGCCGAACGGGTCCGGATGCACCTTCAAGAGTTCACGGGCGATGGTGAGGTCGTTGCTGAGGTCGTCGAAGAGTTCCGCACCCCACGGGGTGGGGGTCGCGGCCGTCCAGTGCGCGCCCATCCCACCGGCGTTCCACCCCTGCGCCGCACCGGACATCTGCGCCGCGTCGACGCCGAACGCGGTCAGGTCGTACATGCCGGGTTTCGCCCCGACGGTCGTCCCGCCGAGCGACGGCCCGAGTTCCGGACCCGTGTACAGGGCCTGGATGCCGGGGGAGGCGCGCACGAGGTACTCCTCGCGCACGTCCGCCTCGACGCTGTCGTGCAGGTGCTGGAACGGGCGCGAGCCGATCGGGGGACCGGCGTCGAGCAGGACGATCCGGGCGGTCGGGTCCTGCGCCCGGATCCGGGCCGCCACGCCGGCGCCCATGAGCCCGGCGCCGACGATGACGACGTCCGCGGGTCTCACCACTGAGCAGCCACCCGCTGGGCCGCGCGGAGTTCGGTCACCGGGTCGGCGGCGGCGTCGAGTTCGAGCAGACGCAGGTCCGCGGTGGGCGTGGTGGCCATGACCCGGGCCCAACCGGCCCAGTCCACGACCCCGTCGCCGAGGGAGGCCATGTAGTCGCGGTGGGCGTGGTGGATGCTCTGGCCGGGTTCGACGGTGCGTTCGGCCGGGAACGGGCCGGTCGCGTCCTTCCAGTGCGAGACGTAGACCCGGTCGGCGAACTCCTCGGCCAGGGCGACCGGGTCGACACCGGACAGGGTCAGGTGCGCGGAGTCGGGGCACAATCCCACGACGACGCCCTCGGGGGAGAGTTCGTCGGCCGTAGCCAGCGTGAACCGGATGTCCTGCGTCTGGACCGTCACCGAATGCGACTCGGTGTGGATGGCGACGCGAAGGCCCTGCGCTGCAGCAGCCTCGGCCACAGCGACGGTGGACGCGGTGAACCGGCGGATGCGGTCCAGTCTTTCGTCGCCGGCAGGTTTCGCCAGTCCGTCCGGGATCTCCATCGGGCTGCCGACGACCAGGACGTCGCCGCCGACCGTGGCCAGGAACTCGGTGTACGCACGGGTCTCCTCGACCGCCTCGGCCGGGGTGATCGTGTCCCAGTGGGTGCCGTTGACGAAACCGCTGACGATGCGCAGGTTCCGGGCCGCGAACGCGTCCTTCGCGCCCTGGGCGGAGCCGAAGGCCGCGACGGCGGAGGCGTGGTCGAGCGGGGGGAAGGTGACCTCGATACCCGTGACGCCGGCCTCGGCCAGGGCGTCGAGCATGCGGGTCCAGGTCGCGGTGACGTCCTTGCCGCAGTGCGCGGCGAGGTCTTCGTCGGAGGCGGCCTCCTGCGGCAGGTCCCAGAAACCGGGGTGGTAGAAGGTCACCAGGTCCACGCCGTACACGGGTTCGGAGCTCGTCATGGCGTGATTATGCATGTATCCCGCATAATCGGGGAGAGGTTCTAGGATCTGAGTTCTCACCCGCACCGTCCGGAGGTCCGATGCCCCCGCTCGATCCGGCCGCGATGCGCCGTGTCAACACCTCGTTGACCCTGCGCGCCTTCGCGGACGCGGGGGAGCCGCTGACGATGACCCGTCTCGTCGAGCGGACCGGGCTGTCGCGGCGCACCACGAACGAGATCCTCGACGGCCTCGTCGTGGACGAGTGGATCGAGGAGGTCCCGCTGCCCCGCAGCGGGGGCGCCGGTCGCCCTGCCCGCGCCTGGGCGTTCCGGGGCGACACGCGACTGCTGGTCGCCGCCTTCATCGACACCTTCGCCGCCCACGCGATCGTCGTGGACCTCTCGGGCCGGACGCTGTCGCGCTCCCGGGTGGTGCTGGACCCGAGCCGCGTGCCGGACGAGGTGCTGACCAGCGTCGTCCGGGTCATCCGGAGTGCGTTGAGCGCCCTCGGGCAGACCGAGGACCGCGTCGTCGGGATCACCCTGTCGCTGGGCGGGCGGATCGACGACGACGGAGTCGTCGTCAGCGTCCCCGACGAGACCCACTGGACCGGGTACGACCCCGGGGCGAGGTTGAGCGCTGAGTTCGGGTTGCCGGTGTTCGTGGAGAACGATGCGAACCTCGCGGCGCTGGCCGAACGGTGGCGGGGCGCCGCGCAGGACCACGAGACGTTCGTCTGGCTGCTGACGGGAGCCCGGGTCGGGGCGGGGATCGTCATCCGCGACCGCATCCACCGTGGGGTCCAGGGTTCGGCCGGGGAGTTCGTGCACGCCGCACCCCTCGGAGCCGCCCCACTGCGCAGTTACCGTGCGGCGCAACTGTCCTCACCGTTCCCGCACGACCACGCCGTCGCCGAGGACCTGTTCCGGCAGGCCATCGACGGGGACGCCGCCGCGGTGGCCGAGGTCCGGGAGTTCGCCCACGCCGTCGTGACGGTGCTGGTGGGCCTCGGGTGGACGGTGGCCCCTCCGCTGATCGTCCTGGCCGTGGACCTGCCCCGGGCCGAGGCGGAGTTCTACCTCTCCGAGGTGCGCGCCGCGCTCGCCGAGGCCGAGGCGCCCCCGATGGAACTCCGGTTGTCCGCGCTCGGCGCCGACGGGTTCCTGCTCGGCGGCGTGAAACTCGCCCTCGACCGCCTCGACACCCAGCTCTTCGGCCCCACCGACGACTGATCGGACCCCCTCTCCCACCCTGTGGTGATCATGAACGAGTCCATGATCACGAGAGGGTGAGGGGGGACGTCAAGCGAGGGGGCGGGGGGTGATGCGGGTCTCCACCACGTCCGACCCCGAGTCCGAAGCCTCACGGCGCACGACGTAGGCGCCCTTGCCGGGGACCTCGGAGACGGCCTCGACGAGTTCGGTGCCCTCGTAGACCAGGCCCACCCCGTCGTCCGTGCAGTGCGTCTCGGGCAGGACGCCGGAGCCGACGAGTTCATGGACCAGCGGACGACGCCGGGCCTCGGAGTCGTAGTGGACGCCGTTGCCGTAGGGCAGGAACCCCAACCCGTTCGTCACCGGCCGCAGGACGGGGCCGAAGGAGTCGGTGGTACCG
>Ga0325400_1006321_pt1 | contig 11252 bp, 10 predicted proteins | sample PopdelMetagenome_2_FD_205662 | JGI IMG/M metagenome (GOLD analysis project Ga0325400, IMG submission 205662) | Populus deltoides microbial communities from Bellville, Georgia, United States - Xylem-PdKOR-R1 | ecosystem: Host-associated > Plants > Phyllosphere > Stem > Wood/Secondary xylem...
GTCCCGCCGACCCGTCCGGCCGCGGCTCGCCGTTCTCAGCCCCGGTTCAGTGCCGGCCGGTACGGTCGGGCCCCGTGAAGGCATGGGTCGGGCTGCTCGCGCGGCTCGTGGTCGGAGGCGTGTGGCTGGTCGCCGGGGCCGTCAAGGTCACCGAGCCCGCGACCAGCGTCGCCTCCGTCCGGGCCTACGAGCTGCTGCCCGGGTCGCTGGTCGCCCCCGTCGGCTACCTGCTGCCCGCGCTCGAGATCGTCGTCGGGGCCGCCCTCGTGCTGGGGGTCCTCACCCGCGGAGCAGCCGTGCTCTCCGCGTTGATGCTCGCGGCCTTCGTCGTCGGCATCTCCTGGGCCTGGTCCCAGGGCCTGACCATCGACTGCGGCTGCTTCGGTGACGGCGGCTACGACCCCGACGCCGCCAGCGCCTACCCGTGGGAGATCGCCCGCGACGTCGGCCTGCTGGCCGCCTCGGCGTACCTGGTCTGGCTCCCGCGCAGCCGGTGGGCCCTCGACGCCGTGCTGTTCCGCCCGATCGCCCCCCTCGACACCACCGATGACCACACCGACGGCTCGCCCGACGCCGACCCGGCCGACCCCGACCTGATCGACACCGGAAGGAACCCATGAGCAGCAGCAAGCAGAAGGCCCAGGACCGCAGCGCGCGAGCAGCGGCGGCGATGGCCGAGGCCAAGCGCCGCGAGCGCAAGCGCAACATGATCGTCGGCGCGGTCGCGGTGGTGGTCCTGGTCGTGATCGTCGGTGTGATCGCCGTCCTCACGACCCGCGGTGGTGAGGTCGAGGCATCCGATGCCGGCGCGAGCGAGTACGGCCTGACCATCGGGTCCGACGACGCGACCCAGCAGGTGGTGATCTACGAGGACTTCCTCTGCCCCTTCTGCGGAGAGCTCGAGGCAGCGACCGGCGACGAGCTGGCGCAGCTCGCCGACGACGGCACGGTGCAGGTCGAGTACCGCCCGATCAGCATCCTGGGCGACTACTCGTCACAGGCGCTGAACGCCTTCTACGTCGTGCTCGACGAGTCCGGCCCCGAGGTCGCCAAGGCCTTCCACGACGCGCTGTACGCCGACCAGCCCTCCGAGCAGGGTCCGTTCCCCGACGCCGACGACCTGGTCGCGACCGCCGTCGACGCGGGTGCCGACGAGGACGCCGTCCGTCCGGGCATCGAGGACATGAGCATGCAGGACAAGGTCGACGCGGCCGGCCAGGAGGCGCAGGACGCCAATGTGCAGGGCACCCCGACCATCCTGCTCAACGGCGACACCTTCAACGACGGCCGGACGATCGACGACCAGGCCGCCAACCTCCTCGACGCGATCCGCGGGTGAGCCGGGACGGCCGCCTTGGGGACGACCCCGACCTGACGGCGTACGTCGCGGGGCTGCCCAAGGCCGAGCTGCACGTCCACCACGTCGGCTCGGCGTCGCTGGACATGGTCGCCGAGCTCGCCGCGCGCCACCCCGGGGTCGTTCCCGACGACCCTGACCGGCTGCGCGAGTTCTACCGCTTCCGCGACTTCGCGCACTTCATCGAGGTCTACCTCTCGGTCGTGGCGCTGGTCCGCACCGCCGAGGACGTCCGGTTCCTGACCTACGAGGTCGCGCGCGACCTGGCCACGACCCAGTCGGTCCGCTACGCCGAGCTGACGTGCACGCCGTACACCTCGGTGGCCGCGGGCGTGCCGATCGAGGCCTACACCGAGGCGCTCGAGGACGCCCGGGTCGCGGCCGAGCGGGACCACGGGATCGTGCTGCGCTGGATCTACGACGTCCCGGGGGAGTCGGGCGTGCCTGCGGCCGACGCCACGCTCGGCTATGCCCTCGACCACCGCACCGACGCCCTGGTCGGGTTCGGGCTCGGCGGTCCCGAGATCGGGGTGCCCCGCCCCCAGTTCGCCCGGCACTTCGAGACCGCCCGCGCCGCCGGGCTCCACGCCGTGCCCCATGCGGGGGAGACCACCGGTCCCGAGACCGTCTGGGACGCGCTGCTGGTCCTCGGGGCGGAACGGATCGGGCACGGGACCTCGGCCGCCGCCGACCCGCGGTTGCTCGCCCACCTCGCCGAGCACCGGGTCCCGCTCGAGGTGTGCCCCACCTCCAACCTGGCCACCGGCGCCGTGCCCTCGCTCGCCGAGCACCCGCTCGCGACGTTCGTCGAGGCCGGGGTGCCGGTGTCGATCAGCTCCGACGACCCGCCCATGTTCGGCACCGACCTCAACCACGAGTACGTCGTCGCGGCCGGCCTGCTCGACCTCGACGAGGCGGGTCTGGCGCGACTGGCCCGGGCGGCCGTGGACCACTCCTTCGCGCCGACCGACGTGGGCGCCCGCCTGGGTGCCGAGATCGAGGCCTACGCCTCCCGGTGAGCCGACCGGGAACAGAAGCCCTATTCTCGCCCGCATGCCTGCACCCCTGAGGGTCGCGATCGTCGACGACTACGAGATCGTGGTCGCCGGGCTGGCGTCTGCCCTGGAGCCGTTCACCGAGCGGGTCGTGGTCGTCGAGCTCGACAGCTCCCTGCCGGTGCGCAGCGAGGTCGACGTGATCCTCTACGACACCTTCGGACAGACCCAGGGTGACGGCATCGACCTGTCCGAGCTGGTGCAGGGCACGGGCGGCAAGGTGGTGGTCTTCAGCTGGAACACCCAGCCCGAGCTCGTCGACCGGGCGCTCGCCCAGGGTGCCGCGGGCTACCTGTCCAAGCAGCTGCGGGCCGACCAGATCGTGTCCGCGATCGAGACCGTCGCGGCGGGCCGCGGCGTACGGCCCGCGCGTGAGCAGCTGACCGAGGCCCAGGAGGTCGTGCGCGAGCACGCCGCCTGGCCCGGCCAGGAGCACGGCCTCTCCGCGCGAGAGGCCGAGGTGATCGCGCTGATCAGCCAGGGCCTGTCCAACCAGGACATCGCCGACAGGACCTACCTCTCCATCAACTCCGTCAAGACCTACATCCGCGCCGCCTACCGCAAGATCGGGGTCGAGACCCGCGCGCAGGCCGTCATCTGGGGCCTGACCCACGGGTTCGAGCCGGATCGATCGCGCCTAATCCGCAGCCACGACTCGCGCCGCAGGTGACGTGCGTCACGGCGTGAGGTTGACTGTGCGCATGCGTCCCTCCGTGCTCCTGCGCCGCCCCGCCGCCGCCCTGGTCGCCCTCGGCCTGGCCGCCACCGGTGCCTTCGCCATGCCCGCTGCCCACGCGGCGCCGGCCGACCCGGCACCCGTGGCCAAGCCGGGACCGAAGGGCCCCCTGCGCTACGTCGCCCTGGGCGACTCCTACTCCTCGGCCGCCGGCGTCCAGCCCTACCAGCCGGGTGCCCCGGTCGACTGCATGCGCTCCACGGTCAACTTCGCCAGCGTGATCGCCGGGGCGACCGGAGCCAGGGTCAGGGACGTCACCTGCAGCGGCGCCGAGACCCGTGACTTCTTCTCCAGCCAGTCCGACGGGGTCCCGCCCCAGCTCGACGCGCTCGGCCTCGGCACCCAGCTGGTGACGATGACCATCGGCGGCAACGACTCGGGCGTCTTCATCGACACGATCCAGACGTGTGGCACCGCCGGTGCCACCACCGGCGGCACCGGCAGCCCGTGCAAGGACCAGAACGGCTCGAGGTTCGTCGACACCGTCCGGCAGAAGACCTACCCCGCGCTGGTCAAGGCGCTGCGAGCCGTGCACCGCAAGGCGCCGCGCGCCCGGGTGGCCATCCTGGGCTACCCGGAGATCCTCCCGCCGACCGTCGGCTGCTACCCGCAGATGCCCGTGGCCACCGGCGACGTGCCCTACCTGCACCACTTCCAGGACGTCCTCAACAACGTGGTGCGCCGGGCCGCCGCCACGACGGGCTCGGTCTACGTCGACGTGCCCCGTGCCTCGGTCGGGCACGACGCCTGCCAGGCGATCGGCACCCGCTGGATCGAGCCCGTGATCGGGGGCACCAACCCGGTCGTCGTCCACCCCAACGCCAAGGGCGAGGACGCCATGGCCCGGGTCACCCTCAACAAGCTCCGGCTGCGCTGAGCCCGCTACGTGGGGTGACGCCGGTCACGGACTGAGGTGTACTGACCCCCGTGCCCCTCTCGTCCCTGCTCCGTCGTCCTGCTGCTGCCCTCCTCGCCCTCGGACTCTGCGTGGGTGGGGTGGGCGCCGCCGCGCCCGTCCAGGCGGACCCGGCCGACGCAGGGGCGGGTCGTCCCGCGGCGTCGGGCCAGCCCGGCCCGCTGCGCTACGTCGCGCTCGGCGACTCCTACTCCGCCGCGTCCGGGGTGCTGCCCGTCGATCCGTCCTCGCCGACCTGCCTGCGCTCCACCCGCAACTACCCGCACGTCATCGCGGCCGCCACGGGTGCCCGCCTGACCGACGTGACCTGCGGCGCCGCGGAGACCGGCGACTTCACGGCCTCCCAGAACCCCGGCGTGCCGCCGCAGCGCGAGGCGTTGGGCGCACGCACCGAGCTGGTCACGATGACCATCGGCGGCAACGACTCGGGGGTCTTCATCGGGTCGATCCTCGCGTGCGGCACGGCCGGGGCCACCACCGCCGGCACCGGCAGCCCGTGCCGCGACCGCTACGGCTCGCAGTTCGCCGACACCGTCCGGGAGACGACGTACCCCTCGTTGGTCCGTGCCCTGCGCGTCGTGCACCGCGACGCCCCCCGGGCCCGGGTCGCGATCCTGGGCTACCCCGAGATCCTGCCGCCCACCGTCGGCTGCTACCCGCAGATGACGGTCGCCACCGGCGACGTCCCCTACCTGCACCACCTCCAGGACGTGCTCAACAACGCCGTACGACGGGCCGCGGCCGCGACCGGGTCGGTCTACGTCGACGTGCCCCGCGCCTCGGTCGGTCACGACGCCTGCCAGCCGCTCGGAAAGCGGTGGATCGAGCCCGTCCTCGCCGGGACCAACCCCGTCACCGTGCACCCGAACGCGCTGGGGGAGGACGCGATGGCCCGCATCGCGATGAACAAGCTGCGCCTGCGCTGACGGCGCGCCGCGCGGCGGCCCTACGATCTGGCCCATGCGCCCGCCCCGCTCCCGTCTGGCCGTCCTGTCCCTCCTCGCCCCGCTGGTGCTGGCTGCCGTCGCCTGCGCACCCGTCGAGGAGGACACCGGCGACGACCCGGCCGCCGGGTCGAGCGGCGACGCGAGCGGAGCCGCCGCGCAGTGCGACCCCGACCAGCTGCCGCTGGTCGCCGACGGCACGCTGACCGTCGGCACCGACTCCCCGGCGTACGAGCCGTGGTTCGTCGACGACGACCCCACCAACGGTGAGGGGTTCGAGTCGGCGGTCGCCTACGCCGTGGCCGACCGGCTCGGGTTCGCCGAGGACGACGTGACCTGGGTGACCGTCCCGTTCAACTCCTCCTACCGACCCGGGGAGAAAGACTTCGACTTCGACGTCAACCAGATCTCGATCACCCCCGCCCGCGCCGAGGTGGTCGACTTCTCCGACGGCTACTACAGCGCTGCCCAGGCCGTGGTCGCCCTCGACGGCAGCGCGGGCGCCGAGGCCACCACCTTCGACGACCTCCAGGACCTCCGGCTCGGGGCGCAGACCGGCACCACCTCGCTGACCGCCATCCGTGACGTGATCCAGCCCGACACCGAGCCCCTGGTCTTCGAGGACACCAACGTGGCCAAGCAGGCGCTGGAGAACGACCAGGTCGACGCGATCCTGGCCGACCTGCCCACCGCCTTCTACATCAGCGCGGCCGAGATTCCCGGCTCCAGCGTGGTCGGCCAGTTCCAGGTCGAGGGCGGGGAGACCGAGGAGTTCGGGCTGCTGCTCGAGAAGGGCTCCGGCCTCACGCCCTGCGTCGACCAGGCCCTGGCGTCCCTGCGGGAGGACGGCACTCTCGGCGACCTCGAGCAGCGCTGGCTCTCCGACGTCGTCGACGTGCCCGAGCTGAGGTGAGCGCCCCCGCCCCGACCCCGGCATCGACCGCGACCTGGAGCCCCAGCCCGCGGGAGCTCGAGCGCCGGTCGGTGCGCCGTCGCCTCCGGCGCCGCTCGGTCCTCGTCGCGACGGCCGCGACGGTGCTGGTCCTCGCGGTCCTCGGCGTCGGGCTGGTGACCTCGCCGGGCTGGCCGACCGTGCAGGCCACCTTCTTCAGCCCCGAGGACGCCCGCGCCTCGTTCCCGGCGATCCTCGACGGATTCTGGCTCAACGTGCGGCTGTTCGTGATCGCCCAGCCGCTGATCCTCGTGCTCGCCCTGGCCCTGGCGCTGGCCCGCCAGGCACGGGCCGCGTGGCTCACCCCGGTCCGGGTGCTCGCCGTGGTCTACACCGACTTCTTCCGGGGGGTCCCGACCATCCTGCTGGTGCTGATGTTCGCCTTCGGGATGCCGGCGCTCGGCCTGCAGGGAGTGCCCAACAGCCTGTTCTTCTGGGCGCTGGTGGCGCTGGTCGTCTCCTACAGCGCCTACGTCGCCGAGGTCTTCCGCGCGGGGATCGAGTCGGTGCACCCCTCGCAGCTGGCCAGCGCCGACGCCCTCGGACTCTCCCGGACCCAGGCCATGCGGTTCGTCGTCGTGCCCCAGGCCGTGCGCCGGGTCGTGCCGCCGCTGCTCAACGACTTCATCTCGCTGACCAAGGACACCGCCCTGGTCTCGAGCGTCGCGCTCTTCGACGCCCTCTTCAGCGCCCGTGACTACGCCAGCTACAGCTTCAACTTCACGCCGTACGTCGTGGTCTCGCTGTTCTTCGTCGTGCTCACCGTGCCGCTGGCCCGGCTGACCGACCACCTCCAGCGCCGCGCCCGGCGGCGGGAGCAGGCGGGTGGCCGGTGAGCCCGCTGCTCGAGGTCGCCGACCTGCGCAAGTCCTACGGCGACCGGGTCGTCCTCGACGACGTCGACCTGCGCGTGGACCGGCACGACGTGGTGTGCCTGATCGGGTCGTCGGGGTCGGGCAAGTCGACGCTGCTGCGGTGCCTGAACCTGCTCGAGGAGATCGACGACGGCACCATCGCCTTCGACGGCCGGGAGATCTCCGACCCCCGGGTCGACCCGCGCGACGTCCGGGGTCGGATCGGCATGGTCTTCCAGTCCTACAACCTCTTCCCGCACCTCAGCGTGCTCGACAACTGCACCCTGGCGCCGCGACGGGTGCACGGGCTCGGCCGTCGTGCGGCCGAGGACCGGGCCCGTGACCTGCTCGACCGCTTCGGCCTGGCCGAGCACGTGGACCAGCACCCCGACCGCCTCTCGGGCGGACAGCAGCAGCGGGCCGCCCTGGTGCGGGCCCTGTGCGCCCGCCCGGAGCTGCTCCTGCTCGACGAGATCACCGCGGCGCTCGACCCCGAGCTGGTCGGCGACGTGCTCACCGCGGTGCGCGAGCTCGCCGAGCAAGGCACGACCATGGTGCTGGCCACCCACGAGATGGCCTTCGCCCGCGACGTGGCCACCTCGGTCTGCTTCCTGCACCAGGGTCGGATCCTGGAGCAGGGTCCACCCGCGCAGCTGTTTACCGCGCCCCGCGAGGAGCGCACCCGGCAGTTCCTGCGGCGCGTGCTGCCCGACGTACCGACGCCGCCGCCGAGCCGCTCGATCTGAACGGGTGTGGTCGAGTGCTCGACCGAGCCCGACAGCGCCCCCGGCAGGATTCGAACCCGCGACCATCAGGGTAGAAACCTGCTGCTCTGTCCAGCTGAGCTACAGGGGCCGCGCCGCAGCGTCGCTGCGGCGAGAGCCAGTATGACGCCTCAGCGGCCGTGCTCGTCCATCCAGGCCTCGACGGCGTCGGGGGTGCGGGGGAGGGCCGCGGACAGGTTCCGGCTGCCGTCCGCGGTGACCAGCAGGTCGTCCTCGATCCGGATGCCGATGCCCCTCAGCTCCTCGGGCACGAGGAGGTCGTCGGCCTGGAAATAGAGCCCGGGCTCGACCGTGAGCACCATCCCCTTCGTGAGGGTTCCCTTGGCGTAGGACTCCGGCGCGGCGCGACCGCAGTCGTGGACGTCCATCCCGAGCATGTGGCTCGTGCCGTGCAGGGTCCACCGGGCGTAGACCTTGGACTCGGGGTCCAGCGCCTCCTCGGCGGGCACCGGCAGCAGCCCGAGGTCCTCCAGCCCGTGGGCGAGCACGGCCATGGCTGCCTCGTGGGCGGCGGTGAAGGGTACGCCGGGGCGCACGGCCGCGATCCCCGCGTCCTGGGCGGCCAGCACGAGGGAGTACAGCTCGCGCTGGCGGGGGGTGAAGGTCCCGTCGACCGGCAGGGTGCGGGTGACGTCGGCGGTGTAGAGCTGCCGGTTCTCGACCCCCATGTCGAGCAGCACCAGGTGGCCCGGCGTCACCGGCCCGGTGTTGTCGATCCAGTGCAGCGTCGTGGCGTGGGATCCCGCCCCGCAGATGGAGTCGTAGCCGATGTCGTTGCCCATGGCGCGGGCCCGGCGGAAGAACGTGCCCTCGATCCACCGCTCCCCGTGCTCGAGCACCCGCGTCCACTCCTCGGCGGCGTCGGTGAACCCCAGGGTGGTGATGTCGCAGGCCTCCTGCAGCTGCGCGACCTCCCAGTCGTCCTTGACCAGCCGCATCTCCGAGAGGACCCGGGCCAGGTCGGCGTCCTGCCCGTCGTCGGGGGCCACCGCGCTGTCGACCTCCGCGGCCAGCCCCCGGTGCACCCGGGTCTTGCGCGGCGACCCGCCGCCCAGCACGCCGACCAGCTCGTCGGCGTGGCGCACCTCGATTCCGAGGGAGTCCGACATCTCCCGCAGCGAGGGTCGCCTGCCGGCCCACAGCGCGCCGTACTGCCGGTCCCTGAAGAACTCGTCGCTCTCCCGGCCGGCCCGCGGGCGGGCGTAGAGGACCGCCTCGCCGTCGTCGAGCACGAGGACGGCGTCACTGGTCTGGTTGCCGGAGAAGTAGGTGTGGGCGGTGTCGGGCCGGAACCGGTAGTCGGTGTCGTTCGAGCGCACCTTGTAGCCGCCACCCGGCAGGACCAGGCGCTCGCCGGGGAACCGGTCGGCCAGCGCGGCCCGGCGGGCCGCCGCGCGCTCGGCCACCGCCAGCCGCGGCAGGTCGGCCTCGGCCTCGTCCCACCCGGTGCGCATGAAGGCCGCGTACGCCGCCGGCACGGCCGGGTCGTGCGACTCGGTCTTGGGCTCGGGGCTCTCGGGCGTGACCTGCTCGTCCAGTTCGTCCAGCTCGCCCGGCTCGGTCGACTCGGTGTGCTCGTCCACCCCGGCGACCCTACGCGCGATCCGGCCGCGCCTGGGCCCGGGCGCCGGTCGTGCTGCGGATAGGGTTCGGCCCATGCCAGCCTCGCGTCGCGACAGCGTCACGTTCACGGTCGTGGTGACCGTGCTCGTGGTGCTCGGCGCCCTGGTCATGGCGCTGGTCTTCGTCGCGGCCGACGCCCCGGCCAGCACCCTCCTGGCGACCGCGCTCGCGGCGGTGCCGGTGGGCCCGCTGCTCGCGGCCTACCTCTGGCTGGACCGCTACGAGCCCGAGCCCCGCCGACTCCTCGTCGCCGGCCTGCTGTGGGGAGGACTGGTCGCCACCGCGGCGGCCCTGGTCCTCGGCACGGTCGGCACCCTGGTCACCGACTCCGAGCGCGCCTCGGTGGCCGTGGTGGCGCCGGTGACCGAGGAGGCCAGCAAGGGCCTCTTCCTCCTCCTGCTGCTGTGGTGGCGCCGCGCCGAGCTCGACGGGATCCTCGACGGCATCGTCTACGCCGGCATGGTCGGCATCGGCTTCGCGTTCACCGAGAACGTCCTCTACCTCCTCGCCGCCTACGACGGCACCGAGCAGACCGGGCCCGGCGGGGCCGCCGGCATCACCGCCACCTTCGTGCTGCGCTGCCTGGTCAGCCCCTTCGCCCACCCGCTCTTCACCGCCTTCACCGGCATCGGGATCGGCGTCGCGGTGGCCTCCCGCTCCTCCACGGTCCGGGTGCTCGCCCCTCTCGCCGGCTACGCCGTGGCGGTGCTGACCCACGGTCTGTGGAACGGCTCGACCGTCTTCGGCGTGGCCGGCTTCGGTGTGGTCTACGTCGTGCTGATGCTGCCCGCGCTGGCCGGCGTGCTGCTGCTCGCGACCTGGGCCCGGCGCACGGAGGCTCGGGTGCTCACCCTGGCCCTGCGCGACGCCGCCGACCGCGACCTGCTTCCGGCGACCGACATCGGCTGGGTCACCGACCTGCGGGCACGCCGCGCCGCCCGGGCCCACGCCCGCGAGCACGCCGGCGCCGCCGGGGCCCGGGCGATGGCCGACTACCAGCAGGCGGTGATCGAGCTCGGGTTCCTCCACCACCGCCTGCTGCGCGGCACCGCGCCGCCGGACTGGCAGGCCCGGGGCGCCGACCACGTCGCCCGCATCCGGGCGCTGCGACCCGCCGTCGCCTTCCCCGGACAGGTGGTGCCGGTCCGATGACCCCCCGCTCCCTCCCGGGCCTGCGCCGGCCCGGGTCCGGCGACGCCCGCGGCGGCTCGGCCGCCGACGACGCGATGGTCACCGCCCTCGTCCGCCTGCGCGGCCGGCTCCAGGACGCCGAGCTCCCCTTCGACCTCCCGGGCGTCGAGGTGCTGCGCCGCTCGCGCTCGGCGATGATCGACCAGCTCGAGGACTACGTGATCCCGCGGCTGACGACCCTGGAGGCGCCCCTGCTCGCGGTGGTCGGCGGGTCCACCGGTGCCGGGAAGTCGACGCTGGTCAACTCGTTGGTGGGCCACCGGGTGACCGCTCCCGGCGTGCTGCGCCCGACGACGCGCTCGCCCGTCCTGGTCCACCACCCCGACGACGCGCACTGGTTCGGCCAGGACCGGCTGCTGCCCGACCTGCGTCGGGTCGAGCACGTCACCGACGACCCCGACTCGTTGCAGCTGGTGCCCACCGACGCGGTCCCGGCGGGGCTGGCGGTCCTCGACGCCCCGGACGTCGACTCGGTCGAGGAGCGCAACCGGCTGCTCGCCGCGCAGCTCCTCGCCGCGGCCGACCTCTGGGTCTTCGTGACCTCGGCCGCGCGGTACGCCGACCAGGTGCCCTGGGAGTTCCTGCGGCAGGCCGCCGAGCGGTCCACCGCCGTCGCGGTGGTCCTCGACCGCACCCCCGACGAGGCGATCACCACCGTCTCGACCCACCTCGCCCGGATGCTGGCCACCCGGGGGCTGAAGGACTCCCCGCTGTTCACGGTCATTGAGGGCTCCGTCGACGCCGACGGCCTGCTGCCCCGGGGCCACGTGGCGGAGATCCGGGGGTGGCTGGACTCGCTGGCCGCCGACACCGACGCCCGCACGCTCGTGGTGCGCCAG
>Ga0325400_1006322_pt1 | contig 11251 bp, 7 predicted proteins | sample PopdelMetagenome_2_FD_205662 | JGI IMG/M metagenome (GOLD analysis project Ga0325400, IMG submission 205662) | Populus deltoides microbial communities from Bellville, Georgia, United States - Xylem-PdKOR-R1 | ecosystem: Host-associated > Plants > Phyllosphere > Stem > Wood/Secondary xylem...
CGGGAAAAAGAGATCATCAGCGTCGGAATCTCCCGCTGAAAGTGGAGCTTTGGGTGGGTGATGAGGTCCGTAGTCGCAATCGCGTGCGTGAGTTTGCCCGTACTTTCCTGCACAATTCCCTGGGCGGCCTCCCCGATAAAAGCCGACGAACCCGCACCGGTCAGGATTATACGTAAGTCCGGTAAACTCAACAGGGGAGCGAGAAACGTTTCGAGTTCCTCTCTTCGGCTGCGGATCATCGCGTAGATCTTCTGCCAGAGAGCCGGCTGCCCATCAATTTCCATTGCCGTGAACAGACCTCCTTTTTGCTCTAGCTCCCTGTCGTCTAACTGTAGGTATCGCATACACAAATTCTATTTTACTTCGTTAAGAGTTTTGGTCGTGGCCGGAAGTTCTTCGCTGCCTGTCTGTTCCATTTTCATTTCGGCATTGCCCATCATGACGGCCGACGCGATGGCCAGGACAATCCCGATTAAGGTGACCGGATGCGGGAAGACGGAATAAATCCACAGGGAAAGAATCACCGTCAGGACCGGCGAGAGGGCGGTCGTCATCGGGGCCACGAAGATGGCCCGGCCATGGCGGAAGGCGTATACCAGACACAGCGCCCCGAATGCATTCAGCACCTGCACGAGCGCCGAGAGGTACGGCCCTTTCAGACCATAGTTGATCGGTTGGGAAAAATCTGTCATCCAGAGCGCGAAAGGAATCAGCAGGAGCGAACTGACGGTCATGTAAAAAAAGATGCTTTCGGCCTTCATGTGCTCATTGGCAAAACGCATCACAAACCCCTGCCCGCCCCAGGCCAGCAAGGGCACCAGGGTCAACAGAATCCAGCCATTCCCACTCAGGGCCGAATCGCCGGGGGGTATGTAGGACAGCAGAAAAATGGCGACAACGGCGATGCCGATGCCCGTCCAGCCCATCGCACCCGTCGATTCTTTCAGGAACAGAACGGCCATCAGGATGGTCACCACCGGCGTCAGCGACAGGATTGGAAAAACGAGGTAAGCGGGCGCAATCCGCAGGATCAAAAACAAAACAAGTTGCCCAGCCGCACCCAGCAACCCGGCCAGACAACCAAGCCGAACGGAACGGGCATCCTGCTCCAGTTTCCACTTGTTGACGGCCAGGGCCACCACGGCCGCGGGGATCATCATCAGCGCCCAGACTACATACCCCAGGGTGGGCGGAAAACCGTTTTTTTCGGGCAGCTCAATCAGTGCTCCCCATACGCCCATGAAGAGGACGTGTATTATGACGAAACTGATCCAGGTTTTTGACTTTTTCATACGGCGGTTAAGGGCTATGGGGTTCAGTTCGTTGGGTATTGGCAATAAGTTTTCAACCAGTCGACCGTGCGGATCAGCACATCATACCGGTTTTGCGGTAGCAGGTCGGGACGCCAGCCGTGGCCTTCACCGACATACTGCACAAGTCGACTATCGACCCCCAGTTTTCGGAGCGAAACGTACATTTCCTCCGCCTGCGAAACCGGCACCTCATTGTCCCGTTCCCCATGCAGAAAGAGCGTGGGGGTTTTAGCATGCTTTACGTAGTTCAACGGGGAGCACTTCCACAGCAGGTCAAAATTGTCGTAGATGCGGCCCCCAAACTCAGACTCCATCAGGCTGTGGTAAAGGGAAGTCCCGGCAAAACTGACCAGGTTACTGATGCCCCCATCGACGACGGCCGCCCGGAAACGATTCGTTTGCGTAATAATCCAGTTGGTCATGTACCCCCCGTAGCTCTGCCCGGTAACCACCAGGTTCTCCCCATCGATCCAGTTGTTTTGGGCAATTGCTGCGTCGACGCCAGCCATCAGGTCCCCATAATCGCCCCCACCCCAATCCATCACGCAGCCGGACGAAAACTCCTGGCCGTACCCGCTGCTTCCCCGGGGATTGATGTACAGGACGGCGAACCCCTGAGCGGAAAGCACCTGCTGCCGTTCCTCAAAGGCGTACCCAAACATGTTGTGCGGCCCACCGTGAATGACGAGCACCATCGGGTAGCGGACTCCTTCCGTAATACCAAACGGTTTGATGAGCCAGCCCTGGATCCTTGTACCATCGAAGCTGATAAACCAGAAACTCGTGGCGGGTTGCAACCGGATCTCCGCAAGAGCCTCTTCGTTGAGATGGGTCAGCTGGCGGGACTGCCCAGTCTGTCGGTCGTGCATGAAAACCTCCGCTGGATGAACGGCATCCGTCCGGACGTACACGATCCGTTGGCCACTGGCGTCCACCCCATACTCAAGCACCTGGCACTCCTCGCCCAGGATTCGTTCAAGGCTACTTCCATCGGCGGAAACGCTGTACAGCGCGGTGGTTCCTTCGTTGCCCGCGGTGAAGAGGAGCCGGGCCTCCAGCGGGTTCCAGCTAATCTGTTCGATTCGCCGGTCGAAGGCTCGGGTGAGACACACCAACGAGTTGGTGTCCGGCGACAAAAGGTACAGGTGGGTGTCTTCGGCGGGGCTATCGTTAGTCGACAACACGGACGTGGTTCCCAGGAAGGCAATCCCCTTCCCATCGGGCGACCAGGCCGGCTGGTAAACCGTTCCAAAGTTCTGGGTGTGCCGGGTAATCTCTCGATTGGATAAGTCGACACTCCACAAGTCATGCAGTTGGTTGTTATCCGGATCGGCCGACCGGTTGCTGACAAAGGCAAGCCGTTGGCTGTCCCCACTCCAGCTTAGGGAGTGATCGTTGTAGGAACCCTTGGTCAGCGGAATCGGCTGGCCTCCCTGCACATCGACTAGCCAGAGATGCGCGTATTCATTGTCGGTTGTATTGGGCCGCCCGCGGCCTCCTTTTGTTTTGTATAAGATACGGTCGGCGATTTTTATGGAGTTGACTCTTGTTTCAATGACAGCCGACGAGGCACTGACGTAAGCAATCATGGAGCCGTCGGGCGACCAGGCAAAATTTTTGAGGGCCAGGTGTCCGAGGAAATAATGCGACTCATACACCGGCGCCACGGGGCGGTGTTCGTTGGTACTGAGCGAATAAATCCAGATCCACTCGGCCCCATCCTGTTCGGCGAGGTAGGCGATTTCGGGGGTGACCGGCGACCATTTGGGTGAAGATCCCTGCCAGGTTTTCAGCACCGCACTGGTGTCGGCTTCCACCACCGAAATCGTGTCCTGATACGCATTGTCATCCAACAGCACCCGCGTGGTCACGTAAACCACAAACTGGTTGTCGGGGGATAAAGAAGCGGCTGACGGGACAGCCAGCATGTGCAAATCCTTGATTTCGAGCGGTCGTTTTGTTGTTTGTTCACCAGTCATCATTCCCTGTTCTGCCTTCGAAGTTTAGTTTCCTTAATCGGTGACGGCCAGGTCGCCCACCCGGTACCAACCGTCCCCTGTTTTTCCCCCAATTGCGAGCTGGATGGCCGGCTTGCCCGTGACAGGTGACAATAGGCCGACCTGCAACTCATACTCCCCCGGGGCCATTGCGGCTGGTAGCGGCAACGACGTGTGGTAATCGCTCCGGCCGGGAAGCCATTTTTTTACGTCCGCGTCGGTACGCACCGGATACTTTTTACTGCTATCCTTCTTAGACACCAGTTGCACGGCCAGATCGTAGGCTTTGTAAATAGGCGCCACACCCCGATTCTGCCAGGTCATTTCGCAGGCCAGCGGTTTGCCTTGGCCGACCGATGCATTGTATTTCATCTCTTCCAGCACAAACCGGTAGCCCAGCTTTTTTTCAAACTCTTTCACCTTGGGGTACCATTTTTCCGGTATCGCCTGGTTGCCGTTGTTCACTTCTGTCGCGTGCCACTCGAGTGCTTTTCCGAGAATGTAATCAATGTTCCAGCCCCGTTTGTACCAATCTTCCATAGCCCAGCAGGTTTCCAGGGCCACCGGTCCGTGCTGCCAGCTTTCATACGCGTTTGCCGCCCCTAACGCCTGCGGATACACCCCTTTCATGTGGTTCCAGCCCAGCGAATCCATATCGCCCCAGCAGTCTGCCCGCCAGCCGGTTCCCTTCGAGATGGCATACCCAAACCCGTATTTTTGTTTGAACGCAATGAGCGCGGCCAGCGGGGTTTTCCGGAAACTGCTGAGGTACGCATCGATGATCACCCGGGCGTTGGCATCGGTGGGAAAAACAATCTTTTTGGGGTTCGGTGCGTCCGGGTCCGTGTGCCATTCACCCCATTGACCGATGCTGCCGATATCGACAAAACAGACATCCGGGTGGCCGTCATACCGTTTGCCAAGCGCCTTGATGAGGTTCACCTGTTTTTGGATAAAGACCGGGTTATCGTAAAAGGGCGACTTGACCCCCGCTTTGAGCGCCCACTCCGGAACCATCATATCCACGTCCTGGCACATCACCCGGAAGTTCACCTGCTGGCCGTTCCGGACCGCCCGCGCAATGGTACTGTCGATGAGGTCATACCGGATTTTGCCTTCTTCCGGCTCCAGCGCATTCCAGAAAAAGCGCTGCTGACTGACCCCGCAGAACGTGTGTCGCCGGTTCGATAAATGTTCGTTGTATACGGTACTGGTGGAGGTAAATCCCCGACCCGGATTGAGCAAAAAAGCACCTGTTTCCACCGGCTTCGCCACCGACAACTTCTCCGTTGAGGAGCAGGTCGTGAGTAAAGCGGTAAGGCCGATGAAGGATAGGCTAGCCCAAAAAACTTTTCTACTAGAAAGCATATTGTTTGTCTTACTTACTTTTTGCGGATTGATTGATCAGCTCGCCCAGTTGGAGCCGTGTGCGGTCCCACAGTTCCGGGTCATAGCTCCACACATCCAGTTTACCGACGGATTGATCCCCGAAGGGCCGGCCGATCACCTCATTCACCAGCGCATCGGCCCGCTGACCATTTTTGTCCAGGCCCGCCAGCAGCCGCATGTATTCGTATTCCTGTACGCCATTGCGCAGCGTTTTGAGCCGAATGGACGGGGCCGCCACATTGACGTTCGGAAGGATGCCGGGGCTGTAGATCAGCAGGGCGTTGCCGTTCATTTTCTTGTAGTCGTAGCCCTCCGCATTGCCGTTGTCGTGCCCGCCGTCGTTGGCGCTTTTCCAGGTTTCGGGATCATACCAGGCCGCTTTCCACCCGGCGCCAATGCCCCAGCTGATCCACGAATGGGCTTTGTATTTCCAGACGCTCCAGCTAATGGCCCGGTCGTTCACCAGGGGTAGATCGGTAAACGTGGAGCTGCCCACCCAACTGTTGACCTTGCTTTCGTAAATCATGGGGCCGTACAGCCACTGATTAATGCCCTTCCCGGTGTAGGCCGCCATCCGCTGTTCGTTGAAATCAATGGTGTGCACCGCCCAGGCGCTAATGGCCCCATCGATCACCTTCATAGCCGTATCGTTGTAGCTCCCATCCACCCGGAACTGCGCTTCGGGGTATTCCTTTTTGAAGAGCTTACCGTAATACGCCATGCGGTCCCACGCTTCGGGGAAATACGACTCGTCCAGTCCGTTTAGATAGACCGTTACGTCGGTGGTTTTCGGGTTGATCAGGGGCTTCAGGTGCGCCCGAATCAGGCGAATCACTCTCGTGTATTCCGCCCCGTTCGCCGGATTGCGTTCTACGTCCGGCTTGCCCACATCGGGCCAACCGGGGGTGTCGTGTTTGCCGTAGACATCAAACGGCAACAGGAACGTCTCGACCGGTGTGCCGTAGCCGGGGCCATACGCGTAGCCGTATTGTTTGGTAAAAGCGGCTCCGGTCAGGTATTTTTTCAGGCGACGGTCAAACGCCGTCCAGTCAACGGTGTTGCTGCCCGCGTTTTTGGTCAGAATTGGTTTGTACGTCGGGTCCATAACGCCAACCCGGTTTCGTTTCATGAGCTGATAAATCGCCAGTTCATCTTTCTCGGTCATGCCGCTGACAAACCCTTCGTGCTGGAGGCTGGCCTTGAGCCCATTTTCGTTGGGAATGGCAAAGTCCCAGACATCGAGCTGCACCGGTATGGTTTTGGTAACTCCATCAATGACCACGGAAACAGCACTGGTGTAGCGGCCGGGAAGGGCGTTCTTTCGATCAAACGGAATGTACTGATCGACCCAGATAAATAAAGACCGCTGGTCGTCGATCCGGTTGTTAAAGTCAGGCAGTTGCAGGGGATAAACCCATCCGCCTTTGGGGGGCACGGTACCCTGCTGAACGGCGCTGAACGGAATGAGTCCGTCCGGGTACCAGCCCTTGCCCAGCGTGGCCCGTGGATAGCCCGTCGTGGGCGTTTTCACCTGTACCGACCATTCCAGGAAAAGCTCCGGGGCGTTCGCAAAGGCGGTGTTGCCCAAACGGAACGGCTGCATGGAAACCTGAATGCCCTTGAGGGCGTCTTTGGAATGATTGGTCAGGACAAGCTGGAACGAAACGTACTCACCCCGGGCCGCTTTCAGCGAAACCGTCTTGCCGTCGTAAATCCAGTTTGACGACAGCAACTTATCCGCACTTCTGGTTTCGCCGTACGGTGATTCATAAACCCGGTGCGTCACCGGATCCAGCCGAACCGACGACGGAATGGCCGCGATAGTCCAATCCGAAGGACTATCGCTGGCCATTCCCGCGCAACAACGGGTTAGGGTTAGGAACGTAAACAGGACTATCTTTTTCATACAGAAGCCATCCAATGAATTTCTTACGCTAGTTCCCGGATGCGGTATCCACCGGAAAAATCAGCAACTGGCTCAACGCTTCGTCTTCGCCCATCACGATGTATTTGCCATCCTCAGAGGCCGTAATGGTCGACAATTGAAACCCGCGCCATTCAATCCCCTGCTCGATGCCGGGCGCTTTCAGGATAAACTGGGGGTTGCCCAGGTCGGTAAAGCCTTCGCCGGAGGGGTTGTAACTGAACAGATGGACATACCCCGGCAAAGCGCCCGACAAGCCATAGAGCTTGCCATCGGCACCCACGCACAGACCGCGCAGCCGGTTCATCATCGCCGGTTTGCCCAGGTTTTTGACTTTCCGGGTGGCCGGATCAAGTTGAAACAACTGCCCGTCACCGGCATTCCCCCCGTACAGAAGCCCGTCGGCGGTTTGGGTCCAGGACTCGGTGCGCCCCAGGGTTCTCCGGCCCCACACGGCGGGCAGTTCGGAAAGAGTCGTGAAGCTTTCGTCGGCGGGGTTGAATACCATGAGCCGGTTAATGGGCTGGCTGGTATAGACCAATCCTTGCCCATCGGTTATCATCGCGCTACTCAGGTATTCTTCGGGCTTCTGGTGGTATTCATCTACTAAAACACGGAGGTCCGCCGGGGTAACCCCGCTGTTTTTATACACCTTGAAAGCCTTCGAGCCGATGTTGTAGCTAAAAAAGTAGCCGGAGGGGTAACTGATGCCGTAGATTAGTTGACTGCGGTCGTTGCCGGTCAGGGAGAATATCCCTTCGCCGGGAACCGGAGTGCCCAGGTCCGTGACGCGAATACTAGCATCGGCCCCCACAACCACCCGCAACAGGTGACCGCTTCCGGTACCCGCAGCGATCGTGCCCGCGTACAGGGCCTTGTCGCTTGTTTTGAAAAAGCCGGTTCGGATGCTGGTTTGCCCCGGCAGATCATTGTTGAGGTCCTTCAGCGTCAGCATTTCCCGTTTGGCGAGAGACGCCACGAAAAGGTAAGGTGCCCGATTACCCGTCGCCGTGGTGCCGCCGATGATGTAATCGTTCTGGACCGTCAGCGACGTGATTGCATTGCGGTAGATGGGCATCCGCAGCAGCGAAGTGTTGGACAGAGAGGCCTCGATGCCAAAGCCTTCCATCGGTTTGTAATAGCTATACTGGGCAAAAACCGGCATCGCCAACCCCGCCAATCCCAAAACCAACACATTTTTTATCGACCTGATTCTCATTTACTTACTTTTTTACCGGGGTTGAACTTGATCAGGAAGGGTTCCGAGTGGTCGTTGGCATCGAGCTCCCGGCGCCCGGCGAAATACAGATTACCAAACTTGTCTTTCGTGTCGGAGCCCGTGGCTTCGCTGAGCTGATTGACGGGATATTCGTAGATAATCGTGTGCTTTCTGGCCTTGGGGTCAAATTCCATCAGCACCGTCTTATTTTCGACCAGGAAATTCCCGTGGCCACCGACGAAGTAGTACAGTTTGCCGTTGTCACCGATGTTGAGGTTGGGGACATACGGCCCCCAGGGCTCTACTTTACTGCCGCTGTCGGCCACCCCACCCAGATCCTCAACCCGTCCGATGCCGTCTTTCTGCGGATAAAACGCAACGATCTTGGCTCCGTAGGTAATCAAATAAATCACGTTGTTCTTTTGATCTTTCGCGTAGGCCGTAATGCCGGTGACGATCTTGCCGCCGGGGGTGCCGGCAAAGGCGGGCAGGCTCTCCCGGGCAAAGAGCAGCGTATCCTGGGCCGTCTGGTACTTCACCAGCCGCTGCCGCCAGTCGACGTAGTAACAGTTGCCCCACCAGTCGGTGAACAGGACCCGGGGGACGTGGGAACTGCCCAGCCGCCCCAGATCTTTCAACTTATTTTTAGCGGGATCATACACCAGAAAATGCACCTGCGGGTAGGAGACGCCGAACAGTTTGCCGGATACTGGATCGATATCCATGTCCTTGACGCTTTCGTACTGCATCCCCAGCCCCAGGTTCACAAAATCGTTCGTTCCGGGATGCCATTTCATAAACAGGCCCCCGGAATAGCCCGCCGGATGTTCCATCAAATACTCTTCCCGCGACTCCCCGCCATCGGTCGAGAAATACATATACCCATCCTTGCCTTCGATGATCTTCGAATGGATTTTGGCCTGCCATTGAAAAGGCCGCAAGTGACCGAGGTCCGCCAGGGACCCGTGATTGGTCATCTTCCCGGTGGTCACCTCGTAGTCGTACAGCATGACTTTATCAATGTGATTGGTCACGCCGACCACCACCTTGTCAAATCGTTTGCTGTAACCAATGTCATCCCAGGTTGAATGGGCGTCGGGAAAACCGGCATACTTGATAAAGGCAATGTTATCCTTACTAATTTTTGGCTGCGCGGGCGCCGGAGAAACGGCCACCTGGCATAAGCCGGCCAGCAGAACGGATCGGATAAATAGATTCACACCTGATTTTTTAATGGAAAAACAATCAGCCCTTTTGTCCCTTCTCAATACCCTTCGTTTTGCACAATCGCGGGGGTACTGGTCGTCACAACCAGCGCGGGAATCGGGTATAGAAGCTGGTAAGGCTTAATCGGCGTCGAAATCCCTACGGTTCTACTGCCCCCGGCGGTTACTTTTGCGTTCATGACCGCGAGTGCCCGGTCCGTGCGCAGGAGGTCGAACCAGCGGTGTCCTTCAAACGGCGACTCCAGTCGTTCCTCGTTGTAAACAGCCGCCTTAAAGGTTTCATAGTTGAGGCCGCTCAGATCGTTCAGACCGGCGCGCTTGCGGACCCCATTGATCGCCGTGTAGGCGTCGGCAACCGGGCCTTTGCTGACTTCATTGAGGGCCTCGGCGTACATCAGCAGAATATCGGCGTAGCGGATCACGTACCAATCGGCTCCCGAATCGGCATATCCGCCCCCGGTTTCGCGCTCCACGTACCCGCGGATGTATTTGGCGGCCACGAAAGTCCCCCCGTTGGTGTACCCGTCCGCAATATTGTCCCGGCGGACATCGCCCGCTGAGTACGCATCAGCGATATCTTCGGTTGGTTGGTTGAACCCGTAAGCCCCGCCGGATGGGATGGTAATCCCTTCCGAACCGGTTGGCGCAAAGTGATTGGGGAGGTTTGAGCCAAGCCCATTGGCGGCACTTTTAAACTGAGCCTGCCAGATCGCTTCGGAATTTCCCTGCCTTCCGGCTTTGTACAGGTCCGCATACACCGGCAACAGGCTGTAGGCACCCGAGTCAACTACTTTTTTGAACTCGGCCGCGGCTTCGGCGTATTTTTTCTGCGTCAGGTAGACCTGACCAAGCAGGCTCTGGGCGGCCCCCCGGGTGGCCCGGCCCACACTGGCATCGTCGTACGCAACCGGCACCAAACCCTCCGCCTTTACTAGATCGGCTTCAATCTGGGCGTACACTTCCTGAACGGTGGAGCGACCCACTTTGTAACTGCCATCAATATCCGTAACCGGTTCGGTCACCAGCGGGACACCACCGAACAACCGGACCAGATTGAAATAAGCGAGTGCGCGCAGCGTGAGCGCTTCGCCGGTGTACTGTTTTTTCAGGTTATCCGCTATGGCCCCTCCATCGATGCGGGACAGAATACTGTTGGCTCTGGCAATCAGGACGTAACTGTTCTGCCAGAAGGCGGTGAGGTGCTCGTTGTCGGTCGTCTCCCGAAACTCGTCGATGTTCCGTTTCGCGTCGTTCCCATCTCCGCCCGTGGTCAGCTCAGTGGTGTTGTCGGAACGCAGGTCAGTCAGCAGGGGGTAGTACGCATTGCCCGAATACACCTGGGCAAAAGCGGAGTAGGCCCCCACCAGTGCCTGGTTGAAATCCGATTCGGTTTTAAAAAAGTCCGTTTCGCCGATCTGAGAAACAGGTTTCGATTCCAGAAAATCTTCACAGGACGTTCCGGTAAACGCCAGGATGATCAGGGCAACCGCGATCTTTATGTTCTTTGAGGTCATACGAATCAATGTTAGGGGTTGATCGGAATGGGGTTGGATCAGAAGCCGAGGTTAAGGCCAAACACGATGGTTCTGGCCATTGGGTACGTACCATAATCGATGCCGGGGGTGAGCGCCGAAGAGATCCAGGGATCGCCTTCGGTGGTGTTGACCTCCGGATTGTAGCCGGTGTACTTGGTGAAGGTGTACAGGTTCTGGATGTTCACGTAGGCCCGGGCACTCCGGATAAAAGTCCCATTGAGAATGTTGCCAAGCCGGTAGCCCAGGGTAACATTTTTGATGCGCAGGAAAGAAGCATCCTCAACCAGCCAGGACGAGATGACCCGGTTATTGGACGAGCTGCTCGGCGTGTAGTTTCGGCCGTTGCCGGGTTGATCCGGTGAGCGCCAGTAGTTGGTAAAAGCAGCTCCGTTATTTCGGTAGGCACTGCGTTTCACGAGGTTGATTACCTGTACATCCTGAGCGCCCTGCAGCGAAACGCCGAGGTCGAAATTGCCATAGGTGAAGCTATTCGTAATGCCGTACGTAAATTTGGGTAGGTTGTTACCGATAATGGTCTTGTCGAGGTCGTTGATTACGCCATCGTTGTTGAGGTCCTTGAATTTCGAATCGCCCGCGTAGGTATTGGGTAGATGGGCCGAACCGTTCACTTCGTCCTGTGTCTGGTAA
>Ga0325400_1006325_pt1 | contig 11249 bp, 4 predicted proteins | sample PopdelMetagenome_2_FD_205662 | JGI IMG/M metagenome (GOLD analysis project Ga0325400, IMG submission 205662) | Populus deltoides microbial communities from Bellville, Georgia, United States - Xylem-PdKOR-R1 | ecosystem: Host-associated > Plants > Phyllosphere > Stem > Wood/Secondary xylem...
TGCTGATGACTACCTTGTGGGCAGTGGGATCCCACAAGCGATACCCCTTCACTCCATCAGCATATCCCAAGAATACACATTTTCTGGATTTTGAATCCAGCTTGTTGACTTCTTGAGTATTGTACATCACGTACACAGGACTTCCAAATATATGTAATTGAGAATAATCAGCTGGCTTTCCAGTCCACATCTCCATCGGTGTCTTCAGCTCAATTGCAGTTGATGGAGATCGATTTATCACATAACAGGCGGTATTGACTGCTTCTGCCCAGAATGACTTTCCTAGACCTGCAGCCTTCAACATTGCTCTCGTTCTTTCTAATAGAGTTCTGTTCATCCGCTCTGCCACTCCATTTTGCTGTGGAGTGTATGCTGTTGTGAACTGCCTTTTGATACCTTCATGTTGACAGAAGTTATCAAATTCATCACTGGTATATTCTCCTCCATTGTCAGTCCTCAAACACTTGATCTTCTTTTCAGATTCAAGTTCCACCCGCGCTTTGAAAGTTTTAAAGACTGCGAGCACATCTGTCTTCCTTCTAATTGGATACACCCAACATCTCCTGGAGAAGTCATCTATAAATGATACAAAGTATCTTGCTCCTCCCAATGATACAACCGGTGCTTGCCAAACATCAGAGTGAATCAGGTCTAAGATGCATTTGCTCTTAGTTGTTGATGTGCCAAATTTCAACCTGTGTTGTTTACTTGTAACACAGTGCTCACAAAAGGGTAAAGTAACCTTTGTAAGACCATGGAGTAACTTCTGATCAGAGAGCACTTTCAAACCTTTCTCTGACATGTGGCCTAGTTTTTGATGCCACATCATCGTCTTCTCTTCTGCAGGACTGGCTGATGCAATTGACGCTTCTGCCTCATGATGTGTTTCTCCTATTAATACAAACATATTTGCAATTGTCTTTCTTGCCTTTAAAACCACCAGCGCTTCTTTGACAATTTTCATGATTCCATTGTCTGTTCGAATCTTACAGTCAAGACTATCAAATTGTCCTATGGACAAAAGATTCTTCTTCAAGTCTTTCACATGTCGCACTCCTGTAATAGTATGAATTAAACCATCATACATCTTCAATTTGATGGTGCCAATGCCAGCAATCTCTAAAGCATGATCATTACCTATGAACACTGAGCCTTCAGAGATGGGTTCGTATGTATGAAACCAATCTCGATTAGGAGTCATATGTCATGTTGCTCCTGAATCCATTAACCAAACCTCAGTGAGCTCTTTTCTATCTGTAGAGACTATTGCTGCTTCACTATATAAAACCTCCCTATCTTCTGAGGTGCTTGCAACACATCCTTGAGGTTTTGATGACTCTGCAGTGTTCTCTATACCCTTTTTAAACCAACAATCCTTTTTGAAGTGCCCTTTTCTGCCACAGTTGTAGCATTTCACAGTCTTTTTACTTCTTGATTTGGACCTCCCTTGTATTTGACTCCCACTCGAGCCACGCTCCATTGATCTTCCTCTTGACATCAACAACGCCTTTGTTTGGTTTGAACTATTTTTGTCTCCTTTGTTTTTGCACCTATTTTCTTCTTCCAAGATAGCGGCTGCAACATCATCGAAGACTAAATAGTCTGTGAGGATATTATTGGTCAAGTTAATAATGAGCTGATCATACGAATCAGGAAGACTTTGAAGTAGAAACTCTGCACGTTCATTTTCCTCTATTTGTTGACCCAACGTAGTGAGTTGTGAAAATAGAGTTCTTATTGTGTTGATGTGGTCAGTCACCGACGTGGTTTCTGCCATTCGAAGGGTATAAAGTCGCCACTTTAAGAAAATCTTATTGTGCAAAGACTTGGACTCGTACAACTTTGTCAGAGTATCCCATATCTCCTTAGCTGTTTTCTTATTCGCTACACTTGATAATACTTCATCGGCTAATGCTAAATGTATGTTAGCAATAGCATTGCCATCCATCTCATTCCATTTTGCATTATCAGTGATCTCCAAGGGCCGATCCCCAATTGTTGTCAAGCAATTGTCTTTTCTTAAGATTGCCTTGATTCTCATTTTCCACAGTGAAAAATTGCTCCCCTTGAACCTCTCAATCTCGTACTTTGCTGCCATTGTATTCACCAAGATCTATTCAGCTATCACCGTTTCACATATCTGTAACGTATATAGAAATAGTATCGTGTGAATAATACTTCACTAAGTAAGTTTCCAGGAAAGATTGGAGGGGTCACCAACGGTCCCGCTTAAAATCCAATCTTCTTAGACAGAACTTCCTAGACTGTATTTAATCACCGCACTGACTTTCTATATACGCCAACAGTAACGTATGTGAACAGTACCGTATGGATGAATAGTGTCGTATAGGTGAATTGAGTCGTATATGTGAATAGTAACCGTATACACGAATAACTATTGTGTATTAACAACACCAACCAAGAAGCTCTGATACCACTGTTAGGATACTGGCATGCAAACCCGACAAGATAAAAGGCAAAGGATAGGATAAAATGAGAAATTAGACACACAAGAATTTACGTGGTTCACTCAATTTGGCTACGTCCACGGACAAGTATAGAAGGATTTTACTAAGTAATGTGGAAATTACAACCTTTCTCTAACAATAGAAGAACAACTGAAATCTCTCTATTACTAGGAGAAAACATCTCACTTACTCTCTCACAAATACCTCACAACTTTGTGGAATTACTCTCTCTTCACTCTCTCTATTTGCTCTCAAATTTCTCTCTTGTGGTGTGCTTCTAATGCTTGGATGCATTGTCTATTTATAGGCAAGCATCCATGCAAGAGACAAGGGGCACCAATTGGTGCTACAAGTGGCACCGAATTGGTGCCTAAGATTGTTGACTTTGCCAACAATGCTGGCTGGCTTTACAGTATATATGCTTTTTTTTATATATAATTTCCCCTTCCTTTCTTGTTTGAGAGAAGGAGAGAGAGAGAGAGGTCAGTGGTGGGGTTAGAGAAATTACACGCAAAAATTGAGACAATTGAAGGGAATCCTAGAATACTTTTATTAAACTATATATATAAATTATTTCATCATGTAACATCGTTGATATCGTTGATGTTAGTGTTAATACTTTGTTAACAATTGTAAAAGGCTAAAAAAAATAACCTTAATCAGGCGATTACAAGGAATGTTTTCCTTTTCTCTTAGGCTAAAAAAATTGAATCAGGCGATTGCAAGGAATGTTAATAAAACCTTAATCTATGCTTAGTGCAGTTTAACTTCCTTAATATCATAATACTATTTTATTTTAGCCTTTTACAATTGTTAACAAAGTATTAACACTAACATCAACGATGTTACATGATGAAATAATTTAGATTTGTAAAAAAATTATTTTTTAGTATTTTTAGATATTTTAATATACTGACTTTAAAAACAAAATTTTAAAAAATACAAAATATTATTTTTATCATCAAACAACTAATCTATAAAAACGCAGAAACTACTGCAAATCAGACAGAAACAGCGCAAATCACGATTTCCTTGTAAATGTGTAAGAGGGAGGAATATAATAAAATGATATACGTTCGTTATTGTTTTGAGTGAGAGAGAGAATGCCTCGTAGAGGTGGCAATGCACTGTAATCCCTCCCTCCCTGTTTCTCTATCTCTCTTGGCTTCATAGAAATTGTTGGCCAGTGAATTTTATAAATCCAAATTGTCGGTACTTATTTTTAATTTTTTTTCGCTGGAGTTATTTTTAAAAAATTTAACCTTCTAATAAAAAAATTATCTTTTTTTCTTTTAATTTCTTAGTTTTGTCATTGATTCTTTAAGGAAAATTTTATTTCCTTTTAATTTAGTCCTTCAATCACATTTTATTATCTTTTTAAATTTCTAACTTTTTTTCCTTAGTTTTTTATAAAACATTATTAGTTTTTAAGTTTATCATTCAATTTAAATTTATGTTATATTATTATAAAAATAGTTTTATCAGTAAATAACTAGTAACATTATATAAAAAAAAAAAAAACCATGGTGCATTCAAGCTAACCTTAAGATTCAGTCCAGCTTTCCAATAAGATTATTAGGAATTCTTCTGTAAGAACCTGAAAGACAAATGGACACAAAGCAAATCGCGAATAAAACAGAAGTTCAAAATCCCTTTCAGTTTCCTCAAAATATTGTCGAATAAAACGAAAGGGATTACGTGCTAACTCTTCCAAAATCAAACATAATGTGCCAAGCAATGATTTTGTTTTATTCTACAATTAAACAAATTAAAAAAGACTTTAGGCACAGTGAACTAGTGAAGAGTGAAATACAATTTTCATTTTGATGACAGAGTCTGATAAAGCCTGAAATTAAGGTAGAAATGTAACCATTACGAAATTCATTGGAAGCGTACCCTGGAGTCTTGGAAATAAATGAAGATGTAATCATGCCTCTATTTATACTTCACTTGCTACTTATGCCCAACATTACTCATTGTTTTCTAATTGTTCCTTTTTGTAGTTTTGAGTTATGGATGATACCAACTTCTCCCCCCCTCCTGCACAACACTCGGCCAGCGGAGGCTACTCCTTAGCTGCTAAAGGAGGAGCTGGCCTCCTCTTGCTCCTCCTTTCTATCTTAATTTATATACTCATGAGAGGCCGCTGCAGCTGTACAACCGAGTGCAATGGTGGTGGTGATTCCAAGCAGGCCAGTGGAGGGGACTAAGAAAGCCATTCACTTCATTGCTGGGGAATAAGCAGGTAGCATGTAATAAGAAGTTAAAGCTGCTTAAGATTCATACAATGAGATTCTTAAAATTTCCCAATATTGTTTTCGTATTAATTCTAGGTCGTCTTCTTCGTCAAGGTAGCCATCCATGAAGTACTCGGGCGCCTCGACTGTTGGTTTTTGGTTCTATCTACTGAATTGCTGCAAATAACTATTTGGCGTGCTTTCTCATTCGAGATCAGACCATTTTAATTTTTACTTTATATATGTGTGTGTGATGGTGTGAATTTTGTGTTGGAGTTAGACTAATATCTTCAATTAAAATCGTAAGGAATTGTGGGCTTTTTCTTTAATTCTTTTTTTTTTACTATACTAATTGGAGTGGGTTTTTTTAACTATCAATTTACTGCTACTTTATTTATTTATTTTTTTTTTGGCTGGGGCTTGATTTAGATGCTTTCTATTTTTAACGAAAAGAAATTAGTCGTCTATAAAACAATCACTCACCAAGCACAGCAGTCACAGCTAAAATCTTTGTTAATTAATCGATCGCAGATCCGACTCTATTTTAAACCGATGGTGTTTCGGTGCGTTGAGTGTCAGATCGGTGCCAACTCCATCTCCTCTGCACGTTGACGAGGGCGGCCTTCCTCGTCGCTATCCAGTCTTTCTGCCTCTTGTGTTGCTTTCGCTTTTGTTTTCGCGGCCTTCCGACGCTGGTGGAGTTACTAGCGGCGTAGGCCTGGAAGGTTGCGTTGGCTGTCGTGATCGCTTGAGTCTGCCGGAGTTTTCGCTTTTCTTGCTCTTTTTTTTTTTTTGCTCCTGGCAGCTGGATCGTTTTGTTGTTGACCGCTATGCCGTGGTTTGGTGGTTTTATTGGTATCTAGTTCGATGGTTGTGTTTTTTTTTTCTTTTTTTTCTAGAGAGGTGAGAACTGCAAGCGGAGATGGGTTGCGGATCCGTGGGTTGTGGTTTTGTTGAGTACACAAGAGGCATTAATCTTCTGTACTTTGGAAAACGAAAGTTGATTTTTTGTTCGATCTTTTGGTGAAAAACCGAATTCCTTTTTTCTAACATAAAAAATGTTTTTATGATTTTGGTTCCTTGAACTCCATTTTTTTTCCCTGTCAGGAGATGTGAGGTGAGGTGTGATCAGAGTGCATTTCGGGCTTTTGAGTGATAATTCTATGGGTTTTTTTTTTGCTTTTTTGAATTTAGGATTTTTAAGAGCCTAAAGTTTACTCGACTGAGATCGCAGGCTTGCTGATTACGGCATGGACTATTATGGACAGAAATAGCAGACCATGCCTTCAGGCTATTCTGTGCTTCTTCTTCTTCTTCTTCTTCTCCAGCAGAAAAGATAGCAAACAAGATATTAAAATGAGGTTCTTAAAATTTTATATTATTGTTTTCGTATTATTTGCAGGTCTTCTTCTTCGTCAAGGTGAAGTACTCGTGGACAATACGTATGTTAATTCTCTGTTTTAGGCTATTGTAGCAGCATGGATACGCGCGTTGGTTTTTGGTTAAATCCACTTTATTGCTGCAGATAAATATTTGATCTTTTTTCTCATAATAAAAATTTCAAGATCAGACCATTTTAATTTTTACTTTTTATATAAGTATATATAAATAATTGTGTTGGAGTTGAACCACATAAATATTTTTTTCTTTAATTCTTTCATTATGATTTTTTTAATTACTTTCAAAAAAATTATTGTATTTTAATAAATATAAAATATAATTAAAACATTACAAGTCGCTAGCACAAGCATTGTACGTGCCACTGCGTCCACTACTCCAACTATTACAATAATTATTATTTTATGATGATATAAAACTAAAGCATTTTTTTCGAATTTTTTAATCTGTTTTTTCAAAAATCTTCAAAAGAAAACAACCCACTAATTTTGCATGGCGCTGTTGCGTTTCTACTTCTCTTTAAGCAACATGGCGCTCTCCCGTTTCTACCTTTTATAGATGGAGAAAAAAAAAAGATTTTTTCAAAATAACACAGGAGAATTAAAATTAATTTCCCATTAAATATTTTGACAAAACAAATGCCCTCCCAGGGCGAAAAAATATTAAAAAAAAAATAAGCAATGAAAAAAACATTTTATTTACAAGGATTGAATTCACTACAACTCAATATAGTTTAAGGTTTATTTAATAGTGTAGTAGTGATTATTTTTTAAAATATTTTTATTTAGAAATGTATAAAAATAATATTATTTTTTATTTTTTAAAATAAATATATATTTAAAATTTTATAAAAACAATTAACAACGGGAAAAACAAATACTCACGTGATTATATCGAGAATAATCATCATTTTCTCTGTGCACATTTTATTTTTCTTTTTTTTTTCCTTTCTTATTTTTCTATGAAAACGTTCCGACAAAAAATCTATAGTTGGGTACCATGTACTTGATCAATGTAAAGGAACTGCCTTTTGCTCCTTTAGTAGCAAAAATAGTTGGCTTTGAATGATCCCATCCACAACCTCTCTTGTAAAGAAAAGGTGTTACTACCAGTCTACCATATAGAGTTAGGACTATATAATATATATTTAGAGAGCGTGAGAGAATGTGACGAAGAGTATATTTTAAAATGATTTGATTAAAATAATTTTTAAAAAATATAAATTATTTTTAATATCAATAATTCTAAACCATCTAAGAATAGCGTAGGGAATCTTCCTTAATTTCTCATTTTCTGAGGGGAATTGGATATCGTTTTCAAGCACATTTCCGTGAGCCGAAAGTGACCGGATCAGGTCACTAATTGCTATAGACGAAAAAGATGTCTTTAAAAGTAATTTTCATTTGGATATTGGATGGTTATTCCCGCGCTCTGCTCAAGCATGACGAGGCACTTTTCACTTATCTTTTTCAGTCCCTGGAATATTTTTTTTTCAAAAACAATCCCTTCAGCTTTAATCATTTGAGATCAATGTAATCATGTTTTAATTTTTAAAATGGGGCACCAAACGTGTGTCATGTTTTCTCTCCATGATGTGAGATTCTCATATCTGGTAAAAAAAAAAAAAACTATCAAGTTCAATTTTAAAAAACCAATGTAAAAAAATAAAATTAAAAAAATTGGGGGACCAAAAAAAGATAAAGGATGAAACCTAAGGAGGGACAATGAGAGAGTTCTTATAGTCTTGTATATAAAATATTTTTTTTAGTATGATATGTTTAATATGAATAGATGAATGGGAATCTATATGTGTTGTTATGAAAATGTTGAAATGATAATGATAAAATATAATTATGGAATAATGACTTGATGAAATGGGTTATGAATGAGGCTACCGTGTGAAACTTAAATTGTGATGTGGTTTTAATGAAGGAAAAAAATGATAAAATTGTAATTAAAATTCTGTATAAGAAATACTTTGCTGAAATTTTTTTAATATTCAATAAAGTATATAAGTAAATTTTTTTATTATTAAAAAGATGACCATATATGATAAATGTTTATGTTATAATTGCATTCTAAGTTAAGAAATGTTACATACGACATCTTTTAATTTTTATAGATCAATGCGAAATTCGATGAGAGTAAAAAAAAAAAAAGAAGAGAAAAAAATAATTTAAGATCTTTTGTTGCTCTTTCTATGATGCATTGGATCACCTGGAAAAGATGAGTCTTGGATTTTTTTAATTTTTTTTAAAAAAGCACTAGTGTTGACTATTTGACATTAATTTTTTTTTTTTTTTTTGGCTCTGCTTGTTGCATAGCGTGGTCACCAATTTAGTTAAACAACAATTTGGAAACCAACCAAAGAGGAAAATAAATATAAGGGGCAAATGGAAGATTGAAAACAAAAGGGTTTTTTTTTTTTTTTTTTGGGGAGGGGGGGGGGGGGTGGGGGATGATCAAGTAGATGATTATTTAGGAGAGGGAGGAAATTATGCTTTAAGATTAATATTTGTGAAGACAAATTTTGGGTTATATTTTAAATAAAATTACTGTTGTTAAACTAAGTCAATTTTTCATCTCAAGAAATTAAAGAAATATTATTGCCCAAGAAGAATGCAAGAAAACTCGTTAATATCCTTTAAGTTATCTCCATGTTCTTGAACAAATTATGCTGATAGTTTGCTTCTCTCCCTAATTGCAGTTGAGATTTGCAATGTTTTTACAGGTCACTTCTTACCAGTGCACAAATAAATGTGTCTTATAGTTCAAATTCAAAGGATTTTTATTTGATATTAATTTGCCACATATTGGATAAAGAAACCCATTCTCCTTCCTCCAATTGTGAATTAATTTCTCACATTATCTAACACCAAAAATGCTTCTGGGGACACATTATATATATATATATATATACACGGTGTGAATTTTGTGTTTGCATTAAACTAATATCTTCAATTAAAATCGTCAAAGCAGATGAGGAATTGTGGGTTTTTTCTTTAATTCATTTTTTTTACTTTACTTGGAGTGGGTTTTTCTGTTGTCAATTTGATTTTGCTGCGTTCTTAGTTAAACGTGGAATTAATGTCCCAAACCGCCGTGGACCGCCGGCAAGAAATCTAGTCAGGTACTAACGGACTTGACCAATTAGGATAGATACTCAAGTATTGGAAAGAAGACTACATATAAGAATTAATTTCCATCTCTTATATATATATATATATATATAGTTCAACCCACGGATCAACATAAACCCTCCTAAACACCTCTAAACTTAAAAAAAAAAATCTGTTCTTTTTCTCTAGTAAAAAGAAGACAACAACTATAACTCATAGTTTTAAAACCCAAAATTAATAACTCGGGGTATCTATATAAAATCGGACAACACAAAGTTTGGCTCTCGCACAATTTTCAAATCCTCATAATTACCTATCCCTTTCAGAATTTAGACTAGCAATATTCTCATCAAATTAGCTTGAAATCTTAATTTTAGAGCTTACCTTACTTGTAGGATGATATTATTTTTAGATAGAAGACATCTCAATACTATATTTATCATTGAATAAACTAAAAAAAAAAAATAGTTTTAAAATATATAGTTTAATTGATTAAATTTTAAATTTATTTTTAAAAAATCATTAATTCAATTCCTGTAAACTAAAGTTATTAAAGATTTATATAATTATTAATTTTAATATTTATAGAATAAATCTATAAGCTGATATCTTTATTAATTACAGAAAAAAAAAAAAAAAACAAACATTACTCAGTGTATACGGGAACACATCGCATTCACTGGGCCACGAGACGGATGTTTGTGTCACTCTCTATGAATAACGCCACGATAATAACTAGTGGATTGTTCCACTTTATTGCAAAATAAATGAGGAATAAAATGATTAGGGCATGTGTTTTTGTGCAATATAATATTTAGGCTATGGGACCACAACGCATTCCCTGGATCCGTCAATTAAACGAAAAAAACTTTTAGGTTGAACGTTGAAAAAGAAAAAAAAATTAATCCGTCCGGCCCGCGGCGGGCCACCAATTCATTTCTATTGATGAACTTCTCCATGTTATACATGTTTTATTTTTTAAGTTTAATGTGGATATTCAGATTAGTTTATGTATATTTTAATTAATAGTACAAGTATTAAAATTAACCATCATATACAGCTCATTGACCACAATATGTTATATATGTTTAACTTTCACGTCTCCTTGCTTCCTTTACCTAAAAGACCCATTCATGGCTTCATTTTCTTGGTTTGGGTGTTTTAAATACTTATTGAATTTGGTAATTTCACAGCTGTCTTCTTAGATTATATATATATAAATGGAAATTTCATGAATGAAAAAAACAGAGTTTACATAATCTCTAACCAAGGAGGAGTTTATATCTTGTTTATTTTTTTATTTTAAAAGTGTTTTTGAAAAAAATTTAAATTTTTTTATTTTTTTAAACTTTAAATTAATATTTTTTTAATATTTTCAAATTATTTTCATACACTAATATTAAAAATAAGTTTTTAATATATTTTTAAATAAAAAATACTTAAAAAAACAATATCTTTTTATTTTTTTTACTGTAGTAGATAACTCTTTCAGCTCATGTGTTTCATCAATTTTAAAGTTGTCTAAGTCAGTCAACATAAGTGCACTTGAACCTTTTGGCAAATTCCTCTTGTACCCTCTCCTTCTCCCCACTAGGAGTAGAGGAAAAGGCACCGCAGGAAACCAACATAACATAGAATTATGCTGCACAGAAATTATTGAAGTAATCAAGACTGGCCAACAAGTACATCCTTGTAAGGAGTTGTTGCAGGAATAGGCGCTGCTCTTGTTTCTTCGGCTATCCTTTTCCCCCTCCTCTCGGCCTCTGCTAGGATTAGGGGTGCCTGGCCCTCCCGCTCTCGTACCAAACGCTCTTGAGCTCCTCCTCGCAATTTCTCTAACCTTAGTCCATCAATTTGCTGCATCTCGAACACTTTGACTACATCTGCTAAACCCCCAATTAAGAACATTAGACTTCCAAAGAAGCCTATCCAAACCCAAGTCTTGCCCTGCATTAAGAAACTTTGTTAAGTCTAAACCTCCAGCTTTTCCCATACAATTGACTCGTGCCATTACCAAAACTCTAAGC
>Ga0325400_1006326_pt1 | contig 11248 bp, 5 predicted proteins | sample PopdelMetagenome_2_FD_205662 | JGI IMG/M metagenome (GOLD analysis project Ga0325400, IMG submission 205662) | Populus deltoides microbial communities from Bellville, Georgia, United States - Xylem-PdKOR-R1 | ecosystem: Host-associated > Plants > Phyllosphere > Stem > Wood/Secondary xylem...
TTTCATTTTGTTGAAGAACTTGCAGTTCACCTAAAATGGCGAAGATCTAAAATTCCCCGCTCAAGAAACAAACTCTCTAAAAACAAAATTATACCAATCATACTAAATAGAATCAATCATTCAATCTTCCGCGCTATGGTAGAAGAATCACCACCAGCACCACCAGCACCACCATCCTTAGCAAGCCTCTTTTTTCTCTGCGGCTTAGTCTTCTGCATCGTCCTTCTCTTTTTTATAATATCTAAGGTTTCACACCTTTTCCCCTCCTCTTTCTTCTTTTGGCCTAGATTAGAAAAAGAAGGAGAACAGTTGGACACCACCACCGGTCCACCAGCATGATCTTCGCTCTCTCTCTGCCCTTTTTGTTCTTCGATGTGCCTCACCTCTCTCTATCTTTTGTCAGCTCCATAATTCTTTGATCTCTTCTCTTCTATAAATTTAATCAATAAAGAAAATGGGTTAATGAAAAGATGTGATTTTAGGTGAAAAAAACTACAAGAAAAATGAGGAAGATGTGATCAACTAAAAGCAACATATAGTTTGGTTTTTTTTTTTAATTATATTTGAAACCAAATATAAAAAAAATACTGTAGTAATCAACGGTGTTTTATGAGAGAAATTACATTAATATTTTTCCCACATGATTTAACTTTTCCGTTAATGTTTTCGTTCCATTTTTAAATTATAGAAAGTTTGATCACTACAAGATTTAACAGTTTTACCGATGGAATTTTTCCGTCGGCGTAAGACACATATTCTGTCGGCAATTAATTTACCGACGGAATCACCGGGGGAAATGCTCCGTCGGTGAATCGTTCGTCGGTAATTTTTTTTCTGTCGGTAAATCCGTCGGAAATAAAAAAATAAAATTACCCGCTTCATTTCGTCGGTATATCCCTCGGTAATTATTTAAAAACATTTTAAAAAAATTCATTTTATAAAATTATAAAATAATAAAATTAACATAAATCAACACTGTATAATATATACTCAAAATGCTTGAAAAAAAAAAGAAATCAACTCAAACAAATTTGCAACAAATAAATAAAACAAAAAAATAAATTCAACTAAAAAAATTCATATGAAAAAAATGAAGTTGCAATTGCTAAAAATTTAAAAATCCTATAAATAAATCAACTAAAAATTGATCTCATGTGAAAAAACAAATCTCACAACAACATTTATACAATCATTAAGAACAAAACAATTAAAAATTAAAAAAAATATAGTGAAAAAAATCATGAAAAAAGAAAAAAAATCTTACTTTAATGTAGTTGCAAGTGAAGTTAAGGAGAGAAAAAAATTTCGTATAGCATATTAATTAAAAAAAACTAAGAGGATAAAAGAAGAAAGAAGAAGAAGACATACCCGAGCATGGAGAAAAAGAGAAGGAGATGAGGAGAGAAAAGAAGAGAAAGAAATAGATATTGATGTTTTTTTACATATAGTGAAGAAGAAGAAGTAGAAGTAGAATAATAAGAAGAAGAAGTAGTAGAAGAAGAAGAAGAAGTAATAGAAGAAGAAGAAGAAATAAGTCTGTCTCTTGTGAAATAAAGGGACTTAGGCTTTTTATTGGGGCGTGTTAGCGACGGATTTACCGACGGATAATTGAATATTAATATTTTTGTAATTATTCCATCGGTAATATTTAATTTAAATTTTCAATTTCATAAAAAGTTTTTAGAAACTGCTAACAATTACCGACGATTTTTCAGTCTGTCGGTGATTCCGTCTGTAATATTTAAATGAAAATTTTAAATCAATTGAATTTTTTCAGAAAACCGCCAAATAACACCGACGACTTTTCATTCCATCGGTGATTTTGTCCGTAAAGAACAACAATTAACAGTGCAATTGGAAAGTGAACAGTTCTGGAGCTCTCTGGAAAATACCGACGGATTTTGTCCGTCGGTGATTCCCTTTGTAATTGACATGATGAACAGTGTAAACAAGTTTACTGACAGATTTACCAACGGAATAAATTCTGTCGGTAATTTCGCTGGTAAATTCTGACACGTCATCATTTTTTTTGCTTTGTTTTAATTTTTTTCCCACCGTAATTCTCCCGGTATATATCGAGGGAATATTTCCGTCGGTAAAATCCCTCGAAAATTTACCGATAGAAATATTCCCTCGGTATTTCTGTTTGTATTTATCGGTTTTCTAGTAGTGGATGTACTTAATTATTTTGTAATTAATGTAGTTAAAATCTATACCATACAAGATTTATGTCCAAATAGGAACGTTTTATATATATTTGCTAATTTTCATAGCAATCTATTATTCACAAAATCTTTTAAATTTTCAAATTTATCCGTATAAATTAATTTCTATAATAGGATGAATATGAATATTTTTCACGTTACGTACTTTGAAGTCTGTTATTATAAATAGGTACAGAAGTATGCCCATGGAGACCAACCCAAGACGCCTTCTTGCCTTGTCAACCTCATAATCTTACAGAGAACAGATCAGATCAAGGAACCATGGCTAAGCTCTCTTTCTCCCTCTCTGCTGCTCTCATTCTCCTTGTTGCCATGGCCTTTGTTATTGAAACCTCACAAGTCAGTTTTCTTTCTCTCACTTGTTAATTAGCACTCTTCTTTTTCTATGCGCGTATAGCACACATGCAAACGAATGTTTGTCCTTGGACTTTTTTGTAATTATCATATACTATTTAATATTAAGTTTTACTCGAAAAATTAGTATTTAATATTATTTAATAACACTATATAAATTAGAAGGATATCGCATGATGACGTAGCATTTGTGGAATTTGATCGCAATTCCAATTATGTTCTTGCCAGGTCCGACCTAGTTAAAAAAAATTCAGGTTATATATTTATTTTAATTGTGTTTTATTCAAAAAATTAGAAGAAGATCGCTTGATGACGTAATACAAAATGCAGTTTTTGTTGTTGCGTGCTTAAGAAACCATGAAAAATATAGTTATTGTTGGATATATTTTGTATGTGATGACATTGCATATAGTTTAATGGAATAATAAAAAATATTTGATATCAATATTATTTATTTCATGATGTAATAATAGTAGTTAAATCTACAATATTTAAATTAAAAATATTTTTTAATTATTTTATAACCTCAATTTGAAAAGCATTTTTTTAACCAAACACATTAAATTACTTTTTATTCAACCTCAATTTCAACCACAGTTTTAACCAAATATATATTTTTCCAAATCAACCTCAATTAAAAGTACTTTTTATAAAACAATTTTTTTAAAATCACAACCACAACAACAACAACAATACCAAACACACTCTAAGAAAACTTTTAAAGGGCCAATCAATTGAATGAACCCTTCAATTAAAGGGTCAAGATTAATTTCTAATTAAAGGGTCCATTTAAAATAAGTCATAAATTTAAGTGTTAAAAATAACTTTAGAAAACGTTTGAAGGGCGACAACCACCTCATGGCAAGCCGTACGCGCGCTCCTAGGGTTATCATTTTGTGATTTACTTACCTTTTATTTATTTACTTATTTTGAATGAAATCATAAGGTATTACGAAATTATAGATATCATTTAAAATTTTGAACATTTGACAAAAATCCCCACTCGTTGAAATTTTCATATAGAATTCTCCTTTTGAACCCTACGATATCCCACCTACCCATATATACTTGTTATTTAGAAAAAAAAAACAACACTTAAATTAAGAAATTTTGAAATTAGAGAAAGAATATTAAAAAGGAAACTCCAAAAAAAATTGAATGAAATTAAATAGGGAACCTAACATTGTTCATCTACTGAAAAAGAACCATATGCATGCATGGTCCAAATCCCTTTTTTTTTCTTTATTTAGTTTTAAAATTATTTATTTAACTATTTTTTAATATTAATTAAGGGTATTTTGGGTGTGTTTATATATATATATATATAAGGCTAAAAGAAGGTTTTTGTAATATGTTTTTTTTTAATATAAAGGGGTTTTTTTTTTTCAAATGTTAATTCAAACCTTTAGGTGATCTTTATTATTTGTGCAATACCTCAAGGAGGTGTTGTAATTTACCCATTTATTTTTGTATCATACATATTACAATTGAAATATTTTAGGAGAAGAAGAAGCCTTGAACAAGGATTTGAATAATAGGGTTTTTTTTTTTATTCAACTAATTAAATCTTAATTTCATACTAACATATTTGATTGATTTTGATCTAAATAGGCTGGCGGCGAGGGATCTGTTAAATTGCAAGGTATGCTCTCCATTCTCACAAGGTTTTGAAAAGATGATCTACATTCTTATGATCTGCTTACTTATTACCTAATAATAACGATGATTCAAAAACATATGATTTCCAGATTGCCCAGAAGCCTGCGATGTCCGGTGCTCAGCAACCTCACACAAGAGTGCATGCACTTTCTTCTGCAACTATTGCTGCAAAAAATGCTTGTGTGTTCCCTCAGGCACATATGGTCACAAGGATGAGTGTCCATGCTACAGAGATATGAAAACACAAGAGGGCAAACCCAAGTGCCCATGAAGTGGAAACGGCAGCCAACCAAACAGGTTTTCTTTGTTATAAAGGTTATGATTTGATCACAGATTAAATTAATTTCTCCACAGATATGCTTGTAAAATCGATGGATATTGTCTTTTAAGACATTGGAATATTTTAACTCATAATTTTAAAAATAAATTTATTATTAATAAAATTAGCTCTTATATTCCTGTGTGGAGATGTCTATTATTAATTTGATCACTTCCACCTGTTATACTACTATGTTTTACTTTTCTAAATATCACCCTTGTTACAAAAATAGATATTTTTGTGTCCTTTTATTTTTAAGATTTTAGAAGACACGAATAAAAAAATCTTGGATATAATGATAACCTTTTTAATTTATTGTTTTAGATACATAAGCACCAGGCTGAAATATTTTTTTTACTTAAAAAGTGATGTTTAGGTGCCGCAAACACGTTTTAAAATTGAAAAAAAAACCTACGACTTGGGTATAGACCTGATTAGGTTAAATAAAGTTGTTATTATTTTAATTAAATGATAAAAAAAGCAATGGTAGAAGACACGAATAATTTAAAAATGATAAAAAAAGCAATGGTAGATGATAAAAAAAAAGCAACGCAAACAAATGGATCAAATTTAAAAAATGATCATGATAACCTAATAAAAAAATATTTTTTCATAAGAAGACAATTGATGTATCTTAATTTTCAGCCAATTGAATATGAAAAGACAAAAAAATAGCCCGGGTCAACCTTGAGTTAACATAACAAATCTGTATCTCGAGTAATAAGAGTAGAGCAAACATGGATTAACCCGTTAAACTCATGGCTCAAGTCTTGAGATTGAAATAACCCGATAGAAAAGAAAACAAAGAAAATCACTAAGCCTATTTTTTGTTTTTAAAGAAACTCAATATTAAATGATGAAAGCTGCAAATAAAATGAGTAAAAAAAAATATATGTCAACACGCATTAACTTTTCAAATCCATGATCCCATAATTAGACTAGAAACACCCTGTTTGAAAATACCTTAAAGCCCAATTGCTAATTAATCAAATGTTAATGAATAAAATTAGAAAAAAAAATTCAATTATACAAAAGGATCCAAATTAAAAAATAGCAATTAAAAAAATGAGGATAAAATTTAAAATAAAAAAATGAATTTTATTTTTTATTGAAGGGTGAAATTGAAAAGAAAAATTATTTCAACAAAAAAAAATCAAAAGAATGCAGATCGAAATTGAAATAAAAAATAAATGCAAATTTTTTATTGAAGAGTGAAATTGAAATTAAAAATCAATTGAGATTGAATGATGAAATTGAAAATAAATTGAAATTTTATAAAAAGACTAATAACAATAATTAGAAATCAAAAGAAGGATCAAATGACCAATGCGATTTTCTAGGGGAGGAGAAGAAAAAAAAAACTACTGATATTGCACTGCCCCTCCGAAGCTGCCATGTTTTGTCCCAAAAAAAGAGAGGATATTGTGATGATTCTAATGACATGATAAAATCTGGTTTGTTTTTACCGTCAAGAGGCGTCGCATATGCCACCAAAAAAGCGTAAGCACCTCCCACATGAATCAACTACCTTTTGTTTTTATAATTATATTTTATATTTAATAAAATATCAAATAGCCCTTCATCCAACCTAATTATAACGGAAAAACTAGTATGAAAATAGAAAAAAAAAACCTTTGGATGCTAATTTATAATTTTTGCTTTCAAAAATATTTTAATTGTTTCACAGTGTTTTTAAAATGTGAAAAGACTTATTTGTCTCCAATCAATCTAATAATAATTAATGTACTTTATAAAAAGACATCATTGCCTTCAATAGTCAATTTAATGATTTTTGATGGGATGGTGAAATTGTCATTATATAATTCCGGTCAACAATACCTATAAGTTTGTTTTTGATGGGGATGGTGAAATTGTCATTATATAATTCCAGTCAACAATACCTATAAGTTTGTATGAACATTGTTTTCCCAAGACGTATTAGTTTTGGCTAATTTAAGTAATTCATTTAAGAGTTATTCTTAATAACAATAAACGGATTTAAATTAATGAAATTTCATTTTCCTTTTGTTTTCAATATTGAAAGAGACTTAAGTAATAACTAGTTTATTGGCTTGCGTTTCATTGTAGGTTAAATTAAATATTTTTTTAACATAAATTTTTTTTAAGCATTGTTAATGTTTTTTTCTAGTAGGGAAAAAAAATTTTAATCGTGTGGGGATTGACCTGATATGATATGGTTGATTTAACAAGTCCAAAGACAACTCAGATAACCGGTAAAAATATAGTTTGATTAAAAATAAATATTCAAGATTAGATTACACACACACATACACACACACACACACACACACACACTAAGATAACAACATATAAGATCGATTCGGATCAAGTCAGGTTAATCAGTCAATTCGCATGCTAGGTCATAAGATCATGATAACCCTATATAAAGTAAATTAAAATAAATTATGAAGTTCAATTTCCAATAAATTCAATATTGAAGGATGAAATTGAAAAAAAAAATGATTTGAGTCAACCCAGATTAACCTACCAAACTCGTTACCTAGGTCATGAGACTAAGATAATTCAATATAAATAAAATTGAAATAAATTATGAAGCCTAACTCTTAATCACCCTAGTGTTGATAGATGGAATTGAATTTTTTTGGTAAAAAAAACAAAAAAAATAACTTTAGTTAACTTGGTTTAACTCGCTAAACTTGTGACTTGAGTAGTGAGACGATGATAACCTCAAAGAAAGCAAATTGAAATAAATCATGAAGCCTAATTTCAAATCAATCCAATGTTTAAGGATGAAATTGAGAAAATAGTCAATTAGGAAAGAGAGAAAAAACTCAAGCCAACCGAGTTAACTCGTTAAACCTGCAATTTAGGTCATGAAACTGAGATGACCTCATAAAAAATAAATTGAAAAAAAAAAACTACAAAGTTTAGTTCCAATAAACCAAATGTTGAAGGATGAAATTAAAATTAAAATTGAAAAACAGATTACAAATGAACATAAAAAAGACTCGAGTTAACCTGGGTTAACCTATGAGTCATTAGATGAGAACAACCTTATATAAATCAATCTGAAACAAATAACAAATCTAATTTTGAATCAATCTGAAACAAATCAACGAAACTTAATTCTGAATCAATTCAATATCAAAAGATGAAATTGAGAAAAAAAAATTATCAGGAAAAGGAAAAAAAACTCGAATCAACCAGTTAAACCCACAGTCTAGGTCATGAGACCAATATAACCTTATAAGAAGTAAATTAAAAAAATAAAGCTTAATCTCCAATAAACTTAATATTAAAGGGTTAATTTGAAAAAAAAACTATATACTGGGAAAAAGAAAAACAAAGGAAAGGAAAAGAAAACATTATTCAAGGGTCAAATAGCTAGTACTAGATCATTGTCCGTGCTATGCTCCGAGTCGGATGAAGTTTTTCTTAGACATAAAAAACTTTCTTGGTGTTTTTAATGTGTTTTTTTATTAGAATTTTTTTAAACTATATGAGAATTGACTTGGTTGACTTGAAAGGTCTAAAAACAACCCAGATGATCAATAACAATTTAGTTTAACTAAAAAAATCAAAATGATATATTTTTTTAAATATTGAAATAACAACATATTAGATCAATTTGTGTTAATCTACCAAACTCGTTACCAGGTCTTGAGACTCTAATAACCCTATAGAAAGCAAATAAAAAATAAACATTAAACCAAATTCTCAATCAACCTAATGTTGAAGAAAGAATTTGAAAACAAAATTCAACTAAAAAATTAAGTCGAGCCTATCCGGGTTAACCTGCCAAAACTAGGTCATGAAATTAGAATAACCCCATAGAAAACAAATCAAAATAAATTATAACGCTCAATTCCCAATCAATCTAATATTGAAGGATGAAATTGAAACAATTTCAACTAAAAAAAGGATTAAAAAACCCCAATCACTAGGCTAACTCACAACCCAAGTCATAAAATTGTGATAACCTCATAGAAAAAAAAACAAAGTCCAATTCTCAATCAACTCAATGTTGAACGATTAAATTGAAAAGAAAAAATCAAATAAAAAAGGATAAAAAGTAATCCGAGTCAACTCGGGTTAACCTGCCAAACTCGAGTCAGGAGACTAAGACATTTTTATAGAAAGAAAAAATAAATAAATTATAAAGTTCAATTTCTAATCAACCCAATATTAAAAAATAAAATTGAAAAAAACAATTCAATTAAAAAAGGATAAATTAAACTCGAGTCGGTCTGACTAACTCGCAAAACTCATTATTTAAGTTATGAGACCATGATAACCACATAAAAAGCAAACTGAGAAACAATTATGAAACTCAACTTCCAATCAATCCAATGTTGGAGAATGAAATGGAGAAAAAAATAAATTAAAAAATGATAAAAAATAAACCGAGTCAACACAACTAACCCGTAAAACTCACAACTCAATTTATAAGACTGTGATAACTTCATAGAAAATAAATTAAAATAAATTATAAAATTCAATACTTAATAAATTTAATATTAAAATATAAAATTAAAAAAATAAATGTGAAATAAAAAATTTTTTTAATAATTTTGATGTTCAAGTAAAAAAAAACTTGGGATTTCACCGTTCATGTTTACTGTTATAGAATGTGTCAATAAAATCTACTAACTAAAATATTTTTTTTTTATTATTTCAATGGTCATTGCTATAAAAAAAGACAAAAACTTTTAATGTTATAATTATTATTATTATTATATTAAAATAAATATTCGAATCAATTTCCACGTATTGATAATAATAATAATAATAATAATAATAATAATAATAATAATAATAATAATAATAATAATTAATTATTATTATTATTATTATTATTATTATCCAATCATGAAATATCCACGCTCACGATTCTCAAGTTCTCAACAAAAAAAAAAGGCTCTCGATTCTCCACTTCCTTCCCTTTCTTCTAAAACATAAAATAATAAAAAAAATTCACATTTTGTCGTTCTATTGCTCTTAGCTCTGCGTAGCAAAGTCTCTCTCTAACAAATCGGAAAACATAATCTCTCCGTCTCCGCGGAAGAGCAACAGCAGCGCAAGAATCATGACTCATATCCTTTTCATTTTTCTTATCTAATTTTAGATCTCTTGATTTTTCTTTTATTTCCTGCAGGTTTTTGTTTTTGTTTTTTTTTTTAATTTTGTTTCTTTGATTCAATTTTCACGCGGAAATCAAAGAGAAAAAGATCGCGAGAGAGCTCAAGCTCGTGGCGGTAACAAAGTAAACAAAGGCAAGGATGACGGTTTGACTCCTGAACAGCGTCGTGAAAGGTTGATCGGTTCCTCTATTTTTTTTTACATTTTTTTAAATTTAGTTTTGGTTAAATTTCAAGATTTTTTGCATTTATTTTTGTAGAGACGCGAAGGCGCTGCAAGAAAAGGCGGCGAAGAAGGCAGCACAGGCGGCGGGAGGGGAATCTTCGGGAGGAGGTAAAGGGAAAAATAAGAAATAGAGAGAAGTTTGTTGTGTTTTAATCATGTGGTTTTGTGTTGACTACGGTTTGATGTGGATTTGATATTTTGTATGGATTATCATGTTTGTTTGGGTTGGAAATACACGTTCAATCTGTTTTATTTGAGGTTTTTTTAGTTTGATTTGGAGTTTTGAAGATCAGTTTTGAAAATTTTAATTGCTTGATTGGATCGGTTATCGATGAATTATTTGTTTTTATTGAGTTTAATTTTATGCATTTTAATTATTGAATCACGCAATTTTGGAGAGATTGATAATTACACGCATAAATCCGTGTTCTACTGCTCGTTGTTGGTCAATTAGAGATGGAGATGTTGAAATTTAGTTAAGCTTAATAGTTGTGCTGCCCTTGATATGGCTAGAGTTGAAGAACGAAAAGATAGTGTTATTATATTGTATGTATGTTGGTTACGCTTTTAGGAAGGTTTAGGGCTGATGGAAAGGAAATTAGGGACTATGGGAGATAAACGTGTTAGTTAAACATGAGTTTCTAGTACAGCTCATGAAAACTCTCTTTTAGACAATATTACTGCACGGTTTGCTTATTCTTAAGAATCACCTCATGGCTGTTTACAGAAGCATTCAGTAGTCTCCCCATTGTCTAGAATACAATGGACTAGGATGTCACTATCTTAAAAATATTTCTATGGATGGATTAGAGTTCATTGCTGAAAAAAGTTATTACTATTCAAGCATTGGCTGAATGTGCTTTTAAACCACCATTTGATGGGTTTAATTGCACTTTGGTGTATATTCACTCGGATGCACAACTAGGGCTTTCTTATATGTGTGACTTGAACACATTACTTTGTGAAATTGGATGCCTGTAGCAGGTTCTCTGCATGACATTGTTACTGTATTCTGAACTTAATCATAAGCGACCTAATTTTCTTTTAAATTTGAGTAGGGCTTCTAACCTAGAACAGTAAATCCCCATAGATCATGAATATTGGCCCTTTTCAAGGTATAAAGTATCTAACTGGAATTTCATTAGCTTTTTCAAACCATGCTGCCCTTGATATGGCTAGAGTTGAAGAACGAAAAGATAGTGTTATTATATTGTATGGATGTTGGTTACGCTTTTAGGAAGGTTTAGGGCTGATGGAAAGGAAATTAGGGACTATGGGAGATAAACGTGTTAGTTAAACATGAGTTTCTAGTACAGCTCATGAAAACTCTCTTTTAGACAATATT
>Ga0325400_1006328_pt1 | contig 11246 bp, 13 predicted proteins | sample PopdelMetagenome_2_FD_205662 | JGI IMG/M metagenome (GOLD analysis project Ga0325400, IMG submission 205662) | Populus deltoides microbial communities from Bellville, Georgia, United States - Xylem-PdKOR-R1 | ecosystem: Host-associated > Plants > Phyllosphere > Stem > Wood/Secondary xylem...
TTCGTTGTTGATATGAACAGTGAAGAAGATGTGTGAACCCATATCGCTTTCTCTTTATTAGTATTAACTAAAAATCGAGGTTGCATGGGAAAAAACTCTCAAAGGAGTGGTCAAAATGGTAATGTGAAAGGTCGACAGGCAAAGTTGGCTAGGGTTTTCCAGCTTTGGCAAGTGCATGTGCAGGCATGCATGGAAAGTTGAGTCTAGAGAATTGTTTAATGCAGAGATGAGAGAAAGAGTCCAAATAGACGGTCCAGAACCGTGGAATAATTTATTAACAATGACGTATAAGGAAACATGGCTCACTGAGTTCTCTACTCTCCTCTCTTGATCTAATCTTTTTTATATTAAACGAGAGGAAGGACAGGGGCCATCAGGTTCGCTTATACATCGAACACTTTTTTACGTGTATCTATATATGTCTCCAACTTCTAACCCTTCATTTTCATATTCTATTACTGCGTTTGCATTGCACGAAAACTGCAGGAACCGACTACTTTTCCTGTTTCAGACGAGGTTCCCTCGTTCCCCTTCGTTTACAAGAATTCTGGTATTTATTTGTACCTGATATTATATCTATATTAATGGGATTGTAAATTACCGAGGGTTACTAGCTTCTTGTAATTAAAATACAAAGTTTCATGTGTTGGCGGTGTAAAATTGATTATTTGTCGTAATTAATAAGCAGATATCGTGTATATCATAAGTTATATCAAGATATTTTAATAATTAAGAGGTAATTCATCATCTTAGATATGATGCGATCCCATAAAAATACAAAAATCAACAATCAAGTAAGACACTTTACAGGAAAGCTAAGATTAGATTTGAAATTGAGTTTGACACAACAATAACTTGTACCAAGACACCAAGACTTATAAGTAACCGAACCTTCATGCAACACCTATAAAGAGATGTGAACAAAAAATATAGAACACGTCATGGAGCTTGATTAATTCTTCGATAAGTCAAAGTGGTTCAATAAAGAATAAAAAAGTATGAACAAAACCTCACGCACACAACAATAATTGTTGAAATCAAAGTCTTAAAAAAAAGCTAAATAACTCAATTTATAATAGGCAAAAATATCCTCAACAATGTTAAAAAATAATAAAAGAATTCTAAATAAAAAAGAAAAAGAATCATCATAAATCTAGTAGGAAACTAATACAATTCATGTATAGTAACATATGGACCTTATCGCGATCCTTTTTGATATGTCCTATTGTCCTAAAATTTTAACCTAATATAGAATAAGAAAAATTTCAACTTAATCTAACGATCGGATAAAACATTATTCTTACTATATATTAAAAAAAATAAGTTTCTAACTACCAAAATTAATTAGCTCATAAAGTTGATGGATCAGACCCCTCTTGTGCATAAATCAAATTGAATAAGATCTAATTTTCATTTGCTGATATTGCCTCCTTGAAATCTATATTGGCCTTTATATTATGAATAAGATCATTGAATGTATATTTGAGCTTATTTACCCTTGATCTTGTTATTGACTCAATTGGAACTTGCAATAGATTTTTTAGTATAGTCTTGACTATATCATCCTATTTATTCTAAAAATGATTCGTTTATGAATTATCATCTACATCAAGTAAAGAAATGCCAGAAATATTGAAAGTAACACTACCATCATACTTGGTAGATATATTTTATAGGCATTATATTTAATTCTTTCAAGGAGTTAGAATGGTCCATCTTTTCTTAACATCAACTTAGATCTTCTTTGTTGAGGAAATCTCTCTTTTCAAATATGCATAAAAAATTAACCCTCTTTTACTTTTTATTAGCTTTGAATACACAATGCTTTTTTTTTTTTTTTTGTATTTGTTGCCTCACATTTTCATAGAGAGCCTTTAGTACCTATGTTTTTTTATTGCCTTCAAGACTAACCCTTGCATCAATAGAAAAAAAAAATCTAAAGAAGTAAAAGGATTAAATCCACAAATAATTTTAAAAGGAAAATAATTAGTAGTAGAATGCACACTCCTACTATACAAAAATAATAAATGATGGACAATTTTTTTTAATTCTTCAAATTATTTTGAATGATAGTTTTTAATAATATAGTTATAAAATCTTATTAACTACTTTAATTTGTCCATCTATTTGCAGATGACAAGTAGTAGAAAATAATAATTTTGTTTCTAATTTCTCCCATAAAACCTCTTATAAATAGTTAAGAAATTTAATATTATGGTCAAACACAAATCTCTTAGGTTCTTATGAAGTCGAACTATCTCTCTAAATAATAAATTAGATAAGTTAGTTGCATCATTGGTTTTATGATAAAATATAAAATATATCATCTTAGAAAACATATCCATAACTATAAAAATGCAATCCCTGCCCCTTTTTGGCCTAGGCAAACCTAATATAAAATCCAAAGATATATCAACTTAAGGTTTCTTAGGCATTAGCTAAAGAGTATATAAATCATGAGATAAAACTATAGACTTAACTTGTCTACAAGTTATGCATCTATAAAAAATTCTTTGTACATCTCTTTTCATTTTAGGCAAATAAAAATGCTTATACAAAATATCTAAAGTCTTAGCAATTTCAAAGTGTCCCATTAATTTGCCCCCATGAGCTTTATGAATTAGAAATTTAAGAATAGAACAATTAGGTATACACAATCTCTTTTCTTTAAATAAATATCCAAGAAACATTTTTTTTTCATGCAAAAGTCATAATTTTTCATATGAACATATAAATATTGTTTTCGCAAAACAACCAATACATTCTTTAAATGTTTAATATGCTCCTCTAAATTATTGTTATCGATCAAAATATCATCAAAATAAACCATAAAAAAATTATCAATAAAATTATGCAAAACATGGTTCATTAATCTCATGAAGGTATTAGATGCACTAGTAAGTAAAAAAAGCATAATTAACCACTAATACAAACCATATTTAGTTTTAAAGGTATTTTTCCGTTCATCTCCCTCTTTTATTGTTATCCGATGATATCCACTTTTCAAATTAATTTTAAAAAATATACAAGACCCATGCAATTCATCTTACATATTATCAAATCTAGAAATTAGGTGTCTATGCTTTGCTTAAATATTATTAATAACATGACAATTAACACATATCCTCCAAGTCCCATATTTTTTTGGTACTAATAACACTAGAATTGCACATGGACTCATGCTTTCTCTTATGTACCCTTTTGTCTTCAATTATTCCACTTTCATTTGAAATTTCTTTATCTTCTAAGGATTACTTCTATATGCTTAACGATTAGATATAGTGTTCCAAGTACAAGATCAATTTGACCCTTAATTCCCTTAATATGTGGCAACCTATTAGGAATCTCGTCAGGAAATATGTTTTTAAAATCTTGTAATAAAGAAAAACAAACATTACAAAGACATTGATAAAGATCATTAGTGTTAAAATATGTATCCTTATATATAAGTAAAATTATAGGCATGTATAAAAACAATCATTCTTAATCTTACTCATCTTTGCATAAAAATCATCATGTTTCTTTACTTTTGTTCACCATTCCTTTCTTCTCTCTTTTTTTTCTCTCATCTCTCGTCTAAATCCCTATTAATTCTTATTTTTCCTGAATCTAACATTCTTCTTTCTTGGCTCACTTTATTTTCACTCTTTCTCACTTTCTTCACATTGTTGATCTTTTTCTTCAGCTTTGCTTTCTCTTTCTAATTTCAATTGGTCTTCATACACTTGTTTAGGAGATAATGGTATAAGTGGGAATGTCACATCCTTATCAAAACAATATATATTTTTAAATCCATCATGCTTGACTTTTCTATCAAATTACCTAAGTCTCCATAATAATAAATGAGTAACATACTGTAAGATCCCATATTGGCGGGTGAAGAGATTGATTGTTGGCCTTATTAGTAGTGTTGGTGCTAATCTGTCATATGCGTTTTGAGGCGTCAGACTCTGAAGTGGGCTTGCGTCACCAGGAACAAAACCGTGAGGGCGGTAAGGCCCAAAGGGAACAATATATGGCAAGTTTTGGTATCAGAGTCGACCTCACTAGTTGTCTGATGATGTCGTCGGGCTTCTTAAAGGGGTGGATTGTAAGATCCCACATTGGCAGGTAAGGAGATTGGTTGCTAGCCTTATTAGTAGTGCTAGTGCTAACTTGTCATATGTGTTTTGGGGCGTCAGGCTTGGAAGTGAGCTCGTGTAACCAGGAACAAAATCGTGAGAGCGGTAAGGCCCAAAGCGGACAATATATGGCAAGTTGGGCTGGGTTGTTACACATACATAGGCATAACATCACATAAATTCTCATCCTTATATGTTCCAACTGAAAAGAAACTAAAACCTTTTTAGTAAATTTTACTTTTTCACAATCATTCAACCATTGAAGTTTATAAGGCTTTCCATGTTTAATATTGTTTAGATTTAATTTTTTAACATGAGTAGTATTAGCAACATTAGTACAACTCTCATTATCAATAATCACTATATTCCTTATTATTTATATGGAATCGAGTATGAAATATTTTCTGATGAAGAAACTAAAACCTTCTTAGTAACTTTTACTTTTCCACAATCATTCAACCATTCAAGTCTATAAGGATTTCCATGTTTAATAGTGTTTAGATTCAATTTTCTAACAAGTGTAGTATTAGCAACATTAGTACAACTCTCATTATTAATAATCATACTATCTTCTTGTAAATTAACAAGGGTTACTAGCTTCTTGTAATTAAAATACAAAGTTTCATTTGGTTAGCTGTATAAAATTGATTATGCATGTTTTATACTGCCTCATAAATCTGATATGATAGTTTGGCAGAATGTACCAAATGGTAGTTATTCAATGAAATCATGAAGTATAATCATTGAGAATATATATTATCTTAATGAGTTTTCTTTCTTCTCCATCTTGTGGAAGACTATTGCCCATTAAAAATTGATATTTTTTTTTGCTATTGGTTAAAAATAGATTATGTACCAAAAGATTTCTTGTATATAAAAATTTAATTGGTCATGAAAATACAGTTTGTTCTTTCATTGTAGACATATTTAGATTATGTGGAACAAGTTTTTGAATTGGCTAGGTATTCAATGGTATATGTTAGAAAGGATTGGTTAGATATTAACCCATTAGAGTGGTATTGTGAAAGAAAAATTTCAAAGTCAATCCTTTGAGGATTAATTGCCAGATTAGGATTCAACCTTTGAATTAATTCTCCACCGTCTTACTCTATGGTTAAAGACTTTTGAATCTAAATTTATGTATACAAGTTTGGATCTTTTTAAAGGTCTAAAGGGAATTTTAAAATGGACCCACACGTAGAACTATTTTGTTTAGAACATTCTCATTTGTTTTGCTTTATTCTTTTTAATTTCCATGTCGATAATTTTTTTTCTTGTTTCATAGTTTGCCATCTCTTTAATGGCCCTGGAATCGTAATAATATATCTTTGATTACTATATATAAAAAACCCAAATATGTACTAAGGCTTTTTTATACAACCAATGCCTTTTCTTCTTGGAACAATCATCATATTAATTTGTGCATTTTAAATGGAGTCATTAGATCATTTGTTAGTATAATGCTAATTTGCATGGAAACTATGAACAAAATTTCTATCATGGTGAGGCATTCTTGTTAGTAAATATTCATTGTAGTCATCAGTTTGTTACACGTAATATTGATTTTATTCAAGTAAAACACATTTACTATTAATAATTTTTTATTTTTAATATTTATTTATATATGATTAATTAATTTAATTTTTGATTAATGAATCTAGAGTAAAGATAAAGTTAATGGGACAAAAATGATTTGCAAATGAAATTATAAAGTTGTTATAATTATGAGATTTCTATTGCATCAAAGCATTGTTCATAAATTCTCTTAGTCAATATTCTATTAAGATTGAACTTTAATTAGAGTTGTTGAGACTGACACATATTATATTCCTTCATTTATGAAAGAAAATGGTTGCTCTCATAAGCTGAGGTATAAGAGAGAAACTTGAAATAACTCGCATGAGAATTCCATTGGAGAGATCACTTATGTTTGTGAAAATAATTCCTTTATCTATGTAATCCTTAAACTTGAGATCACTAAGCTATCTTATATAAGAAGTGTTATGCTTTGATCTTAACTACATGTTGTCCTAATCAATGATAATTAATGAGCAAATATTAGGTATAACACAAATAATATCAAGATATTTGAATAATCAAGAGAAGATTCATCACCTTAGGTGATGCGATCCCTGTGGATATAAACATACAAAAACCCACAATAAAGTAAAACACTTTCCAAGAATGCTAAGATTAGATTTAGAATTGAGCTTGAAAGAACGATAACCTATACCGAGACTATAAATAACTGAACCTTCATCCAATGTCTACAATGAGACGTGAACAAAAAGCATAAAAGACACCACGGAGCTTGTTTCATTCTTTGATAAATCAGAGTGGTTTAATAACGAACAAAAAAGTATGAGCAAAACATCACACACTCAATAATAATTTTTGAAATCAAAGTCTTTCCTAAAAAAAACTAAAAAAAAGTTAAATAACTCAATTTATAGTAGGTAAAAAAGTCCTAAACAATGTTGAAAATAATAAAAAAGTTCTGAATAAAAAAAAATCTTAAATCCACTAGGAAACTAATATAATTCTCGCACAATAGCATATGGACCTTATCACAATGCCTTTTTGATGTCCTATTGTCCTAAAACTTTAACATAATATAGAACAAGAAAAAATTTAGCTTGATGTAACGATCGAAAAAAAATTTATTCTTATTAAAGTTAAACTGTGTATTAGAAAAAATATAAGCCTTTAACTGCTAAAATTAATTAGATCATGAAGTAGATAGATTAACCCCCTCTTGTGCATGAATGAAATTGGATAAGATCTAATCTTCACTTGCTAATGTTGCCTCCTTGAAATCCGTATTGGCCTAAATATTTGAATAAGACCATTGAATGTATATTTGAGCTTATCTTACCTTTGATCTTATTTTGATGTAGTCTTGATTGTATCATCTTATTTATCCTAAAAAAGGATTCATTCATGAATCATCACCGACATCAAATAAGATATTAGAAACATTGAAAGTAGCAATAACACCGTACTCACTTAGTAGATCCATTTTATAGGCATTACAATTAATTATTTCAAGGAGTTAGAATAATTTATCTCTTCTCGGCATCAATTTAGATCTCATTTGTTAAGAAAATCTCTCTTTTTGCATATGCACAAAAAATAACCCTCCTTCGCTTTTTTTAGCTTTGAATGCACATTGCTCATTCTGTTTTTGTATTTGTTGCTCTACTTTTCAAAGAGCCTTTAGTATTTTTGTTTTTCTATTGTCATCAAAACTAACCCTTTCATCAATAGGTGAATGAAATCAATCCAAAGAAGTAAAAAAATTAAAGTCATAGATAATTTCAAAAGAAAAATAATTAGTAGTAGAATACACACTCCTACTATAAGTAAATTCAATAAATGATAGATATTTTTTTTTTAATTCTTCAAATTCTTTTGAATGATAATTCTTAATAATATAGTTAAGGTCATATTAATTACTTTAATTTTTCCATCTATTTGTAGATGACAAGTAGTAGAAAATAACAATTTTCTTTCTAATTTTCCCTATAAAACCTTATAAAAATAGCTAAGAAATTTAACATAATGGTCAAACATAATGCTCCTAAGTACTCTATAGGGTCAAACTATCTCTCTAAAGAATAAAGTTATTAAGTTAGTTGCATCATTGGTTTTATGATAAAATATAAAATATATCATTTTAGAAAACCTATCCGCAAGTATAAAAATGCAATCCCTGCCTCTTTTTGGTCTAGGCAAACATAATATAAAATCCAAAGATATATCAACTCAAGATTTCTTAGGCACTAGCAAAATAGTATATAAACCATAAGGTAAAACTATAGACATAACTTGTGTACAAGGTATGTATCTATAAAAAAATCTTTGCACATCTCTTTTCATCTTAGGCTAATAAAAGTGTTTATACATAACATCTAAAGTCTTAGCAACTTTAAAGTGTCCCATTAATTTTTCCCCGTGAGCTTTATGAACTAGAAATTTATATATAGAAAAATTAGGTATATAAATCTCTTATCTTGAAATAAATATCCAAGAAATTGTTTTTTCATGCAAAAGTCATAACTTTTTAGATCAATATATAAACATTGTTTTCACAAAACAACCAATATATTCTTTAAATGTTTAATAGGCACCTCTAAATTATTGTTATCAATCAAAATATTATCGAAATAAACCATAAAAAACTTACCGATAAAATTATGCAAAACATGGTTCATTAATCTCATGAAGGTATGAGGTGCATTAGTAAGTAAAAAAATATATATATATAATTAACCACTCATACAAACCATATTTAGTTTTAAAGGTACTTTTTTTCATTCATCTCCCCTTTTCATTGTTATTTAATGATATCCACTTTTCAAATCAATTTAAAAAAAAAAACATACAAGACCCATGCAATTCATCTTACATATCATCAAATCTAGGGAATTAGATGTTTATAAATATTATTAATAACACGACAATCGACACATATCCTCCAAGTCTCATATTGTTTTTTGGTACTAACAATATTATAATTGCACATGGACTCATGCTTTCTCTTATGTACCCTTTTTTCATCAATTATTTCACTTTTCTTTGAAGTTTTTTTTATCTCCTCATGATTACTTCTATAGGCTAGATGATTAGATATAGTGCTCCAAGTACAAGATCAATTTGGCACTTAATTCCCTTAAAATATGGCAACATATTAGGATTCTCATCAGGAAAGATGTCTTTAAAATCCTGTAATAAAGAAATGCAAACATTATAAAAACATTGATAAAGGTCATTAGTGTTAAAATATATATCCTTATACATAAGTAAAATTATAGGCATGTAAAAAAAATCATTCTTAATCTTACTCCTCTTAATATAGGCATGAAATTATAAGAATATGAATGTCATAATATGATTATGCATTTCAAAGAGTTTTTTATGCAGCTACTAGGAATGAGAAGCATGAAATATCTGAAATATCTAAGGAATTGTTCTGATGTAAGATGACAGAATGTTCCTCAATGAAGACCTAAGTTTTGAAAATCATTGACTATATTGAGAAATTGGGTTAATTAGGCTTTATCATGGACATGATAATGAGTTAAGTGTTGACTTGCTCTTGCAGTCATTATACCAAAGCATTTTTCAATATATTATGAACTATCACATGAATAAGTTGGATAATATATTGCCGGAATCACTTAAAATGCTTAAAATTGCTGAAGGGGCCTTTAAGAATTGAACAAATTGTGATGTAAATGAAGTTGGAAAGAGAAATACAGGGAACAAAAAAGTTAGGAACTAAAATAGAACATTTGTTAAAACTCATCTCATAAATGTCTTAAATAGACTTCTAAATCACAAATAATGTCATTGTAAACAATGTGTGAACAATTAAATCAATTTTAGAGAATACAAATTTATAAAAGGGTTGTGTTGTTCATTTGAACTATAAAAAGATCAAATATTTAATTTTTTAAATAAATATTATATGTGGTACCATTCTTTGGAAGGAGAAAACTTGAGTAATAAAGTGGAATTCTTTTATTCAATGACACCAAGCCATGGTTCTTAACCCTCATCACCTATTAGTTTATAATATATATTAAATTTTGTTTTATTTTTAATATTGGTTTTTTAAAAAATAAATTAAATTTGATTAGTTAATATCTTAGATAGTCTAATAACAAACCAAATCCAACCAGATTTCAAATAAACCAACCAGGTCAATTAACATTGGATAATTATGGTTGAAATGCTAACAAAAAAAATGATATTTTTACTCTATAATTATTAGTAGCACTCCTATTAACTATTGTCATTAAAATCTTAAATGACACTATTAAGTTATAATAATATCAAGTGAAATTACCATAAGCACGTAAGTTTTAACATAATTGGAGTTATCAATATAAATTTATTTTTTTCTAATAAAAGATATATTTTCATTATGATCAAATATCACAAATTAAAAATTATATTTCAAAAGTACTTATACAAAACCTTAACATGGCAATTACAGTTTCCACCTATAATAAATTTTTGACAAAAACTAATATAAACAACCTTTCAAATGACAACTTGTATTTTTTATGGTCGTTAGCTAGAGCTTACTAACCATTCTATATAAGTGCTTTATAGAGAAACAAGCTACACTAACATATGAATTCATATTTAGTTTTTTATAATATAATTAAGTCACATGTCACCATAACTCAATCGAAAAACTAGCTGCACTATAAAACCCTTTTAGAAGAAGAATCCTAGAAAGACACAATAACCAAACTTTAACAAAAAAAAAAAACTTGACCTTACGAAGAAAACCTTAATAATAGATACAACCAAACTAAACAAAATTATTTTTTCTTATATATATCTAGATATATGTTTCTTTGGACTAAGAAAAATATCAAATATAGTAACAACCAGATTTGGGATTATTCAATAAAAAGAAAATAAAAAAAGAGAACATGAAAGGAGAAGGAAGTAGGGCATCATTTAAAGAAAATCATTAGTGGCAACCATGGTTGACTTTTCTTAAAGGTTGTGTTTGTAGAGAGAGAGTACATCAACCAAATTTTGATATTACTTATCAACTAGTCATTGTATCCATGTTTATAATGAAAATTGTAATTTTGTAAAACCTTGTTACACAATTCAAATCAGTAATTTCATTTCATTTTTATTCATATATAATCTTGAATATGGTACTTGATTAATTTGACACTTATGATAATATAGAGTCAATTCTTGCTAAAAAATAACATAAATAACCTTTTATAAACTAAATATATTTTTGTATTACTAAATTAACATATACTTCCTTTTGTTTTAGTGTTCTTCTTAAGATAAATGATTAGAAGATTTTTTTTTAAATAAAATAAAGAGTATCCTTTCCATGAAAGGAATGTGTAAATATAATTGAAAATTGAAAATTAAATTACTTAAAATTAAAACTAATGTTATTTAAAAACTTTATTAATTATAATTTTATATATGAAGATTAATACACAATCATTAATGTTTTAAGATTTAAAGCCTATAAAACATAACATATGAATTTGAAGGTGCATTTACTTTTCCATGTTTGAAGTCATTGGCTTGTATCATTATTCAATGTCATCCTTGTCCTTTAAAAGTAATGGC
>Ga0325400_1006329_pt1 | contig 11246 bp, 7 predicted proteins | sample PopdelMetagenome_2_FD_205662 | JGI IMG/M metagenome (GOLD analysis project Ga0325400, IMG submission 205662) | Populus deltoides microbial communities from Bellville, Georgia, United States - Xylem-PdKOR-R1 | ecosystem: Host-associated > Plants > Phyllosphere > Stem > Wood/Secondary xylem...
ATTAAAGCTATCTTATATTATCAGATCTATTATTATAAAACATGCTTTAGTTAAGGAGTTATTAATACTTCAAGTGCAAAATGATGATATAAAACCTTGATAAAAATGCACTTTTAAGTACTAATCATATACTGAAATAAGAAAGAACGGGGGATTTAAATGAAAAATTCAAGAAACAATAATTATAAAAATAAATAAATTTGATATCCCTTAAAGCTTAGAGAAATCAATGAGATTACGAGTACATTAATTAGAAAAAGCTTTCTAATCAATTTCTTACCATCAAACGAATGAAATATTGAAAGCAATTTTCATTCACTCGACAGTAGTTTTAGGAATAAAATTTATGCATTTATTCTAAGCAAATGTTCAAAAGCTTGACAATTTTAACTTAGTTTATTCTTCCCTGATAAATCCAGATGAGAGTTGCAGCAATCAAATTAATTCTTTTGCTTCTTACTCTAGTCGTTAACAACAATTACGGATTGAAAGAAACTAGAAAGCATACATGCCATCTCAAAACAATTTAATAAGTTTGAAAAACAATCAATAGCATAATTTTGAACAAGGAAAAATAAATACTTGAATCTGAAAGAATTATAATGATAACGTTACTTCTCACAATGTGCTAATGAAGATGGTGTGTATCCCTCTTGAATCGAATTCAAGAGTTTAGTTCATGGTTGCTGGAAAATTGACAAAAACAGAGAAGAAAGGAATGTTTCTCGAACCATGTTTCAGCTGTGTTCCGCTCTCTTTATCATCCGTCTTTGCTGCCGAAATCTTCAAGATTCTTAGGATAATTAGGGGTTTTCATGATGATAAATTTTTTTCTTCTTTATCTGGTCTTTAAGTTTGGATAAATCTCTCAAAATTTGTGTTAAAAACTGATTTTGCTGCTGTCACAATTCTGTTGTAATATAAACTCTCTTGCAATTTAGACTTTGATTCTGACATGGTTTTTGCACTATCCGACCATCCCATCTATATTATTTCATTCATGACATGTTAAAGGATTGATTTGCAACTTTATTGGGTCCTAAGGCCTGCTGTTCTTATGTCAGACTCTCAGTCGTAGTGGAATGCTCGGCATTGTTAGTTTTAGAATCAGATCAGGAGACTCATTTCGACCAATCAGATTGCATCTGGATTTTGTCCTTTAAAATGATTTTATCTGACTTTGAATCCTATATGAAAGTTATAGTCCTCGATGTGTAGATGAATTAGGGTTTTTGAATCGCCTAATTTTGATATCAGAAGTGTAAAATATTCCCGTTTAAATATCTAGTATGAAAGCATAGAATCCTGCTGTGAGAAGGTTTCTGACCCGAGTTTGCAGGTCTGATTCGAGGTCCAAATGAGATCGGAATTTTTCCCACAATACCTTCATTGAAAGCTTGACATATGTTCTTAAACTTAGATTAAGCCCACATTCTCATTCTGAAACTCTAACTTGGCAAAAAAAAATTATCATAAGAAGCTAGGTTCAAAACGTAAAATGCAGAATTTCTTATCTTTTAGCGATTAATTCACAAAGTCTCTTTTGCATACCAAACTCATAAAAATAACTTCCAATCAACTCAAATAAGTTCAAAATACCTTAAAAATCATAGTGTAAAAGGAATAAAAATATATGTATATTTTGCACTTATCAGTCATCTAAAGCACTATGCGGGCTCAAGAGGCAGCGTGGAAAACCCCACCACTTAGATTTGATAGACGAGAGCATTTCATAGCATAGTTATCTGAATGGATAGATTAATTACAATGGTCAAGCATAAATAGGAATCATGAATAAGAGAGGAAAGTGCTTGAAGACTTATCTCAGAGCAAGCTTAACCTCAGACCTATTCTTGAAAATCCTCCTAGACAACTAGTTGTCTATGTAGATGTTGGTGAAGATGAGTTTGATGAGGGTTGTAGGGCTTTGTCAGACCAAGATGAACTACCATAACCTGAGACAGAAATCGATCAACCTAATCGAATGTCAGTATAAGCTAAAACCTTCCGATGATGAGGATGATTTGTGCGAAACTGATGAAGATGATGAAGAAGATTTATATGATGAAGATAATGATGTTGATAATGATAAGGGACAAACCTTATTGATTATGAAGATATTGCAAACACTATAGGTTATTTCATAACCAATGCACCATAAATAATAACATGTTTAATTTGATTATGGATAATGGTTGTTATGAAAACATTATTGGAAAACATACTACTAATAAATTAAATTGTAATTAGAACAACATTCTAAATCATATAAAATTATATAGATTAAATCTGCAGGTGAAATAAGGGTATCGCAACACTATAAAGTAACTCTTTTCATTGAAAAATATAGGGATGAGATTTATTGTTATATGATAGATATAGATGCATGTAGTTTGATATCTGGTAGGCCTATGTAGATGCTATATACTTTGGTAGAGATAATTGGTATAAGATCAATAAAGAGGTGTGAGTTATACATTTGTACCTTTAAAAGGAGAGCCCCGACCCAAACCCAAAACCTAAAGCTTTTAAGATAGAGTGAGGTACCAATTGTTCAAGTTGATGATAAAAAGATGTGAAAAAGGTTTTCATTCTAGAATCTTACACACCTAATATTCTAGCTCCTGTGACCAATATTATTAATGATAAATCTATTACTCTATCTATAGAGTTTGTTTCCAAAAAAGCAAAAGAGCTATAATTATTGTCATTCTTAGAGGAACAACCTAAAGTCACTACATATGCTAAAAAATCAGAAGAACATTAAGTAAATGTGAAATTCATAGTGCAGTTTTAAATTAGTCTTAAGATTAATTTCAATAAAGAAAATTTAGAACAAGTTGTTAGAATTGCTCAAAAGGCTAAAGTTGACATCAAAGAGTAATTAAGTTGGAATGTGTTGTCCAAAACAAACGTATCTATGTTGGATAAATCTTTCAAAATTACCAATTCAAATAGGTCAAGACTTTATTGATAGGGATGATAGACACATCAACTAAATTTTCATCATCTAAAAATATAGTTTCATATGACCTTGATATTTAGGTCTGAAGTTTTTTCTAGATTATAAAACTCTACATGAATATATTTTTACTAAAATTGGATCTATGATATTTGGAGCAAGCTACCCATGCATAAATTGATTACAATGTTACATTCAAAGAATCTATTCCTTTGGCATGATAATTTCTAATAATTAACTCAAGGACAAGTTTTTTTTGCAAGTAGAAGGGATTAATGTGGAGGCATTTTCTTCATTATTTTTTGTATAATTTTTTTTGTATAATTTTATTAATTGTTAAGACTTTTTAGGTGTTAAGGAGTTCTAGAAGAGTTCAGCGCGTATTCTAGTAAAACAAGCATAATCTTTTATTTGACTCTTAAATTAGATTAAAATTTTGCCAAAATATTGTAAATGCCTGTTTGATAATTGTTAAAGTTTTATTGTTCTTAGAGGTTGGAAAGGCCTTAAAATAAACCCTAAAAATTATTGTTTGGGATTTTTTATTTTATTTTTTATTTAGTATTTTCTCTATTTAGATTAAACTTCTCATTGGATTAGGATTTTCATTGTCCTCAGAGGTTGGAAAGTCCTTAAAATAAACCCTAAAAGTTAATGTTCTCATAAGTTTTACAACCTTTAGAGTATTTTACTATTGATTTTTCTTTATTTCTCTACCGGACTATAACTTTGAAATTTAAAAACCTTAATTTTTATTCAAATTATACCCCGCACAAATTAATATCACAATTGAATTGTGCATGCATTTCCCGGAGATTCGAACTTCAAGTCAAGCATGCGGGATTGTGATCTAAGAAAGTTAGGTGTGGAGCTGTTAGTTACTTTGTCAAAATATTCAAAGGTTGTGGTTGCGCTACAATAGTTTCAGCTAAGCTTGATCGGGAATTTCTACATTATGAAAGTCACAGAAAAATTAATACGCTAAGAAAAAAGTTATTTTCTTTATATGGTTCAGTACAACGTTAATGTAATGAATTATTTTAAATGGATAAATTAATAAATATCAAGCCAAAACCAAAACAAATTTGTAGTGGAATTTAAAAAAATATTGAATAATAAAATTAAAAACAAATAAATAAAGATAAAAAAGCTAAATATACAAGCCTGGGTAGCCCACACATCTAAGCCCATTATATTTTTATTTTCTTTTTTTTTTTATCAATGAAAAACATGTCATCCGCCCCACTCATTAAAAATAAATAGTAAGTGACATTATTGCCTGCTATTATATATTATGATAACAATAGGTGCTCTAAAAGGCAGATAGTCGCCTTCAAGAGGTAAAAAAAAAAACTTATTCAGCGAAAAAATCTAAGGAACACTGTAGAAACATTAAAAAATCTATTTTTGGTATTGAATCACCATTTTATTAATTAAAAAATAAAAATCAACCCACATCAAAATAAAATTTTGAAGCTCGATCTATTTTTTTATGCAAAATAAATAGAAAAAAAAGACCTGCATAAAACTCTCATAAACAAATAAAACTCATGGACACCAATAATGACAAGTTTTGTCATAGAAAGCGAGTGTTTATCAATTTTTTTTATTTTTTTTTAGTTTGGTGATTGTCTTTCTCTCAATTTTTTGTTTTCCAAACTTATGGACTCAAATGAAGGAAAAATAAAGTTTTGAACCTAACCATGTAATTTCCAAAACAAAGAGATTAAAAATGATTTATGACAAAACCCAAAGTCTGAAGTTTTGTGCTGCTTGGTTTGCTGATTGTTACTGGAAGGGTTAAAAGTCTTTTTCTCTTTTGTATATATGTTGTAATTTGCATTATCTTCTAGTGTTTTTTTTTTTTGTCTGAGAATGTCTTCTTTCATGTTGTCCAATAATTCCTTTGACTGTCGTAAGTTCAGCATTTGAATGTTCAACAACATTTTTTATATTTCTAGCTTCAATCTCAAAGTAGACAACTCATCCATTAGAAATTTTCGCTCAATTTAGTTTGCTCTTCATTTTCTTTTTCCCTATATATTTATTACCTTACGAGGGATTTTCTCTTGCAATCTTATCGTTACTTAAAAAAATAGTTACTGAAATTAAAGTTTTGATGCAATATCTAGTCTTTGGTTGAAGAAGAAAACATGCTATTTAATTTATTTTTTTAGAATTTGCATGGTTATATAACTGATGAAGTTGTAATCATTAGTACACATAATGATTTTGATTTGAAAGTCATTAAGATTTCGGATTAGAAACATGTAAGGACCCTTAATATTATTATGTTTTACAAGTTTTGTTTTATTAAATAGAAGAGGGTGGCTTTTTTTTCTTTTTTTCCGGCTTGGAATAGAGGTTCAAATTCATATAAAGCGAGAGCACTTGTTTTATTTTCTCACTGGTTTGTTGTTGTAGAATAATATAAAATAATATAAATTATAATTTGGGATCTCACTTAACAGTTTAAATTTTTGAGTTGAATTGGTTCTTTAAAATAGTATCGGAACCTTGATAATCAAGTGGTCATAAGTTTGAATCTCACAATCCCCATTTATTTGATAAAAATTAAGCACAAGGTAATGTGAGTTTGTACAAGTTTCAAACCCAAAAAGCTTTCACTTGGAAAGTGTATTGTAGAATAATATAAATCACATCTTCAAATTTCATCTAATAACTTAAGTTTTTGGGATAAATTGGTTTTTTAACATTTGTATCTCCTCAAGAAAAAGAAACGAGTCCTTTTGCATGCAAAAACCATACTGGACCCTTCTTGCTGTGACATTTACTCATATGTGATGGATCATAATAAAATTTTTGTATAAATTAACGAAAACAAATCGTGCACATTTTCCTTATATTTGATATTGTATTTAGAAAAAGGCTGTTTCCTTGTTTTAACGACTTGATAAACTGAATTAATTACCCGCAGGATAGTCCGAGCAATGGCACTAGTGAAGATCGAAATCTTCTTTGAAGAGTAAAACGGTTAAATTAAGTTATATATATATGGGTAATTTCACGTTTAAGAAAGTATTTCAGAACGTAATAAAAAGAACTTTATTAAGAATGAGGCATGATAAGGTAAGTTATAGTACAAGTTGCTTTATTAAGAATTTCGATGAGCCAAGTTGTACTTGCAGAAAAGGTGTTTCCTTGAAATATCATTGGTAATTGCTTTGCTTTGTTTACGATGAGGTCAAAAAAAAAAAAAAAACCCTCAGACAAATTAAATATAAACTTTTGATGGTTACGTCCTGCTTGAGCTGGTCTAGACATTCATTTGAAGAACAGTCACTTAAGAAACAAGAGATAGATGGGTGCTTGAGTTAGTAAAATATAGTAGAAAAATAACATAGAAAAGAATAATGAAGGTGAAGGGAACGTCTCTACGTGTATAGCCTGTGCATGTGTTGGCTACAAATTATATAGCCTGACTGGCTCTAGTTGTGAATGCCTTGGCTTTTATGTAGCTAGAACTTATGTGGCATGGTCTGGTATTTTTTAATTTTATGGCTAAGACCTGGCTGGCTTTGTGTGGGTATTTATAGCTCCGAGTGGTCAAGGATGTGATATGATTTTCTCTGAGTGTATTCATACGTACATGTAAATCTTGAAATTCTTTCATGGAGAAGAAAACATATTATTATAGTAAAAATTGTGTGTGTAACTCCATGAACCTAAAAAAATATGCATATAAGGGTTGCCATTTGCGCGGCCTAAACAGCTGGAATAATTCCAGCCGCTTGGTGCAGAAAGCTTTGTCTCAAGCTCGATATCCTGCTCTGTGTAATAGTTGGAAATTGATGTAGTTTCTTTCCTTTATTTCTAATTAATTGGTCATTGAAAATTATTAAACAACTTATTGATTTTTAATTCCTAAAATTAAGCTGTTTTGCTAAAATAACACTTAATACAGTAACTTAATAGTTGAGGGTTATTCATGAACTTCCTCTATATATATATATTTTTTTGGGTGAAATCGACAATATACATAGAATAAAAAGGAAAAACCTGAACAAAAAGAGCATAGCTTTTATTTTTTTATTTTTATCAAAATGTAAGTATATTAATAGATCGAATCTTTACAGTGCTGGAAAACCAGCAAGTTCATATACAGTGATTTACAAAAGTAAAGAACAAACTCCCTGAAAAAACTTTACATCAAAGCCATAGCTAACAAGCTAAAATTAGCAGACAATGGTTATGTAAGGAACCATAAATTACAAGGTTCCCAACCTAATACAAAGCAAAAGCCAAGACAAGTAGGCAAGAAGACGTCTTGGGCACCAACTGAAACAGGAAACACAAAGTAGACGCCTTGAGCACCATAAATTACAAGGAGTGACAGACATGAGCATTATGCAGCACAACAAAACTTCAAGAGAAGTAGCAACAACCAATATGATCAGCTCAGATGCAAAAACTATATGGACTGCAAACAGAAGAGAAGATATCATCCCACAAGAGAGAACGTCCAAAACAACCACCAATACAATCAGCTCACATAAATTTGAGGATGATTGTGCTCATGAAAGTGCAATATCATGTAGAATAAAACCTGAAATCTCCAAAAAAACATATTCAACTAGTGTGCAAGAGTTTTCAGAAACTCTTTGATTCCTTTCTTCCCATATTAAGTAGACAACAATGTTGAGGGAGACCCTTTTCATCCTGGCAACAACGTTTTCCCCCCTGATATTAAGGCCTCGAACAGCACTACTAATGGTGGCCATACCCTTGCAGAGCCAAAGCCAGGATTTCACCTTTGACCACAAGAGGGATGTCCAACTGCAAGCAAAGAAGAGGTGACTATGGCTTTCCTCATGATCCAGACAGAAGACACAGCTAGCATCAATATCAACATAGTGTAGCCTGTCTCTTGTTCTCAGCCTCCCAAGCAAAGCAAGCCAAAGGATGAAACTATACCTTGGTAAACACCAAGGTTCCCAAACAACCTTAGCCCATGACACCGAGGTTCCTTTGAATCTCAAAAACTCATAAGCATGACCTGAGAAGGGCTCAGAAATATTGTCCTAACTTTGCATCATAGAGATCATTTCTGATTGACCCCCACAATCTGCAAGGAGCTGATCTCGAGGAGTAAGAAGGGACTTCCATAGGGGAGAGGAGGTTACCAGTCCATAAGAAGTTCCTGTAAATGCATGTAATTTGGTTGATGACAATATCCGGCATGGGGAAAATGTTGAGCCAAAATTGCACCATGCCAAAGAGAACTGATCTAATTAATTCCAGCCGCCCAGCATATGATAAGTGCTTGCCCATCCAGCCTTGTATAACAGATTCAAGTTTATGCAGGAGAGGGGAAAACTGGCTAGCAAGAAGCCTGTGGGGACTGAGGGGGACACCAAGGTATTTGAAACAGAAGCTGCCTTCAGAAAAACAAGAATCTTGGAGGATACCCTGCTTAACATTGTCTCTAACTCCATCAAAATAAATAGAAGATTTCCCTGCATTAATGTGTAACCCTGAGGCCTGGCCAAAGATATGCAGCTGCTCCAGAAGAATCCGAACAGAAGATCTATCCCCCCGACATAATAGAAGAATGTCATCCGTAAAAGTAAGGTGACAGATATGGTAAAATGCACACTTCAGGTGATAGTGGAAGTCTGGCTGAGGGCACGACTGAGTCTTATAGCAAGAATCTTGGAGATCATTTTATAGACCATATTGCAGCATGAGATAGGCTGAAAATCATTGGCAGAGTTAACATTAGTAGATTTCAGGACCAGAGCAATAATGAAATGATTAATCTTCTTGAGAATCTTTCTAAAGGAAATGAAATCCTGAACCGCCTCACCGAAATCAGCCTCAACTATGTCCCAAGACTTCTTGAAGAAAAGAGATGAATATCCATCAGGACCAGGAGCTTTGTCATTTCCAATGCTGAAGAGAGTTTCCTTAATAGCTTCGTTAGACACAAGAGCCAAGAAAAAATCAGAGTGGGTTTCATCAAGACAAGGACCACAATGAACAACAACTTCATCAAGTGTAGAGGTAGACGATGAAGTGCCAAGGAGGTTTTGATAAAAGTGGACATATTTAACACCAACTTCATCAATATAGGTAGTAAGAGCCTCATTACTATGCTGGATGGCAGAGATGAAACTTTTCCTGTGCTTGTGACTCATCAAAGCATGAAAAAAGCTTGTACCTCTGTCACTGGGCTTGAGAAAATTACACTTGAGCTTCTGAGCAAAAAACGCTTTCTCAGCAGACTTGAGGTTGAAAAGATTCAGCTTCAATTGATTAACTCTGTTCAGGAGAGTTAAGCCTCCCTTGTTTAAATTATTCAAAGGACTATTCAAAGACTTGAGTTTCCTACACAAAACAAACATAGGAGTACCTGCCACTGGGGATTGCCATCCTTCAGAGATTAAGACTGCATATTCGTGGTGGTCAACCCACATATTAAAAAACTTGAAGGGATGACGACTAGGGGATCTGCTAGTACCAATCTGAAAGTGAGCTTCTGAGTAAATAGAGAAAGTCCCCGAAGGGTGAAAATACACATGGGATGTAAGCTGAAGGTTGCACCATAGGGGATTAGCCAACATGCGACATATTTTGGTCCAAATAGTCCTATTGGACCTAGTATAATGGCAACTAGTGTAATTCATATCAGAGAGGCCCAAGTCTGAACAACATGCTTTGAAATCAGAGACTTCATAAGATGAGACAGAGTCATCATTGTGCTTGTCCTCCTGAGACATAATGGAATTAAAATCACCTAGATCACACAAAATCCATTTTAATTAGCTCAAACTCTCTTTTGTTCTTTTCTTTCTTCTTAGGTTCCTTTCTCCCTCTTTAGGTTTTTGTTCATCCTTTTTCCTTTCTCTCTTCCTCCCCCTCCTCCTTTATCACCACCTAGCTCAAACCAACTTCAAACACTCTCATTTTCTTTCTTTCTCTTTCTTGGCTTCTCTCTCTAACTTCAGGGTCTATTCCCCCCTTTTTTTTCTTTCTTTTTGTCTTTTTTATCTGCCTCTTGGCTCACACAAATTTCAAAAACTCAGCTCAAAACTCTTTTTTCTCCTTTCTCTCTCTTCAATATTTTCTCTCTCTAGCTGTTTTGTTTTTTTTTTTTTACTTCTTCTATTTATATAGAGAGAAAAACTTCTAGAAGCTCCTCTAGATGGTTTGATTAGGACCTTTAATCCATTAGAAAAAATCCCACCCCTAAATATCATTTCTTTCTTGAAAAAAATGACTAACTGGCCTATTTTAGTCTTTTATTATAACAGTTTGAGGGGTCTTTTCGATATATGTATGGATGGATGTAAGAGAGGGTATGTTAGGGAAGGGGGTGATGGAGTTTTGGTTGTGTTAGGGAGTGTGGGCAATCAATTAAGGGTGGTGATGGGTGGTTTTTATATAAAAAGAAAGAAGAAGGTAATTGGTGCATGCATAAAAACATTGTCGTTTTGCTGTATGCTTATTTCTTCTTCTTTTATACGAAGTGATATAATTTCTTTTAGGCATGGAATGGTATCGTTTTGCTTATGCCTTCTTTTATTTTTCTTTCCACATGAAACAACATCGTTTCATAAATTTCCTTTTTAAGTGATCCTCCAAGTTTCTTGTTTTTCCACTATAGTCCTTTGCTTTCTTTTTTTTTCTTGGTCAATTGCAACTTTTTCTTTGAATTTCTTTCATTTTAGTCCTTAATTGCACATTTTCACAACCCTCTCATTCCTCCACTTCTTCCAATTTAGTCATTGGGTTTTTATTTTGTTATTTTGCACCTCTTTTCTCATTATTGCTTTCAATCTCTCACTTAATTGCATATTTTTATGACCCTCTCATTCTTTTTTTTTCCAATTTAGTCCTTAGATTATATTTTTACATTTTTGACCAATTGCACCACTTTTCTCATTATTTCTTTTAATTTCACCCTTAATTGCACATTTATTATTATTATTATTATTATTATTATTATTATTTTGTATTTTGCTTCTCTTTTATTCATTTTTTTGCTTGCTTGCCCAAAGCAATAATATGAAAAAACTATGAAAAATAATAAAAATTCAAAAAAAAATACCATTATCAAATTAAAAGCATGATTTTTTTAAATGCATTTTTTTTTTGGAATTTTTTGTTTTTTATTCAAAGAAGATTTTTTTTTTGAGGGGATTAAATTATGACCTTATAAAAATATTATTCATTTTGTAACAAGTAAATGATTACACACTGTAGGATAAAAAAATCATGAAAATGTTTTTTTATATATATAATTTAGATATTTTCTCCATAA
>Ga0325400_1006336_pt1 | contig 11242 bp, 9 predicted proteins | sample PopdelMetagenome_2_FD_205662 | JGI IMG/M metagenome (GOLD analysis project Ga0325400, IMG submission 205662) | Populus deltoides microbial communities from Bellville, Georgia, United States - Xylem-PdKOR-R1 | ecosystem: Host-associated > Plants > Phyllosphere > Stem > Wood/Secondary xylem...
ATGATGATGATGTATATTAAAAACAAAATAAAACTAATATTATTTAATTGGTCAGTTCGAATAGGTTTTACGAGTACTGAAGATCTAAGGAGCTAGCCAATCCCATCCTTCATCGAATCGGATTAAGATTAAGATTTTCTTTACAGATAAGATAAATATTATTACTTGTGCAAGGCCGATTATTGGAGGGGCTGGTGGCGTGAAATACAAACCGAGCACACGTGATTACCGGTGGGAGACCACCTCAAAGAAGGTGTCGATGGGCCTCCCATGCATGTGATTACTCCATGTTATACGTTTGTGTTTGTGGTGGCTAGCTTCATATGCACGTGTAGCCTGCCCCCATGTGTGTTTTGTGCTTGACTCTCCCCTCTCTTTTCTCATGGCTTCGAGGAGGAGGAGCTTAATTTCGTCTTGCTTTTACAACGTTCCATGCCAAAACCAGGGAGGTTGCAATCAGACAAGTATTTTTCATGTTTGACACCAACACGAACCATGCTCTAATTAACTAGCCAATAGATAGAGCTAGCTAGGGCGATGTAGTAAGGATAGGACAGAGACATCACAACATGCAGCTGGTAATCATGATGAAGAACACCAATTAGCACTTACCATAGTCATGATGATCGAGTTGTTGGATCAATCCATACGAGAAAATTTATAGCTCAATTTGGAAATTTACTTGTTGCGGCAAGACGAGTTATAGCCCTATTATTAATCTAAAAGAACCGAAAGCCCATTGACCATGATTTGCTTGAATCAAGATTTTATAATTTCACGGCAAGTAGTGTTTCTTAACCAATTTTTCGATCTTTTTAATCTGATAAAAAGAATTAATTAATATGGATTTTATTTTTTATTGGAGTTTTTCCAATCAAATAGTCCCATGGAAATGGAATTTCAATGATAATTTTGGGAGATGAAGATGTTTTTTAAAATGAATGTAGGGGATGTGTGGCAAAGGAAATGAGAGGGTTATTTCTAGCTAGTTGGCTCTCACGTACAAATTAGGACCACGAGAGCTAGCTAGCCACATGAATATGATTAAGCCACGAACAAGGCATAAATTATTAGTAAGTTTAAGCTTAAAAAAATTAAATGAAATCTTAATTATTAAGGGAATGTGAAGAAACAGAAATCAAACATGGTCGGTTGGTTAGGTAAAGTGCCTTTGTATGGGCATTTTCACATTATCATAAAGGACAAAACCGAATGTCTGTCGAACAATTTAGAAAGTGACACTCATTAGCTAGCTTCATAAGTAATCATAGTCGATATGAGACTAATTTAATCTATTATATATAACACATCTAGTCTCCTGTTTAGTTTAATTATTAATTACTACTAGCTCATTTTGACTAATCAATTAATCATACCAAGAATTCATCACAACTTGAAGTGTTAAACTACCTGCCCTTGAGAGGCTTGACGTGAATATATATGCTAATTAATTTGTTGTCGTTCAAAGTCTGAATTCTAAGGGATTTCACTTGCATCAACGTTTATTGTGAATAGCTTAATTATTAAGAATTTAGTTAAAGATTTAATTTTGATGTATGAAAGTGAATTCGATCGAGAAATACTTTGATTATGAAAAATATATATTATATCTATCACCATCGCGTGCAAATGTTTGGTGGCTCTAACATTAAGAAATGGATTCGTATCATTGTGTCATTAACAAATTTAATATATGAGAGTGTTGATGTGAGATATGATGATCCAAAGGTTGTAATTGAACGTGTTGCTGCGGCATTGGGGGGGGTGATGAGGGGCCTTCACGGTTGGACCACTCGTGCAATTCCAGGTTGGAGCATGGATTCTCAAGGTTGGTGTGTTTGAATGTTCAATTCGCTTAGATTCATTTTTTGGAATTATAAAATCTTGATGTTACATCATGGGTTATGACCTATCATCCTATACAATCACGGAAAGTAGTGCATGCATGATTACAAGTGCTCATTTGACAGTCAGCTGTGACATAATGGTTAAGGTCTGTTAAGTAGCATGGTCAGGGTGGGGGGGGGGGGGGGGGGTTTGAAACCACGTTTTGTCACAATCATAATTTTGAAAATGCTTAGTTTCAAAAACTAGCATGAGCGTCTTACATTCATCAGCTGATCAATGATAATGTCTGTACACGATTTGTACAAAACGGGTCATAATGATCATAAGATGTAAGATGAAAAATCCATGCATGGTTAATTAAAGAACTGAGATGGAGTGCTGCAACTTTGAAGGAACAAGTCAACAAAGGTTGTCATGATGAATAAAAGAAAACATGAACCAATTTGATACGCAATTGTCTTTATACATGCATGCATTCCTTAAACTATGTGCTGCTGTTGTCAGTTATGAGGTTTTTGATTGCTTCCATAGAAGAACCAACTAATCCATAAAATCCGAAAGTAGCTAACAACCACAACAGCTCTAACCTCATCAGAATTCGTGAATGTAAGTGTTTTGTTAAGCTTTTTCCCTTCTGGATTAACTTTTGAACATGATAATTCAGTTGATGATAATGAATTCTATCTCGCCAATGATTAATTCTTAGCGGGGGTATTTGGCAGGACTGAAGGTTTCATCAGAAAGCAGGAGTTGCTGAGAAACAACTCATGATGAAGAGAGAATATCCATCAACTTTATGAAGAATATTATTGGACTATTCTAAATTATTTGCGATAGAAACCTAACCAAGCTAGTGACAAGTAGCAATTTAGTTTTTATGGGGGGCTGTGTCAGTATCAATCCTTAGTTACTTGCACACCCAGAAGTTAGGTCATGCTGGGGGATTTCTTTCCATACATAGGTCACCATCGTATCCAGAAGCTAGCAAATTGACAACTTGAATTAAAAGGAATATTCACTGCAACATTTGGAACATTCAGATCAAGCTTAACAGCAGAATCCAATAATTGAGCTCAACCTTTAACAAGTCTTTGCAAGCTGATGAAGATCAGAAAGAAAGACGGAAGCTCAAAAGTCCATCAAACTTGTATCAAGAAAGATGCTTCAAATCAAGGGTTCCACCTACAAAAACAAAAATCAGAAAATGACCAGTTTTAGTGGAAAGCACATGAGGACCCTGTTGTCCTCAAAATATCCTTACATAGAATCACACTGTCTACTGAGATGGATGATTCTTGTTCATGAAATTATTGGCCAGTCATCTCGTTCCAAATGTGGGCTATGAATTGCTGTGGTGGCGGCGGGTCCATGTTCGTAATTCTAGAGGGGGGGCGGGAAAAGCAATATTGTTAACGAGCGAGCAGCCATGTTGCATGCACGTCTAGCTAAGAGATTAGATTTTTGTGACGATGGACAAGCACCCAATAATAGATTATTTGATCACAGAGAAAACTTAGTGTCAAAGCAGGTGGGTCCCATACTTGCTGTCGCTATTTTACTCTTGTATAAAGTGTCAAATATTAGGTATAGCCACAAGGCCATATGTAGTACAATGTTTATCACACACACACACACACCCCTTCTTCGTCTTTCCCTGAATCATGGATTTTATGACATTTTACATGGGATTGTGTCCCAAGTCAAGTGGTGCCTGAGGAAGAAACCAAAACAACCATATCTACGTAGATTTTCTTTTGGATATTGAGCTAGACTTTCTTCCCAATAACTTAGAATACGCATCCATTATCTATATCAGTAGAGCTGACGACTACGACATTTTAGCCCAGTTATTAAATTAAAACCACATTATTTGAGAGTTGATCCATTTAATTCACCCACCTGACGAGTCAACCTATAACATGATACCTGACTATGAAAACCATTGTTGACTTTTTTAAAATATTTAAGACAACATTTTTATTTTAATTAACTTTGGATGCCACCGACTGTGACCCGGGCCTCGAGCTACTATGCTATTTTAGAATCCGAGAGGCGTTTGAGTTCCGTGAATTTATTTATAAATTTGACGAACGAAATGAACGTGTAAAGCCCTGCGCGCTCTCGTTGCTTAGTAGGGAAGTAGCTAACAGCTATAAGCTATCATGGAGGATGACGACGTGGACCACGCTATAAACTTTGACTCGGTCACTCCAGCACGGAAACCTTTTTCCTTGCGTGTAGACAACAATCAAATCCCAAATCTCGAATCGCTCCTTCCCCTGGTTTTGGCCCCCGAAGCTCTTCCATTTGTCCTCTTCTTTTAAGAGATTCCATGGGAAAAGCCATTTGATTCTGCAATAAGAAACTCAATTCCACATGAAATGTTGTAGTTTCATTTAGAGAGATTCCTGTTTACTGACATGTCTCGAGCAACTTCAATTGAAATGCTAATGCACCTCCAGAATCTAGACACAGCATAGGACAAAAACTGATAGCTTTGGAAAACCAGAGCCACTGCTGGCACTTGATATTTTATTGTTTTCAAAACCATACAACAAAGCTATGCACAGAATTCGTGAGAAATCATTCTTCATTCAAGAATTAACAACAAAATGCTGTAATTCTCCAGAGACTCTTGACCTCCATTTCTAATAGCCTTAGACATGACCACCTCAGAATTTGAAGTCCTTTTTCTTCGATTTCCCATCCTTGTCCTGCATCTTTCGCTTCCTCTTCTTCTCATTCTGCAAAGAGAATAAACAGTAGAGATTTCAATGTCAGAATTCATTAATGGGGGTGGTGCCTTTTGGCATGCCTGGAATGAGAGGTCTCGCCAGCCAACTCCAATATGTCATATCTTGGTTATCCAAAACTATATATATATAAAAAAAATAAACCATATCATTAATTTGATAAACAAGTAATATGAGCACCTCTGCAACCATGTCACTGAAATCCTCTCGTTGACTACGCAGCTTCTCCTCCTCTCTTGCTTCCTCGTATCTATCAAATTCACCAAAGTTAGAAAACGATTTTGCAGTCCATTCATGAATAGATGGCAAGCATTTACACTGGGTCCACTTACTTCGAAGGTAAAACATTATCCATAACTTCCAATTCTTCGGGTAGTAGAGTGACATCAACTCTATCTGTTTTCTGACCTCTAAGCAGATCAACCTGCATAAATAATATTGACAAGATTGATACATGTTAATTCTTACTTCTGTGCAAAGAAAACAAAAAAAATTGATTAGGTTACAGAAATAAGATTTCTCAGCTTAAATGCATAATCAAAACAGTTTCTGTAAAGCCTGGTTTTTTTTATTTGAACATTTTATGTCGCTAAATTGAACTTGCTTCAAATAGAAAAGGCAAACACAATCCCAAGTGTATTTTTTACCCTTTTGCCTGCTGCCTTGTCCTGGGTGCCCGTGTTAACCACGTATCTGAAAGCAAAATCAAGTTGAAGAATGAGAACATTGAACAAGATGACAGACTCTCAGAAAGAAAAGAAAAAAGGATTTTTCCAAGTAGCTGATTGCATACGTGTGTGTTGTTCCAAGTAAAGTCCCAGCAGCAATCTTCTCTTGTTTTTCTTCAAGGACCTTGAAGATAGGCAAAAACAAAATAGTAGCAGTAATAATATCAGAACACAATAAGCAAAACGCTAAAAATACAGTGAGGTATAAACTCACATGAAACCAGTGCAATTTTGAATGGTGAGACGACTTACTTGATATAGAGGCCTCTCAGGTTCCTTTCTCTGCTGCTTACGTAGGTCGATAACATCAGGAGTCTCGACTCCAGTTGGTGTGCTGCATAATGGAAAACAAAGTCAATTCACTTAACAAAATCATGTAGCTTTCAACATGATGAAGAAAAGGTATAGGTGGACTTTAAGAAAACTGTGCGCTTAAAAGGAATGTTCAGCCATAGGATTGCAAAGACACACAGTCACCAAATCTTGATCAACAAACTAAACAACTACACGTGTAAAAGGAACAACTACATGTGAGAAGGAACAATTACACACGCACAAGGAATCAATGGTAGAATCATGCTTAAGCACACAATAACCTTGATTAACAAACAATGGATATGATTGCAAGATGCATGCGCTAATAAACATTGAGAAGTAAAGAATTCAATCCAATACCTTGAAAGGCTATCAACAGATTGAGCACCATCCTCCAACTCCTCTTCATCAAGCTGTTCCTCCTCTTCCTCCTCCTCATCCTCCTCCTCCTCTTCTTCCTCTTCTTCTTCCTCCAAATCACCCCAATGCTTGGTCTTGTCAACTGGCTCCTCCTGAATTGGAGATCCAATAGATATTATAAATAGTAACAAATCATACACTAGAAGAAATGCATGATGATCCAAATTATCAAGGAGACCCTAATTATAGAAAGTACCTCATAGTTGGGCTGATCTTGTATCTGGACCCCAAAAACATCTCCATATAAAGGGCGTCCATACTATTCACAATACACAAGTAAATGGGTTACGCATTGAAATAATATCAGGGTGTGACAGAAAAGAACATAATATGAAATATTTATATGTGTTTTAACAAGAAAAACAGCTTACTTCATCAACAGGAGGCTTGCCCCAGCCACCAGCATGATACCCAAAGCTAGCTCCAGGAGGAATAGGAGCATTAAGTCCAGGAATTTTTAGATGTGGATACGATGGAGGAGGGCCATATCTCTAGAAGAGAAATCACCGTCAATATAAAATTAAAAATATGGGTAAAGAGTGATGAGTACAACTACAAATAAGCAGTGGACTTCAACAACAAGTACAAGATGTCAGCCAATCTGACCTGCATATTAATAAGCCAGGGAGGAGGAGCACCCTCTGGCATACCAAGAGATTCTTTAAGCTCTTGAGATAGACTGCCAGGCTTCATCTCCCTAAGTTTTACCTGCACATCAGAAGAAAAAATGGAATCACAAGTGGAATATATTATATAAATGCCACCCCAAACATTTTCATTATTTTGCAGCAACCTTAAGCCCATAAAATGAAGAAATTTTATCATGTCTTCTCACTTTTTCTTCTAAGATAACAACTATAACTGCTGCATTGAAACAAGAAGGTTGAATTTTAGCCAAGATATGGCCCATGGATAGCTGCACCTCTTCTGTAAGCAATGAGTTATTAATGACTGAACCCACCCCCCCAAACAAGAAAAACTATCAAATTTTATTGTTTATGCACGAAGTTCTTCAAAAGCCAAATTCATATAACCTAGACTCTAACTTTCATACTGCGGATATATCAACAGCAAGAAGTGGTTATAGAGCTTCATAACATTTCCTTCATCTACTTGAAGTAGAAGATTCTCTTACAGTAGTATAACACTAAACATCTTTAGTATCAACAAAAAAAATATGAAGTATATAGAGATCTGATTTTTTAACTTGGAAAAGAAACATGCGAGTGTCAAAGAAGCATAGTACCAAAAAAAATCATACCTCAAATTCTTTCCCCTCGTGATATAGGTCACCAAGTGTGGTCAGCTTTGGCTTTGTTTGATACTTGAAAAAGGCATCGTGGAGAACCTAACAAACAAAAGCATAAACAAAATTAAAAAAAAAAGGGGGCAGAGAAACATTGCAAGCTCCTAAAATGAAAAGGAAAGATATAAATGCAATAAACCTGATAGTCAATATCCATTTTCCCCATCTTTGGTTGCATACGCTCACGTTGCTTTTGTTTTAACTTCTTACTGTCTTCCTTTTCAATGTAAGCCTGCACAAGAAAGAAAGGTGAATAACAATTGCTGTAGAATGAGAAGAGGGATTAAGAACTTAAAATCCAGCAGGCCAAACCCTTGAAGTCCACAAGGGATTCTTCTCGACTCCACAAGAAACTAACAAGAAACTAGGGCTCTTCAAATCCACAACAATGAGATAAAATAGGAAAGAAATGAAAATTCAATAGCAAAAATATTCAAAGATGGCATATTCAATAGATTCCCTCAGCAATAATTAAAATTCCAAAATTCATGTAATTGCAGAATTCTCTGTTAGTCCTGCATTAAGTGGCTCAACTTCTATTTTACATGAATATGATTAAGCTATTAATCAATAGCAAGAGTTAATTTGGAAAGTCATATTGTCATGTATTCTATTTGAAAAACAGACAGTGAAATCAGGAAATCTCAAAGGCAGCAAGAGATCAAAATCAAATCAACACTACCCATGGCTGGCATCACTCACGCCATTCAACAAGATGAGCAATAATACATCGGTTGGAAAATTGCATATTCTTGTTTAATCTCCAATGGACTCAAGTAAAAAAAAATAAAGATAAAAAATTAGAGCAGGAGAGGGTTAAAATACCATTGATTTGATGAAAATCATTTTAATTGTTACATTGAGTGAAAAAAATATGTATCAGAACACTATCATGGTATTATGGAACAGCCAGGTAACTTGAACAAGCATTGGTGATCAAAATTCCAAAGAAAGAATTCTTTTTTCTGACAATAAAACAAGTAAATGAGCAGAAAAACAAGCGGCAATGATTATTCTTCATCATGACAAGCATGATCAAGTGAAAAACTCATAGCATCAAAAGACCATCCTGGTATTATGCGAAAAACAGGTCATTTGAACAAGCATTAAGAGGAAATCAGAGAGCCAATGAAAGAATTCTGTCATGACAAGCATGAGCATGTGAAATATAACTGCAGAATTATGATTGTGAAGAGTAGCAATGAAGTTACCTGTCTGATTTTCTCAATTCCTGTTGCAGCAATAAAATCAGGAAGCTGAAAAGGTTGCTTCTCAATACCACGCTTACCCTGCAAAACAAATAGAAACTCGATGAGATACCAACTTCGGAAAAATAAGTTCTATCAGCATAATTTGACATCCAGTTCACAGCATTTCAAGCTAAAAACTAAATAAATTAAATATATTGAATTAAACGAATCTAACACCAGCATCAAGCACAATGGAAAGGCATCTGAAAATTCAAAGTATATGAATTAGAACCTCAATAGTTAAAAAAACAAAAAACAAAAACAAAAACCATTGTGTATCATACAAAAGTAAAATTTTACAAGAAAAATAAAGTTTCCCAACACAAGTAACATACAAACAATCATATTATGTTGCAGATCAAGCAGCAGGAGCAATCCCTTTGGTTATTATGTGTTATGAGCTTCGGGTGACCTAAAGGAGCAACAGTTGGTTGATAAAAAATTAAACGGAGTTCAAATTTTGAAATCGAGGTTTGAAGGAAAGAAAGCTTGACCAAACTGAGAATCAGGAATGTCCTGCTGCCTGGTCTTGCAAGAAATTACGGTTCATATAATATCTAAGTCCCCAGTCACACTAGAAAATATGTTAAAAGAGATAACACTTAAGGGTCCCCTTTGCCAAACACATACAAGTCTGGGCTCCATGATTGTCACAGCCGCTCCCCTGCAAGAACCACATATATACAAATAAGAGAAGCCTCATCGAGTGTTATCTTTCCTCACCCCATCCCTAAACCTCTCATGATGTACTATGCCCATTTATCATGCATATTTTAACCCATAGAGTTCCTTTTACATGATCCACTAACCTGCAAAAACTTCCTTTTCTGGCACCAGTGTCTAGGCACAGGAACAGTATTTCTGTATGACTTCAAAAACACTAAAAGCTTCGGGTCTGCAGAAGTTGCATCCCAGACCTGCAAACCAAATAATTTAATGAATAACCAAACATTAATGATGGCATATATTATATGATAACCAAACACAAAACAGGAAAAATAATAAACCACTGAAACATTAAACACCAATTGTACCTCTACAACATCTGGCCTAGAGCATATCTGTTTCAAATTGGCAATTTTCATCCGTCGTTGAAGCTGAAAACCAAAACACCATTCAGTAGTCGAACAGCCATTATTCATTCTAGTAATGCAATAATACCAACGACAATAATAAAGCACCATGAGAAAAGCAAACCTTTTTCTTCTTGTTTGACACGCCTTTCTCCTTTTGTTCATTTTCTTGTTCTTCCTCATCTGAATCTGAGTCAGCTTTCTTCTTGGCTTCCGCATTTTGGACTGATTCATCCTTTTTATCATTCTCCTATTTAAAATAAAAGTACATGGGATTCAAAAAACTGCTTTCTTAAGGGGAAAAATGAAACAGTGATGCACAGATTTGTCAAGCAAAAAGAAAATAAAATAAAATAAAATAAAAACTAATCCTTTAACCTCGGAACCAGCACTTTGAAGGAGATTGAACTTCTCAAAGATATTCCTGAACTCATCCATGCCATCTTCTAACTCTGCCTTTTCTGGGACATACTCAATAACAACTTGGTCAACGACCTGCAAGTTTGGACAATATAAGAAGTTGCCAAGTTAAAATCTATACACCATAACTTGCATTATTTGCAATTAAATCAACATAAAAACACATAGAATCAATACAAATTCAAATCTAATTCTTCTCTAAATTAACCGAGCAATCACAAAGATGACATTTATACAAAGAAAGTCCATCTAATTATACAAAGAACAACCAAACAAACAATGAAGTGAACCTCAGAGTGCAACTTGATTACATTTCTAAGTACAAGAAGCAATCAAGAGAAAGAAAAGGCAGCATGGGAACAGATTATAAACTCCAATTTTTCTCCCAATTGATTAAATTGGTATTTACTGTTTTCAAGAAACATCAAAATCAGTTTCACACATTGTACTATCATCTATTATTTACCGAAAACACCTCGAACAGTGCTATAAATTCCTAATAATTACTAGCAGTGTTTTCCCTCTAATAAATGTATGCTCAAAAAAACTAATACAAAGAGAGCAGCATCATCGGCACATCATGCCAACATAGGATATAAAACCCTAGCTTCAAATCAACTAAAGTACCAAAAGCAAAACCCTAAAGTCTCATCTCAATTATTGAGTGCAAAACCCTAATTTCACAAATTTAGACAGCAAAAACAACCAATTCACACCACAAAATCAACTAAACTACCTCAAATTATTCAATTATTCAAACAAATAGACCGCCACAATAGCATTATCAACAAAAGAAAAACCCTAGAACTAGACTACGAACCTGTTGAGGATCGGCGTTCTCCTTGGCATCATCGCCATCATCATTGGCGGTGTCGCTGTCGTATCCGTTGGCGGAAGCATCAGTAACCTGGGACTTGTTCTTCTTCTGCTTGCGTCTGCGACGACGACGTTCGTTCACTTTGGATTTCTTTGTAGAGTTCGGGTTAGCGGAGGCTAGATCTCCGTTGGAGACGACGCCGTTTTGGTACGGCAGAGTCTCTACGGTCATGATTTTTTGGTGAGGTTCTTGAACTCGAGAAGAACACTTAGAAGTTAGAACAGATTATGCTTAATGGCGGGGTTTTTTTTT
>Ga0325400_1006338_pt1 | contig 11242 bp, 9 predicted proteins | sample PopdelMetagenome_2_FD_205662 | JGI IMG/M metagenome (GOLD analysis project Ga0325400, IMG submission 205662) | Populus deltoides microbial communities from Bellville, Georgia, United States - Xylem-PdKOR-R1 | ecosystem: Host-associated > Plants > Phyllosphere > Stem > Wood/Secondary xylem...
ACGGTGAACGCGGCGACGACGGTGGCGAGCGGGCGGGCGAGATCGGCGAAACGAGCGGTCATGGTAAGTCTCCCTGGTGGGTCTCGGCCGGGCGATCCGGTCCGATGCCAGCCACTTTGCAGGGGGCGTGCCAAGCGAAAAAATCGGCAGAAATGCGCGGTTTTCTGATGATCCGGTCAGTGGGATGGCGGATTTCACCGGTGTGGTGCGGCGGGATTGGCCAAAGATTGGCAGGGTGCGGCGCCAACGCTGCTCCCGGCGCGCTTGGTCATGCCCGCGCCGGCGAGACCTCTTCGAGATGGCGCCTTAATCGGTTATGCTGGGCGGAGTAGTGGCAAGGGGGCAGTTTCTGGTCAGGTGCCTGGTTGGCAGGCGCGCGAGCTCGTGCTCGGAGAGCGTTGAACCAGGCGGTAGCGCGTCGCAGACTGTCGGCAATGGCGGCGAGGTTGAGGTGCAGACCGCCGCGATGAAGGCCGCGGTATCGCATCGGGGTGAGGCCGTGAGGGCCGGTCTCGGGGCGCGCGAAGCTGCGCTCGACGGCGGTACGGACGCGGCCGATCAGCTTGTTGCGGTCTGCCAAAGCGGCAGCCGGGATCGGAATGCCCGTAGCATTGCTGGAGCAAAAGCGCCTTCACCGTCGCCACCGCCTTCTACGGCGGACGATCCGCCGGCCCCTGCCGCATCCGCGCACCAGCCCCTCGATCGGTGCCCAGTCGAGCAGCCCGGCGATCCGCTCCAACCGCGCGTCGCGACCAAATTCCGCCTGTTGGAACGAACGGCGGGGGACAAGCGAACACGATGTGAGGGTGGTTACGCCATCCTCGTTGGCGTGTCCGACCGTCACTTCCCTTCTCAAACGACGCTATGCCCCATATACGCTTCGTATAGCTTACCACCGAAGGACCGGATCGATGGGTATCGTCAAGATCGGGGACGAGCTGCACACCGAGGCACGCCGTGCTAGCGCGGTGATGTGCCGCTCGATCAACGCCCAGGCCGAGTTTTGGATGACGATCGGCATGCTCGCCGAGGCCAACCCGACGCTCAGCTTCAACGAGATCGTGCGCCGTCAGTATGAGTCGGCGCAGTTGCGCGCGGTCGCCGCCTGAGATGGTCAAGACGCCCGACGAACTGGCGCTGATGCGGGTCTCCGGCCGGCTGCTCGCCGCGGTGTTCGAGATGCTCGACCGCCAGCCGCTCGCCGGCCTGTCGACGCTCGCGGTCAACGACCTGGTCGAGCGCTACATCACGGTCGACCTGCAGGCGCGCCCCGCGAGCAGGGGGCAGTACGGCTTCCCATACGTGCTCAATTCCTCGCGCAACCAGGTGGTGTGCCACGGCGTGCCCGACGCCGCCGAGATCATCCGCGACGGCGACATCGTCAACTTCGACATCACGCTGGAGAAGAACGGCTATATCGCCGATTCCAGCAAGACCTACGCCGTCGGCGCGGTGGCACCCGCGGCGCGGCGGCTGGTGCAGGTGGCGCAGGCGGCGATGTGGCAGGGGATCGGCGCGATCCGCCCCGACGCGCGGCTCGGCGACGTCGGCGCGGCGATCGAACGCCACGCCAAGAAGCACGGCTATGCGGTCGTGCGCGAGTTCTGCGGCCACGGCATCGGCCGCGAGATGCACGAGGAACCGCAGGTGCTCAACTTCGGTCGCCCCGGCACCGGGCCGATGCTGCGCGAGGGCATGGTGTTCACGGTCGAGCCGATGCTCAACCAGGGCAGCCGCCGCGTCGACACGCGCGACGACGGCTGGACCGTGGTGACGCAGGACGGCAAGCTCTCCGCGCAGTTCGAGCATACGGTGGCGGTGACCGCCAGCGGCGTCGAGGTGCTAACGCTGCGCGGCGACGAGCGCCGGGCAGCCTAGGCACTATCGACCTTCAGCGCAGCCGATCGATCCTGCCCTGCAAGGGGAGGTGGCGCGCGTAGCGCCACGGAGGGGTTGTCGCCGGTCGTGGGTCCGCCGGCGCTCGCCGAGCGGGTCACCCCTCCGTCAGCCCTGCGGCCTGCCACTTCCCCTCGCAGCGGAGGATGAAGGTGCAGGTCGATACGGCCTAGGTCGTCGCCGGCTTAACGGTAGCTCGTGCTCCGGCGAATGCCGGAGCCAGGGACGGACGCGGTACGCCTGTGACCCTGGACTCCTGCTCGCGCGGGAGCACGTCGGATAGCAGGCGGAGGATAGCGCGCCACGCAGCTCACGCCACGGCGACGGGCGCCTCCTCGGCCTCCTCGCTCTCGGCCGCCTGACGCGCCCACATCGCGGCGTAGAGCCCGTCGCGCGCGAGCAGTTCGGCGTGGCTGCCGCGCTCCACCACGCGTCCCGCCTCCAGCACCACGATCTGGTCGGCGTGGACGATGGTGGAGAGCCGGTGCGCGATCACGATCGTGGTGCGCCCGCGCTCGATCGCGGCGAGCGTCTCCATGATCTCGCCCTCGGTGCGGCTGTCGAGCGCGCTGGTCGCCTCGTCGAGGATCAGCAGCGGCGGGTCCTTGAGCAGGGTGCGCGCGATCGCGACGCGCTGCTTCTCGCCGCCGGACAGCTTGAGCCCGCGCTCGCCGACGCGCGTCTTATATCCCTCAGGCTGGCGCTCGATGAAGCCGGCGATCGCCGCGCCCCGCGCCGCGGCGGCGACCTCGGCCTCGCTCGCGCCCTCGCGGCCATAGGCGATATTGTAGCCGATCGTGTCGTTGAACAGCACCGTGTCCTGCGGGACGATTCCGATCGCGGCGCGCAGCGTATCCTGCCGCACGCGCGCGATGTCCTGCCCGTCGATCGTGATCCGGCCCTGGTCGACGTCGTAGAAGCGGTACAGCAGCCGTGCCAGCGTCGACTTGCCCGCGCCCGAGGGGCCGACCACCGCACAGGTGGTGCCCGCGGGCACGTCGAGGTCGATCCCCTTGAGGATCGGCATGCCCGCGTCATAGCCGAACGCCACGCCCTCGAAGCGGACATGCGCGTCGCGCACCGCCAAGGCAGGGGCGTCGGGTGCGTCGACCACCTCGGGCGCGGTGTCGATCAGGTCGAACATCGCGCCCATGTCGATCACGCCCTGGCGGATCGTGCGATACACCATGCCGAGCAGGTCGAGCGGGCGGAACAGCTGCGACAGCAGCGTCGACACGAGGACGACGTTGCCCGCGGTGAAGCGCCCCTGGCTCCATCCCCAAGCGACCCAGGCCATGCCCGCGCCGAGCATCAGGTTGGTGATCAGTGCCTGGCCGACGTTGAGCCAGGCGAGGCTGTTCTCACTCTTCACCGCGGCCTCGGCATAGGCGTGCATGGCGCGGTCGTAGCGTTTGGCCTCGCGCTCCTCCGCCCCGAAATATTTGACGGTCTCGAAGTTGAGAAGTGAGTCGACCGCGTGCGCCACCGCGCCGGTGTCGAGGTCGTTCATCCGCTCGCGCAGCGACGAGCGCCAGTCGGTGACGGCGCGCGTGAACCAGATGTACAGCACCACCATCACCAGCGTCGCGGCGACCAGCGGCCAGCCGAACTTGACCTGGAAGATGCCCAGCACCAGCGTCAGCTCGAGGATCGTCGGCGCGATGTTGAACAACAGGAAGTACAGCATCGTGTCGATGCTCTTGGTGCCGCGCTCGACCACCTTGGTGACCGCGCCGGTGCGCCGCTCCAGGTGGAAGCGGAGTGACAGACGGTGGAGGTGGCGGAACACGCGCGCCGCGAGCCGCCGCGTCGCTTCCTGCCCGACCTTCTCGAACACCGTGTTGCGCAGATTGTCGAACAGGGTGGTGCCGAAGCGCGCCGCGGCATAGCCAACCACCAGCAGCACGATGAGCGTCACCGGCGTGGTCGGGACCGCCATGCCGTCCACCGCGCCCTGCAACGCGAACGGCGCGCCATAGACCTGCACCAGCTTGGAGAAGACCACCAGCGTCAGCGCGCCCGCGACGCGCAGCTTCATCCCCGGCGAGTCGCTCGGCCAGAGATCGGGGAGGAAGCGGCGGAGCGTCGGCAGCAGCGGACGCTCCGTGCCGGGGGCGGCGGGACGATCGGGAGGCATGTGTCTGAGATGTCGTGTGCCGGAACGGGAGCGTCAACCGCCGCGTCAGAATCGGAACGCCGCGCCGCAGCGATCGTTTTTTACGACGAACGGAGGCGGTAATGGACGCGGTGTTCTACGTGATGGCGATCCTGGGTTGCGGCGACGGCGCGAGCGCCTGCGCCGAGGCGCGCGTCGCGCCCGCGCATTACGCGACGGTACAGCAATGCGAGGCAGCGATGGCCGACGTGCTCGCGCGCAATACCGACCTCGATTTTCCGGTGGTCAGCGCGGCGTGCCGGCGTAGCGGGCAGCAGTGGGTTGCCCGAGGCGAGGCGGGCAAGCGGCGCGGGTAAGGTGAGATCGACGCCGTCGGTGTCTCAGATCCTCCCCGCTCGCGGGGAGGGGGACCAGCCGCAGGCTGGTGGAGGGGGGATTTCGCATACGAGCCGATGCGCGTGAGGAGAGCCCCCTCCACCACCGCGCTGCGCGCGGCGGTCCCCCTCCCCGTACCGGGGAGGATCGGCTACCTTACGGCCGTTACGAAATAATCGAGCGCGGTCGAACCACCCAGCGCGAAGCCCTTCGTCCCCAGCGTCAGCCCGGTCACATCGACCACCCGCAATCCAGCGTCCGCGATCATCGCGCCCAGTTCGTCCGGCGTCAGGAACTTGTCCCAATCGTGCGTGCCGCGCGGGACCTGGCCGAGCACCTCGGCCGCCTCGACCAGCGCGGCGCGTGACAGCCAGGTGCGGTTGGGCGTGCTCATCACCAGCAGCCCGCCCGGCGCCACCGCCCCCGCTAGCCCCGCCACGAACGCCCGCGCGTCGGCGACATGCTCGACCACCTCGAGCGAGGCGACCAGGTCGAAGGTCTCGCCCGCCACCGCCTCGATCCCGCCGACGCGATAGTCGATCGTCAGCCCCCGCCGCGACGCATGGTCGCATGCCACCGCGATGCTCTCCGCCGCGGCGTCGACCGCGGTCACCGCCGCGCCCAGCCGCGCCAGCGGCTCGGCGAGCAGCCCCGCGCCGCAGCCCATGTCGAGCGCGCTCTTCCCCGCCAGCGGCGCGAACGAGCGGTCGTCGAGGTCCCAGTGACGGTCGACCGCGGCGCGCAGGTAGCGCAGCCGCACCGGGTTGAGCCGGTGCAGCATCGCCGACGACCCAGACGGATCCCACCAGTCGCGCGCCAGCCGACCGAAATGGGTCGCCTCCTTGGCCACCACCGAGGCATGCAGCGGCGAAGTGGTTGCGGTTGTTACGCTTGCGTCGGTCATGCGCGCTTCCTATCAGGACGCCCCTCTTCACCCAAGGCGTTTGGACACGGCATTGGCGCGGATCGTCATGAAGTTCGGCGGCACCTCGATGGCCGGCATCGAGCGCATCCGCTCGGTCGCGGCGCGGGTGAAGCGCGAGGCGGCCGCCGGCAACCAGGTGGCGGTGGTGGTCTCGGCGATGGCGGGCGAGACCGATCGCCTGGTGGGCTTCTGCCGCGAGGCCTCGCCGCTGTATGACCCGCGCGAATATGACGTCGTGGTCTCCGCGGGCGAGCAGATCACCAGCGGGCTGCTCGCGATCGCGCTGCAGGCGATCGACGTACCAGCGCGCTCGCTGCTCGGCTGGCAGCTGCCGATCCGCACCGACACCGCCTTCGCCAAGGCACGCATCGACACGATCGACACCGACGCGCTGGAGGATAGCTTCTCGGCCGGCGCGGTGGCGGTGATCCCGGGCTTCCAGGGCGTCGCGCCGGGGCAGCGCATCACCACGCTGGGGCGCGGCGGCTCGGACACCTCGGCGGTGGCGGTCGCGGCGGCGATCCGCGCCGATCGCTGCGACATCTACACCGACGTCGACGGCGTCTACACCACCGATCCGCGGATCGTGCCGCGCGCGCGCAAGCTCGCCAAGGTGACCTACGAGGAGATGCTCGAGCTCGCTTCGGTCGGCGCCAAAGTGCTCCAGACCCGCTCGGTTGGGCTGGCGATGAAGGAGAAGGTCCGCGTCCAGGTGCTGTCGTCGTTCACCGACGCGGACGCGCCGATGGCGGACACGTTGCCCGGCACGATGATCGTGGGCGAAGAGGAGATCGACGACGTGGAACGCCAGCTCATCACCGGCATCGCGCATGACAAGAATGAGGCCAAGATCACGCTGACGCGCGTGCCCGACCAGCCCGGCACGGTGGCGAGCATCTTCGAGCCGCTGGCGGCGGCGAACATCAACGTCGACATGATCATCCAGAACATCGCGCACCAGAGCGCGAGCAACGGCGCGAGCAGCACCAGCGCCACCGACGTGACCTTCACCGTGCCCGCCGCCGATTTGGCGCGCTCGATCGAGGCGCTCAACCAGGCGCGCGAGGCGATCGGCTTCGGCGAGCTGATCCACGACACGCGCGTGGCGAAGATCAGCGTCGTGGGCGTCGGCATGCGCAGCCACGCCGGCGTCGCGAGCACGATGTTCACCACGCTCGGCGCGCGCGGGATCAACATCCAGGCGATCTCGACCAGCGAGATCAAGGTCTCGGTGCTGATCCACGAGGACGAGACCGAGCTCGCCGTGCGCGTGCTCCACACGGCGTACGGGTTGGACGCCGAGGCGGCGTAGGGACGCTACACTCCTCCCCTGCAAGGGGAGGGGGACTTGCTGAACGTCGGACCGGGGACACCGTCACCTATTCTTTGCCGTTATCCCGGACTTGTTCCGGGATCCACCGTGCCGCGTACTCCCGAGCCGTTTTCGGCGCTGAACCGTGGATCCCGGAACAAGTCCGGGATGACGCAAGAGGTTGCGGTCTGGATCAAACCCATACCCCGCCCCTCACGCCCCCACCCGCTCCCCCGGCACCGTCGCCTGGAAGCCGAGCGTGGCGCGACTGCCCGGTGTGCCCGCGACGTCGGCGATGAGGTACAGTGGACGCCGCTTCGCCTCGATGTAGAGCCGGCCGAGATACTCGCCGATCATGCCGAGCACGAACATCTGGATCGCCGACAGCACCACCACCACCAACATGGTCGAGGTCCAGCCCTGCACCCGCTCGCCGCTGAAATAGCCATAGCCGATATAGACCAGCAGCAGCAGCGAGCAGCCTGCCAGCATCACCGACAGATGGCTCGCCCAGCGCAGCGGCGCGGTGGAGAAGCCGGTGACCGCGTCGAGCGCCAGCCGCATCATCTTGGCGAGCGGGTAGTTGGTCTCGCCGGCGTGCCGCTCGGCGCGATCATAGGCGAACGGCACCTGGCGGAAGCCGACCCAGGCGACCATGCCCCGGATGAAGCGCGCCTGCTCGGGCAGCGACAGCAAGGCGTCGAGCGCGCGCCGAGTCATCAGCCGGAAGTCCCCGGTATCGAGCGGGATCGGCGTGTCGGTGACGCGGTCGAGCACGCGGTAGAAGGCCGCCGCGGTCGCCTTCTTGAAGAAGGTTTCACCCTCGCGCTTGCGCCGCACCGCATAGACCACGTCGGCGCCGTCGCGCGCCATGACGGTGCGCATGTCGGCGAGCAGCTCGGGCGGGTCCTGCAGGTCGGCGTCGATGATCAGGATCTGCTCGCCCGCGCACAGGTCGAGCCCGGCGGTCAGGGCGAGCTGGTGGCCGTGGTTGCGCGACAGGTTGATGGCGACGACGCGCGGGTCCGCCGCGGCGAGCCGCTGCATCGCCGTCCAGCTGCCGTCGCGCGACCCGTCGTTGACCAGCACGATCTCATGGTCGTCGCCCACCGCCGCGCGCGCCGCGGCGCTGACGCGCGCGTGGAGCAGCGGCAGCGTCGCCTCCTCGTTGTAGCAGGGCACCACCACCGACAGTGCGGGGCGGGGCCGCGCCATCGCGAGCGACGGCGGTAGGTCGGGGAGAGCGGCGGCCGGCGGCGTGATCGCAGGCGGGGGCGCGGGCGGGAACATGGGTCCCCGCCATAGCTTACCGTCACTCCTTCGTCACGACCTTTACCAGCCGGCCCGGTGTGAGCCGGACGTCGTCGTCGAGCGCGTTGAGCGTCAGGAAGCGCTCGCGCCGGAGCGAGTCATACGCCATCTGGCGCGCGAACGTGTCGACCGTGTCCCCCGCCTTGACGGTGCGGATGCGGATGCGCTTGCCCGAGCCTTTCGCATCATAGGCGAGTCCGTCGAGCGCGCGCAGGAAGGCGGTGTCCTCGGGCGGCGGGTCGAGCATCGGCTTGCCGGTCTGCTGCGCGAGCTGCGCGGCGCGGCGGACCCGGTCGGCGCCGTTGGGGTGGGTCGACGCCCAGCTCGGCAGCTGCTGGCCGCTGCGCCCCGCCGCCGCGGACTGGAGCCCGGTCTCGGCGTCGAGCGAGGCGAGCATGTCGGCCGCGGCATAAGGGTCGTAGCCCGCCGCGGTGATGTAGCGTACGCCCAGCGCGTCGGCGGCATATTCCTGCTCGCGGCCGTAGCGCAGCGTGTAGAGCTGCGCGCCGCCGCGCGCGACCGTGCTGGCGAGCTGCCCCGCCGCGCCGTTGCCTGCCACCGCGCCGACCACGCCCGCGAGCACACCGCCGATCGTCGCGGTGCGGTTGCGCGAGGCGCTGTGGCGCGCCGCGACATGCCCTACCTCATGCCCCAGCACCGAGGCGAGCTCGGCCTCCGAGTTCATCAGCGCGAGCAGCTGGCGCGTGACATAGACGTACCCGCCGGGGATCGCGAAGGCGTTCTCGACCGGCGAGTCGAGCAACGTGATGGTGAAGTCGCTCTGCGCGTTCGAGAGGCCCGACTGCACCGCGACGCGCCGCCCGACGCGCTCGACCAGCGCCACCTGCGGGCCGCTGTAGCGCCCGCCGAATTCCTTGACGAGCTGCGGGTCGGCCTGCGCGCCGGTGGCGCGGTCCTGCTGCGAGATCGATTGCGCGGTCGCGGGTGCCGCGGCCACCAGCGCGGCGGCGAGCATGAGCTGTCGGTACATGGCTGGTCCTCCCGTCACGGCATCAATGCCACAGCCGGCGCGCGGTTGCAGCGGGGAGGCGCCGGCGGGTGAACCGATCTGGGGAGATAGCGGGGCGTGTTGCTCCCGCGCCGAGTGGCCGGCAGCCCCGACGACGGCTTCTGCGCCACTCGCGCGCAGCTCTTACAAGCGTCATCCTAAACTCGTTTCAGGATCCACCCTTCCGCACACGCTCCGGCTCCGGCGTGTGCGACGCGGTGGACCCTGAAAACGAGTTCAGGATGACGGAAGACGGGGTCGTCGTGCACGGGCTGTACGCCGCCCGACCCTCACACCCGCTCCGCCGCGTTGACCGCCTCGGCGGCGCGCAGCGCGGCGAGCAGCCGCATCAGCTGGTGCGCGTCGTGCACCTCGACGTCGATCACGTTGGTGTGGAAACGTGAGTCGCGGTTGTCGAGCCGCAGGTTGATGATGTTGGCCTTGTGCTGGCCGATGATCGTGGCGAGCATGCCGAGCGCGCCGGGCTCGTTGCGCACCTCGACCGAGATGCGCGCCGTCGCCCCCTCGGTCGCGTCGCCCCATTGCACGTCGATCCAGTCGGTCTCGTCGTCGGAGCGCTCGGCGAGGTCGGCGAGCACGCCGCAGTCGATCGCGTGCACCTCGATCGAGGCGTCGGGGCGGCGCAGTCCGATGATGCGGTCGCCCGGCACCGGGTGGCAGCATTCCGCGAGTTCGTACGCGACACCCGGGGCCAGACCCTCGATCGAGATCGCGCTCGACTGCGGCGGCGCCTCTGCCACGTCGGCGCCCGCCGAGCCGGGCATCAGCGCCTCCATCACCTGCGCGTCGGAGAGGTGGCGGCGCGCGATCTGCTGGAACAGTGCGGCCTCGTCCGGCAGCTTGAGCCGCTTGAGCGCCTCGTCGCGCGCGCTGTCCGCCAGCGCGGCAGGGAGGCGCTGAACGATATCGTCGAACAGCTTGCGCCCGAGCGCAATCGTCTGCTCGCGCTCGGTGTTGCGCAGATGGCGGCGGATCGCGGCGAGCGCCTTGGCGGTGATCGCCACCTTGAGCCAGGCGGGCTGCGGCGTCTGCGCCTTGGAGCGCAGCACCTGCACCTGGTCGCCATTCTCGATCACGGTCGACAGCGGCACGACTCGGCCGTTGATCTTGGCGCCCACCGCCTGGTCGCCGAGATCGGTGTGGACCGCGTAGGCGAAGTCGATCGGCGTCGCGCCCTTGGGCAGCTGGATCAGCTCGCCCTTGGGGGTGAAGGCGAAGATGCGATCCTGGTACATCGCGATGCGGGTATGCTCGAGCAGCTCCTCGGGCGTCGCGGCGGTGTCGAGGATCTCGACCAGGTCCTTGATCCAGTCCTGCTGCGAGTCGGGGCGCAGCGCCGCGGCGCCGCCGACCGCCTGTTTGTACGCCCAGTGCGCCGCCAGCCCGAACTCCGCCTCGGCGTGCATCGCTGGGGTGCGCAGCTGGATCTCGATGCGGCGGTTCTCGGCATGGATCACGCTGGTGTGGAGCGAGCGATAGCCGTTGCGCTTGGGCGTCGAGATATAATCCTTGAACCGCCCCGGCACCATCGGCCAGCGCCGATGGATGATGCCGAGCGCGCGGTAGCAATCCTCCTCGGTCGGCACGATCGCGCGGAACGCCATGATGTCGGACAGCTGCTCGAAGCTGATGTGACGCTCCTGCATCTTGCGCCAGATCGAATAGGGATGCTTCTCGCGCCCCGACACCTGCGCCTCGACCCCGGCACGGCCGAGCAGCAGCTTCAGCCCCGAGCCGATCTTGGCGATGCGGTCGCCGCCCGAGCCTTCCTTGAGCTGCTCGAGCCGCTTGGTGATCGACTGATAGGCCTCGGGCTCGAGCTGTTCGAAGGCGAGCGTCTGCATCTCCTTCATGAACTCGTACATGCCGATCCGCTCCGCGAGCGGAGCGTAGATGTCCATCGTCTCCTTGGCGATGCGGCGGCGCTTCTCCGGCTTGGGGATGAAGTGGAGCGTGCGCATGTTGTGCAGCCGGTCGGCCAGCTTCACCAGCAGCACGCGGATGTCGCCCGACATCGCGAGGAGGAACTTGCGCAGATTCTCGGCGGCGCGCTCGTTCTCGGTCTGCGCCTCGATTTTGCTGAGCTTGGTGACGCCGTCGACCAGCCGCGCGACGTTGCCGCCGAAGATCCGCTCGATCTCCTCGGGCGTAGCGACCGTGTCCTCGACCGTGTCGTGGAGGATCGCGGTGGCGATCGTCTCGTCGTCGAGCCTCAGCTCGGTCAGGATGCCGGCGACCTCGATCGGGTGGCTGAAATAGGGATCGCCGCTGGCGCGC
>Ga0325400_1006340_pt1 | contig 11241 bp, 7 predicted proteins | sample PopdelMetagenome_2_FD_205662 | JGI IMG/M metagenome (GOLD analysis project Ga0325400, IMG submission 205662) | Populus deltoides microbial communities from Bellville, Georgia, United States - Xylem-PdKOR-R1 | ecosystem: Host-associated > Plants > Phyllosphere > Stem > Wood/Secondary xylem...
TTCTCTCTTCCTCTACAACTTCTTCTATCTTCCTCCCAAATCTTCATCTTTCTCTCTTTTTTCTCTCTCCTTCTATCCTCATCCCATTATCTTCTCTTCTCTTCTTCTCCATGTGTAGATATATGTTCCTCTACATGTATGTCTTGTTTTCTTCTCTATTTATTTAATGATTTGTTCATAATTGTTTTTCTCTTCTCAGGCTCAGGGGAAAACTCAACATTAAAGTGTAATTCTTCTTTTTCTTTTTTTTTTTGTATTTTTTCTTTTTTCATTTTTTCATATGTTTTTGATATTTTTATGTTATTAATAATTGTATAAATGTTATTGGGATTTTTTTTATTTTTTTATTTTTCTATTATTAATAATTGTATAAATGTTAATGAAAATATATTATTTTTTAATTTTCTGTTATAAATAATTGTATAAATGTTGATGGAAATTTTTTAATTTTTTAAAATTTTATGTTATAAATAATTGCATAAATGTTGATGGTAATTTTTTAATTTTTATGTTGTTCATAATTGCATAAATTTTATCAGAAATTTTTATTTTATTTTTAGTTTTTATGTTCTTTAATGATTGTATATAGATTGTTATAATTTTTTTAAAATTTTAAGTTCTTTAATGATTGTATATAGATTGGTGGAATTTTTTAATTTTCTCTTATTAATATGGTTAGCTAATTGATTTGTTGGTGTTAACAAACAATTTTTAATTTCATGAAAAAAAAATTATTTAAAAATTAAAAAAAAACAAAATAGTTGCCATCATAAATAAAAAATTAAAAATAGCCAAGATAATAGTTAGGATAAATAAATTATTTTTATTGTGAAATATTGATTCTACAGATCCTTTAATGTGTTTATATTAACCTCCTATGATCATTTCACAAATGGTCGTAGTAAAGTTAATTCAAAATTTGGTTAAATTAACATAATTGGAATCGATTAACATAGATTGAAATAAAATAAATTGTTTTGTGGCAATCCAATTTAAATTATTGTGTATTTGAAAGTTTAAAATTTTAGGTAGTTTTCCGTATAAAGGTGGAGTTGCCAATGCTTTTTTTTTTTTTTAAAAAAATAGGAATGGTTTACAGTACCTTAATTCTTTAATTTGTATAGATGTCTAGGGAAAAGTCGATAGCACGTTATACAAACAAGATCATTACTAGTTCTTCTAGTAGTGCTTTTGACGACCATGAGTTGTTAGGTGCCGACTAAGAACATGCACCTAAGACATAAGTATCCACTCACAACATAAGCTCATCGAGTGCAATGCTGCCACATCAAGGGGGGTTACTTCACAATGAGATTCATTTACCTAGAAGTGTTGGGCTTAGTGGAAGAAAGACCTTTTAATGTATGTTTATTTCCATTCACATCGATATGTTAATAATTTTTGAAAAATTAATTTCAATTAACGAATGCAATTATAGGTTTACAAACATTGAGGCTGCTAGAACCATAACATCAGTGATGAAATCATCGATGAAAATTTCATGATTTTAATGGAGTCAGGTTTTCAAATATCCTGAATGGAAACCTATGATGGATGCATGGTTTAGGCGGTTTAAAGTTAGTTTTAACTTAAATATTTTTTTATTATGTTAATTTGGTTAGTTTATTAACTTATTAATGAAATTTTTCTTGTACATATTTTAACTGCAATGAAACATTTGAATGGGATAGAGTTGACAATGTTATTGCAAGGAAGATTTGGGAGAATCACGTTGCAATTAGGTAAGATTGAAATCAAGATAAATTCTTTTAATCCTTTTATTCAATTTTATTATTCATTTACTAACATATAATTCATTTGTACCATATATGTTGTGTGATTTTTGGTACGAGACGCAAAAGAAAGCTAAAAAATGTGAAAGAAAAAGAGCTTCTAGGCTGGAAGGATTTTAGATGATTTGGAAGGATTTTAGACCTCCGTACATCTCAGAGGTTGTATGAGCGGAATATACTTAGCACTTGACATTCGATCATTTCGTGTGATGATCATACTATGGTGCAAAAAACTAGAACCGATGTGTTCATGATTTCGTTACCACTCACACTAGTGACTCCATTCCGTTTATTTCATATATGAAGTGGATGGTAAGATTCTTTTTAATCACATCAATTTTGTAATAAATATTTGAATTTTATATTAATTTAATTTTTTTAATTGCTTTTTGTTTCTATTTAATAGATTATTTTTAAAATATATATTTTTAAATTATTGCTGATGAGGTTAGCAACGGACATAATCTATCAGTATATTCTAGAAAGTTGAAAATTAATTACTGTAAATGCCACTACTACTGTTTACTCCCCAATGATTTGTTTGACAGTTACATATGAAATTCACCAATAGATGCAAAAAAATCATTGATGAAATAACATACAGTTTTTTTTATCAGTGATATGTTATATTCAACGATAGAAGCACCGATGAAATGAAATAGGCAAAGTTTTTTTTGACATGTTTTGTTCGTCAATAAATCCATCTGTAAAATTATTACCGACGGACCCATCAATAGACCAAAAATCATTGATGAAAGTTTTTCCAACAGATTATTTCTATCAATGATCACATCAACAAGTTTTATGTTAACAGACTGAGTATAAATATCAATAGAAAATTCATCAGTAATTCTAAATATTCTAGTAGTGGAGAGGTACAAAGTGAGGTTAGTGGCAAAAGGTTATAATCAAAAGTATAAGATTGACTATGATGAAGTATTTTCTCTAATTACTAGATTAGAGACCATTCGAGTAATCATTGCCACCATTGCCTAACATAAATGGAGAATCTATTAAATGGATGTTAAATCAGCTTAGTATGCATTGAAGCAAGCCCCAATGGCTTAGTATAGTCGCATTGATAACTATTTCTTAAAAAAAATGGATTTGTTAAATGCTCCTATGAATATGCTATTTATGTAAAGATAAGAAAGAGTGGTGATACTCTTATTATATGTTTGTATGTGGATGACTTGATCTTTATAAGAAATAATCCAAAGATGTTTGGAGACATCAAGCAAGTAACGATCAAGTATGACACACTTCAAAGCATTAAAGTGAATACTTTAGTATATTAAAAGTACTATTGATTTTGACTTGTTCTATAGTTATTCTAATAGTTTTGAACTTATATGTTATAGTGATAGTGATTGGGCTGGAGATATGGATGATAGAAAGAGCACTATATGTTTTGTTTTCTACATGGAGTTCAAATAAGCAATCTATAGTTATTTTTTCAACATGAAGCTAAATATGTAGTTACTATATCATGTGTTTATCATTCCATATGGCTAAGGAGATTATTGAAATTGTGAATGCCATAAGAAAGGCCTACTAAAATTTATGTGGAAAACTAATCAGCCATTGCATTAGCAAATAATCCAATGTTTCATGATAGATGTAAGCATGTCGACATACAAGATTTCATTACCTATAAGATTGCATTGCAAATAAGGAACTTGAAGTCAAATAAGTGAAGACATAAGACCAAGTCGCGGATATCTTCACAAAGCCACTTAAATATTATGTTTTTATCAAGATAAGAGATATTTTAAGAGATATAAAGAAATCAAGTTTAAGAGGGGATGTTGAAAGCAAACTGATTTCTAAAAATTAGTTGAACTAGTTGATCAGTTGGGAATAATTGACTAGGTGAAACAGAATAACCAGGTGGAATAAGTTGAAGCGGTGTACCAATTCAGTCAGTAGAATACAATTCCTATTCAAATTAGAATTTCCTTGTATTTGTTTAATTTCTTAATTGTCGAGAACTTTATGATTATAAAAAGGCTTGTAATTCAACATTATTAAGTAGTATAAAAAGAGAAAGAATAGCTTAGAGAGCTTAGAGAGAAACACTTAATAAAAGTATACCTTCCTCTCAATCTTCTTTTTGTTTTTGATTTTTTTTTACTTTGCATTACTGTTTTTGATCTTATACCACACATATCTTTCTTTCAATAAGTGGTATTAGAGCTTAGGTTTGGTTATTTAACATGGTTAACAAATTTCTCACTTTAATATCCTAGTTTGACAAATGACAACTATAAAACTTAGTGTATTCGAGTAAATGCTTGGCTAGGTTCCTAAGATGTATGAGGGACAGTTGAAAAAGGCTTTGAAGAGCCTATAAATGGAGCAACGTTGACTTCATCCCAAAAGAAGGTCATGCAAAAGGCACAAAGGAACGATAAAAAAACACTAACAATCATCTAACAATGTCTAGATGATGCCACTTTTGAGATAGTGGCCAATGTAACCACCATTAAGCAAGCATGAGAAGTTTTGCAGGAGTTAAACCAAAAAGCTAAAAATATGAGAAAGATACGTCTACAAAAACTACGTGGTGACTTTGAAAAGTTACATATGCTTGAATCAGAGAATATTTCAAAATACTTTATAAGAGTATTGACCATATATAATCAAATGAAGAGATATGGGGAGAAGATGGAAGAGACACGTGTGGTAGAAAAGATCCTACGCTCATTACAAAAAAAGTTCCATTATGTGGTGTTCATGATAAAGGAGTCTCAAAATATGAATGTTCTTTCAATCCAAGGTCTCATGGAAAAATTACAAGCCTATAAGGAAAGATTTAAGAGGATGTAACTGCACAAACACTTTTTTCAAAGCAAGATGGTTTTGGATATTTCCATGGGGTAGAGAATGTAGACAAAGAAAATAAAGAAGAGGAAGAGGCAGGTTTAGAAGAGAAGGTCGTGACAGCCTGAATAGGTCAACTAGTCGACCGCATGAAGCAAACTAGTTAACTGGTTATACTAACGGTGGCAATCCAAAATCTAAGTTTGACAAATCAAAAGTTAAATACTATAATTGTCAAAAAATAAGTCATTATGCTGGGGATTGCTAAAGTCCAACCAAGAGAGTTGAGAAGAATGCAAATCTAGTAAGACCATTTATTAATCTAAATTCTTTTCTTTCCTTCTTTTTTCCCCTTAAAATCTTTCTTAAAACTGTGATCATAGAAGGAATCCACTCTATTACTAATGCATGATGAGAGAATGCAAGACAAAAAGAACATTTGGTATCTAGATAGCAGAGTCAACAACCACATGTGTGGAGGTAAAGACAACTTCATGGAGCTTAATGAAGCAATTAGAGGTAATGCCAACTTTACAAATCATTTAAAGGTTGCCATCAAAGGAAAATGTATAATTTTGATTAAATTAAAAGATATAAGTCATCAATTTATTGGTGATGTTTATTATATACAACGGTGAAAAACAACATATTAAGCTTAAGACAATTATTGGAGAAAGGGTATGAGATTAAGATGAAAGATTGTATTTTGACATTACTTGACACTAAAAGAGCTATGATTGCAAAAGTAGCCATGAAAAATAATAAAATGTTCTTGCTAAACATAAAGACAGATGTGCCTAAATGCCAAAATGCCTGTGTGAAGGATGAGACTTGGCTTTGCCATATAAAACTTAGGCATGTAAACTTTAATAGCTTAAAGATAATGACACAAAAGGAGATGTTGAAGTGTCTACCATCCATTATACATCCAAATCAGTTGTGTGTAGTATGTTTAGTTGAAAAGCAATTTTGCAAGAGCTTTCCGAAGGAATTTACATTAAGAGCAAGTAAACCCCCACAAGAAATACATGTCTATGTTTTTGGTCCTATCAAACCATGTTTGTTTAGTAAAAATCTATATTTTCTACTTTTTATTAATGATTATAGTAGAAAAAACTTGGGTATACTTTTTAAAATAAAAGTCTATTGTGTTTAGTTGTTTTAAAAAGTTTAAGGCATTAGTTGAAAAAAATGGTTATTCTATAAAATCACTTAGAACAGATAGGGGGTGAATTTTTTTCTAATGATTTTAATGAATTTTATGAAGATCATGGTATAAAGAGACTCCTAATGGTGCTTAGATCCCCACAATCAATTTAGTCGAAAGAATAGAAGCATCATCAACATTGGAAGAAGCATGCTCAAAACCAAGAAAATACCTAAAGAGTTTTGGGCCGAAGCTGTTGATTGTGCTATTTACTTGTCAAATAGGTGAACTACTAAAAGTTTGAATGACATGACTCCACAAAAAGCATGGAGTGGAAGAAAGTCAAGTGTTTCTCACTTGAAAGTTTTTGAGAGCATTGACTATGTGCATGTAGATGATCAAGTAACGACAAAGTTAAATGACTAGAGCAAAAAGATAATCTTTATGGGTTATGAATAAAAGTTCAAAGGATACAAACTTTACAACCCTAATGAAGGAAAAATGATGATTAGTAGAGATGTTGAGTTCAATGAAAAAGAAGTATGAGATCGAGAGGTAGATGATAGTGAGAAATATGACTTCTTACTGATTTTTAATGAAAATGAGGAAAGATATAAATATCATCAAGAACCTATAGTTACACCTTCACAAACACTAATGAGCTTAACTTCTCCTTCTTTTTCCTTTTTTTCTTTTTCTAGTGGAAACTTAAGTAGTGGCACTTCATCAAGTCCACTAAGAAAGATGAGGAGCTGTAATGACTTATATGAGGTAACTAATCCTATTGATGATGTTATATTATATGATCACTTTGCTACATGTGATCCTATAGTGTTTGAAGAAACAATAAAGGATGAGAAATAGAGAATTGCTATGGATGAGGATATTGCATCAATTGAGATGAATGACATGGAAATTGGTTTCTAGATCAAGTAAAAACAACCAATAAATGTCAAGTGAATCTTAAAAGAAAAAAACAATGCCAAAGGATAGGTGAAACACTACCAAAAATTAGCAAATACAAGTGGACACACCGACAACAATATTTTATTGGTAAATTACGGTGAATTTTTCTGACTAAATATGCTCTCGTAGTAGCCATTGGTAAATACCGACAAAAATATTCCCTCGGTATATATCGAGGAATTACAGTAAGAAAAGAAGGAATGAAAAAAGAGAGCCAAAAAGTACAATGACATATCATTTTTACAAACATAATTACCGATGAATTTAAATCTGTTGATTAAATCCATCTGTAATATTTGATTTATGACCTCACAAGCGACCCTCCTCTCTCCATCTCTTATTTCTTATTCTTCCTTTATTTTTCTCTACAACAAACATCACAAACCCCCCTAATTTTATCACAAATCAAACTTTCACTACAAATCTAGCCACCCCAATACTTGGTTTGTCAGCATCCCTGTTCTGATTCAAATTTTATTAAGGATTGCCTAATTTTATTTGAACTCAATTTTAAATGTTAATTTTTATTGCTTATTTTTGTAGTACATGAATTTTGTTTGGGTGTTTACTTGTTTTATAGCCTTTTCTCATAGAAATTTGTTGTATGAATGTATGATTTGTATATAATAGGATTTGTTTGAGATTTTGTAAAATTTTATTTGTTTGTAAATTGAAGAAATTTAATTTGAATTTTGTGACTTAGGTGTTTTGTGATAAAATAAATAATTACTTATTTAATGGGTCCGTTTTATATTTTATCAATTTTATTACTGAGTTGAAAGTTGAATAGAAATTTGAATTTATATAAATAATTGATATTGAATTAGTTGTACTTTTAAAATAGTTTGAATACGTTTAAGTTAAATCAATGTTTTGTTATTTATTTAGTTTACATAATTAATTAATACATGTTGTCATCAATAATCTACATAAGTTTGATATAAATAATGAATGATTGTTTATAGATATATCGATATCCACTCGAAAGGTTGCGTAGGATTGATTAAGTAATGTAATGAGATTTAGGGTTTTATTAATTATACACTATATAATCCGAGAAATATTAGTATAGGCAGTATTAGATGTTCATGTAAGAGATGTAAGAATAAAAAAGTTTCTCAATCTAGATGTTGGATTATAGAGAGATACTTGTGTTGGTTTGCACACGGAGAACTATATGTTCCTCACGAGACCATGGTAGAAATGATGGTTGGGTCAAATTTTAATTCTAACAATATGCATGAAGTTGTAGATGACAATAGTAATCTTTATAGGAATATGGTTATGGATGCGATGAGAATGAATCAGGGTTATGCTGATCAATGTCCAATAATAAATGAATAACCTAATATAGACACGACAAGGTTTTTTGATCTTTTATAAGATTCTAACGAGCCGTTATGGAATGGGTGCACAAGTCATAGTAAATTTTTGATTGTTACATAGGTGTTCACTATCAAGTCAGATCATAGGTTGAGTGTGACTGGTTATAATAAAATTATCAAATGGGCAAAAAGCATTTTACTTTAAGGGAATAAGTTGAAAGAGAACTAAGGGAATAAGTTGAAAGAGAACTTTTATGCTGTTAAATCCATGATGAAACCCCTCGACCTATGATACTAGAAAATTAACATGTGTCCAAACTTCTGCATGTTATACTACCTTGAAAATGCATAGTTAACTGAGTGCAGAACATGTGAGTATGCTCGTTAAAAACCCAAAACTAGCAAGGGAAGGACTCTTGTCGTACATAGAAAACTTAGATACTTTCCAATTACACCTAAACTGCAAATGTTATTTATGTCACCAAAGACTACTAAGCATATGACATGACATGACATCATTTACATGATGCAATGGATGGAGTGATGGTGCACCCTTCTAATAGTAAAGCCTCAAAACATTTTAATAGGGTATATCCTTAATTTTCATTGGAATCAAGGAGCGTGTATCTTGGGTTATGTACAGACGGATTCAATCCATTTGGGTCATTTACTGCTCCTTATTCTTGTTGGCCGGAGATACTCACGATGTACAACTTGCCACTAGAGATGTGTATGAGGTCGGAGTTCAAGTTTTTATCTATAGTCATACCCGATCCTAATAGTTCGAGTTGGAATATAAAGGATTGTCTTCATCCATTGATTGATGAGTTGAAGCAGTTGTAGTCATCCCCAGGGCTTTGACATATGATGTATCAAGGAAACATAATTTTCAGATGAAGGCAGCTTTGATGGATAATCAATGATTTTCTTTCGTATGAAATGGTTTATGGTTGGAACACGTATGGAAAATTAGCATGTCCATACTAACAAGGCCTTCACGTTAACAAATAATGGTAAACAGTCTTTTTATATTGCCTCAGAGGGTTTTTACTAACAGATCATAAGTACAGAAAGAACATAAATTATTTCTTTGTTGACAGAGTTGAAAGAGATGTTGCACTGCTACTACCATCGGATGAAGAATTGTATGACGTGGTGTCAAAGTACAACGACATTGTGTTTGGTTTTCAATTTGGAAAGTAGAAGTTTCTTGGTTTTGGTTGGACCTATAATTGAGTAAACGAAGTATTTTCTAGGAGCTTCCTTATTGGAAGATCAATACCCCCCGCCATAACTTTGATGTCATGAATATAGAAAAAAAACATGTTTGAAAATATTTTCAATGCGGTTATAGACATGAAAGGGAAGACAAATAAAAACATTAAGGCTAGAATAAATATATCTTTGTTTTGTCACTGTAAAAACATAAAGTTAGTTTATGATAGGTCATGGGTCGCAAAGCCCAAAGCTAGCTTTAACTTAGACAAAAATGCACAACTACTTGTCTACCAATGGCTTAAGAGTTCGTGTTTTCCTAATGGACATGCTTTGAACATATCAAGGTTGGTGAATTTGGAGGATTGTAGATTGTATAGAATGAAGAGTCATGACTGCCACGTGTTTATGCAAACACTCATTCCACTAACTTATCAAGATTTAATGTCAAATGAGATATGAGATGCACTCACGGAGATCAGTCACTTCTTTAGAGATATATGCTCTAACAAGTTGCAAACACAACATATGAAGCATTTACCCATACATCTACTATTTGAGGCAAAATTTTAAGGTCTAGTCCAATATAGATGGATGTATCCATTCGAGATGTTAAGAATTATTACACATGCATTATAATTAAAACTCTATTGTCTTTTTTTTTAACTCAGCATTTATTTAATTCCATGCAGGTACTTGTTCAACCTTAAGAGAAAAGTAAAAGAACAAGGCGCATGTTGAGGCTTCGATATACGAGGCATATATTGTTGAAGAGATCTCAACACTTATCTCGCACCATTTCAAACCTCACTTGAGAACAAGAATCAAACGCGTTATTCTAAGGTATGATGATGGTGAGGAAGTGCCTTCGAGTGAGAACTTATCAATATTTTTCCATCTTGGACGACTCATACAAAAAAAATACTACGAGGAGAAGATATTTGATAAAAATAGAATTCAGATAAACACATAGTTATGTGCTATTTAACTGCGATGAACTGAGATCTTTTATTTAATAAGTATAATACTCCACATGTTGTTATTTTTGAACAATTTATCTCTTATACTATTATAAACTGATAGATTGATGAATTTCTCGTAGGCAACATCGTCAATTTTTATTATCCAAAAACTCACAGCCGATTGAATCCCAAATCTTTCGATTACAAGATGAATAATTTTTCACGTGGTTCAAAATACATGTAAGGACTATTTAATTATTCTTATATCCCAGTAAGTTCATTACACATTTCTTGTTAACTATGATAGAAATGTAATTCATGTACCATGTTTATAAATTGGAAGGGAATGCTATTGTTACTTTGAATTTACTAAGTCTGGGTCCTAAAAGATAAGAAGTGCTATAACAAGTATTTCATCAATGAACATGTGTTTCATACTAAAGAGTATGATGAAGGTAGAAAGACATATAACAATGGGGTCTGCGTTAAGAGATCAACTTCTAATGAATTTGAAGCTGACTACTTTAGGAAGTTAGAAGAGATTATTGAATTCCAATATTATAATAAAAATATAATTTTTTATTCAAATATTGATATTAGTATGATACCACTAATAAAAGAATCAGAATAAATTCCCATCATGTATGATATTGTGTCAAAGTAGCAAAGTAAGAATGTTTTTTGGAAAATAACATAGTTGAAAACTTATATTAAAAAATAGCACATTTAAAATAGTTGTAGTTGACACCTATAACAATAAAAAAACTTAATTCAACCCTTTTATTTTATATCCTTTTAAGTAAAAAAATATCAATAAGTGTAAGATTTTAAAAAAAAGTAAGAAGTAATTGATAACCTTATCACACAACATTTTTTTTACTGTGATATTATGACTCTTGAAATTGTACAATTTTCTCTAATAAATTTTGGATTGTAATATTTTCAAAAAATAAATTAAAATTGGTACTATACTATTTTGGAAACAAACTCTCAAATTAAATGAGTTGAAG
>Ga0325400_1006341_pt1 | contig 11240 bp, 8 predicted proteins | sample PopdelMetagenome_2_FD_205662 | JGI IMG/M metagenome (GOLD analysis project Ga0325400, IMG submission 205662) | Populus deltoides microbial communities from Bellville, Georgia, United States - Xylem-PdKOR-R1 | ecosystem: Host-associated > Plants > Phyllosphere > Stem > Wood/Secondary xylem...
TCATATAAAAGTTATTTCTATCATCATTAATATTGTGTAAGAAATTTTTTTTCTCATCGAAGTTTTTAAAATAAAATGACTATCTACCCCCTTCTATAAAACAATAAAGTTTAGGGTTATAAATATTCTCCGAATCATTTAGGTAAAATATTCATATTTATATTCTCTTATCATATATTCTCAAAGTATTTATTATACAAAAACTAATAACAAACATTATGGTCCCTAAAATCTAATGTTTATTCTCTTATTTATTACAATTTTTTTATTAAAAAGTCATTAACTTAATCATTAAAAGTTCCTAAACCTTATAAAAAAAATAACTATTTTGCAAGAATTAGATTTTTATCACCAATTATATACTCCATCAATTTTAAAGAACGAATTACTGTGTTTTGAACGTGTGATTACTCATTATCTAAATAAACACTTAATTTCCGAGCATGTTGGATTCTAGAATTACATCAAATAGGATATAAAATATCATCATTTAGCAAAATTCAACTTTTAATTTATTTGAAGTTGCACATTTTTCTTTTGGAAAACAGTTCCTTTATTCTTCATGCAAATGTCGGGTGTTTAAATAATAATCACATTAAATGTACGTTATTATCTAATGATGAAGTTTCACTTTTTTTTCTTGATGTAACAATTGGATAATATGAGAACAATTTTTTTTTTTAATATATGCATGCGAATCCATTTCATGTGGGAATTTCATTATCCCTCCAACAAATAGAATTAAAGGTATTATTAACCTCAGCATATATATATATATATATATATATATATATATATATATATATATATATATATAAAGCCTCCTCTACTCTCTCGCTGCCTTTATAGAACCCCTAAATAGCAGTTGCAAATTTCTTGTGCCTAATAATTAATTAAGAATAAATTGCTGAAAAAAATCCCACTTTACCTTAAAATTGAAGAAATCAATCCAACAACTTGAACAATAAAATACAACTGCAACAGCAATAATTGGTTTTCAAATGATATTCAACATGTCTTTCGCTGTCTCCAGTCGCTCTCACTTCCAAGTAGTTGCACGCAATATAAAAAGAAGGTAGGTCTTGCTGCCTCTGTCAGCTCCCAGCCCCATCTATGTATACTCCTCGAATTCCCCCTCCCCTCCCTCCTTCCTTCCTTCTACTCTCATGTTGTACCCTTTACGTTAGAGTTATTTTCATTTTCATGGGGTTTACGACGACTCCAAGTTAAAGTAAACGTACCCTTCAATTTTCCAATAAATCTCTTCCTCTCTAAAATACACCTTTGTTATTTAAAGTTTTAAACTAGTAAGCGAAAAGATTCTTACACCAAACTCCAAAAAACTTAACTTGGAATCCCTCCAACTGTAGACCGTTGCAAAGTCCACTCTTGCTCACACCACACGTCCTCTCCGTTTCCCTTGTCTACCTCTCCCTCTTTCTTTCTTTCTTTTCTCTCTGATTCTTTCTTATTCTCAACAAGGATTGATCATAAACCAAACCAGCTTTGTAGCTAGTCTTGTATGAATATTCTTTCTTGATCGTCATGGCGATGATCACTTGCATGACTGCTTCTCTGAAGAAACTCGTGTCTTTGTTTCTTGTAATAACATTTATAGGGAAGAGTTGTGTGTTTGGTCATTTTGTGGTAGAGAAGAGTAACATAAGAGTGCTTTCTCCTCTGAGTTTGATATCAAAACATGACAGTGCAATAGGTAACTTTGGTATACCAGATTATGGTGGCTACTTGGTTGGTTCTGTTGTGTATCCAGATAAAGGAGCTTATGGTTGTCAGGCTTTTGATGGTGGTAAACCCTTCAAGTCTAAAGGCTCTCGCCCAACTGTTCTACTTCTTGACCGTGGAGGTATAAATAAATATATTACTCACAATTATTCTCTTGCCTCTTGAGTTTTCATAGATTGATGTTAATCTTGTGTAAATTTCGTTTCTTTGTTGAGAATTTGATTCATGGATTTCCTTTGACTTTGACTTCAGTCTGTCTGTAATCCATCTTTTTATTGATTTGCTTATTGATTCGTTAACAATTTGATTAACTCTTTCGTGGAGTAGCTAGTAAACCTGGTATGAAATGGGTTTTTGATTGATTTTGCTCTCACACTCTGCTTTCTCTCTTTCTCTTCAACTTTCTTATTAGCCCAGTGAGATTAATTTGATACGGATTTGATTGATGGATCACTAATTATGGAGTCAGCATTAATGGCTAGCTGTTTTCTGTTTTTATGAATAGCTTACAAAGGCATATTCAGTTTTTAGTAATGGACTGGAGTCTAGTTGTTAGCTTATTGCACTTGATTTTATTTGAATTTGGTGAAAGTTATTGGAAAGACAATAGATTACTGTTTTGCTTTTCTCCCCATGTGTTTTGAAGCAACTAATAGTTCCACATTCGTTGTCAAAATCCTCTGTTTTATACCCTTCTATTTTGCTCTCTGGCTTCAACATAGGCCCACATTCTGTTCACTTCGAGGTTCGATAGGTTGACTGTTTGATCTGGATCAACTGTGAGATAAAAAGGAGGAGTATTCTCATTCATTTCTTAGTTTTTGATAAATATTTTAGTCACCATATAGAACCGCCATTAATTATGTTTAATTAAATATTTACTTTCATTTTTCCATCTATTCTCTTTGTTCTTGCCTTCTGTAGGCTTCAATTCTTATATAAATTGATGATTTAAAATACTATATGATCTTATGTAAATGTTACGATTGATGATTATTCCCCCAAAGATTTGAATTCATACAGTTCAATGATGATAAGCTCAATCGAGCCCGCTGGATTTCACAAATCCTGGAGGTTTTGAGCTTTCTGTAATAGTTTTTGCTGATGAAATCAAATGTTGATCTTTCTGTTTTTCTTATTGCAAATGTAGAGTGCTACTTTGCCTTGAAAGCATGGAATGCTCAACAAGCTGGAGCTGCAGCAGTGCTAGTGGCCGATAACATAGACGAGACTCTAATAACCATGGATTCTCCAGAGGTGAGCAATGACGCTGACGGGTATGTAGAAAAGATTGGAATCCCATCAGCTTTCATAGAGAAGTCATTTGGAGAGAGCTTAAAGGAAGCCTTGAAGAATAAAGAAGACGTGGTCATAAAATTGGACTGGAGAGAGTCAGTGCCCCATCCTGATCAGAGAGTTGAGTATGAGCTTTGGACGAACAGCAATGACGAATGTGGTGCTCGATGTGATGAGCAGATGGATTTTGTGAAGAATTTCAAAGGTCATGCTCAGATCCTCGAAAGAGGGGGATACACTCTATTCACTCCACACTATATTACTTGGTATTGTCCTCAGGCTTTCATTCTTAGCAGTCAATGCAAATCTCAGTGCATAAACCATGGAAGATACTGTGCTCCTGATCCAGAACAGGATTTTGGGGTGGGATATCAGGGGAAGGACGTGGTATTTGAGAACTTGAGGCAGCTTTGTGTCCATAGAGTTGCTAATGAGAGTGGAAGGTCTTGGGTTTGGTGGGATTATGTGACAGATTTCCATTTCAGGTGTTCTATGAAGAACAAGAGATATAGCAAAGAATGTGCTGAAGATGTTTTGAAATCACTTGGTGAGTTCTTTTCTACAGTATAGTATTTACAGAATCCTGCTTGCATTAGTTTTGTGATGTTTACAATCTATGGATGCAGATTTGCCTGTTGAGAAGATCGAAAAATGCATGGGTGATCCTGAAGCTGATGTGGAGAATGAAGTGCTCAGTATTGAGCAGGAACTGCAGGTCATACTCGTCATTTGGTTTGCAATTTTCCGTTCCTGCAGTACAAATCGGCCTTCAAATAGCACCACTGCAGATTTCTTTTCTAAACTGAAATACATTGCCCTTAATTGCATGCTTGTGTATTTCTGTATGTGTCTGTGTCTGGACATATAAAACACTCGTCGGCTCTTACTTTATATTCTGGTTTATGGAATTCAGGTAGGACGAGGATCTCGTGGTGACGTTTCCATCTTGCCAACATTGGTGATTAATAATGTTCAATACCGAGGTTCGTCTTCCCATTGTAGAGTGTAAATGAAATGCATTAAAGTAGTGGGAGATTGTGTTTAAGCATGTTAAAGAGTTGGGTTTACCATGTAGCTCTGCTTTCTTCCAAGTCGCTATCAAGCAAGTCGGTTTCAACACTGAATTTGATTCACTGTTTCAATTTTGGATTTTAGATCTTAAATCACTTCCCATAACCCAAACCCCAGTTGATGATTTGTATTCTTTTAAATTACATTAATTTCTTTATAACCTCTCTATTTTATGTTTCTGGTCATTCTAGTGGCACCAGGTTAATCATGATCTGCCCTGCCAACTCTTCGTTAGAAGTGTTTCCATATGCATAGGGTTATATAGTTTTTTTTTTCCTATGGGCTTATCTCATGAATCTTGATGTTTTGGATTTCTGTTTCCTTTTCCGATGTTTGTTGGTTATTTAAATTTTCTTCCCATCCATTGAAACTTTAATTTTAGTTAAAGGAAAAGACATTATATTCCCTGATTTTCACTCGCCTATTGCCAAAATGTTCTATGAACTGGGATACCTTTTACAGCTACCTTGTTATCCTTTTCGTGGAAGTTGTATATATATCATGGCATTATGAGTCTTTTATTTATCTTAACTTTCTTTCTGTAGGAAAATTGGAGAGGACTGCGGTGCTGAAGGCCATATGTTCTGGATTTAAGGAGACCACTGATCCTCCAGTTTGTTTAAGTTCTGGTTGATGGGACATTTACTCTCAGTCTTTCACTCAAGATTGATACTTCACACTAGGGTAAATTGCTGATAAATTCTCTCTTTTTCCTTGATGTTTATTGACAGAACTTGAGACTAATGAGTGTCTCGAAAGGAATGGAGGCTGTTGGCAGGACAGAGAATCTAACACGACCGCTTGCAAGGTAAGAAGAAGTATTCCAATATGAGATTTTTTATCGATCCCCGCATAAGAATTGCCTAGTTAAACCATTCTATATAACTTGTTGCTGTCCTTTGTGTTTTTTGTTTCACTAATAGTAGGATCTTGAGTTTGTTCAGGACACATTCAGGGGAAGGGTGTGTGAATGTCCAGTTGTGAATGGTGTTCAGTTTGCAGGAGATGGTTATGTGTCTTGTACAGGTAGGTTCTTTTCCTTGGCTATACGTTCACTAAGATTGGAAGTGCCAGTCCCTGTCTAAAAGTCTCATTGAAGGAATGATATTCTGTTTCTTCTGTTGTGTTTTCAACCTTCTTACCTATGTGAAATAGACAATTGTACTCATATATAGGCTACTCACACAATTCTTTTGGCAGCTATTGGACCTGGAAGGTGTGCAATAAACAACGGAGGATGCTGGTCAGAAACAAGACATGGATTAAGTTTCTCAGCTTGCTCAGTTCAGTGATATTATCTTTCGTCTTCTGATTACACTAATCCTCTTCCCTGTCGATATAGTTCTTTTTTCTAAATTTAATAACCACCCTTGAACTTTGTTCGTTCCATCTTGACACCATTCCTTTCCATGCTGAGCAGAACTCCCTACTATCTGGTTGCCAATGCCCACAAGGGTTTCGGGGGGATGGTCACACATGCGAAGGTGTTTGTCTTCTATCAAATTGACTATTGGAACTGTTTCATTATATCACTCTCCATCTGCAACTTTTTTGATCTTGTGAAATATTTCTCTACTAATAGTTTTCTACTTTGCACCAGATATTGATGAATGTACCGCGCACACTGCTTGTCAATGTGATGGTTGCTCCTGTAAGAATAAGTGGGGTGAATATGAGTGCCAATGTAAGGGGAACCTCATTTATATAAAGGAGCAAGATGCTTGTATTGGTAAGAGAAACAATCTCAGATTAAAATTTTTAGATGACCTCTTTTTCTGCAGGAGATGTTAATGGCATCTGTGATTTGATATAGATGCCGGTCAATGACGAGGTTCTATTTATAGTTTCCAAAGTAAAACTGGCTCTTTCATTTGAATGTTAAATTTTCGCATTACCTCGTTTAAGTTCAGTTGTCCCCAGCAATATTCCATTGAATCCACTGTTTAGGTATTAATCTTATCAGGTTCATTTTCTTAAACTTCGATATACTGATTAATTTTATATTAGAAGGTTTTTCTGCTACTAAGCAATCCTTTCTGAGTGGTGTCTTGATGCTTCATCAAAACTTCCATGATTGGAAACAAAATGCTATGAGTACGAGATAGTCAATCAGCAATATCATCCAAGTTTAATCAAGTAAAACCGAAGGCAAACTTGTCATCAATTATTTCCTGTGAGATGTTTTGACCTTTGTTTGTCAATTCTGCAGAAAGAAGCGGATCCAAATTTGGATGGTACCTCACCCTTGTGATCCTTGCTGTTGTGACTGGAGCTGGCATTGCTGGTTATATATTCTACAAATACAGGCTTCGGGTATGTCTACATGCATTCAATATATGGATCAGCTTTTTCTTGTCTATCTTGGGTTATTGATTTGTATCTTTACTTGCAAGAAATGATGTAATCATCCAACATTTTCTCTTTCCAATTGCAGTCTTACATGGACTCAGAGATCATGGCTATCATGTCGCAATACATGCCACTTGACAACAACCAGAACAATGAAGCTTCAACCGAAGCCCAGCCACTACGGCATGGCACAATGGTGTGAGGTAACAAGTCCTTTTCTCGGTGGTTACAAATTCTGTCATTTGTCTAACTTTGGTGCTCAAAATTTTCTGCAACCTGACTCCTCACTTTGCTTTCTATTCACAGATACAAGAACTAAAGCAATCAGTCTTGCAAAGAATGATACCATTAGAAGGGCGGATAATGTTGCTACTGGATGTAAATTTTCATAACAAATGGCAGCTCTTATACACAGCAGAGAGAAGTCCAGTTCTCCTGCTACCATACGGTTTTAGAACAATACTCTTTTTCATTTTTATAGAAGAATCTTGGTGATTTTTTCCTTCTGTACAGAAAAATAGCTGAGATCATGAAGATGTTGCTCCAAAGATGAATAAGAACATGTAAAGGTGACAACTACATATACGATGAAAAGAATAAATAGATGACGGATGTCTAAAAATGATGGTGCTGCTCTGTATTAAGAACATTAAGACCCTTCAACAGTTGCTATGTGCAGAGCATAGTTGACGCAGTGTAAAGGAAAGTTCTGTAGTCTATAAATTAATAGCGACTATATTTTGCAATTTGCCATACTGAGATATTGCTTAAATGTCCTGTTGGCAGTACTGTGAAGCTCAAGTAATTTTATGACCAAGCATCAGCAGATAGCGCCTCCTTTCATGGCCAGATCACGACTACCTGCCTGAATTTTCACGACAGAACTCCTCAGTCTAATCCCTAATCTGTGGGATATTTGTACCTGAAGATAGAAAGAGTAAAATACATGCCCCATAGAAAAAGGCTAACTAAATTTTATAATGCTCTCGTTGAGAGTCGGACTCAAACGGGTGCTCTAACCAACTGGGCTACGAGAGCTGCTTGAATCTTTGTTTATTTACAATAAGAATCAACAGAGAACAGCATCTCTGCAAAGTATAGCAGACCAGAGGGCAGTAGGGTAGTAGAAGCACCATTGATGAAATGAAAACACACCCCTTCCCACTCATCTTCTTTACTAATTTCACATGAACTTCGAGTAAGGCAAGCTTAGTAACATTAGGTTTCTTTTAGTATGATTTTTGCAAATTGATTTAGGCCTTTTTTGTTTCAAGAAAACTAATTTCTCGAAGAGTAGTTTTCAAGCCTTTTGATGTTCGATGAGGTATTGAAAAATTTCCAATAAAAGCAAAAATAATATTTTTTTCCCACAAGGAAAGTGTTTTCCTCTTTTTAATTTCGGAAAACACTCTCCTTTTCTTTGCACACATAACACCTAAAACTAATTTTACTTTCCTTGTCTTCTTACAGAAAAAATTCAAATATCTAACTCTCGAGTACTATCATTAACTAATTTGGTTTTTTTATTAATTTTAAAAAATTATTTTGATTTTTCAAAATAAAATTTACTTAAAAAATATGTAATAAGATTATATATCTATAATATTATATTTAAAAATTTTATATTATATGTATATTTTTATATTTTATAAAATAAACTATATATAAATATATGATATAATATATTCTTTTTTCCCTTTAATTATATTTTTATATCTTATTTTTTTATTGTAAATGGTTAAATAATCACATTTAATGTTATATATATATGTTAGATAAATTTAAAAAATATAAAATATTTATAAGTTATTTTCCAACTTATATTTTTATAGCATAGCCAAACACTAGAAATTATTTTCCAACTTATTTTTCATAACATTATTAAATATAAAAAAATAATTCACTTTCTAAGAATTCATTTTCAATAAAAATTAATTTTCAAAATAAATTAATGCAAACAAACGAGCTTAAGTTATTTAAAATTTTAACCCATAAAAAGTTAAAAGTCATTGTCATAACCTAATTTTTTATCTTTTTTTTTTAATTATTATTATTATTATTATTATTTACTGAAAAATGATTAAAAAATGAAATGAAAAAATGATGATAAAAAACAAATAAAGAATAAATTAAAATTCGGATTAAGGGTATCATTGGAAGTTTTGGGATTTAATTAAACTTTGGATTAGTTTTATTAATAAAATCAAGAGTTTAATTGAAGAATTGACAAGTTTTGAGACTTCATTGAACTTGAATTTGGTTTAATTAATGAAATTAGGGGCTGAATTGAAACAATATCAAAAATTTAGGGCTGATTTGGATCAAAATTGAAAGAAATTAAAATTTAATGACCAAATGAAAAGACAGTGGTACCGTAGAGAGTTTAATTGATTTTTCCAGGAGTAATTTTGAAAGATTTAAAATTTTGAAAAGTCAATTAAGGGCTGAAATGAGACATTCGGAAACCAGGGCCTGTGTTGTAAAATTAGGTGAAATTCAGGGGGTCCAATTAAAGTTTATCCAGAGGCGTGATTACAAAACTTTCAAAACGGAAAGGACCAAAACGCAAATGGCCATCAACACTGTTCATCTTCTTCACCCGACCGAAAAAACGGATGCATCTTCATTACTCCTGCAATAACAGTCTATTTATTACCTGGTAACGGTGGAATTCTCTGGCTATAAAGACAGAGAAAGAAAGCAGGAGGGAAGGGGGGAGAAAAAGGAGAAAACACAGGGGAGAGGAGGCGACTATACAGAGAAGAGAAAAAAAAGAAACAGAGAACAGAGACGAAGGAAAAAAAAAGAATAGAGGGGGAAAAACTGAAAAAAACTAGGGACGAACGAACAGAAGAGAGAAACAAAAGGTGAGACCGTTGTATTCCTGCAGCACGCCCTCGACTTCGTCTTCAGTAGCAGCTCCAGGTCTCCATCTTCAGCAGCAACTGCACCAGAAACAGAGCATTCCAGGAGAAGATCACAGTAGAAACAAAGACGAAAGACAAAGAAGAAGAAGAATAGGACAGAACCCAGGAGACCGAGAACGAAAGACCAAAAGAAGAGAAAAGAACAGAAACAGGGACATACCAAAAAACCACACGAGACACTGAAGAGAAAGGAAGAAAACCAGAGAACAAGGACGCAAGAACATAGATAGACAGAAACGAAAAGAACGAAAACAGAAATAGCATGATCAGACAGAAAGAAGAACAAAGAAAGCAAGAACCAGAGGAGCAGACGAAAAGCAGAAACAGAGAGGAGCAACACTGGCCAGTCATCATCTTCGCCTCCGGCAGCACCTGAACCAGGTAAGTCTTTTCTTCTCTCCTTTGCATTATAATTCACAGCTGCAGTAGCTGTGAATTATAATTCGCTTGCTACTGTAGCAAGTGAATTATAATTCAACTTATTCATGTTTCTGTAGCAGGCGTGCCTGGGTCAGTGGTTTAGCCAGTGGCTGGGTCTAACCCAGTACATATGAGCTGAGCTGTACCCTCTTTCAAAAATAAAAAATAAAAATATGTACATGCATTAAAAATAAATTTATTTTAATTATTTATTTACTAATGTTAAAGTCAAGTCAGTTTTTCATTGACCTTAGAAGATGATTTCTTTTCCCCGAAATCCAGTACTGTCGAAAAAACAAAATAAAAATCTAAAAAGAAAATGGAAAGAAACTAAGATAGAACCACTAACTATAAAGGAGCTTCGGTGTCACACTGGTCTGGGCTTGTAGGGGCACCAGAAGCGGGTCTAGAGCCTGCTTCACACCCAAATCTCTTTTTGGACACTCAAATAAATAAAGCGTGCCCAACACCAACGTCCAAGACAAATGCCGGAATAAAAATACTAATTTAAATTTATTATTTTTTTAAAACTATATAATATTTAACTACAGATACCAATGTAAGAGTTGGAAGTATCCGTAGTTGAATATTCACTAATACAAGAGTCAGAAATATTACAAATAAACCATCAAAACATAAACCAACAAATTTTTTATAGTTTAAGACAAAATCAACAATGCAGCTTACCTCATGTAGGATGCGTTAGGGTACTAATACCTTTTCTAGTCACAACCAGTCCCGTAACATAAAATCTCTACAGTAATACTAGGTGGCGACTCCTTAAACAAGATTCTTCCTCATCAAATAACAAGATGCCAAAAATCTATTATTTTCCTCTAAATATTTTAAAAGTCACCACGATGTCTAGGTATGATAGTCATTACATATTATAAATAACTTTTTATTTGAATCAAAATTTTAATTTAATCAAAAGTTATAATTTTTAATTTTTAACTTATAGATTTTACTTATAAAACATTTATTGTTAAAAAATCTATCTTAAGTCATTAGTTACATTTTAAATTAAAACTTTTTTTTTTTTATCAAAATAGTAGTCATGGTTTCTTTTATGTTAACAAAAATTAATAAATTATTGTTCTCATTTATACTATTTATTACAGGTTCCTTTTGATATGATTTTTTAAATTAATTTAAGTTTTTTTAATTTTAAACTCATTTAAAAATTATTAATTTTTTTGTTAGAGATGATTTTTAAATTAAATTAAAAATTCGTTAGAAAATTAAGTTAATATTTTAATTTAATAAAAAAATATAAATTTTAAAATATAAATTAGAATTCCAACTTAATATATCTATCTTAAAAAAAAAGGTTGCTTCTTAAAAATCCTTTGAAACTATTTTTTGTCAAAGGTTATTTATAAAAATAAATTTTAAATTATATTTTTCGTAAGTCATAATTAAAAGAAAATAAAG